>Ga0136634_10000267_pt1 | contig 25262 bp, 20 predicted proteins | sample AntDrymUQ8332106_2_FD_104654 | JGI IMG/M metagenome (GOLD analysis project Ga0136634, IMG submission 104654) | Polar desert sand microbial communities from Dry Valleys, Antarctica - metaG UQ833 (21.06) | ecosystem: Environmental > Terrestrial > Soil > Desert | place: Antarctica: Dry Valley... | reverse complement strand
TAAAAGCCGCGCTCCCAAACGCGAGTATTCCGGCTCCTCGAATATAAGACCGGCAGCCGTCTGGATCGAAAGTTTATCGAGTTCCCTGGTCGTTGCGCCGTCGTATAAACCACTGATCGTCTTCGTCGCAATTCGCAGAGAATCGACGCTCGGTAGATTCACGCAGCAGCGGGATATCGCGCGGACGATCTTGTTGATATCGACCGGCTCGAATGAGCCGTTCCGTTTGCGGACGCGCATCGTAGTCTGGGTTGTTTCTTCAGTTTGGCGGGCTGTTGCCGAGCCTTGTCCGATAAAAGTGTCCATATATAAAGCACCTCGATAATTCGTTTCAAAATCGTGCCGCAAGCTATTCGCAGGGACGTCAATGCCGAGGGAAAAGCGTAAGCTACGCAGCCCGCTATTTCCATTGAAAGCACGGACTTTGATTACAGCGTTTAACTTTTCAGTTTTGCAGTTGGGCTGTTGGAGAGGTGAACGAGGGCAATCTCAGACCTCCGCAGTCCTGACTTTTCCTAAAATCAAACCGCTGCGTATTGTCGCGGCTTTGACCAAAACAAATACTAAATTGTCGAGCGTTCCTGCAGTGCTTATAGACTATATGGTAGTCAAAATCATTTGTCAACACAAAATGTTGTGGTTTTTAAAAAAATTGCTAACTGTATTCGCAGCATCAATTAACACTATGCTGGCAATGTAATGGTTAATTCTACGTAACAATATATTAAGATCTGAACGCGCAGTCATTTTATGCTGAATTTTATGTTTATCTGAGTAATTTCTGAACTTCGCTTTTCCAAAAACGTTGCTTTCTGCGACGTCGTTAAGATGATCTACACTAAAACCAACTCATCGTAAGCAAATTTCACATTGTCGGGCAGAAGACGTGAATCGCGTTCATGAAGAATGTCGTGGTTCAGATGTGTGAGAAATGCCCGTTTCGGTTTAAGGTCTTGGATGATTGCCAGGGCTTCGTCGATGTTAAGATGCGTGGAATGCGGTTTGACACGAACACAATCGAGCACCAGCACGTCGAGATCGCGGAGGCAGTCCATCGATTCCGGCGGTATGATCTTTAAGTCAGTTGCATATGCAAAATCATTGAAACGGTACGCGATTACCGGCAGTTCTCCGTGGAGCACCTCAAGCGGCGTAATAATCAGGCCGTTACCGAAGCAGAAAGGAGAATTGGCTACGACGGTGTGCGGAATGAGCAGCGGCAGGCCGCCGCCGAAATGTGTTGGTTGAAAAACATATTGAAAAATTCGTTTGAGATCGGTCCAGGCCGTTTCGTTCGCATAAATGCCCATCGCGCCGTAGCGGAAGTTCAACGGGCGAATATCGTCGAGCCCGAAAACATGATCGACGTGGCAATGCGTAATAAAAACCCCATCGAGCCGGCCGATATTTGCACGAAGGGCCTGCTGGCGAAAATCTATCGACGTATCGACAAGGATCTTTTTATCATCGTGTTCGATAAGGATCGAGACACGCAGGCGTTTGTCCCGCGGATCGTCGGAAAGGCATGTCTCGCAATCACATGCGATCGAGGGAACACCAGTCGAGGTGCCGGTTCCGAGAAAGGTCAGCTTCATTGTAATGTCCGCCAAACTTCAGTTTGTCTCAGGAGAATTCACAATAATATGTGTCGCGTTGGAACGACAAACTGAAGTTTGTCGGACGTTACTTTTTACCTAAAATATCTGCGCCGGAGAATTGCTGCTTTGCCTTGTCCTTTAACTTCTCTTCAGTCGCGCGAACCATCGTTACGTACTGCATACGCAGATCACCCAAAATGCCTTCCAACAGACGGCTTTCCTGTGGATGAAGATTGTCTTTGGTTTTTGTGCCGAGCATTGCCAGAATATCCAGCCAATATTTGCCTGTTTCGAGATCAACGCTCCTTTGGCCGGTCGCCGGATGCGGCATTGCCCCGAGAGAGGCCGCGGCGTTTGTCGCGAGCGTAGAAAGAAAATTAACAAAACTTGCCGGGTCTTCGGCGCCGGGAATTTCTTCGGTTTCCAGCTCCGTTACGGGGGCTTCATCGATTCCGGCAGGCTCTTCGATAGCCCTCGGTTGCGCAACAGCTTTCGTTGCCGATTGCTCATCGGCTTTCGGTTCAAACACAACACCTTCTTTGAGAGAACCGTCCGCATTAAATTTTCGCCGGTCGGTTACCTTAAAAGTAACTTCTTCCTGATTGTCATCTCTTCCGATCATATGTTTTTAAATCCAGATTCGATAGTAACATTTCGAGTAAAAGTCTGGAAAGTCTGGTTCGGAAACCTTGAAGGAGTATCCCCGGGCTTCGGGACTTACTAGACTTTCCGAACTTTCTAGACTTAAATTAGTTATGTCCAAAACTTTCGATGATTTAATCTCAGTAATGACGCGTCTTCGTGGTCCGGGCGGATGTCCGTGGGACGCCGAGCAAACATATGGTTCGCTGGCCCAGTATCTGCTTGAAGAGTCTTACGAGGTATTCGATGCTATTCAGGAAGCTGCCGAAACGGGCGACACCGCAAATTTACGTGAAGAGCTCGGCGATCTGCTTTTGCAGGTCGTGTTCCATTCGACGATAGGAGTCGAGAAAGGAGATTTTACCATTGACGACGTTGTCGGCGGTGTCACGCAGAAGTTGGTTCTGCGACATCCGCACGTCTTCGGCAGTAATAAGCTCGAAAATGCTCAGGACGTTCTCGATAACTGGGACGATCTGAAAGCTAACGAACGCAAAGCGTCCGGCAGGATTGAAAAGGTAAAATCTTCAATTCTAGACGATGTCCCGGTTCATTTTCCGGCACTGCTCGAAGGATTAAAGCTTACCAAAAGAGCTGCAAAAGTTGGATTCGACTGGGAAAACGCAGAGCAGGTCTTTGAAAAGCTGGCGGAAGAAATTGCCGAATTGAAACAAGCTGTCGAAAAAAATGATGTCGAAAATATCGAAGAGGAGATCGGCGATCTTATTTTCGTGCTGGTAAACCTGGCGAGGAAATTGAACGTTGAACCCGAAACGGCCCTAAAAAAAACTAACCGCAAGTTCCGGCGAAGATTTGTCTTCATGGAAAAAGAACTGGAGGCTATCGGCAAAAATTTGGAAGAAGCAGATTTGGCTGAGATGGATGGACTTTGGAATAAGGCCAAGGCCCGATCTTTCATTCAATAATTTTTATCAAATGGCTAATCAAAGATATTTACAAAAAGCAGATGATATACAGCCCTCTGATCTATGTGTAATGTTCCTCGCAATTTGCTTTGAATCAGTACAAGCTTTCTTAATGGTAATAATAGTCCAAACTTTTTATTTCCTCTAAGCCCTTGTAAACAGGTAATCTAGGCATTTTTGGCACAATGATTGCGTTAATTACAATTAGCTACGGGTTTACGCCCGAAGATCAGGTTAAGATCAAGGAGGCATTAAATTATTATGTTTAGCAGATTGATGAGGGTGGGCTGTTTGGCGGTTCTGATTACTGGATCAGTATTTATCGCAAATGCACAAAATACAACAACAACGACTACAACAAAAAAAGAAGTAGTGGTTAATAATGACGGAAGTTATTCGGTGATCGAATATCCGGTTGGAAAAGAGGTGACTGTTAATCTTCTGCCGGGAACAACGGTTACAGGCAGCAAAGGTAATGCACGAATCTTGAGAGCTGCGGATGGGACTAAGGTCTATTTGGATGTTAGTGGTGTTCCGTCCACAGTGAGCAGTTATTATGCTTATGCGGTCGATCCAGCCGGAGTCTCGACATTGCTGGGACCGGTCACGTTTAACAATGGAATGGCAAAAGCCGAGTTTTCCACGCCGATGAATCAATTCATGGTGGTATTATCTCCTACTGAAGGCCTGACGGCTATAGATCCGACGACAACCGTGGTTTATCGCAGTGATATCCCGACTGGATATACCATAGTACCGATGAGAACGATCGAAACAGGAGTTACAGGCGTCAACACAATGCCGACGGCAGTTGTCACTACGACTACTCCGACAGGAGTTACTGTCAGTACCATGAATACGCCGGGAGTAGTTGCCGTCAATACGATGCCTGCGGCTTACGAAGTTCCGCTTTTGAATATCCAGAGTTTTGGTGAAAAGGAAAGAGAAGTCAAACTCAAATTCGGCGGGGAACTGGAAGGCCTGGAGGCAAAAGCTTGGGTCGACCGTGAAAAGGGCTCGACGAAAGTAAAAATGAAGTTTGACGATATGAAAAAGATTCCGGCAGGCAAACGCTTTACTTTATGGGCGTCTTCACCTGAGGGAACATATACGAAACTCGGTCAGATTTATAATTCCGGCCGGAGAGATGCGGCAGAAATTAAGAGTGAAACCGCCCTTACTGATTTTGGTTTGTTTCTTACAGTCGAAGATGGTGAGGTAACTGTGCCGACAAGTAGAATCTATTCGGTTTTTGCAGTACCCATTTCGTAAGAGTTTTAATTAAAAACGGCGAAGGGCGGAGCCTAACGGTTTCGTCCTTTTTATTTTTTATGAATGTCAATTGTTTATTTAGAGCAGTGGCCGTTAAAAACTGACATAAATTAGTACACTCTCACAGGTTTGATCCGATACGTGTTTTCTGTTGAATTGCTGATAATTCCAACCCAATAAATATTAAACCTTGTAAACATAATACTTTGTTGTGAACGGTACGATTATTGCTTAAGTTATTAAAACCAGTACGTTAGATAAATCTTAAAATGATGATTGCAACGTAAAGTATTTCATTCAATCGAATAGGGGAGTAAAAAAGAAAATGGCAAACGAACAAAATAAATTTCCACAAAATCCATCTACAGCAAGCGGTACCGCCGCTGAAAAGAATCCTAACACCAGTAATACAACGACGACCGGACAGACCAAGACGGCCCCCGTCAGTAGCAACACTGCGGCCGGAACCCAGACTAAGAAGGAGAATCCGATCTCCCATGCTCTTCCGGCTACGAGCCGGGAAAGTTCGACTTTTGGTACAGACCGCGATAAAGACACCGGGAAAAGCCTTATGGATCAGGCAAAGGATACTGCGGGCCAGGCCTATGAAGCCGCTTCTGAAAAAGCTGTTTCAAAAATAGACGATCAGAAATTAACTTTTGCTTCCGGCTTGACCAGTGTGGCGGACAGCGTACGCCAAGTTGGTCAGAACCTGAAAGGCACAGATGTAAACGACGGCATTGCTAAATACACCGCAGAGTACAGCGACACTGCGGCAAAGAAGATTGAGCAAGTCGCCAATTATTTCGAAAGAAAGGACGTTAAGGAAATGTTTCGCGATGTGGAAAGTTTTGCGCGGAGTAATCCCGCGATATTCATCGGCGGTGCATTTACGCTGGGCATAATTGCGGCCCGGTTTCTGAAAAGCTCGAGCCCAAAATATTTGACGAAGACAACCGGACAAAATTTCGGCTCGGAGCGGCGTCCGTTTAACGAAGGTTTTAGCAAAAGCGAAACGCAGCCGCCCGCGAAAGGGATCCATTAAATCCACAGGAGGGCATTATCATGGCACAACAAAAGATGGTTAAGGAAGAAGAACTACAACAAAGGATGATTAAGGACGATCAGAGCCTCGGCGATTTATTTTCGTCACTGGCTGCTGAGACCGGCACACTAATTCGGCAGGAAGTTTCGCTTGCACAGGTGGAATTAACACAGAAGGCGGTGATTGTCGGAAAAAATGTGGGTTTTCTCGTTGTGGGCGGCGCCGTCGGCTATGCGGCTCTACTGGTATTGCTTTCGGCAGTAGTGATCATCCTTTCTAATTTTATTCCTTTGTGGGCATCAGCACTTCTGGTGGGAGCGGTAGTTGGAATTATTTCATTTTTTCTGGTTTCTTCGGCCCTTGCCGAGTTGAAAAAAACTGATCTGGCTCCGCATGAGACGGTTGAATCGATCAAGGAGGATGCACAATGGCTCAAAGACCAGGTGAGTTAGATAATATCGACAAATTAGATCCGGTATCCACGGCCGCCGGTGCGGGAACCAGTTCGTCTTTAGATAAATATACGAACGGAGATCCGGAAAACGATTTAGAGCTGCGCGAAATGTCGGAGGATTCCGATAACGCGTCCGAAGAGACGGAGCAAATAAAGGCTCAGATTGAAGAAACACGGTCGAACATGGGTGAAACGATCGATGCTATTCAGGATCGGTTAAGCTTTTCAAACATCTCCGAACAAGTTTCAGAGCAAGTCAATAATGCAATCGAAACGGCGAAAGGCTCCGTTTATGAGCACGTCAACAATGCGTTCGAAACGGCGAAAGACTCCGCTTACGACGCGACCGTAGGTAAGGTGGTAAATTTTATGAAAAATGCAGGTAACGAACTTTCACGTTCATCAGTAGGAAAGACGGCAATGGAAAATCCCTTACCGCTCATTCTAATCGGACTCGGAGCGGGCCTCCTCGCATACAACAGCTTTAATAAGAAGCAGAGTAAGTCCTCTTCTTTGCGATATCGATCCGACAGCGGAACTGATTATAGAACGCAGAATGATAGGGCTGATTACAGGACCCGTACGGATTACTCGACTTCGCGTACGGACGAATCGAACGCGTCGATGTTATCGTCGGCACAAGAAAAGCTTGGTAATGTGAAAGACAGCGTATCAGATGCTGCCGCAACTGCGTATGAAGGCGTATCAAACACCGCCGGGAGTGCATATGAAAGCGTAGCGAACGCTGCCAGCACCACGTATTCCGAAGCTGGCAGAGTTGCTGGCAAGGCTTATGAAAAGGTTGGGGAGACATATAATCAGTACCTCGAGGAAAAGCCTTGGGCGATTGGTGCTGTGGCCCTGGTGGCTGGAGCGGCCGTTGGGCTCGCCATTCCGTCTACTCGCTATGAGGGTGAATTAATGGGCGAAGCTCGTTATAATCTGCTGTCAAAGGCACAGGATACTGCCGGCGATCTGGTGGATAAGGCGAAGCAGGTAGCAACCGAGGCCGGGCGAACAATTACCGAAGAAGCTAAGACGTTTACACAGGATAATAAAACGCTTACACAGAATAAATTGAAATAGTTAGTAGTTGCGGGGTTCAACTTTGAGGGGCCGGATGGCCTGAAGTTGAACCCCCATTATTTTGCAAACATTTCCAGCAGTCTTTCAATTAATGCCGCTTGTGAAGACTCTTCAATTTCCCCGATCTTTTTTACAAGACGCAGCTTATCGACAGCGCGAATTTGATCCAGGATGACGAATCGATTGTCGTTCAGAAAATCTACCGGCACACGTGTCGGATAATTAAGCTTTGTCGAGGATAGGGGGGCAATGATTACATTCTCCAGGTTTCGGTTGAGTTCGTTTGGCGAGATCACCACCCCAGGCCTTGTATTCTTAGCATCTTTGGAAGGGTGGGCATCAAGATTAACCAGATAAACCGCAAATCGTTCTACTACCATTGCCACTCCTTTTTTTCGAAAATTGTGGCCGGATTCGATTCTAATAAATGGTCGTCCTCACTGTCCGCCAGCGCTTTGAACATCACATCCCAATCAGCCCTCGGCTTTTGAGTGCTTCGTATAAGAATGCCGTCTTTGTGGACTTCAAGTTCCACCTCGCCGGCAAGCTTCGACTCTTCAAGAATTACTTTCGGAATTCTCACGCCCTGTGAATTACCAATTTGGATGATTTGAGCTTTCATGATAATTACATCGTAATTACATTCTTAACATCCGTCAAACAATCTTATTAAGGCCATTCATGTAACGTTGTAGGATTTCCGGTATTACGACCGAGCCGTCAGCCTGCTGATAATTTTCTAGTATGGCGATCCATGTTCGCCCTACCGCCAGTCCCGAGCCGTTCAGTGTATGAACAAACTCCGGTTTTTCACCGCCGCCACGCCGAAAACGCAGATTCATCCGCCGCGCCTGGAAATTGCCGCAGTTCGAGCAGCTGGAAATTTCGCGATACGCCTTTTGGCCGGGCAGCCAGACCTCGATATCGTATGTTTTGACGGCGCCGAAACCCATATCGCCAGTCGATAAAATGACTATCCTGTATGGAAGTCCGAGAAGCTGCAAAATACGCTCCGCATTTGCCGTGAGCTTTTCGTGCTCGTCGTCGGAGTTTTCGGGAAGGCTCAACTTTACCAGTTCCACCTTTTCGAACTGATGCTGCCGGATCAGTCCACGTGTGTCGCGCCCATAGCTGCCCGCCTCGGATCGAAAACACGGCGAATAAGCCGCATAATATTTCGGCAAGTCCTTTGCGTCAAGAATTTCTCCCGCGTGATAGTTAGTAACCGGAACCTCTGCGGTTGGTATCAATGCAAGCCCGCGTTCGTCATTCAGGAAAAATAGATCGTCCTCGAATTTTGGAAGCTGGTTCGTGCCAAAAAGACTTTGCCTGTTGACGATAAAAGGCGGCAGGGTTTCTGTGTAACCATGCTCAGTCGTATGAACATCGAGCATAAAATTTACCAGTGCCCGCTCTAATCGAGCGCCGGAGCCTTTCAATATAGAAAAGCGCGAACCTGTAATTTTTGTAGCCCTTTCGAGATCTAAAATATCCAGAGCTTCGCCAAGATCCACATGATCTTTTGGCTCAAAATCGAACTCTCTCGGCTCGCCCCATTTTCTTACTTCAACATTTGCACGCTCATCGATCCCGACAGGAACATCATTTGCGGGAATATTCGGCAAATGCGAAAGCAGCTCGTGCATAGACTGCTCTGCCCCATCGCGAAGCTTTTCGAGCTCGCCCTGCTCATCCTTGAGTCCCGCGACATCAGACTTTTTCGACTCGGCTTCTACGCGTTTGCCGGCCTGCATCAGAGCGCCTATCTCTTTACTCGCAATGTTGCGGAGTTGATTGACTTTATCGCCTTCGCCAATAACGCGGCGGCGTTCCGCGTCCAGTTCGACAAATTTTTCGAGGGTTTCCGATGGGAAATTACGATTCCTTAAAACTTCTCTTACGTAATCCAGGTTTTCCCGTACAAAATTGAGGTCTAACATAAAACAGAAGTCAGTTGTCAGTAGTCAGTAGTCGGTAGTCAGTAAACTGATACTGCAAATCCTATTATTTTTTTGCGATCATTTTTATTGCATTTTCGATTCTTCTAATGCGGGTTTCCGGTCGTTTTGTTTGTTCGATAGCCATAACGTGTTCCCTTTTATGGGTGAAACTCAACTTTTCCCATACGTTTTCAAGAGACGCCTTCTTTAATGATTCGGCAAGGTCTGCCGGAACTTTTACAACTCGCGGCTCGGTGTCACGTTCAAGCGTAACTACAATGTTATCACCAGCCTTAATCCCGGCAGCGTCGCGAAAAGCTTTCGGCACGCCCATCATATACTCTCCGCCCATACGAACCACAGAACGGCGATAATTCGCGCCGTTTATAGAGGCCTTGACCGGAAAACGCTTTGCTCCGAATACGTTTTCGACATCGAACGGAATCGTAATTCCTGTCGCATTCATATTCTCATGCTTTTCAAGCACGGCCTCGAACGTTTGTTTCTGCAACACTTTTGCCATAAAATTCTAAGTTTACCCTTACCGAAGGACTAAAAGAATTTAACAAACTTGCTATGTCAAACAAAGTTCGCAAAGCTGTTTTCCCCGCCGCCGGATTAGGAACCCGTTTTCTGCCCGCTACAAAATCCTCGCCGAAGGAAATGCTGCCGCTTGTCGATAAGCCGCTGATTCAGTATTCCGTCGAAGAAGCGGTTGCAAGCGGAATTGAATCGATACTGATCATTACCGGACGTGATAAAGCCGCGATTGAAAATCATTTCGATATTTCCTTCGAGCTTGAAGAAGTATTAAAAGAGAAAGGGAAAATCGAGATGTTCGATCTGGTGCGGTCCATATCCGATATTGCCCAGATCAGCTATACCCGACAAAAACAGGCTCTAGGTCTCGGCCATGCCGTATACCAGGCAAAGGATTTTGCCGGAAGCGAGCCATTTGCCGTTTTACTCGCGGACGACATTGTCGATGCCGAAAAGCCTGCACTCCTGCAAATGATCGAGGTGTTTGAGAAATATGATGCTCCCGTAATTGCAACAATGCAGGTCGAAGGCGAAGCGATCTCACGATTTGGCGTTATCGATGCGGAAGAGATCGAACCGAATGTTTTTCGAATCAGGGACATGGTCGAAAAACCCGCGTTTGCCGAAGCGCCGTCGGATCTTGCAATAATCGGACGATATATTTTCACGCCTGATATTTTTGCCGCAATCGAACAAACCTCGCCCGGATCAGGCGGCGAAATACAAATCACGGACGCAATGCGGCTTTTATTGAAAGATCGTCCGTTTTACGCGGTTAAGCTTGATGGAAAACGCCACGACGCAGGCGACAAACTCGGTTTTCTTATTGCGACAGTGGAATTTGCGTTAAAACGGGAAGATCTTGGATATGATTTTCGAGAATATTTGAAATCTTTAAAACTCGATTCGCAGCAAACTATGCACAATTAAAATGGGAAAAAATTACGCATGTCCCTTGCCACTATAGATGAAGCCGTCGAAGACATTCGCAACGGCAGAATGATTATCATTGTCGACGACGAAGACCGTGAAAACGAGGGCGATCTCGTGTGCGCTGCGGAGAAAGTAACGCCTGAAATCATCAGTTTTATGGCGATTCACGGCCGGGGGCTGATATGTCTGCCGCTTACAGAAGAACGCTGCGACGAGCTGCAGCTTTCGCCGCAAACATCCGACAATACATCGAGCCTGGGAACGGCATTTACGATCTCGATCGAAGCCCGCGAAGGCGTAACGACCGGCATTTCTGCCGCAGACCGGGCAAAAACAATCCTGACGGCGGTCGATCCTGCCTCAAAACCCGGGGATTTGGCTCGTCCCGGCCATATTTTTCCGCTCCGTGCAAAACGCGGGGGCGTGCTCGTGCGAGTCGGGCAAACAGAGGCGAGCGTAGATATTGCAAAGATCGCCGGTTTGGCTCCGGCTGCGGTGATCTGTGAAATAATGAATGACGACGGTACGATGTCGCGGATGTCAGATCTCGAGTTATTTGCTGAAAAACACGGGCTCAAGATCATTTCGGTCGCTGATCTCGTTCGATACCGGATCGAAAAGGAAATGCTCGTCAAACGCGTGGTGGAAACCGATCTGCCAACGGATTTCGGATTGTTTCGAGCGATCCTGTACGAAAACGAAATGAACGGCGAGACTCATCTTGCGATGACGATGGGCGACGTTTCACGGGCAACCGATGCGGTTTTGGTTCGCGTCCAAACGGAGAACATTACCTTTGCGATGTTCGGCTCGACTCTCGGCGAAGCGTCGGGTGCAATGCATGCCTCTCTCAAAAAAATCGGCGAAGCAGGTAACGGCGTAGTCTTATATTTGCGCCAGCGGGAAAACAACCTCGACCTTGTCAATCAGCTTCGCACATATGCCCTTATGCAGGAAAAAGATATTGATTTTCAGGCCGCAAAACGTGAAACTGGATATGGAAAGCTGCACGATTACGGTATTGGAGCCCAAATCCTGAATGATCTCGGTGTTAAGCGTATACGGCTTTTGTCGAATCATCCGCCGAAAATCAATGCCTTAGAGGCATTCGGTCTCGAGATCGTGGAAACAGTAAGCTTATAAATTTTGGAGGTGAAATCAGATGCAGCCGAATTTGACGCTTAAAAACGGACAAACTATTCCGCTTATGGACGAAACTTACGAAGCGATTCTAAAAATTGTCCGAAATGGAGACTCGAATATCAAGCCTGCGAGATCTATCGAAGAACTCGAAGCCGAATTTTCCGATCTATTTTCGTCAACCGCGATAACAACAGATGATTTACTTCAGGAGCACGGTGAAGAATCTGAGAGGGAAAGACGCAAATTAAGAATATTCGATTAACCATGGAATATGTTTTCGATACATATGCGTTGATGGTATATCTACGGCGCGAGAGAAATTATCAAATTGTTCGAACGACAATTTTTGAAACACTTACTGGCAGGAATCAAGCGTATATCAGTGTTATTAATTTAGGCGAACTTTTTTATATGCAGGCACGAAAAAGCGGTATTGAAAAGGCGGAAAGCTCTGTTAGTTTTGTAAAACGAGCCGGGATTTTGATCCAGCCGGTTACAACTGAGAGAGTAATGAATGCGGCCCGGCTGAAGGCTAGTATATCCTTGTCTTATGCGGATGCTTTCGCGGCTTCCTTAGCTTTGGAATTAAATGCGACTTTAATAACCGGCGATGCTGAATATAAACCACTCGAACCGAATCTGAAAGTTTTATGGCTGTGAGTAGGATTTATGAGTGAAGAGGAAAACAATCAATTAGAGGATAACGCAGTAGAACGCCCAGTGACAGATGATTCGGACGTGCAATTGCCCGAGAAAGCACGTGGAGCTTACTTCACGCGGCGGAATGCCGGCATTGCGTTCGGTCTGACGGCTATCTTCGCGGTTTTGCTCGTCGTTCTGGTGGTTTTGTTTTACCGCAACGGTGTTGCCGATAATTACATAAAGGCTCAGTTTGTAGCAAAAATGGCTGAGATCGGAGTCGAATTCGACGCCGATGTTTTTCGCGTAACGATCAATCCTTTGGAATTGGAACTCAAAAACGCCACTTTTACCGACAGGATAACAGGCGAAAAGCTCTTTTTTATACGTGATGCCCGGCTCGGATTGACCGTGCAGAATCTATACGCATGGCAGTTAAGCCGTGATATAAGTATCGACAAAACCGACATTACCGGCGCGGAAGTGTGGGTAAAGTTTGACGAGAACGGTAAATCGAACTTTTCGAATCTGACGTTTATCGAGGATCAGCCCGGAGGCCGCGTTAACTTCAAATACGATTCGGTCAACTTTTCGATGCGCGACAGCGTCATCCATTTTGGAGATGTTTCGCGAAATATCTCGGCCGATGCGAATAACGTTGTTTTTTTGCTCGAGCCGGAGAATTACGACGTTTCCGAAGAGCAGCGAAGGTACAAATTCGATCTTACCTCGACCGATTCCAATTTTGTATACGACGGAAATCCGCTTGCTCCGATTGATATTCGTGCGGTCGGCATCGCATCTCCGTTGGGTATGGAGATCAGTCAGCTCAGGCTTACGACACCGGCCGGCGAAGCGTCGTTGAACGGCACAATATCGGACTGGGAAGCACTGAAATATAACCTCAATATTGAATCGACAGTGGATCTAACACAAACTTCAAGTATTTTTCCGCTCGGCACCGCCATTAGTGGAATCGGTAATTTCAAAGGAATTGTTACCGGCGAGGGTGAGAATTACAAAATTGACGGCAGCATCGACTCGCAGTCGCTAACCGCGGAAGGCATTTATCTAAGAGGAGTAAACGTTGCCGCAACTGTTGAGGGCACGAATTCAATGTACGAGGCAAATGGAACCGCCGTCGCCGAATTGCTTACGTTTGAAGATTTTCGCATCGATTTTCCAAAGCTCACGGGAAACGTCCGGGGCACCGGAACGGATTTTCGATGGGTGGGCGAGCTCCAGGCTGCTGCTGCAAAAACCGGCTCGTTGACGCTTGGCGGCCTTTTCCTGTCGGATGCTGTTGCCGAATACAAGGACAGACAACTTGCCACAACCGCCGGTACGGCGAGGGTGCAGAAATTTTCCGTCGATGACAGGGAATTTGCAAATCTTGTCGCCCGGAATCTTAAATTCTCCAGTAACGGCGGCGTGAATAACCTGACCGCGCAAAGCGCGCAGGCCGCATCACTCACGTCTAAAGATTTCAAGCTTAATGAAATCAGAGCAAGAAATATTCGGGTTAAAGATAATAAGAGCCGAACGGATGTCGATGTCGACGCGCTGCAGGCCCAAAGCGCGCAGGTTAAGGGGTCGCGGCTCAGGAATGTTACGGCAGATACTCTTCATTTGACTGCTCTTCCAAATTCGACAGAGCTTTCGGCAAAAAATTTGCGTGCCGGGCAGGTAAATGCCGACGGAACAAGCATCACCGGGTTGTATGCACCGGATGTTACGGTGCGCGACACGCCGACCGAGACGATTATATATTCCGATGCTTTGCGCGTAGCCAGGGTCGAAACAGGCGCGGCGACACTCGGCAGCCTGAATATCGCCGGTGTTCGGCTGACGATTAGGGACGGGAGAATTGACGGACGCTCGAACGACATTGACGCGGGAACCGTAAAACTTGCCGAAAGTTCGACGCTTCCGGATGGCGGAACGCTCGAAGCTGTAACTGTACGAAAGCCGGTATTTGTTCTCGAGCCTTCGGGACGTTACCGGGCAAGCGCCGATATGAGCCTCGGCGGCGGAATTATAGGAAATATTCCGCTTGGAGCTGCACAGGCAAAGGTCAATGTAAATAATGACCGGGTGGAGTTAAATGAGATGACCGCGAGCGTGATGGATGGGCAGCTTAACGGAAATGCGATAATCGCTTTTAATAACCGAAGCCGCTCGGGCATAAACGCTGATTTCTCCGGCCTTGATCTTGCAAAGGTTCTGGCGCTTCAGGGTGGACGCGTGATCCCGCTCGAGGGCCAGACTACCGGCAGCGTCAATCTTTCATTTAACGGAACCGATTTCAGCACGGCCAGCGGAACGATCAACTCCGATATCGCAGCAAATGCAGGAGATGCGGCGCGCGGCACCGTGCCGGTCAACGGTCGTGTGCAGCTTTCGGCAACGAATGGCCTCTTTAATGTCGATCTCGCGAAACTTAACACGGAAAAGAGCGAGCTTTCGGCCACAGGGCGTTTTGATTTGAGAAACGATGATTCGAACTTAAATATTGCCCTCAATTCGGCCGATGCCAGCGAGATCGACCGGCTCATCAGAGTTTTGGGACTTTCGCCGGAATTAGAGCGGCAATTTGATTCGATGCAGGTGCAGCTTGCGGGAAATCTCACTTTTAACGGGTCGCTTACTGGTAATTTCAGCGATCCGGTGATCGACGGTCGGGCAGCGATCGATTCGGTATCGCTGCGAGGCAGGGAAATAGGTTCGGTTTCCTCGGATATTTTTGTTGCGCCAGCGGGCATCGAGCTACGAAACGGCAGATTGCTCGAGCGAGACGGCGGCAATATCGCCTTCAACGCGAGCATTCCAAATTCGGGTGCAAATAACATCAGCGTCCAGGCGACACTGACAAATGTCGATGCAGGAAATCTGCTCGCCGCTTTGCCATTGGACAATGTTTTGCCTCAAAGCATTCGTGATTTCAACGCGCAAACTTCAGGTACTGTCAATATTAACGGGCTGCCTAACCAGGCTGTCGGCGAGATCAATCTCTCATCCACGGGCGGTTCCGTGTCCGGACAGGCGTTCGACCAGTTTTCGGCAAAGGCTAATCTTCAGGGCACGCTGATAAATCTGGAGAATTTTGTGTTGCGGACCTCTGAAGGGTTTATAAATGCCAACGGGACATATGACCGCGCGTCCACGGCTTTTGATTTCAATATTAAAGGTGAAAATGTTCAACTCGCTGGTTTGCGGCCGCTGATCGGGCAAATTGACGCGATCCCGGCGATAACCGGCATTGCTAATTTTACGGCAAAAGCCACAGGTTTGGCGGATAGAACCGCGACCTATGATGTAAATTTTTCAGGATCTGCACGTGAGGTAGTAATCAACGATAATGCATTCGGCGTTGTAAACTTTAGCGGAAACACTGCCAATCAGGTCCTCACCGCGGATCTGACGGCTACGCTCGACGGACGGCCCCAGGTTATTAATGCATCAGTGAATTTTGGCGATGAAAACCTTCCGTTTCGCGTACAGACCGAATTTAATCAAAGCCCGCTCGGCCCGTTTGTGGCGTTGATACCGCAGCTCAAAGGCATATCGATCAGCGGAACCGGCACCGGCCGTGTTGAATTCGGCGGTAACTTGTCACAGCGAGACACCGCCGGCAATATTATATTCTCGACTGACAATTTGACCGGCTCAGCACGTTTTTCGCAGCTTGCTCTTCAGATTCTGGATACTCCGCTCGTTGCGACCGAGCCTGTCGTCGTGACCTTTAACCCAAGGGAAATTACCTTCGAAAGCGCGCGCTTTGCCGGCGGCGGCTCAAACGTTACGATAGCCGGAACGAAGGCGGTTATTTCGGACGGTATCAACAACCTCTCCATTAACGGCCGTGTTAATTTGAGTCTCCTGAATGCATTTCCGCAAATCGCGGTAACCGACACTTTTTTCGGAGGTTTAGCCGATGTTTCGATGAGGTTTACCGGCACGGATAATAACCCGTTAATTTCCGGTACGGCCGATCTTCAAAATGCTTCACTGGCGACTTTTATCGGCTCTGACCGGCTAACATTTAATAGACTGAATGGACGAATCGTGTTTTCCTCAAACGGAGCGCGGATCGAGCGGGCAACCGGCTTTCTCGGCGGCGGGGAATTTGTCGCCGGCGGTGAAGCTGCTTTTGGCGAAAGCTTGCAAGTCGAGCAATTCCGGCTCGACATCACCGGAACTAATGTCACGGTTCCCTTACCCGAAGATTTTATTACTACAGGTGATATCAAGCTGCAGATTTCAGGCGGGCGCGGGCGCGGCGGGATTCTCAATACTCTCATCGCAGGCAATATTCTTGCCAGACGCAGCCTTTACACTAAGGATATCGACCTGGCAAATGTTGTCGGAGGACGCCGCGAAGGCTCGCTTTCAAGCGGTTCTTCCTCGCTTCCTGCTCCGCGTTTCGATCTTACAATCGAAGGCCGCGATGCGTTGGTCATTCGTAATAATATTGCCGATCTAACGGCATCGATTTCCCTGCGATTGACCGGAACGACAGCAAATCCGCAGATTTCCGGCCGGGTTACTGCGAACAGCGGCACCGTATTTTTCCGCAGCGACCGGTACATCGTGCAGCGCGGCGTTCTGGAATTTCCTCCTAACACCGACATCGATCCGATCATTAATCTCCAGGCGGAATCTGAGATCGGCGGCTATCAGATTTTCGTGAATCTTTCGGGCCCATTGACCGATACCGAAATGCTGAACGCCACAGTGCGGTCGAGCCCGGCGCTTCCACAGGCGGACGTGATTTCGTTGATCACTACCGGAAACCTTTCGAACACCGAGGCCGGGCTTCCGATATTGGCACAGACCGGTATAAACACTGCCGCCGACATTCTGACTGATGCTGTTATCAGCAACCCGGCGCGAAGAGCCACAAACAGGCTTTTCGGATTAAATGTTTTCGAGATCGATCCGATCATTTCGGGCCGGCGGCTGAATCCTTCGGCCAGGTTAACGGTCGGACGGCAGATTAACAATAATCTTCGGATAACATATGCGACTAATCTTTCCGCGGATCAGAACCAGGTTTTGGCGCTGGAGTATCGTGTTTCCAACAAGCTTTCTTTTGTCGCTCAGTATGAGCAGCGGTCTTTAAGCAATGTTACACAAGACCGCAACAATTTTAGTTTTGAAGTTAGGTTTAGAAAGAGGTTTTAAGTTGCCTGAAGCCGGTAAATGCCAAGATTAGGATAACGGGTTCTGACAAATCAAAGAATGGTGCCAGACAAGCGGGTATATAACATTTTCAAGAGAAGAATTTCGCCGAAATTTTTCGATCCTTATTGGCTCGCGAGCTCGCGTCTGCTGATTTTGTGTGCTTTCCTGCCGGTTTTTTGTATCAGCGTTTTATCCCAAAGCGAATACGAAAACCGTGAGGTCGCGAACGTTACGGTAACATTCGAAGGAGCCGATAGAAATGTGTCGGTTAGCGAACAATTCCGGCTTATCGCCCGCGATGCCGTCGGATCGAAATACTCCGCCGTAAAGATCCGTGACGCGATCCAGCAGTTGTATCTCACAAACAGAATCGCTACCATTTCCGTAGAAGCTCTGCCGGCCGGAGAAAACCGCGTTATTATTCGATTTATAATCAAGCGTAAAACTCAGGCACAAACTGTAAATCTTGAAATCATTGGCGGCGATGACACGAAAGTCACCGAACAGGAACTTTTGTTCAAGTTAAACCTTCTCGAAGCCGGAACGGCAATAACGGAACAAACACTCCGCAACAGTGCAACTCTCATCCAGGAGTATTTACGCGAACGAGGATTTTTCAGAGCCGAAGTCAGTTATTCGCAAACGCCGCTCGATAATCCAACCGAGGTCGCGGTAACATTCCGCGTAACACCGAATGCCCCGGCCACGGTCGGCACTTTTAACATCAACATCGAAGGATTTGACAAGGCAAAGTTCGCCGGTGAATTAAAGCTGGAGCCGGGCAAGCCCTATTCGCGAGAGCTTTTGACGCAAGACGTTGAGAAGGTCCGCGAAATTCTTCGCAAGGACGGTTTTCTGGCTCCATTTCTGAATGAGCCGCGCCCTGTTTATGACAGTGAAAAAAATATTATAAATATCGAGCTTGGCGGAACGAAAGGCCCGACGGTCGAGGTTTCGGTCGAAGCTAAAGGAGAGCGGGGTGAGGAAAGCGATGGAGTTGGTGAAGGCACTCAAAACAAGCTTTTCCCGGTTAGACGTGAAGGAACGCTGGATTATTCTGCAATTATCGAGGGCGAGCGCCGGCTTGAAAACTATTACCAGGAACGCGGGTTCTTTTTTGTGGATGCGACGCCGTTTTGTTCCGTCGTGCCGCCGCTGTTGGAAGGCGATGCTACCGCGATCAGGAACGATACAGAATTTTTGTGCTCAGCGCTTAACAGTGCTGATTTGTCAGATAAGAAAGTGCTTCTCAATTATCGTGTAAATTTAGGGCGCCAGTTAAAATTAGCAGATATCCGGCTCGAGGGAACCGACGAATTTACTATCAGCGAGATTAAAACCGTTCTTGATTCAAAGGAAGCAAATATCCTGGGCATTATTCCTCTTTTTGGTTACGGACGCGGTTATACCAGCGAAAGGCTTCTTGAAGAGGACGCATCCACCATACGGTCGCTTCTGCGTGAGCTCGGCTACCGCGAAGCCCAGGTCAGGGCAAATCAAGGCGTGAGCCCCGATGGTGAGAATCTGATCATCACATTCGTCGTCGAAGAGGGCACACCCACCATTATTTCCGATGTTCAAATCAACGGAAATATAGAATTCTCCGACGCCGTGCTAATGGCTCAACTACCCGCGCTCGTCGGCAAAAATTTTTCACGCGCCAAGATTCGAAACGGGCAGAGAAAGCTTTCGGAGTTTTACTCGCAGGCCGGCTATTTCGATGCCGTTGTCGATTTTTCCATCGACGAGAGAACCGTCGATCCCGTTACGGGCGAAAAATTGTTTAAGATCGTTTACCAGGTCAAGCACAGGCCGAATCCGCTTTCAGCCGAAACAATCACAGCCACGGAAACCGGCCCTTTGCCGGCGGGCGAAGGCAAAAAGGTTTATATTGGCCGAATTCTCGTAACAGGAAACGAGAACACAAAATCCGAAGCGATTCAAAGAGCATTAACTTTGCGGTCTGAAGAGGTATTGCGGGCGAGGGATATTTACACCAGCGAGCAGAATCTTTATGCGAGCGATGTATTTTCCCGGGTTGAGATCAAACGGCAGCCAGTCGGTGAAACCATAGACGGCCGGTTGGCCGATTTGATCGTCAATGTCGAGGAGCAGGCATCGCGGATACTTTCATACGGCGGCGGTTATTCAACCGATGTCGGTGCCAGCGGTTTTGTCGATATCAGGCATTTGAACCTCTTCGGCAGGTTATGGCAGGGCGGCGCCCGAATTCGCGTCAGCCAGCGCCAACAGCTTGCTCAACTGGATTATTTTAACCCGCGTTTTATCCGCGACGGTGAAAAACGCTTTGCGCCTTTAACTATTACTGCTCAATATCAGCGCGATTCGACCGTTACACGTTTTTTTCGCTCGGCTTTTGACAGGGGAACGTTCGGTATAGTTCAGAGGCTGGACGAGAACGGAAATCCCATCGACGAGTTCGGAGCAGATGTCGGCAGTCCAACCTTAAACCGCTTGCTGCTGACGGCTGAAACGAACCGGACAATCAGCCTTAGAAATCGAAGCATACTTTTCTTTAGATACCGATTCGAAGACGTGCGGCTTTTTAACATCCAGAGTCTTTTGATCAGAGATCTGCTCGTTCCCGATTCCCGGATTCGCATTTCCGGGTTCGGCGCTACGTTTGTACGGGACACGCGCCAGGATTGCTCTATAAAATATTCGATACTGGATATCATCGCCCGCGGCGAAGCCGGTGAGCCTTGCCGTTACAGTGCCGGCGACCCGACCAACGGCGATTATTTGACCGCCGAATACAACGTTTCGCTGCCGTTTTTGGGCGCGAACATCGGTTTTCACAAATTTCAGGCGTCTTACAATAAATATTACACGGTCCGTGCTTTGAAAAACACCACGTTTGCCGGACGGGCCATTCTGGGCCTGGCTAATGTTTTTTCTTCGGGCAACAGGTTTTCCTCAACCCAGTTTCCGGATCTCGAAGGCATTTTGCCGATCAGCGAAAGATTCTTTGCAGGCGGGCCGAACACTCTTCGCGGTTTTGATTTCGAATCGGCCGGTCCGCGTATCGTCGTCGTGCCGCAGGGCACGTTTCGCAACAGAAACGGAGATCCAGTAACTCTGGATCCGTTCACAATTCCCTTTGGGGGGAATGCATTGGCCGTGGTCAATCTGGAGGCCCGCATTCCGATTACTGAATTGGTGCGCGCCGTCCCTTTCTACGACGGCGGAAACGTGTTCCGCCGCGTCGGCGATATTTTTAATCCGTCCGACGCCCCGCCAAACGATGTCTTCCGGCAAAACCTGCGGGTGCTGTGGTCGCATACTATCGGACTTGGTCTCAGGATCAAAACGCCGATCGGAGGAGAATTCGGTATCGATTACGGATATTTGCTCAATCCTCCCCGGTTTTTGATTCCGCAGGTCAGCGGGCCGAACGCGATATTTCAGTTGCCGCAAAGCCAGATTCACTTCCGCTTTTCGCAGGCATTTTAGCTTCGCGCTCTTAATTGACAGTGGCGTAGGCTATGATGTGGCTTTCATCCAGCTCGACGATTACGTCATTCTCAAAGGTGGCCGGTAAAATGATGTCGCATTCGGCTATTTCATGTACCGTTGTACCGCTGTCTGAATTTGTCGATTCCGACTCGGATTTTGGCGCAAGCTGTTCCTCCAGCCGGGCATTTCGCTGTTTATGAAATGCTTTTGTCAAATACATCGCCTTATCGGCCGCTATTATCATGTGGTCGAAGGTCTCGCCATGATTCGGATACCCGGCCGAGCCCAGGCTTACTCCAACTCGTGCAAAGTTATCTTCGCCGACAGGCAGCGAGAATGCGTTGACTGCGGCCTCTATTCTTCTGCACAATTCGATAACACTTGAGCCTTCCGCGTCCGGAATTATTGCGACGAACTCATCGCCGCCGTACCGTGCAAGGAAGTCGTAATCCCTAAGCTCTCCGCGAATTACCTTGCTGATTTCCTTCAGCATTTTATCGCCGGTCTTATGTCCAAAGGTGTCGTTGACCGCTTTGAATCCATCGAGATCGAGAACGAGAAGTTGAAAATTATTTCCGCTTCGTTTTGCCCGTGCAGTTTCCTTGTCAAAATGCATTTGCAGGCTTCTCGCATTCGGCAGGCCGGTCATAGGATCGGTTAATGCATAGATTTCCGTCGCTGCGTGCTGCACCGACTTGCAGATTGCGTCGGCGGCAATACGGGAAATCGTTTCCAAAAGGCGTAGATGCTCTTCTTCGTAAATTGCGAGCTCGCTTGAATAAAGAGAGACGGCGCCGATAAGCTTTTCATCGGCCAGCAGCGGCAACGACGCCATCGCGACATAGTTTTTGCCCATCTCAATGTCCGCGATGGCGAAATCAAGAGCCGGATCCACATTTTCGATTGATTTGCATTTTTCCAATACGTAGCCCGTTGCCCCATCCCCGACTTTTACCCTTTTGCCTTTAAGTTCAGTTGCGTGTTTCCCGTCTGCATACACAGCTGTCGCAAACTCATTTGTTTCGTCAATAAGGTACACGAGACACGTATCGAACGGCACGAATTCCGCCACCTTTTTTGTGAAGAGCGACAAAGTTTCATCGAGGTTCAGCGATGAGCTGAAGTCCCTCGCCATCTCATATAACGTAAAGACTTCCCGGTTAGCGCGCTTGATTTGCTCGACGTAATTGGGAACGGCGCTCTGAGCCGGAGCATTTAATTTATCGGCTTCAAATTTGTATGAAAGCCCCTGTGAGTCGACTTCGGCGTCGAACGATCTCAGGTTTCTGAGAAAGGTCGATACTATGTTGGGATCAAACTGGGTTCCGGCGCCGGCACGTAAAAAGTTACAGGCGTCTTCGCGTGAAACTGCCCCGCGATAGGGCCGGGCTCCGCGAAGCGTATCATAGGCGTCGGCTACAGAAAGGATGCGCGCCGTCAGCGGAATATTGCTGCCTTTCAGGCCTTCTGGATAGCCGCTTCCGTCCCAACATTCGTGATGATATTTAACGGTGGGTACAACCGGATATTCAAATCCAACTTTTTCCAGTATAGAAGCGCTCACCGAAGAATGGATCTTTGCTTTTTCCATTTCCGCAGGAGTGAGCCTGCCCGGTTTATTTAGGATATGGTCAGGCACGGCAAGCTTCCCGATATCGTGAAGAAGCGCTCCGGTGCGCAGTGCGTTTACATCGTCCTCCGGCAGACCCATAACCGTGCCGAGGCCCACGGAATACAATTGCGTCCGACGGACATGCCCGACGCCGACCTGATCGCGGGCGTCTATTGCGGTTGCCAGAGCTTCCACCGTTGCCAGGTGTATTCGGCTTGCCTCGCTGATCTGTTTGGTATGCTGCTCCAGTCGGCGCGAGTGAATTTTGTAGGCGAGATTTCCGATTACCGCAATTGGGACGATGACCAGCCCGAATTCGATACCGAAATGATTAAATGTAAGGAACGACAAAATTGTCGGGAACAAGCTGACGGCGTGCGAAGCTGCAGGCATCAGAAATATAGCGCGAAGTTTATGACGGTTCGGCGGGCCGTTTTCAAGGAGGGAGGAAATAAATGACAGCATCGAGTGCATTACGTAATGCGTCAACGCCATAAAAAATCCCGCAATAATTACCTCGTATGGCACTAGCGGGTTTTCGCCGCCAATCGCCGGCTGAAGACTCGTCAGATATCCAAGTGTATTGTAATAAATGGCCGCTGAATTAAACGTACAAAAAACGTCCGTGGAAATAACGCTGAGCCACGCGCTTTTGCGGTTGCGGAATGCTCCCAGGCTTGCCAGCGAAGCACATGCAGCCAGCAAAGTGCCGCCGGGAACGCCGAGCCAAATGATACCCCAAAAAGCTATTACAATTTTGGGTGCAAATATTATCCCGGTACCCGGGATTTTTACTTCATATTTACTTATCAGAGCGGATACAAAAATCGATACTGCCAATATGACGATGTTGGTAAACGAAAATGAAAACACCTCAATTACAGAAAACGCGAGCACGAGTACTGCAATGCCGAGCACTAGCCACCGCAGCACTTTCGACTGCCTATCGATTTCTAAATTTATGAAGTGTTTCATTTTCGTCACCTGGGGAAAAGATCTATGTTGTGAGAGCAATTCAAGATCCATTCCTCTATTGTTGTTGCATAACAACTCATCCCTGTGAGCCGTCATCGAAACAACACTATACAAACCACGTGCCAAAATTCTATTATCGTTAATAATTAGATTTATCGCGTAAAACGCGGTTTTTTTCGGATTTACATCGGGCGGGTTGCAAATTTTATTGTTCAAAATGACCGCAATCATTCTAAATGACATGATAAGATTTTTTCGGGTGCAGTGGATTGGCTGTTTAGAAATGCGAAACTTTGACTTTTCAAAGCTCCTTACAATTTTTTTTATCGCTAACTGCTTTGTTCTTGCCGCTGCCGGCCAACAAACGGAGGATGTAATTAAGGTTGATACGGAACTTGCGGCGTTTGAAATTAGCGTAATTGACAGAAAAGGAATGCCTGTTCGAAATCTCAGAGCTAACGACTTCCGGGTTTACGAAGATGGAATCGAGCGAACGGCGGATTTTTTTGAGCCGATAACGAAGCAGGACGAAGGCCGGCCTTTGTCGGTCGTGTTTGCGTTGGATGTTTCCGGCAGCATGACAGCCGCGGAATTGCAAAGGCTAAAAATGGCGATGCAAAGTTTTGTTGAAAGGCTGGCCGATTACAACTCTTACTTTGCCGTAATGACCTTCGCAATGGAAGTCAAAACTTTGCAATCGTTTACAAACCGCCCGGAGAGGCTCGAAAAATCATTTGCCAGGCTTTCGCGCGATCAGGACGGGCTGTCCACGCACGCCTACGACGCTGTCGACGAAGCGATCCGGCTTCTTTGGAAAAAATCGCCGAAGGCAGTGAAAAACCGTATCCCAAAGCGGGCTGTAATTCTGATTACCGACGGCTTTCCGGTCGGCGATATCGTTTCGCCCGAAACTGTTACCGAGCGTGCAAATCTCAACGAAACGACAGTTTATTCTGTAATATTGCCATCCTATTCGAGGCTTCAGGGCACAAAAAAACCGTTGCTGACGCCGCTTGAGGCAAGCCGGCTCATAGAGAAAACCGGCGGCAGGAATCTATATGCGACCGACAACAATTTTGAGCCTCTGTTTAAGGCTCTGGCGGAAGAGATCACTGCATCGTATGCGCTGGCATTTTATCCCGACGAGGAAAAGCGCGCTGACGGAAAATTTCACCAGGTCCGAATCGAATCCCGAAACGGTTTGGTTATAAAACAAAATCGGCCGGGATACATGATAAAGCAGTAGCGGTTCAGCTAAGAACGATTTAGATCGGTAACTATATTTTTTGTAACACTTAAATATTCAAACTGACCCTTTATTCAATTTTGGCACCTTAATCTTAATATTCATGTGCCTCAAAATCATCCTTCTCGGCGTAATCGTCGGTATCCAATTCTTCGTAGAGGTCTAGCTCGATCGGATCGAGCCCCACAATTACCAGGTTTGAATGGCATTCGTCACAGGACACGCGGTCGCCCTGTTCCAATTCAACATCCACAAAAACTTCCTCTTCACATTCGGGACAAATCGATGTCGGCATTTTTTCTTTTCTCCGGAAATCTACTAAATTTATCTGAGCAGCGCTCAAAAACCAAACAAAATATGTATGCTTACAAATCTAACTTTTAATAGAACAGTCTGGCAAGGCGATTTTGCCAAGTTTCTCCAAATGTTATCGAATAAGCCGCAGCTTACAGTTTTCTAAATGCAATTTCCTTTTAATATTCTTCAAGACCAGGATTTCGACGTGATCGGGTTTGGGACTAATGCCGTAGACTTTTTGATTCAAGTGCCG
>Ga0136634_10000266_pt1 | contig 25285 bp, 35 predicted proteins | sample AntDrymUQ8332106_2_FD_104654 | JGI IMG/M metagenome (GOLD analysis project Ga0136634, IMG submission 104654) | Polar desert sand microbial communities from Dry Valleys, Antarctica - metaG UQ833 (21.06) | ecosystem: Environmental > Terrestrial > Soil > Desert | place: Antarctica: Dry Valley... | reverse complement strand
GAGCGCCGCGTTGCGTTCCGCCGCGCCATGAAGCGGGCCGTGCAATCCGCGTTGCGGCTCGGAGCGCTTGGCATTCGCATCAACTGCTCCGGGCGGCTGGGCGGCGCAGAAATCGCGCGTATGGAATGGTATCGTGAAGGCCGCGTGCCGCTCCACACGCTGCGCGCCAACATTGATTACGGCACGGCGCTCGGTGAGACGGCCTACGGCATTATCGGCATCAAGGTATGGATTTTCAAAGGCGAGATCCTCGACCACGACCCCATGGCCCAGGAGCGTCTTGCTCTGGAGAGCCAAGAAGGCGGCGGCGGTGGACGGGGACGCCGCGAGTCCGCTCAGGGTTGAAGCGGGATTTAGGGTAGAGACAGGGCGATGCTGCAACCAAAACGGACAAAATTCCGCAAGGCGCATAAGGGCCGCAACCGTGGCATGGCGAAAGGGGGCTTCACGCTCAATTTCGGATCGCACGGGCTGAAGGCGCTGGAGCCGGAGCGTGTAACCGCGCGCCAAATCGAGGCGGCGCGGCGTGCGATTACCCGGCAGATGAAGCGGGCCGGACGGGTGTGGATCCGCATCTTTCCCGATCTGCCCGTTTCCAAGAAGCCAACGGAAGTGCGCATGGGCTCTGGCAAGGGCGCGATCGAGTTTTGGGCTTGCCGGGTAAAGCCGGGACGCATCATGTTCGAGATCGACGGCGTGCCTGATCCGGTTGCCCGGGAGGCTTTGCGCCTCGGCGCGGCAAAGCTGCCGATCAAAACCCGGGTGGTGGCCCGCTTGGGTGAACTCGCTATGGCGAAGGCGTAAAGAGATGGCCTCGGTAAAGACGAAAAACATCCGCGATCTCACGCCCGACCAGCTTCGGGACGAGGTGATCAAATCGAAGCGGGAGCAATTTAACCTTCGCTTTCAGAAGGCGACCGGACAGTTGGCCAACACGGCGCGAGTCCGTCTCGTCCGTCGCACAATTGCACGGCTCAAAACCGCGGAGCGCGAAAAGCTCGGCAAACCCGAGCAACAGGCTTAAGAGGCTCAGATTATGCCAAAACGTGTCCTCCGAGGCGTGGTCGTCTCGGACAAGAATGACAAAACCGTGGTTGTTCAGGTGGAGCGGCGCCTCACCCACCCGGTGCTAAAGAAAACGGTGCGGCTCACCAAGAAGTACCACGCCCATGACGAGACCAATAGCGTCAAGCAGGGCGATATGGTGCGCATCGAGGAGTGCCCGCCGATCTCGAAAAAGAAGCGCTGGACGATATTGACGGACCAAGGCGCCGCCGGGTGACCGGACACGCCCATCGATACGCAGAATAGCCGCGCGCGACCTTCGGCTCGCGCCGCGGGCCGAAGTTTGAGGACTGTGACATGATACAGATGCAAACCAATTTGGATGTCGCCGACAATTCCGGCGCACGCCGGGTGCAGTGCATCAAAGTACTCGGCGGCTCGATGCGCCGTTTCGCCACGATCGGGGACGTGATCATCGTCTCGGTGAAGGAGGCGATCCCGCGCGGCCGCGTTAAGAAGGGGCAGGTCATGAAGGCGGTGATCGTGCGCACCGCGAAGGCCTTGCGGCGTCCCGATGGTAGCGTCATCCGCTTCGACCGCAACGCGGCCGTTCTGGTGAACAACAATAAGGAGCCGATCGGAACCCGCATCTTTGGCCCGGTGCCTCGCGAATTGCGCGCCAAGCAGCATATGAAGATCATCTCGCTCGCGCCCGAGGTGCTGTGATGCCGAAGCTGAAAATCAAAAAAGGCGACAAGGTCGTTGTGCTTGCCGGACGTGACAAGGGCAAGCATGGCGAGGTCGTCAAGGTGTTTCCTTCCGAGAACAAGGCGGTGGTTCAAGGCGTGAACGTCGTTCGCCGTCACCAGAAGCAGACGCCGGGCCAGGAGGGCGGGATCGTGCCCAAGGAAGCACCGATTCACTTATCGAATATCGCCATAGAGGATCCCAAGGACGGCGAGCCGACCCGCATCGGCTATCGTTTTTTGGACGATGGACGCAAGGTGCGCTTTGCCAAACGTTCGGGGGACGTGATCGATGACTGAGGCAACCTATCTGCCGCGCTTGAAATCCCATTACCGCGAGACAGTGCGGCCGGCTCTATCGGAAGAGTTCAAGTATCAGAACCCGATGCAGGTCCCCACGATCGAGAAGGTCGTGTTGAACATGGGAATCGGCGAGGCGACAGCCGACCGCAAGAAGGTCGATTCAGCCGCGCGTGATTTGGCGCTTATAGCGGGACAGAAGGCGGTGCTGACGATAGCACGCAAGTCCATTGCCACGTTTAAGCTACGCGACGGGATGCCGATCGGCGCGAAGGTGACCTTGCGTAAGAACCGCATGTACGAGTTTTTGGATCGCCTGATCACCATCGCGCTGCCTCGGGTCAAGGACTTTCGCGGTCTCAACCCGAAAAGCTTTGATGGGCGCGGTAATTATGCGCTCGGGATCAAAGAGCATATCGTGTTCCCCGAAATCGACTACGACAAGGTCGAGGCGATTTGGGGCATGGATATCATTGTCTGCACCACGGCCCCTTCGGACGACGAGGCGCGGGCGCTGTTGAAGCAGTTTAACTTTCCGTTCCGCACTTAAGTCGCGAACTGGCGGGCAAAAGGAAGAGACTTTCATGGCTAAAACCAGCATGGTGGAGCGGAACAACAAGCGCCGCGCGCTCGCCAAAAAATATGCCTCCCGCCGGGCTGCTCTGAAGACGACCGCGGGAGATGAAAGCCTGCCGATGGAAGAACGGTTCCAGGCGCGCTTAAAGCTTGCACAGCTGCCGCGCAACTCCTCACCGGTCCGCATCAGGAATCGCTGCGAATTGACCGGCCGCCCGCGCGGCTTCTATCGCAAGCTGAGCATGTCGCGCATCGCGCTGCGTGAATTGGGGTCGCAGGGGCTTATCCCTGGCATGGTGAAATCGAGCTGGTGAGGATATAGATATGACGATATCCGATCCCTTGGGGGATATGCTGACCCGGATCCGGAACGCCCAGATGCGGCATCGTCCGAAGGTGTCGACCCCGGCGTCGAAGCTGCGCGAACGCGTACTCGAAGTTCTCCAGGACGAAGGCTATATTCGCGGCTTCGCGCGCGTTGATTATAACGACGGCAAGTCCGAGATTGAGATCGAGCTGAAATACTTCGATGGCGAGCCGGTCATTCGGCAGATCAAACGTATTTCGTCGCCGGGCAGGCGGGTCTATTCCTCGGTGAACGAGCTGCCGACCATTGCCAATGGCCTGGGTGTTGCCATTCTATCCACCCCAAAGGGCGTGATGTCGGACAGCCAGGCGCGCCGGGAAAATGTGGGCGGCGAAGTTCTTTGCAGCGTGTTCTAGGCGCGGACCAACGCAGCCTGATAGTAAATGAAAGGCATGGACGATGTCCAGAATTGGGAAAAAGCCTGTCGCGGTGCCGAAAGGCGTGACGGCGACCATCGACGGACAGAAATTGACCGTTAAGGGCGCCAAAGGCGAGTTGTCTCTCACCCTCATTGACGATGTGACCGTCAAGATGGGCGACGACGGGATCGAGGTCGCGCCGCGCGACGACAGCAAGCGCGCCCGTGCGATGTGGGGCATGTCGCGATCGCTGGTGGAGAATATCGCAACGGGCGTGTCGACAGGCTTTACCAAAACGCTGGAGATCACCGGCGTGGGCTACCGCGCCGCGCTCAAAGGCAAGGAGCTGCAATTACAGCTTGGCTACAGTCACGATGTGATGTTTCCAATTCCGGATGACATCCAGGTTCAGTGTCCTAAGCCGACCGAGATTATCATCTCCGGCATCGACAAGGAAAAAGTCGGGCAGGTGGCGGCTGAAATCCGGCGCTACCGGCGGCCGGAGCCGTATAAGGGCAAGGGCGTGAGATACGCCGGTGAGTTCATCTTCCGCAAGGAAGGCAAGAAGAAGTAGTGGAGGCTTTGGCGATGGGCGCCTCAGATACAGGTTTTTCGCGTCGTAAGGCGCGTGTTCGCAAGACAGTGCGCCGGGCAGCCAACGGACGCCCTCGGCTGTCGGTGTTCCGGTCGTCGAAGCATATCTATGCTCAGGTGATCGACGATGTCAGCGGCCATACAGTCGCCTCGGCATCAAGCATCGACAAGGGCCTTCGCGGCAACTTCAAGACCGGGGCCGATGTCAATGCCGCAGTGGAAGTGGGGAAGACATTAGCGGAACGCGCACTGGCGGCCGGCGTCACCAATGTGGTGTTCGATCGCGGCGGGTACATTTATCACGGCCGTATCAAGGCGCTGGCGGATGCCGCGCGCGAAGGCGGCTTGAGTTTTTAGTTTCGATAGACATCTAAGTGGACGGAAAGGGATTTGCCGGTGGCACGAGGACCGCGAGAACGGGACCGCGAGGAACGCGACAGCGAGTTCGTCGACAAGCTCGTTCACATCAACCGTGTGGCTAAGGTCGTCAAGGGCGGCCGGCGCTTCGGCTTTGCGGCGCTCGTCGTCGTGGGAGACCAGAAGGGCCGCGTGGGTTTCGGTCACGGCAAGGCGCGTGAAGTGCCGGAGGCGATCCGCAAGGCGACCGAGGCCGCCAAGCGAACCTTGCTCAAGGTTCCATTGCGCGAAGGCCGGACGCTGCACCATGATGTCGCCGGACAGCACGGCGCTGGGCGCGTTATTTTGCGCGCCGCGCCGCCTGGCACGGGCATCATCGCGGGCGGACCCATGCGCGCTGTATTCGAGACCCTTGGCATCCAGGATGTCGTGGCCAAATCGCTCGGCACATCAAATCCCTACAATATGATCCGGGCGACCTTCAACGCGCTTAGCCGCGAGGATAGCCCGCGCAGCGTCGCGGCACGCCGGGGCAAGAAGGTCAGCGAAATTGTCGCCCGCCGGCGCGACGGGGCCGAAGGCGCAGCCGCCGCGGCTGATGCCTAAGCGCGAGGAAGGTTATCATGGCTGAAAAGACGAAGCAGGCTGGCGCTACGCTGGTCATTGAACAGATCGGAAGTCCGATCCGCTGCCCAGGCCATCAGCGCGAAACGCTGATCGGTCTCGGCTTGAACAAAATGCGCCGGCGCCGGCAAGTTCCGGACAATCCGGCTGTGCGTGGCATGATCCACAAGGTCAGCCACCTCGTGCGGATCGTCGAGGAATAGCGGCGGCGGCAAGCGAATCGAAAGGCTCGGGGCAAGATATGCAGCTGAATGAATTAAGAGATAATCCGGGCGCCACCAAAGCGCGCAAGCGTCTCGGGCGCGGCGTGGGTTCCGGCCTCGGTAAGACAGCCGGCCGTGGCGTCAAGGGACAGAAGGCGCGTTCGGGCGTGGCGATCAAAGGCTTCGAGGGCGGTCAAAACCCGATCCATATGCGCTTGCCCAAGCGCGGCTTTAACAATCCGTCCCGGCTGAAGTTCGCTGAGATCAATCTGGGCCGGCTGCAGGTCGCGATTGAGGAAGGCAAGCTCGATGCGAACGGCATGCTCAACGCCGAGACACTGGTTTCGGCTGGTGTGCTGCGGCGCGCCCGCGACGGTGTACGCCTGCTCGGCAATGGCGAGATCAAGTCCAAGATCCAGCTCGAAGTGGCCGGCGCAACCGCAAGTGCGGTAAAAGCTGTGGAAGCCGCGGGCGGCTCTGTTAAGATTTTGCGGGTCGTAAAGGAAACGGAGCCTAGCGAACGCCGGGCGAAGAAGGACAAAAAGGGCAAGAAGGGCTCGCCAGTCGAGGATTAGCCAGAGATGGACCGAGCCGCGCGGCCGTGGCCGGTGCGATTTGGACATCGGCTGCGGCGCGAGCAGAGGCCGGGGCGGCCTTGGGAACGTTACCTGCGTTCCTGACATTTGGAGTTTCGTTGATGGTTTCTGCCGCAGAGCAGCTTGTCGCCAATCTCAATTTTGCGGCTTTCGGCAAAGCCGAGGAGCTCAAGAGACGCCTCTGGTTCACGCTCGGGGCGCTTCTGGTCTACCGGCTTGGTACCTATATCCCGCTTCCCGGCATCAACCCGGAAGCGCTGGCCGAACTGGTCCGGCAAAATCAATCCGGCATTTTGGGCATGTTCAACACCTTCGCCGGCGGCGCCGTTGGGCGCATGGCGATTTTTGCCCTGAATATCATGCCTTATATCTCTGCTTCCATCATCGTGCAGCTCTTGACGTCAGTATCGCCGCATCTGGAGCAGCTCAAGAAAGAAGGCGAGTCCGGCCGCAAGCAAATCAATCAATATACCCGATACGGCACCGTGGTCCTGGCTGCGGTCCAGGGCTATGCCATAGCCGTAGGGCTCGAATCCTCGGGCAACGTGGTCGCCGATCCTGGCCTCTTCTTCCGCATCACGGCCGTCATCACGTTGGTCGGCGGCACCGTTTTCTTGATGTGGCTTGGCGAGCAGATCACGGCGCGAGGCGTTGGCAACGGCATTTCGCTGATTATCTTCGCGGGTATCGTCGCCGGTCTTCCGCAAGCGCTGGCGGGTACTCTGGAGCTCAGCCGGCAGGGCGCCTTATCCGCGGGTCTCGTGGTTTTGCTGTTTGTCGGCGCTTTGGTGGTCATCGCCTTTATCGTCTTCATGGAGCGGGCGCAGCGGCGTCTTCTGGTGCAATATCCAAAGCGCCAAATCGGCAATAAGATGTTCCAGGGCGACAGCTCGCATCTGCCTTTAAAGCTCAATTCGGCGGGTGTTATTCCGCCAATTTTTGCTTCCTCGCTGCTGCTTGTGCCGATTACCATCGCGAACTTTACCGCAGGGCAGGGTCCCGAATGGCTGACCACGCTTACCGCGCTGCTCGGCAACGGCCAACCTTTGTACATCGCGCTCTATGTCGTGGGGATTGTGTTCTTCGCGTTCTTTTACACCGCGCTCGTGTTCAATCCGCAGGAGACCGCCGACAATCTAAAGAAGTATAACGGCTTTATACCCGGCATACGTCCAGGCCAGCGTACCGCGGAATATATAGATTATGTCCTGACCAGGATCACGGTCGTCGGCGCCGCTTACCTTGCGGCGGTTTGCGTCTTGCCGGAGATCCTCGTGGCCTATGCTGGCGTGCCATTCTACTTCGGCGGCACCTCCCTGCTTATTGTTGTCAGCGTAACGATGGACACCGTGGCGCAGATACAAAGCCACTTGCTTGCTCACCAATATGAAGGTCTGATCAAAAAGGCCAAGCTAAGGGGGGGCAGAAGGTGATCAAGGTTATTCTGCTGGGACCGCCAGGGGCTGGCAAGGGAACGCAAGCAAAGCTCATCGAGGACAAGCTTGGGCTCAAGCAGCTGTCCTCCGGTGACATGCTTCGCGCTGCGGTTACCGGCGGCACCGCAATCGGCCAGACGGCCAAAACATTCATGGATAGCGGCGCTCTCGTGCCGGACGAAGTGGTTGTCGACGTCGTCTTTGAACATATCGACGGCATGAGTGGATCCAAGGGCTTCATTCTCGACGGCTTTCCGCGCACGGTCGAGCAAGCGATAGCCCTGGACCGCAAACTCGCCGAAAAGGGAAGCAGCATCGACGGTGTCATCGTCATACAGGTCAGCGACGATAAATTGGTCGAACGCATAGCCGGACGGTTCACCTGCGCCCAATGCGGTGAAGGCTACCATGATGTCTTTAAGCGCCCGGCTCAGGAGGGCGTATGCGAAAAATGCGGCAGCCAAGCTTTTAAACGCCGGGCCGATGACCAGCCCGAGACCGTGAAGCACCGGCTCAAAACCTACCATCAGCAAACCGCGCCGCTGATAGACTATTACCGGCGCCGCGGCAAAGTGGCGATTATTAACGGCGAGCTTTCCATCGAGCACGTCGCGAAGGAAATAGACGGTGTTTTCAGCAGCGATGTGACAGCTGAAAGTTCCGTGACTGGAGGTTGACGGGCAGGGCGAATTTCCGCTAAATACCGTCTCTTTCACAAAGACGGACGAGTTGCGCCCGGATGCAGGAATCTTCGGGCCTGTTTTGTTACAGAATAGCTCAGACGGTGACGACATTGCGCGCAGAGCTTTAAGAAGTCCGCGCGCCGAAGGAGAATGAAATCGTGGCCCGTATTGCCGGTGTTAACATCCCCTCGAATAAGCGCGTGGAAACCGCGCTGTGCTCCATCCACGGCATTGGCCAGAAGCTCGCCAAGGATATTTGCGAGAAGACCAACATTCCTCCGGAGCGCCGGGTCAATCAGCTCTCCGACTCCGAGGTATTGCAAATTCGCGAGATGATCGACCGTGATTACATGGTTGAGGGCGATCTGCGCCGCGACGTGGCCATGAATATCAAGCGTTTGATGGATCTGGGCTGTTATCGGGGATTGCGGCATCGCCGGGGCCTTCCGGTTCGCGGACAGCGGACGCACACCAATGCGCGCACGCGCAAAGGCCCTGCCAAACCGATCGCGGGTAAGAAGAAATAGCGCGCCAGGCTGCGCTGCGGTTAATCGTTTAAGGAAGTAGTGGAATGGCTAAGGACAAGACGCGCGTTCGCAAGCGCGAGAAAAAGAACATTACATCGGGCGTTGCCCATGTGAACGCTTCCTTTAACAATACGATGATCACCATCACGGATGCGCAGGGCAACGCCATCTCTTGGTCTTCGGCTGGAACCAAAGGTTTCAAGGGCTCGCGCAAATCCACGCCTTACGCAGCGCAGATGGCTGCCGAAGACGCCGGGCGCAAGGCTATGGAGCATGGCATGAAGACCATCGAGGTCGAGGTTAGCGGTCCTGGTTCGGGCCGGGAATCGGCCCTGCGGGCGCTGCAGACTTGTGGGTTCCAGGTTGTATCCATAACCGATGTGACGCCGATTCCGCATAATGGATGCCGCCCAAGAAAGCGCCGCCGGGTCTGATTCAGGCGGTCCGGCACCGTTGCCTCGCCGGGTGGCGAGGCCCGTAAACAATTTCGATGGATTTTAGCACTGGCCTTCGCCGGTGCTCACGCATACAGGGACGAGGTTTCCGTGCTGCAAAAGAACTGGCAAGACCTAATCAAACCCGCCAAGCTCAGCATTACGTCGGGGCGGGATCCGAAGCGCCTCGGCACTGTCGTTGCGGAGCCGCTGGAGCGGGGCTTCGGCTTGACTCTGGGCAATGCTCTGCGCCGCGTATTGCTTTCCTCGCTGCAAGGCGCGGCCATTAACGCCGTGCATATCGACGGCGTGCTCCACGAATTCTCTTCCATTGCCGGTGTGCGGGAGGATGTCACCGACATCGTTCTGAACATCAAGGAAATTGCGCTGCGCATCCATTCGGATGGCCTGAAGCGCATGGTCCTGAAAAAGGAAGGCCCCGGGGTCGCCACCGCACGCGATATCGAAGCCGGCCCCGATGTGGATATCCTCAACCCCAATCACGTGATCTGCACGGTGGATGAGGGCGCATCGGTTCGCATGGAGTTTACCGCGGCGCTTGGCAAGGGTTACGTGCCGTCGGAACGCAACCGGCCGGAAGACGCCCCCATCGGCCTGATCCCCGTAGACAGCCTTTACAGCCCGGTAAAAAAGGTGTCCTACCGCGTCTCGAATACGCGCGAAGGTCAGATCCTCGACTACGACAAGCTGAGCATGGAGATCGAGACTGACGGCTCGATGGTTCCCGAGGATGCCGTTGCGCTCGCCGCTCGCATTCTTCAGGACCAGCTCTCCATATTCGTGAATTTCGAAGAGCCCCGTAAGGAAGTGCGCGAGGACCGCACGCCGGATCTCGAATTCAACGCGGCTCTTCTGAAGAAGGTCGACGAATTGGAACTGTCCGTGCGTTCGGCCAACTGTCTGAAGAACGACAATATCGTTTACATTGGCGACCTTATCCAGAAGACCGAAGCCGAGATGCTGCGCACACCGAATTTTGGCCGCAAGTCGCTCAACGAGATCAAGGAAGTTCTCGCGGGTATGGGCCTGCATCTCGGTATGGACGTGCCGAACTGGCCGCCGGAAAACATCGAAGAACTGGCCAAGCGTTTCGAAGACCAATACTAGGCGGAAGGCGGCGAGCGGCCGCCATCCCCTGCCAAAGCCATTGAGGGAAGTCCCATGCGCCATCGCAATGCAGGCCGGAAGCTGAACCGGACGGCCGAACATCGCCGCGCCCTGTTCGCCAACATGGCGGCGGCGCTGTTCAAGCACGAGCAGATTGTCACGACGCTGCCCAAGGCAAAGGATCTTCGCCGCGTGGCGGAGCGCCTTATTACCTTGGCAAAGCGCGGCGATCTGCATTCGCGCCGCCTCGCCGTTGCGCGTTTGCGCGATGAGAAAATGGTGGTCAAACTTTTCGAGACGCTCGGTCCGCGCTACAAGGACCGCGAAGGCGGTTATACGCGCGTGTTGAAGGCGGGCTTTCGCCATGGCGACAGCGCGCCTGTGGCCGTCATCGAGCTTGTCGATCGCGACGAAAGCGCCAAGGGCCAGGATTCCGGCCCTGTTCAATCCAATGACGAGGACAGCCGCGCTGCCGCCTGAGCCAACGCGGCGCGGAGTCAGTGAACCACGCGAAAGCTGGAGATGAGCAGACGTTCTCGGATGCTCGGCGGCTGGGCTGCGGTAGCCCTTCTCTGTATCCTTGCCTTTGTCGGCCTGGCCTCGATGGGCAATGGGCAGGGTGGGCTGGAAAAAACCGTCCCCCGCAGCAAGGCCGATCTCACCTTTTCCTATGCTTCCGTGGTGAAGCGGGCCGCTCCGGCGGTCGTGAATGTGTATGTGCGCAGCCGCGTCCGCCAGCAGGTCTCGCCCCTTCAAAATGACCCGTTTTTCCGGCGTTTCTTTGGCGAGCAGTCCGGTGCGCCCAGCGACCGGCCGCAGAATTCGCTCGGTTCCGGAGTGATCGTGACAGCCGAGGGGCTGGTGGTGACCAACAACCACGTCGTGCAAAGCGAGGGGCAGGCTGACATTAAGGTCGCCCTTGTCGACGGCCGGGAGCTTGAAGCCAGCGTCATACTGAAGGACGAGCGTACCGACCTCGCCGTGCTTCGGATCGAGGGCGGCGAAAAAGAATTCCCCCACCTATCCTTTGCCGATTCCGACGCGCTCGAGGTCGGCGACATCGTGCTCGCCATCGGCAATCCTTTCGGCGTCGGGCAAACCGTCACAAGCGGCATCGTCTCGGCACTAGCGCGGACGCGCGTGGGGGTATCCGACTATCAATTCTTCATCCAGACCGACGCCGCAATCAATCCAGGCAATTCCGGCGGCCCGCTTGTTGATATGAATGGTCTGCTGGCTGGCATCAACACGGCGATTTTTACCCGAAGTGGCGGCTCACAGGGGATCGGCTTCGCAATTCCCGCAAACATGGTGCGCGTCGTCGTGAATTCCGCGCTGCGGGGCGGCAAGGTCGAACGGCCATGGCTCGGCGCCGATCTGCAAGCGGTCACTGCGGAAATTGCCCAGGCTCTCACCCTCGACCGCCCGGCGGGAGCGCTCGTCGCGCGCATCGCGGAAGGCGGCCCAGCGGACAAGGCGGGACTGCGGGCGGGCGACGTCATCGTCGCCGTGGATGGCCGCGACACCAGTGACCCGCAAGCTGTGCTTTACCGTTTCACGACCAAAGGCCTGGGCAGCCAGGCCGCGCTCGACGTAATTCGGCAAGGCCGCAAACGCCAGGTTTCGATCGCCCTCAGCGCGGCGCCGGAGAGCACGCCGCGCGATTTGCGCGAGCTCGAAGGTGCGCATCCCTTCGCTGGGGCAACTGTCGCCAATCTCTCGCCAGCCGTGGCCGAGGAGCTCTCCCTTTCAGAAGTTGTGGGCGTCGCCATTTTGGAGACCAAAGCCTATTCGACAGCCCGGCGGGTTGGGCTGCGGCCCGGCGACATCATTGTCCGGCTCAACGGCGAGACGGTACGCAGTGTAAAGCAACTCGGCGAGTTGGTCGCGCGCCGGGCCAGAGCCTGGGATTTAACTTTGCGGCGCGGCGGCGAAGATTTGCGGACTGTGATCGGCGGTTAGAGCGTTTGTGGGCACGGTCATGCCGGCATCTTTGCTGCAGTTGACACGAAGCGAGGAGGGGCCCGCAATGGCGAGAACAGCGGAACACCGTTGCTAGCGCATCGAATCCGGCAGGAGGCCCGATCAAAATGGCATCTCTTTTCGAAGCCGCAGGTCTCGAGAAAAGCGCCCCGCGCCCGCTCGCCGACCGTTTGCGGCCGCGCTCGCTGGACGAGGTAACCGGGCAAGAGCACCTGCTTGGCGTGGACGGGATGCTGCGGCGGATGCTGGCCAAAGGCCTGCGCTCGGTGATTTTCTGGGGGCCGCCCGGCACCGGCAAGACGACCGTGGCGCGTCTCGTCGCAGAAGGCGCCGGCCAGCATTTTGAGCAGCTTTCGGCGATCTATTCCGGCGTGCAGGATTTACGCAAACTGTTCGACGCCGCGCGCGACCGGCGGAAGATGGGCATGGGGACGGTCCTCTTTGTCGACGAGATCCACCGGTTCAACCGCGCCCAGCAGGACAGTTTTCTCCCCGTCATGGAAGACGGCACCATCATCCTGATCGGCGCGACGACGGAAAATCCGTCCTTCGAGCTGAACGGTGCGCTCCTGTCGCGCGGCACCGTGCTTGTCTTCAAACGCCTGGACGATGACGCACTGGAGGGGCTGCTGCGCCGCGCGGAGAAAGCGGAAGGCTACACCTTGCCCCTGACCCAAGAGGGACGGCATCGCCTCATTGCGATGGCGGACGGCGATGGGCGGGCGCTTCTCAATCTGGCCGAAACCGTTTATGCGGCAACCGAGAACGCGGCAGCTCCGCTCGAGGCTGATGAACTCGTGCAAATCGTGCAGCGCCGCGCGCCTCTCTACGACAAAAATCGCGACGGTCATTACGACCTTATCAGCGCGTTGCACAAATCGGTGCGCGGCTCCGATCCGGACGCGGCGCTGTATTGGCTGGCCCGCATGCTGACGGGCGGCGAGGATCCGCTCTATATTGCGCGGCGGCTGGTGCGGATGGCGGTGGAGGATATCGGCCTTGCCGACCCGCAAGCTCTCGTACAGGCCAATGCCGCAAAGGACGCCTATGATTTCCTCGGCTCGCCCGAAGGCGAGTTGGCGCTGGCGCAAGCGACGCTGTACCTGGCCTCGACCGCGAAATCCAATGCTGCCTATGTCGCTTTCAAGGCCGCGATGCGAATCGCCAAGCACGGCGGCTCGCTCGCCCCGCCCAAGCATATCCTTAACGCGCCAACGCGGCTGATGGCCAAGGAAGGCTATGGCGAGGGCTATGTCTATGATCCTGACACGCCGGAAGGCTTTTCCGGTCAGGATTACTTCCCCGAAGAGCTCGGCCGGCAAAAATTCTACGTGCCGACTACGCGCGGCTATGAAGAGCAGATCGGCGAGAGACTGGCCGCCTGGACGAAAGCGCGCAGCAGCAAATCGACCGCGAGGCGCGGCGAATAACTTATGCAATTTTTTTCGCTGTGCTATAGCCGATACGCGGGATCTCAGGGATCGGGCCGGGGGAAGCATGGCCTCTTTCGAAGAATTATGGGCAAATCACCCCACAAATTTGGGCGAGCAATATCCTTGCCGCACGCTTGGCATCGCCAATTTCGAAAACCAGTGCGCCATTCGTATGGGCGTGTGCCTGAAGCGTTCCGGAGTTACCTTGGGGCAGGTTCGTGGCGCCATCACCTGCAATCAGGCCACGCTGACCGCACATGCGGCCGATGACATGCATTTCATTCGCGCGCGCGAGCTGGCAAACGCAATCCGCGGCGGGGGCATTCCCGGTGTCGGCGGCGTGTACACACTCAGCGATCCGCGCAATTTCGCCGACGAGCTCAATGGCCGCAAAGGCATCATCTTCTTTAATGGTTATTGGTGGCGCCTGACCGACACCACGCGTCCAACCGGCGATCATATCGACCTGTGGAACGGCTGGCGGACTTCGGCGAAGATGCTGTTCCCCTGGTTTGGCTGGCTGGGCGGCTACAACAGAGCGAGTGAAATCTGGTTCTGGGAGGTCAAGTGAGAGTTATCTTCGGCATCCTCTTCGCGGTGATTTTCGGGATCGGCGGGGCGCGCTTCGCGGGATGGCTCGCCGACTTTATTCAAATTGAACTGGCAAAGCGTTTTGAGGGCCCCGAGCAGGTCGATCAATTCCGCCTCATCGCCGAAATGAGCGTGACGGTGGCCGCGGCGCTGCTCGGTGTCGTGGTCGGCCTGGTGGTAGCTTCCTTGGTTCGCCATCGCTTCTTTCGCCGGGAAGCTTAACCTGGCGGGGCGGTCATGAAATTGCTGCTGCTGGCCGCGGCCGGAGGGGCGCTCGGCTCTTCGGCGCGCTATTTGGTCAATGTCATCGCTGGCAAACTGTTTGGTCTTGGCTTTCCCTGGGGCACGCTCATTGTCAATGTCGCCGGCTGCTTCATTATGGGACTCATTATCGGACTGGGCGCACTCAAATGGCCGATGCCAAATGAGTGGCGGGTGTTTCTGACGACCGGAATACTCGGCGGCTTCACAACCTTCTCGGCTTTCTCGTTGGATTTCGCGGTGCTTTTCGAACGTAAGGATTATGGTCACGCCGGGCTTTATTTGGTGGGGTCGGTCGGGCTATCGATCCTGGCCCTGTTTGCGGCGCTTTACTTGGTGAGATCATGGCAGACGTGAAGGACGGCGATGTGCGTGCAGTTACCACCGATGAATCGGGGATGCGCCTGGACCGCTGGCTGAAAAGCCATTTTCCGGCGCTGCCGCACGGGCTGATGCAAAAGCTTTTGCGTACCGGGCAAATCCGCGTCGGCGGCGGGCGCGCCAAGCCGGATACCCGCCTTGCAGCGGGGCAGGAGGTAAAAGTGCGCCGCCTCGCCGATTTCGGCGCGGAGAATGCGGAGATCATGCGGCCCTCGCTGCAAGCCCCGCTGGGCGTATCGAAAGCGGACCGGGATTTTATCGAGCGCGCCATCCTCTTCGAAGATGACGAGCTGATGGTGCTGAACAAACCCTATGGCATCGCGGTGCAAGGCGGGACCAAAACGAAGCGCCACATCGACGGAATGCTGGCCGGCATGGCGGACCGTTTCGGTGAGCGTCCGCGCCTCGTCCACCGCCTCGACCGCGATACGTCTGGCGTGCTGCTGGTGGCGAAAAAGCGTGCGGCGGCGGCCCAGCTCGGCCGGCTGTTCCAGACACGCTCGGTGCAGAAAATCTACTGGGCGCTGCTGAAGGGCATCCCAAAGCCGCCGCAAGGCAAGGTGGAAGCAGCCCTCGTGAAGGCCTCCGGGCCGGACGGCGACCGGGTTCGCAAGGCCGAGGCTGGCGAACAGGACGTCGCGCAAGGGGCGGTGACGCATTATTCGGTGATCGACCGGGTCGGAACCAAGCTCGCCTGGGTGTCTTTAAAGCCGGTCACCGGCCGCCAGCATCAACTGCGCGCGCACATGTCCATCCTCGGCACGCCCATCGTTGGCGATCAAAAATATGATGGTGACAAAAACCTCCCCGTTGATGGCATGGAAATGAAGCTCCATCTTCACGCGCATCGGCTCGTGGTACCGCGCGGGAAAGGGCTGCCGCTCGATGTCAGCGCGCCGATGCCGGACCATATGCGTGGGACATGGGAACTCCTCGGCCTGGATCCGAGCCGTTACGAGGGAAGAGAATAAGCGTGAGGCTTATCGTTTTCGATTGCGACGGCACTTTGCTCGACAGCCAGCATCCCATTGTCGAAGCGATGGGCGAAGCATTTGCTGCCAATGGCCTACCCGCGCCGTCACGCGCCCAGGTGCTTCGCCATGTGGGATTATCGGTATCCGAGGCGATGACCGCCATGACCGGAGCGGCGGAGAAATCGCTGATCCTTCCTCTTACGGCATCTTACCGGGCAGCATTCGCTGGGCTGCGCCAGACAGCCGCCTTCAACGAACCGATGTTCCCAGGCGCAAGGGAGGCCATCGCAGCGCTCGTCAAGGAAGAGGCGTTGCTGCTGGGAATAGCCACGGGAAAATCGCGCCGGGGTGTGGAGCTTTTTCTCGCGCGCGAGAATCTTGCCCATGTCTTCGCGACAGTGCGGACCGCCGATGACGCGCCCTCCAAGCCCCACCCGGCGATGCTCCTGCAAGCGATGGCTGAAACCGGCGCGCGGCCCAACGAGACCGTCATGATCGGTGATACCAGCTATGACATGCTTATGGCCAATCAGGCCGGCGCAATGGCGATTGGAGTCGGTTGGGGCTATCACGCCGCGGGTTAACTCGTAGAAGCCGGCGCAAGGGCCGTGGCACGTGACTTCACTCATCTCCTTGCTCTACTTGCAACGCTGGAAACCGTGGCTGCCGCATGAAAAACGGCGGGCATAAAGGGGCGGAAACCGTTCTCAAGCGCTTCTATCAAGGCGTCTTGGTCAAGGAGTTCGCTGAAGGGTGGCAGGTGCTCCTTGACGGCCGCTCGGTGAAAACCCCGAAGCGCGCGGCTTTGGTCCTGCCCACCAAGGCTCTCGCCGAGGCCATAGCCGCTGAATGGGAGGCGCAACAGGCGATTATCGACCCTCGCACAATGCGGCTGACCAAGCTCGCGAACAGTACGCTCGATGGCGTGATCGGCAAGGAAGACGCGGTAAGAAAGGAAATTATCGCCTATGCCGCCAACGATCTGTTGTGCTACCGGGCGGAACGTCCGCAAGAGCTGGCGCGGCAACAGCAGGAGCACTGGGATCCGCTGCTCGACTGGGTGCGCGAGCGTTTCGGATCCCGGTTGGTGACAACGACGGGGTTGATGCCTGTCGCGCAACCGCAGGACAGCCTTGCATGCCTGGGCACGGCGCTCGATGACTTCGACGCCTTCGCTCTTGCCGCCTGCCACGTCATGACATCCCTCACAGGCTCGGCCGTGTTGGTCTTAGCCCACATAGAGGGGCGGCTTACCGTCAGCCAAGCTTGGAACGCGGCGCATGTGGACGAGGATTTCCAGACTTCGCGCTGGGGCGAAGATGCAGAAGCCAAGCAGCGGCGCGATCTGCGCTATGCCGAGATGGCGGCGGCCGCCGCGTTTTTTGCAATTTGGCGGAGCGGAAGCTGACATGCCTGCAATGGATCGATTCGAAGCGGTGCCGGGCAGGAGAGATTGAGCGGGTGTAAGGGCAGGTAGGCCGGATTGCTCGGAGTGACACTGCGCATGGGCGTCGGAATTGTGGCTTATTGTGGAAGTGTGGCCGCTTGTTTCACATCCTGGCCTGAGCCGTTGACAAGGTCACCCCCGAATTTTCCGCCTTTCGTGAAAAACACTGCCACACGCGCCGTTTTCCTACCCAATCGCACAACATACCTCTGCTTCGTGTCGCCCGTGCTGCTTGGCTCATCATCACTATCGGCTCAAGTTGCAGGCTAATTGCAGATAAAGTCTTAGCGTAAAGCTATAAAAAACGGAAATTAACCAAATTTGCACCAGCTATTCTTGTCCTGCACCCAAGTAGACTGCCGTGCCACGCATAGGCCACAAATTCTTACCCACACAAACCATGAATATTAAACCCTGTGAATAGCTTGCGCTTTTTATAAAAATTAATTCGATCGCGTGTTTTCGGCGCCACGATGCTGCCCGAAGAAAGGCTAGACGCGTCACCCTCCCGCCGTTCTCAAAACAAGAAACTCGGTCACTTTCCCATTCGTGCGCATTCAACCGCGCAAAATTGGGGAAACGGGAATTACCGCGCGCATCAGCGTATTTTTTCCGAGAGGGAGTTATACATGCGACTTAAAGCAACTGCGTTTGGCGCGATGATGCTGCTTGCTCCGGCGACAGGCTTTGCGGTGGATCTGAAAGGATCCTACAAAGACACCAAAGGCGATCTGCCCTACCATGTAGGTTACTGGAATGGGTATTACGTCGGTGCTTCCATTGGTTACGGCTATGGCCGGACAGACTATTATCTGGACGAGGCCAATCATGGTGCGGCCGTGCAAGAATCAGACGGCTTTACTGCGAGCGTGACTGGTGGCCGTAACTGGCAGTTTCCAAGCGGGCTTGTCCTCGGGATCGAGGGCGACCTCGGTTATGGAGACGTTACCGGCGAGGGATTGTGGCAGGACGATCATTTGCTCAGCTCAGAGTATAATTTCTGGGCTACCCTACGGGGCCGGGCTGGTTATGCTTACAATCGGTTCCTATTCTTCGCGACAGCCGGTGCAGCTTATTTAGATACCCATGAAGTTTTCTATGGTGCTGGTAGAGGCCAGGCAAATGCGGGTCAGACGTCAGTCAACGAAAGCAACCATTGGGGATGGGTGGCCGGTCTGGGCGTAGAGTACGCCGTCACCGAGCGCATTACGACAAAGGCTGAATGGCTGCACATGGAATTTGGTGAATTCGAGGGTAGAAACGGCAATAATGATCGTTACACGTTCGAAAACAATTTCGATATTCTTCGTGTTGGCCTGAACTACAAGTTCTAGTTCGGTACAGCTAGCGACCCGGGCGGCTAAAATGCTGCCCGTTCGTTTATGTAAGGGCACAAAAACTTCAAAGCGGGAGCGGCGGTGCTATTTCCCCGCTCTCTTTACAGACTTGATGGTCCCGCGCGGACGGCCTGACCGCTCGGCGATTTCGCGATCCTGGCTTTCGATGATAAAGCGCGCAGGCGCATCACCTTCCAGACCGCTTAGGTCAACGGACGGTATGCGCCTGTTCGAGCTTTGTGTGCCATCTTCATAGGTGACATTGAACAGCACAAATTCGGCCTTGCTCTTGGCCTTTGGTTTCCGGCCCATAATATCCCTGTTACGCCCTCTCGGAAGCGCCGTTAGCGAGCTGGCTCTCCCGTACAACGCGCTCGAAGCTTTCCGTGGAACACTTCACGCGGTATTGCGGGTCATCTCCATCCGTGGAAAGCAGGCGCAGGATTTTGCACGCGGATGGACCGCTTCCAGTTCCTCGGCCAGTAAGGAGGAAATCCACGGATTGCCCGAGCCTGTATTTGTGATCCGGCATATGGTCTCCTATTGAGTGTGAATGGCAAATTATGAGCGCGCCACGATTGGAGGTGCTGCTCAATTCACGCAATACCCCAACCTGCTCGGTTGCTCAATCTTCACGTTCTCGGTTGCTCAATCTTCACGTCAAGCCAGCTCGCGACCCTGGACTATGCTTCGCCTTCTCGGGATTTGCCACATGTCCGCAAAAAGGGAGAAACCCAAGCTCGCAACTTTCGCCGAATTTTGTGCGAGCGCTATCGTCTGCTGGTTTAACCTCGTCGAACCTCGCCTTAATCGGTATATGGGGGATAGCCTTGTGAATGTCCACCCACCAGCGATCCCCGGTTCGCAACATAGGTCGCGTGCATGAAGCAGATTCTCGCTGAATTGGAGCGGAGGCGCTCGGAAGCACGTCTGGGGGGCGGGCGGAAACGCATCGAGGCGCAGCACGCGCGCGGTAAACTCACGGCCCGCGAACGCATCGAGTTGCTGCTCGACGACGCTTCCTTCGAGGAATACGGCATGTATGTCGAACACCGCTGCACCGATTTCGGTATGGCGGGGGCGAAGATTCCTGGCGATGGCGTTGTCACCGGCTGGGGCACGATCAATGGCCGGGTCGTTTACGTGTTCGCCAAGGATTTTACCGTGTTCGGCGGCTCGCTTTCCGAGGCCCACGCGCAAAAAATCACCAAGATGCAGGACATCGCGCTGCGCAATCGCGCGCCCATTATCGGCCTGTTCGATGCCGGCGGCGCGCGTATCCAGGAGGGCGTGGCGGCGCTCGGGGGCTACGGTGAGGTGTTTTTGCGCAATGTTTTGGCCTCGGGCGTGATACCGCAGATTTCGGTGATCATGGGTCCATGCGCGGGAGGCGACGTTTATTCCCCGGCCATGACCGACTTCATCTTCATGGTCAAGGATACGAGCTATATGTTCGTCACTGGCCCGGACGTGGTGAAAACGGTGACGAACGAGGAGGTGACCGCGGAGGAACTTGGCGGAGCGAGCGTCCACACGACAAAATCGTCGATCGCCGACCGCGCCTATGAGAACGACGTGGAATGCCTGCTGCAGATGCGCCGTCTCATGGATTTTCTTCCCGCCAACAATAGGGCGGGCGTGCCGCTTCTGCCCACCCTTGACCCGCACGACCGGGTGGAAACCTCGCTCGACACGCTCATTCCGGACCATCCGAGCAAGCCCTACGACATCAAAGAACTGATCCTTAAGGTGATCGATGAAGCCGACTTCTTCGAGATACAGGAGGCATATGCGCGCAATATCGTCACCGGCTTCGGGCGCATGGAAGGCCGTACCGTTGGCTTCGTTGCCAATCAACCGCTGGTGCTTGCCGGCGTGCTCGATAGTGACGCGAGCCGGAAAGCGGCGCGTTTTGTCCGCTTTTGCGATTGTTTCAACATCCCTATCGTGACCTTCGTCGACGTGCCTGGTTTCCTTCCCGGGACGGCGCAGGAATATGGCGGCCTGATAAAGCACGGTGCAAAGCTGCTTTTCGCCTTTGCCGAGGCAACCGTACCGAAGATAACGGTCATCACGCGAAAAGCTTATGGCGGCGCCTATGACGTGATGTCCTCGAAGCACATCAGGGGGGATGTGAACTACGCCTGGCCGACAGCTGAGATCGCGGTCATGGGCCCAAAAGGCGCAGCGGAAATTCTTTACCGCAGCGAGCTCGGGGATCCGGAGAAGATCGCCGCCCGCGTCAAGGACTACCAGGACCGCTTCGCCAATCCGTTCGTGGCCGCCGAGCGCGGCTATATCGACGAAGTGATCATGCCGCGGAACACGCGCGGGCGCATTTCGCGGGCGCTGAACATGCTACGCGACAAGGTGGTGGAGAACCCCTGGAAGAAGCACGACAACATCCCTTTGTAAGGAATGCAACGCCGGCTGCGTCCAGTTTTACCGGCGCACTTGCGGTGCAAGAAATCTCGGATTGACCCAGCCGGCAACGCCGAGATAGCGCACATGGCACCAATCCTTGTCACAGCCGCCAATCGGCACGATGCCAGAGGCCGTGGATGGGATGTGGCCGATAATAGCGGCGTCCGGGCCTGGATATTCAACCACATCCAGCGCGCCCCACAGCGCCACGCCGCTGACCTGGAAACGTCGCGCCGCCTCCGCCGACTCATCCGCCAAGTGCCGCCGGGAAACCCAGCCGGTTAGGGCCTCGTAACGCACCAGGCACCATTTGAGGACGCATTTACGCAAGCCCTCGACGCCTTTGGCATCGCCGGGAACCCAACCGAGAATTGCCGCGCCTTCCTCGGCCGCCTCACGCAGCGGCAACGACGCATCCCCCGACAGACCAGCCAAGGTGTAGGTCTTGACCTCGATCGAGCCGAGACCCTCGAGTAAGCCTCCCGCCTGCGTAGCGGTGGGAACGTTGGTGTCGATGGCTTGGGGCGGGGCCGTTGCCACCTCCTCCCTTGCGATCGCACCCTCTTCTATCCAGCCAACCAGAGAGCCAGAGCGGATGTAGCAGAAATTGCGCGTGCAGGTGCCCAGATCCTCGACCTCCGCGGTCTCAGGAGGAATTCGCCCCGCTGCCGGAAGGCGGTCGCTCGGGAACGCATAGACCGGAATGGCACGTCCGTCCTTGCGCACGAGTTGGAGCATCTCGTCCTGAAGATCTGAGGGAATTTCCTTGGCTGTTTCGGTGGGTTTGGGAAGGGCGGCGACCGGCAGATCCTCTTGGGCGCGCGGCTTCGACGACGCGGCGCTCTTTGGATCAGCAACGATATATTTGCGAAAAATCCATCCCTTTACCCCATTGAAGGTCACTTCGCACCACCTGGCGTCGCAAACGCCTGTGCCTTCCAGGTTGCGGCTGTCCGGCGGGATGTAGGCGAGCACCTTGCCCCGCGGCGATTCCCGCAAATGGATCCGGGCCGCGCGATCGACATTGTTGATGCGGTAGGATTGCGCAATGGCAGGGGCGGCAAGTATGAGCGCTGCCGCCACGGCCGGGGCAGCCGCCCCAAATGCCACGCCGCTTCGCCCCCACGCCATTCCCGCTCTCCTACGCATCCTCTTACTTCGCTGAAATATCATATTTCAGCGAAAAGCACATCCGGCGTGCACGTCGCATCACCACGATAGCCGTGTGGCCGAAGCTTGCGCGGAGCCGCTCTACTGAAAAAATGTTAGCGCCACGTCTTTCGGATCAAAGCGGAAATTTCTCTGCTGGCGCCTCAACGATCATGCCGCAAACATTGCGGGAAGTGAATCGCTTTATCACCAACTCAGTTAACTATGCGGGCTTAGGCGCTTTCCTCGAAGAGCTCACGGCCAATGAGCATGCGGCGAATCTCGCTCGTCCCGGCACCGATTTCGTAAAGCTTGGCGTCACGGAGCAGGCGTCCGGTCGGATACTCATTGATGTAACCATTGCCGCCAAGGATCTGAACGGCTTCCAGCGCCATCCATGTGGCCTTTTCCGCCGCGTACAGGATGGCTCCCGCAGAGTCTTTGCGCGTGGTTTCACCACGATCGCAGGCCCGGGCAACCATATAGACATAGGCGCGGCAAGCATTCATCGTGGTATACATATCGGCAAGCTTGCCTTGAATGAGCTGAAACGTGCCGATCGGCTGGCCAAATTGTTTGCGCTCATGCACATAGGGCAGCACGATATCCATGGCGGACTGCATGATGCCGATCGGGCCGGCGGCAAGCACGACCCGCTCGTAGTCGAGCCCCGACATCAGCACCTTCACACCCCCATTCAAGGGGCCGATGATGTTGTCCTCTGGCACTTCGCAATCTTCAAAGACGAGCTCGGAGGTGTCCGAGCCGCGCATCCCGATTTTGTCCAGCTTTTGTGCGGCATGGAATCCTTTGAAATTCTTCTCAATGAGAAAAGCCGTAAGGCCGCGCGGGCCGGCGTCCGCATCGGTGCGCGCGTAGACGACCAGCACCTCGGCATGGGGACCGTTGGTGATCCACATCTTGGTGCCGTTCAGCACATAGCGGTCGCCTTTCTTTTCAGCCTTCAGGCGCATGGAAACAACGTCTGAGCCGGAGCCGGCCTCCGACATGGCCAGTGCGCCGACATGCTCGCCCGAAATGAGCTTGGGCAAATAACGGCGCTTTTGTTCCTCCGTGCCCCAGCGGCGAATCTGGTTCACGCACAGGTTGGAATGCGCGCCATAAGAGAGGCCGACGGACGCCGAGGCGCGGCTGATCTCCTCCATGGCCAGACAGTGTTCGAGGTAGCCAAGGCCCGAGCCGCCCCACTCCTCCTCGACCGTGATGCCGTGCAAGCCGAGGGCGCCGAGCTTGGGCCAGAGGTCGCGCGGAAAAGTGTTGGTTTGGTCGATTTCATGCGCGCGCGGGGCGATTTCTTGGCTGGCAAAGGCTGAAACTGTATCGACCAGCATTTCAGCAGTCTCGCCAAGAGCGAAATTCAAGCCCCGCTGGCTGTTATGACCAATTCCACGCGCCATCTTTTTTTAACCGCACCCTCTCCCATATGCGCTGCGTCACATTACTTCTGCCTGCAATTCATGCAAGGTTCAAGAAGAGTGGCCTACAAAGCACCGTGCTGGCGCATGCCGCAAAGGAGCATCCATTTCATGTTCAGAAGCTCTCGCCCGCTCCTCGGGTCGGCCGCCGTCATTTCGCTCCTTCTTTTTCCGGCCGGCGTCTCTGCCCAAACGGGCGCTGCTCCGCCTTCCACGGAAGCCTTGAAGCCGGCAAAACCCCAGCTGGACCCTGCACGCAAAAACGATCCCACTTACCAGCAGTCGCAGAAACTGCTTTCGGCGATCGACGATATCCTCACGCAGACGGCTGAAGCCCGCACCAAGCTGAAAGATTTGCCCAGCAAGGACACTTACGTCATACCGCCGCTGTGGAAGGAAACGCGCGAGGATCGCGAGGCCAACATCCGCCGGCTGCTCGACTCCGTGCTCGAGATCGTGACCGACGCGCCCGTTGTCGACCTCCAGGAAAAGCTGCAGACCAGCCGGAAGGCCATCGCAACGCTGAAGGACGATATCGCTGCCATGCGGGAGCGCCGCCTTCACGCTCCCGACCAAGGCTTTCTCCCGGGCGTTTTAACCGAGACGCAGGGTTCGATCGACGATGCCATCACAGACCGCGAGGCCCGCATCAAGGGGAACGAGGAGGAGATCGGCAAAATCAAGCAGGAGATTAAAGCCGCGCTGGCGAAGTCCGGCGTGGAGATTGCCGATACCCAGCTCGACCTTCTGCTCGACAGCGTGCTTGGCGGCGACATGATCAAACTCGTCACCGCATTTCAGGCGGCCCGCGCCGTGGATGATCGCCTAGGAGAGTTGCTGACGCAGTCGAATGAAAACGTAAAGGCGGCGCGGCGTTATTTCGCCATGCACGCCGCGCTCTTCGCCATGATGATCCACGCCCAGGATAGTCTCATCGAGAAGATCGACACGGTCTATATGGGCAAGCTCCAGACAATTTTGCGCGATGTGAAGAAGGCGCGGGAGGATTCAAGCCGGCTGATTGGCGGCAGGAATCGTGCCGACCAGAAGCGCGCGCTGGAAGCCAATATCGCCAGCCAGGAATTTGCGGAGAAGGTTGCTAGCTTCTACCGTGATTATCTCGCCACGCAGCGCCGGCAGCTTTCCGAAGCGCGGGACCGGACTGCCCGGGATTTGGAAATAGCCGACAACACCTTCGAAACAGTGGAAGCGAGCTTCCAGCTGCATATGCTGATGGAGGATGCACGAACGTCCTTCGAAGCCATCCAAAAGCTCGAAGCGCCAGGCTTTGATCAAGTGTTCAAGAACGACGCGTTGCGGCGCGAATTCGAAACATTGACGCAAAAATTAGGGCCTACGTCCTAGGTGGAGAACGACGTGCCACACCCGCACGAAGACGTGGCATTTGGATTGCTGATCTTGAAGGAAGCGCCGATGAGGTCATCGACGAAATCGATCTCGGCGCCGTTAAGATGGGGGAGAGACACGTCGTCGATAAGAACGGTGGCGCCTTCTTTCTCGATTACATAATCTCCGCTCTCGCGGTCAAGAACCAGGTCGAAGGCATACTGAAAACCCGAACAGCCTCCGGCCTTTACGCTAACGCGGAGCATTTTCGCTCCAGCCTCCTGCGCGACGATTTCGGAGATGCGCCTTGCGGCGCGGTCGGTCACTTGAACAGCCATTTTTGCCACGATCGAGTCGGTTAGACTAGCCCAGTTTCCAGAATACTATTATGCAAGTAGGGAGTTGAGGCCTTTTGTCAATCACCCCGTCGCGGAATAGGGCGGGCCGCTTGGAACACGGAAGGTGTAACTCGAAGATGACGCTCCATTCCCGTTTTTCGGAGCGGCCTGTCGCAGCCTATGCCTGCTCGCCCGCCAGCAGCCGAGGCCGGCTCTATGCTGAGCCGCCCTGTCCGTTGCGCACCCTGT
>Ga0136634_10000265_pt1 | contig 25403 bp, 22 predicted proteins | sample AntDrymUQ8332106_2_FD_104654 | JGI IMG/M metagenome (GOLD analysis project Ga0136634, IMG submission 104654) | Polar desert sand microbial communities from Dry Valleys, Antarctica - metaG UQ833 (21.06) | ecosystem: Environmental > Terrestrial > Soil > Desert | place: Antarctica: Dry Valley... | reverse complement strand
CTCAGGTCGGCCCGGTCACCTGCCGCCGGCCGGGGCCACGAGCAATTGCGCACCTCCACGGGGCGCGCTTAACTTGGATGAGCAACACAGCTCGTGAGGCTCCTGGGCTGGCCGCGAACCGTACCCGCGGACCTTCCCCGAGAACGCGGACACGTCGTTGTCGACGTACTCCTCCGCCGCCGTACACCCCCGGTCCTTCGCGAGCTTGCGGCAGTCTTCGACCTTGCGGGTGACCCCCAACCTGGTGATAAAGCCCAAGCTCACCTGCCGGCTGACTTCTCCGACTACGCGTTGGTCGGTTGGGTGGCTTCCGCAGGTCGACCCGCCCGTGCCAAGCGGTCCCCACGAAAGTCGCCGGGCGCGCCACCGCCTCGGGGTGGTACGCCTTCGTTTCATCTGTTATATTAGAACACATGTTCGATCATCTAGAGCCGCCAACGCTTGAGACGCCGGACTCCGTTGAGCTGGGTGCGCTCGTGGGGCTGCTCGCGCAGGTCGACACCGACGCCGGCGACGCCGAGCTGGTCGAGCGGATCAGTGCGCTGGAACGGGTCAAGGCAGCAGCGGCTGCGGCGCAGGTGCGGATGACCGCGGCGTTCGCCGCGTCCCAGCGCCGTGCTCAGGAGGCCGCCGGGGTGCCCGCCGAGCGGGTGGGCCAGGGGATCTCCGCGCAAGTCGGATTGGCACGCCACGAGTCCCCGGCCCGGGCGACGCGTTACACCGGCTGGGCGACCGTGCTCGTGCAGGAGCTGCCCTACACCTTCGCAGCTCTTCAACGCGGGGACACCACCGAGTGGCGGGCCATGATCGTCGCCCGCGAAACCATCTGGCTCTCCCGCACCGACCGGGCCACCGTCGACCAAGAGTTGGCCGATCGGCTCCCGACCCTCGGTGACCGCCAGGTCGAACGCGAAACGAAGAAACTCGCCTACCGGCTCGACCCACACGGATATCTCGCCCGCAGCAGAGCTGCCGCCAACCACCGCCGAGTCAGCCTGCGCCCCGCACCAGACACCATGACCCGCCTCACCGCGCTGCTCCCCGCCGCCCAAGGTGTCGCCGCCTACGGCGCTCTCCTGCGCGCCGCCGACACCGCCCGCGCCACCGGCGACCCCCGCGGCCGCGGACAAGTCATGGCCGACACCCTCGTCGAACGCGTCACCGGCCAAACCAACGCAGACCAAGTACCTGTCCACATCAACCTCGTCATGACCGACCACACCCTCTTCGGCGACCACGCCGCGGACTTCGAACCCGACACCGACACCGACACCGAGCACCGCCCTCACAACCCAGGCGCCGACAGCGCCGCGGACGGCGAAAACGACGACGACATCGAAGGAGGCGGCGCCGACGCCGACGCCGGCGACACCCACGCCGACCGCTACGGGGTCGGCGACACGTGTCGGGAGGGACGGCACAACGAACCCGCACACCTCATCGGCTACGGGCCCATCCCAGCCGGCCTGGCCCGCGACCTCGCCTGCGTCACCAACGCCAAGGTCTACCTCCGCCGGCTCTACCGAAACCCCACCACCCGAAAACTCGCCGCCATGGACAGCCACGCCCGGATCTTCCCCGCGCCCATCCGCCACGCCGTCATCATCCAAGACCAGATCTGCCGCACCCCCTGGTGCAACGCCCCCGTCCGCCACACCGACCACGCCAAAAGCGTCGCCGAAGGCGGCGAAACCAGCCTCCCCAACGGGCAAGGGCTCTGCGAAACATGCAACTACGTCAAACAGATCTCTGGCTGGCACACCGCCCCAGGACCCGGCGGCACCAGCGAATCAGTCACCACCACCACCCCCACCGGGCACACGTACACCAGCCGACCACCCGACCTCCCCGGCGCCCAACCCGGACCCCGACCGACATCCAGCGCCGCCGCATCACCTCGTGACAGGCCGCACCCGCCCACCGCCGACGCCCAAGCCGCGTAGGTCAGGGCAAAGTGGAGTCGAGTAGGAAGCCAACTGCCCTGTGAACACCCGTGAGCATCGCGGACCTCGGAGAAGCAGCGAGCCGGGCCGTCGCGCATCACAGCCAGCCGTGGCAGCGGAAGTAGGCTCGCTAGCCCTGCGCGAGGGACGTCGTCTGCTCGCTGTCGAGCAGTGGGGTCCACAGGCGCATCGCCAGCTCGCCGAAACGGGTCGGCTCGCCGGCCCACCGCTCGTCCGGGCGGGGTGCCTGCGTCAACAGAGTGCTCAGCGGGGTCGCGCTGCCCCAGACCTGCAGATGCGCGGGGCTCGCTTCCTCGCCCGGGAAGTTGCCCGACGCCCACTGCTGCTCGGCCTTGCGCGCGGCATACATCGGGTCGTTGCCGTCGCGGCGCGCTTCGGCATATGCGGCCGAGGTCTTGACCGCCATCGGGAGCGGCTCGCGCAGCGCTCGTCCACGCAGGTCGAGCAGCTGGCTCAGCACATCACGGGCAAGCTGACTCTCGAGCGGGCCGAGCAGGGACCGCCGTGGTCGGCCGCCGGCGCCGCGGCCCACTGTGACCGCGGTCCAGTCGATCTCCGGATGTGCGGCACTGAGCGCGACCAGGCTGACCCATGCACGCAGGCGGGCGGCGGCGCCGAGGCGGCTGTAGCCGACGGTGACCAGGCAGGTGTCATGCACATCCGGGACGCTGCCCCGCAGCTCGAGCCCGTCACCGAGCGGCACGACCACGTCGACGGTCCGGGGCTCCCCCGCGCGCAACTCCGCAGTGCCTGCGACGAGTGGTTCCACCTCGGACAGTGCTCGCTCCAGCGTGCGCGTGCCGAGAACGCCCGGCGGCAGCACGCCGCGGCGCCACTCGGCCTGCAGGCAGTCGTCGTCCGACGCACCGGCCAGGCGGTCGCGCAGCAGGCGGTCCCCGATCGCCCACAGCTCGAGGTTGTCGAGCTCGACCGCGAGGCTGTCCGACGGTTCGTTCTCCTCGTAGCGCAGCGCGACGTCCAATCGCTGCCGCAGGAATCCGCGTGCGGGATTGGTAAGCAACGACGACAGGTCGGCGAGGTCGATGTCCGCTGCGGGCACCGGCGCGAGCGGCGTCTCGAGAAACGGCGCTGGCTGGACCCGGGTGCCCGCGGCCGCCAATGCGCCGGCAAGCGCGGTTGCGTCGAAGCTGAAAGGGCCCGGAGTGCCGAGCGCACCCGCGGTCACGTTGCGGGGGTCGAACGGCTGCAGCGGATGGCGCACGACCACCTGCTCTCGCGCGGCGGCGCCCGTCACCGTACAGGCAGTGTCGTCGAGGGAGTCGAGCAGCTCCCCGAGCGGCACGGCGGGCGGCCGGACGACCCCGGTGCGCTCGTCGGCGCCGGTGTAGGTGATGACGAGGTGGTCGGTGGCGGCGAGCAGGGCGTCGAGCATCAGCTGGCGGTCCTCACCGCGGGGGTCGCGTTCGCCGACGGCGGGGTCACGGGCGAGCACGTCGTCGCCGTCGATGCTGGCGCCGCGCGGGAAGACACCGTCGTCCAGACCGAGGAGGCAGATCACGCGGTGCGGCACCGACCTCATCGGCACCATGGTGCAGACGGTCAATGTGCCGGTACGGAAGTTCGCGCGCGTCGGGCGTCCACCCAAGCGACCGGCAAGAAGTGCCCGCAGGTCGGACAGGCCCAGCGTCGTCGTCGCGGCCAGGTCGCCCGCTCCGTCGGCAACGTCCTGCAACTCGCGGTGGAGCTCGGCGGACTGCCACAGGTCCTCGCTGCGCACGCTGGTGAGACTCTCGACGCCGGTCAGCAGCGTGTCGAGCCAGCGGTCGAGCGGCTGCTCGCCGGCGAGAGCGTCGAGCGTTGCCTGCAAGCGAGCCAGCAGCTCGGCGAGCCGCCCGGCGAGATCGACATCCGAGCTGCCGACATCGTCGAGGGGCAGCGCAAGACCGAGCCGATTCTGGTCCTCGTCGGCCATCGCGACCCCGAGGAGGATCCTGTCCAAGCCGGCCCGCCACGTGTTGTGCGCGAAGCCCGCCAGACCGTACGGCCCGCGATGCGCGGCGTCGAGCCCCCACCGGACCCCCGACTGCGCGACCCAGTCGCCGAGCTGCTCGAGGTCGTCGTCGTCGAGCCTTATCCGGCGTCGCACCGGCGCCCAGGCGGCAAGGTCAAGCACCTGGCTGGCGGTGACGCGCCCGTCGGCCAGCTCGAGCAGCCGGGCGACGGTCGCGAGCAGCGGGTTGGTCTGGGTGAGCGCGCGGTCGGCGAGGCGTACGCGCAACTCATGGCCGGGGTGGCCACCACGCTCGACCACATCGGCGAGCCCGAACGCGGCCGATATCAGCGGCGCGTACACCTCGATGTCCGGGCACATGACCAGCACGTCGCGGGGCTCGAGCGTCGGATCGGCAGCGAGCAGACCGACGATGACCTCCCTGAGAACGTCGACCTGCCGGTTCGGGCCGTGGCATGCGTGCACCTGCACGCTGCGGTCGACGGGGTCGAGCGCGGGGTTCGCCGTTGCATCCGGGCGGTTGTCCTCGCGCAGGTCCCGTTGGAGCAGACGAAGAAGCGTCGTCGGCTCCTGCTCCAGCGGGTGGTGGGTGTCGACGTACGGACTGCCGCTCCCGAGGTGACCGGAGACGGATCCCGCCTTGGAGGCCATCGTCAGCTGGAGCTCTCGGGAGTCGCGCCCGAGCGACGAGAGCAGGGGATGGCGCGGGATGGGGGCGGTCGGGTCGAGGCGGCGGCGCACCGATGCGTCGGGCGCGTGTCGGCTGATGCGGCGCCACAGCTCGGGCGAGGGGTGCGGCAGCCAAAGGTGGACGTCACGGTCTCCGGCGAGGGCAAACAGGACCCTGAGCTGACTGTCGGCGAGGCGAGTCGGGCCGAACAGGGACAGCCGCTCGGGCAGCCGCACACCGGCCGGGTCCTTGTGCAACCGGTCCAGCGCGTCCTCCAGTCGTTGCTCCGGACCTACCCCGCCGACTCGATCTCTCACCCGTCGCCACAGCTCGGCCTGCCACGCAAGGTCAGGCGGCAGCGGGTCCCCGAAGCCGTCCGTGTCCTCGCCCATCACCCAGGCGCGGAGCATCGACGGCCTATGCATGGCGTACGAGTCGAACAGGCCCGCGAGCCGGCGAGCCACGGCGTACCGCCGCCCGCGACGATGGCCCTGATCATCACCGTCGGCGCGCGCAACGCTGTCCCCGCGTTCGCGGACACCGAGATGAGCACCGAGAGTTCGGCACCAGCTCTCGCCGGCACAGTCGTCGATGACGTCGAGCAGAGGCCAGACGAGACAGTCCGCCGCCCACGGATCACGGTCCTCGACACCGACCACCTCGGCGACGAGGGCCGCCGGCGACGGGAAGCGTACGCCTGCACAGACGCCGTCCTCCCGGTCAGCGAGGCGACCGAGCCGGTGCGAGAGCTGCTGCGTCAGCCACCGCTCGATGCCGCGGGCGGGGACCGCGACCACCTCTTCGGCGAAGACATCGGCGGGCGGCACGGCCAGCACCTCCGCGAGCCCGGCCGCCAGCCGGTCTGCCCGCTCGGCCCGGTGGATGTGAAGCGTCATCGCGGTCAGTGTTCACGACCGTTGCCAGGGCAACGACTCGGGCCGCGAGTCGGGACAGCTGCTGGCCGATGCTTCGCCGGCCTCGGAGCGCGGCAGGTGGGTGCAGTACGCAACTGTGGCGTCGTCAGGCTCCTCAGCGTCAAGCCCACCGACGTTGCGGGCTTCGGCCAGCCGGACGCGGCGGATGATGTCGGCCGGCCCATGAGAGCCGAGCAGTCGCAGCACGCCGGGCCATCCGGTCAGGCCGTACGGGCTGACGATGCGGCTGGCGCCATTGCTGAGCAGCACGACGCTGTCCAGGTCCTGAAGTGGCCGGCTGCCGATCACCGCTTCCGCCGCCGCGTGCGGGTCATCCTTGGCGATCCAGTAGCCGCCCGGCTGGTTGCGCCGAGCCCGCATCGCCTCGACGCAGGAGTCTCTGACGCGGTCGTACTCCTGCGTTGCCCTCGGCACGCCGTCCAGGGGGGCTGCGCAGATATGCCGGCTGGCGACCTCACGCTCGTCGGTGATGACCTGGGCGCCACGGCAGCCCTGGTCGAGGACGAGGAAAGAGTCCGCGAGCAGGAGGTAGTCCAGGCGGCCGCGGCGGGCGCGGACCACCAGCACGGTCGACTGCGGGCTGCTGGGGTCCGTGATGTCACAGGTGCCGCGGTGACCGTTCGCTATCTCGCCGATCGCAGCAGCGAGGATCGCGGTGAGGTCGTGGCCGTCGTCGCGTGAAAGCCGGCCGAGCAGGGCGCCGCCCAGGCGGTGCGTGTACCAGGCGACACCGTGGGAGCAGAACGACTCGCTCCCAGGGATGCCGGCGCCGTCGAGCAGCACCACAGCACCGGGAACCACGCCGACGAAGTCCTCGTTCGGCTCGCCGGCGCGGCCGGCGCTCGTCGCCATGCTGACCTGCACTCACGGGCTCCTCAACACACTCACATCTTCGCGAGTCCTCACCCCTCGTACGGGCGCCGAAGGTCTGCAAACATCGGGAAGTGGCGCACATTCGTCGTCAGGAGCCGCCCGTTCAGCTGGATCGCGGTGGCCGCGACGACTAGGTCAGCGGCGTCGATACCACTGTGGCTCGGCAGCCACCGGCGTCCCAAATCGCCTGCAATCTCTGCTACCTCGGCATCCAGCACGTGCCAGCGAAATGCCGAGAGCACGCGCCGTGTGTTGACTTCCTCGACTGCTCGCATGCCGGCCAGGACCTCGACCCGGGCGATCTCACTCGCGTGCAAGTCCGTCACGGCGCGTTCACGCTCGAGGAGCTCGGCTGCGCCCTGGTGGCCGCGGAGGTAGTCGACAAGGACAGATGTGTCGACGACGCAGGTCATCGAATGTCGTCGAGTCGCCGACCGGATCTCAAGCGGTCGACCCATGCCTCGCCATCGAGCTCGCGGCCGGTCCACGATCCGAAGCCCGCTCGCAGCGCGGCGATGTCGTCTTCGGCCGACCGGTCATCGCCGTACACCGAGTCGACGGCATCGCGGATGAGCGCGGAGATCGATCGCCCAGTGCGTGCCGACGCCGCATCGAGCACACGGCGTCCCTCTTCCGTGAGAGAGATCTGCGTTCGCAACATGATGTAAGGCTACATCACCCGTATCTGTCGGCGGCGCTCACAGGACGAAGCGGAACAGCGGGTCGTCGGGCTCGATCCGGCGTGCGGTGATGGGCGATGCGGCCATACGTGCGAGCAGCGGCCCGAGGTCGCCCGGACCCGACAGCTCGATGCCGACCAATGCGGGCCCCAGCTCGCGGTTGTTGCGCTTGACGTACTCGAACAGCGTGATGTCGTCACCCGGCCCGAGGACGTCGCCCAGGAACCGCCGCAGCGCGCCGGGCTCCTGCGGAAACTCGACGAGGAAGTAGTGCTTGAGCCCCTCGTACTCCAGCGACCGCTCGATGATCTCGCTGTATCGGCTGACGTCGTTATTGCCACCGGAGAGGATGCACACCGTCACTGCACCAGGCGGAGGGCGCACGCTGTCTCCCAGCGCGGCCGTCGCGAGCGCACCGGCAGGCTCGGCGATGATCCCGTCCTGCTGGTAGAGCCGCAGCATCTCCGAGCAGACCCGCCCCTCGGCCACGCTGGAGACGCTCGCGGAATGGTCGCGTACGAGCGGGTACGTCACCGCGCCGGCGCTGCGCACCGCCGCGCCGTCGACGAACGCGTCCAGCTCCGCCAGCTCGACCGGGCCGCCGGCAGCGAGTGCCGCCTGCATGCTCGCCGCCCCCGCAGGCTCGACACCGTGAACGGCCGTGGCCGGATGCCGGCCGGCGAGCCACGTCGCCATCCCCGCCAGCAGGCCTCCGCCGCCCACGGGCACGACGACCACGTCGGGCGCGCCGCCGAGCTGCTCGACGATCTCGCTCGCCACCGTGCCTTGCCCCGCGACCGTACGGGGGTCGTCGAACGCCGGGACGAGCACGGCGCCGGTGCTCTCGGAGTGCCGCAGCGCGTGCGCCTGCGCGTCGTCGTACGCGTCACCGACGACCACCACGGACACGAAGCGGCCGCCGAGACTGGCGATGCGGTCCCGCTTCTGCCTCGGCGTCGTACGCGGCAGGTAGATCGTGCCCGGCAACGCGAGCGCACGGCAGGCCCACGCGACGCCCTGCGCGTGATTGCCGGCGCTGGCGCAGACGACGCCCGACGTGCTGGCGGTGTCGCGCTCCTGCGCCATCAGGTTGTAGGCACCGCGGAGCTTGTACGAGCGGACGACCTGCAGGTCCTCACGCTTGAGCCACACGTCTCCGCCGACGAGCTCGGACAGTCGGTCGTTGGGCTCGAGCGGCGTGCGGCGGCAGACGCCGTCCAGCCGCCGCGCTGCCTCGTCGACTGCGTCGGCATCGACCTCGGAAAGCTGCACGGGCACGGCGGTCCACTCTGGCCGGAGGGGTACGAAGTGCGGGGGCCAGGTTTCCTCGTGGGCACCCGGTCCGTCCGATGCTAGGCGATCAGCGGCGCCAGGTGCCGTGACCGCCTGCGCGAGGGCTCAACCACGGACCGGACGGCCGTTCTTGAGTGCGCCATTGCGATCCGCGACGCCTGGAGACGCGCGCCGACGGCAGCCCCCGCCGACACGTCGTGCCTCGACGACGCTGCGTGACGGCGTCGCCACCCGCTGCCGCGGCGACCGACTCAGGGTCGACGAACGGCAGTTGATCGCGGCAGAAGGCGGTCAGGTAGACACCCCAGCTGAAGCCGTCTTGGCCGGCGCACAGGGGCCGGTAGCCCGCGCAGAAGAGGGGGTCGTCGGCGACGATCCTCGCCAGCTCCGGGGAGATCTTCCCTGCCGCTGCGTCGACGATGATGCCCGGCAGATGCTCGAGGTTGCCGGGCCCGTCCCCGCCGAGCGCGAACCTGGCTGCCCGCAGCAGCCTGCCGGCATCGACCACGACAGCCGGCTGTTCGGCGCTCGCCGGAGCCTGCAGCGGTGACGTCGATAGCCGGAGCAGCGCGTCGCGCCACGACTCTTCGAGCAGCGGGTACGCCTCATTGCACTCGGCGTCGTATCCGCAGCTCGTGAAGAAGGCCTCGAGCGCCGACCTCATCCCGGCGATGCTGCCGGTGAGATCATCGATCTCGGGGAACCACGGTGAGTCGAGAAAGGCTCTCTCGACACGGTCCGGGAAGCGGCGAAGGTGCTCGAAGACAAAGCGGCTCGAGGTGCCCTCAGCACCGACTTCAGCCCACGCCTGGAGGTCGAGCGCGACACGCAGATCCTCGATGTCGGCGGCGCCCTCGGCGGTGTCGTAGTCGGCGACATCGACGCCGCTCGCGGTGACCCGGTCGCGGCAGGCCCGCACGGCCGCGAGGAAGTCCTCGATCAGCGCAGAGTCGCCGGTCAGGCTCGATGCCCCGCGATGGTCCAGCTCATCCACCTCGGGACAGGCGAGGGAAGGCTCGGCGTGCGGCCCGGCGCCGCGGGACTCCATCTGCACCACCACGTGCCCCAAGCGAGTGGCGCCGGTGGCGATGCCTCCACTGAGCGCGCGAGGATCACCGACGTTGCCTCCGAAACCCGTCCCAATGCCGGGCAACGGCTCTATCCCTACCGGCCAGACCTTGGCGACGAGCATCCGGATCGTACGGCCGGCCGGCTCGGACCTGTCCTCGAGCACGGTTAGATATCCGCACTCGTGCCGAGACAGGAATGTCACCTCCACGTCGGATGGACAGTCTCCCCATTCCAATGACCGGCGGAATGGCTCCTGTGCGTCCGCACTGCAGCCGGTCGCGGCCAGCGCCACGGCGGCGACAACGAGTCCGATCCGGCGCATCGGTCAGTCCGTTCTCGTGAAGTCGTGCTCGGTCATGAGGCGGACTACGGCGATGTCGTCTACGTCGCCGGCGATCTTGTCCTCCAGCAACGTCACGGAGAGCACGTCACCGTCGACGGTCCAGCGGTAGATGACGTCACCGTCGCCGTTCGACAGGGTCAGCCGATCGCCCGCAACAGCGAAGGTGCCCCCGTCGCCGACCTCCGGAACGCCTGGGATGTAGTCGGCGAGGTGCGAATACTGGCCGTCGGAGAACTTGAGGGTTATCTCCAGCGCTCCGTCCGGACCGTAGGCGCGCTCGATGTCCTCCTCTGTGAAGCCCGCCGCCTCCGCCTCGGCCCTGGTCGCTTGCGCGGTGTACGTGCCGTCGGCGATCGAAGCGGTGGACGTCTCGTCGAGCTCGGGCGCGTCGCTGCTGGCCGGGGCGGTCGCGGCCGCGGAGCTGGCGGCCACGGCAGCCGGGGTCGCGTCGGCCTGTTCGTCGCCGCCGCACGCGGTGGTGACCAGCACGATCGGTAGTGCCAGCCACATCCATGCCGTGCGCTTCATGACGCCTCCCGGTCCGGGTGTAACAGCGCGTTCCGCTTCGTACGTCACGCGCACCAGATCAGTCCGTCTTCGTGAAGTCGTGCTCCATGATCAGGCGTGCGATGGGGTCGGCCGTTTCGGAATCGGAGAAACGCAGCGTCAGCTGGCTCCCGTCGAACGTGGAGTCCATAACCCCGACACATCCGGGACAGCCGGGACTGGTGCTCGTGAAGATGAACTGTCCGCCCTCGAAGCGGTAGGTGCCGCTGTCACCTGGCTCCGGGACGCCCGGAGTGGTGTAGTCCGCGTATTGCGTGAAATTGCCGCCCAGGAGCCTCAGCGTGATCTCCAGCAACCCGTCGGGTCCGTAGATCTCCTCGATCTGTGGATCCGTGAGGCCCAGCGCCAGCGCCTCGGCACCGGTGGTCTGCGCGACGTACGTGCCGTCTGGCACCGGAGCGGGTGTGATCGCGTCCTCCGGTTCGGCTGCCGCAGTGCTGCGCACCGCGGTCGTGGGCGAGCCAGATAGCCGTGCGCTTCATCGATGTCTCCGCGCGGTGTCGAGCAGTCCGTGTCCGCTTCGTACGTTCGGATGACAGACATACCGACCGCCGCCGGTTGACATCCAGGTCAGGGAATCTGCTGCCACGGAACGGAGGTGAAGACCGCGACCCGCTCCTCGCACGCGTCGTCGAGCACGCGGAACGTCAGGGTCGACCCAGATCGAGTCCACTCGTACGTGCCCACGCCTCCAGCCGAGCAGAGGTCCTGCCCGAAGACGTCGGTGCGGAGTTGGCCCGGGGTCGCCTCGAACAGCGCCGCCGACAGGATCCCCCCGTACGAGTCCGGCCCATCCACGGCGAGGGTTCCGTCGGACTCGAACTGAATCGTCCACCGGCCATCCACGCCGCTGGTCCCGATTCCCGGTGTGTCACTCGCGATCATGGTGGCGAAAATGCCGGTCACGGCGGGCGAAGCGGTCGACTCGGCGGGTGCGACGACGTCGACGTCTGCACGTAGTGCCTCGACTAGATCCGGGCCGACCGAGACAGTGACAGCCGCCGCCGCGGCGATCCCTGTGACTGCGGCGGCCCTCAGCACCAGCGTGTGCCGACGTGTCCGGGTCAGCACCGTCGCGAGGTGACGCTCGACCGAGGGGTCGACGTGCTCGGCATTGCGCGCGAGCCCGCTGCGCAGGCGGTCGTCAATGGGCATCCTCGGTCACCTCCTCGTGCAGCAGCTCCGCCAGACGGCGCCGGGCTCGCAGCAGGTGCTGCTTCACCGTGGACTCCGAGACCTGCAGCACGTGCGCGATCTCGGCAACCGGCTGGTCGTCGAAGTAGTACAGCGCCACGGCGGCGCGCTGCATCGGCGCCAATGCACGCAATGCCCGAGCCAGGTCGATGTCCGGAAGGCGGTCCTCCCACGTGGTGTCGCTCTCCCGCCGGCGCTCCAGGACGGTCCGGAGGCTGTCGCGCCGTGACTGCCGCAGGGCCATCCGGATCGCGACCCGGCGCACCCACGCCTCCGGCCGCTCGTACCGTGACACCGTTCGCGAGTTCTGGAACAGCTTGACGAACGCCTCCTGCGCGACCTCCTCGGCCCGCCCGCGGTCGTGCAGGATGAAGAACACCGTGCGCACGACCGCAGGGAAGTGCGCGCGGAACATCCACGCGTACTCCCGCTCGTCCTCGTGCTTCACACGCACCTCGATCGCCGCGGCGCCGCTCGCTCGTCACGGTCATACAGACCGGAGCGCGCCGAACGGTTGACACCGGCCCGCCGCTTGATGACGTCATGATGGCCGGTGACGGCGGACGCCGCGGCAAGCACTCGTCGGTGCCGCCAGACGCGTGGGTCAGGCCGCGGGCACCGGCAGCGGGTACGTCACGCCGGTCAGCTCCTCGGAGACCGCCCACAGGCGTCGACCGGTCTCGAGGTCGTGCGCGGCGGGGATCGCCTGCACTTCGGTGGGGTTGCCACGCATCTCCTGGAACCCGTCAGGGCCGTAGAACTGCCCGCCCTGCACGTCGGGTGCGGTCGCCGCATACAGCTGCGGCAGCGCGCCGCGCTCGGCGCTTTGGGCTACTACCGCGTTGCCGACCTTCATGAGCAGGGCGGCGACGCCCGTCGGTCCGGTGGACTGCAGGTTGGTTGCGGAGTAACCAGGGTGAGCCAGGACGCTCAGGATGGGTGAGCCGGCGGCACGCAGGCGTCGGTCGAGCTCGATGCCGAAGAGGGCGTTCGCGAGCTTCGACTGCTGGTAGGCCTTTCGCGGCGCGTACGAACGCTCGAGCTGCAGGTCGTCGAAGTCGATGCGCCCGCCCTTGTGCTCCGTCGAGCTGAGGGTCACTACCCGCGGACGATCGCCCTGTCCGAGCGCTTCGAGCAGCAAACCGGTGAGCGCGAAGTGGCCGAGGTGGTTGGTGGCGAGTTGCAGCTCGTACCCGTCGGCACTCTTCTTCGCGGGCGTCTGCATGATGCCGGCGTTGTTGACGAGCAGGTCGAGCGTGGGTGCGTCCGTCGCCAGTGTGGCAGCGAAGGCGCGTACGGACTGCAATGATGAGAGATCCAGCTCGCGGACCTCGACGCGGGCACTGGGAACCGCAGCCCTGATCCGCTGCGCCGACACATGACCCTTGGCGACGTCTCGTACGGCCAGCACGACGTGCGCGTCCTTCCAGGCGAGCTTGCGGGCGGTGACCTCGCCCAGGCCGGAGCTCGCCCCGGTCACGACCACGCGTCGGCCGCTCTGGTCGGGGATCTGGTGGGTGGTCCATGCCGTCATGGGTTCAGTCCTTCGGAGGTCAACACGGGGCCGGGACCTGGCGCGACTGCGCCGCCGGCATGGCCAGCGTAGGTCGCCCAAGCCAACAGTTCCTTCTCGGCGGGGCCGTGACAGGCTCACCCGGTGACCGACCTCAAGCCACGGCTGCATCCCGCCTGGGTCGTCGCGGCCGTCGCGTTCGTCGCTCTCATCGGCGCAGCGGGGTTCCGCGCCGCGCCCGGCGTCCTCATGCTGCCGCTGCAGGCGGAGTTCGGCTGGTCCCGGTCGGTGGTCTCCGGAGCGGTGGGCGTCAACCTCCTGCTGTTCGGTCTCACCGCGCCCTTCGCAGCCGCGCTCATGGATCGATACGGTCTGCGCCGCGTCACCGCCAGCGCGCTCGTGGTCGTCTCGATCGGCAGCGGAGCCACCGTCTTCTTGACCGCCGGCTGGCAGCTCGTGCTGCTGTGGGGCGTGCTCGTCGGGCTGGGCACCGGCTCGATGGCGCTCGTGTTCGCGGCGACCGTGGCGCAACGGTGGTTCGTCAAGCGCCGCGGGCTCGTAACCGGCGTGCTGACAGCCGGCAGCGCCACCGGGCAGCTCGTGTTCCTGCCGTTGACCGCGTGGCTGGCGACGACCGCCGGCTGGCGCGCGGCCTCGCTCGTGATCGCAGGCTGCGCGCTCGCGGTGGTGCCGCTGGTGCTGCTATTCCTCCGCGACCGCCCGGAGGACGTCGGCGTACGCGCGTACGGCGCGCCGCTCGACCCCGACCCGCTGGCGCCGCTGCAGCCCGAAACGCCCGGTGCTCTCGGCGCTTACCCCGCGCGCCGGGTCGGGCCGGCACAGCTCGCAGTCACCGCGCTGCGCGACGCCTCCCGTACGCGCTCCTTCTGGGCGCTCGTCGTCGGCTTCGCCATCTGCGGCGCCAGCACCAACGGACTCATCGCCACCCACTTCGTGCCCGCGGCGCACGACCACGGCATGGCATCGACGACCGCAGCGGGCCTGCTCGCCGTGGTCGGTGTGTTCGACATCGTCGGCACCATCGGCTCCGGTTGGCTCACCGACCGCGTCGATCCGCGGCTCCTGCTCGGCGTCTATTACGTGCTGCGGGGCGCGTCGCTCGCGGTGCTGCCGCTCCTGCTCTCCGACTCCGTCAAGCCCAGCGTTGTCGTGTTCATCGTCTTCTACGGCCTGGACTGGGTCGCGACCGTTCCTCCCACCATCGCGCTGTGCCGCGAGCTGTTCGGTGAGCGTGGCACCGTCGTGTTCGGCTGGGTCTTCGCGTCCCACCAGATCGGCGCCGCGGTCGCTGCCGCCGGCGCGGGCACCATCCGCGACCTGACGGGCACCTACACGTTGGCCTGGGTCAGCGCGGGCGCGCTGTGCGCGGTTGCGGCGCTGCTGAGCGTACGTATTCGCAAGAGCCCGCCTCCGCTCGCGAGTGAGCCGGCGGAGATGCTGCGCCCGATGTCCTCCTGAGTCATTGCTACGTGCCAAGTCGCCAGGCCCGACTCACCAGATCCGTACGCGCTCGGCTGGATCGAGCCAGAGCGCATCGCCCGCGGACACCTCAAAGGCCGCGTAGAACTCGTCGAGGTTGCGGACGACGTTCGCGCGGAACTCCGGAGGTGCGTGCGGGTCCATCGCGAGCCGCCGGACCGCCTCGGGCTCCCGCGCGATCGTCATCCAGCACTGCGCCCAGCCGAGAAAGAACCGCTGGGCACCGGTGAGATCATCAATAATTGCAGGCTCTTCCCCGCCGAGGGAGAGCACATACGCGTGGTACGCGATGGCCAAGCCGCCCAGGTCGCCGATGTTCTCGCCCAACGTCAGCGCGCCGTTCACGGTCCGACCCGGCAGATCGTACGGCTCGAAGGCGGCGTACTGCGCGACCAGAGCCTGCGCCCGTTGGTCGAAGCGCGCCCGGTCCTCCACGGTCCACCAGTCGGACAGGTTGCCGTCCCCGTCGTAGCGCGACCCCTGGTCGTCGAACCCGTGACCGATCTCGTGGCCGATGACGGCCCCGATGCCTCCGTAGTTGGCGGCGTCGTCGGCGTCGACGTCGAAGAACGGCGGCTGCAGGATCGCGGCCGGGAAGACGATCTCGTTCATGCCGCGGTTGTAGTAGGCATTGACGGTCTGCGGTGACATGAACCACTCGGACCGGTCGACCGGCCCGCCGACCGTGTCGAGCTTCCTGCCGATCTCGAACGAGGCCGCCGCCCTGACGTTCCCGACGAGATCGTGCCGGTCGATGCGCAAACCCGCGTAGTCCCGCCACGTGTCCGGGTAGCCGATCTTGGTGGCGAACAGATCGAGTTTCGCCAGTGCTTGCAGCCTTGTCTGGGGGCTCATCCAGTCGAGCGAGTCGATGCTGCGCCGGTACGCCCCGACCAGGTTGGCGACGAGGGTCTCCATGCTGGCCTTGGCGGCCGGCGGAAAGTGCCGCTCAACGTACAGCTGACCGGCGGCCTCACCCAGACAGCGGTCGACGAGACCCACTCCCCGCTTCCAGCGTTCCCGCTGCTGCGGCGCGCCCGTGAGAGTGCGGCCGTAGAAGTCGAAGTCCCGGCTCACGAAGTCCGCCGACAGATAGGGCGCCGTCGCGTTGACGACCTGCCACGAGAGCCAGAGCTTCCAGTCGGCGAGGTCCACTTCGTGCAGCGCCTCGCCGTACGTGTGCAGGTAGCTCGGCTGGCGGACCACGACCTCCTCGAACGCACCGCCAGGCGGGTCGATGCCCTCCAGCCACGCGTCCCAGTCGACCTTGTCCCCCAGATCGCGCAGACCCGTGCAGGTCACCAGGTTGTACGTCGCCACAGCGTCCCGGTTGCGGACGACATCCCAGTGGCCGGTGGCGATTCTCGTCTCCAAGGCCATGACCCGCTCCGCGGCCGCGCGCGCTGCCGCCTCGTGCTCCGAGACCAGCCCCGCGAGCGGGAACATCAGCGCGAGGTGGTCGACGTAGGCCATGCGGATCTCGGCGAAGCCGTCCTCGCGGTAGTACGACTCGTTCGGCAATCCAAGCCCTGACTGCTGCAGGTAGACGACGTACCGGCTGCTGTCCCCTGCGTCGGTGCTGACGAAGGAGCCGACCCCCCCGGGAATCCCCTTGCGTTGCAGGCTTCCTGACATATGAAGGAGCTCGGCGACCGATGAGACCGCCGCGATCCGCTGCAGGTCACCCTGGATCGGCGCCGCACCCAGCTCCTCGGCCAGCGCCTCGTCGAGGAAGCTCGCGTAGAGGTCGCCGACCTTGCGCGCCGGGCTCCCATCGGGCTCGGCGCCAGCCGCTGCCTCCTCGAGGATCACCTTCAGATGCTCCTGTGACGCGTCCCGCAGCATCTCGAACCGGCCGTGCACGGCACGGTCGGCAGGGATCTCCGCCTCGGCGAGCCAGCTGCCGTTGACATGGCGGAAGAGGTCGTCCTGCGGCCGCACCGCGTTGTCGTTGTTGGCTGTGGTGATGCCGGACTTCACCGGGTCCCCTGCTCTGTCGTGTTGCCCGTCTGTGGCCTGGGTCTCTGCCGAGGTTATCCAGGCCCACCGTGCGACGTCCCGGCGTCTGAAGGTCTCGGGTCGCGCAGGTGGTTCGGGTGACTGACCATGGTTGGATGAAGCGTTCCGCTCCCGCGATCGCATGGGTGAGCATCGCCCAGTACTTCGTCGTCGAGGAGCTCGTCCGCCGCAGCTACGCGCTGCCGTACAGCAGGCGCACTGACTTCATCAGTGATCTCGGCGCCGTGACCTGCGGACCGCACAACGGTCGCGAGGTCTGCTCCCCCGACCACATCTGGATGAACGTGTCCTTCGGACTCGTGGGCGTGGCAATCCCGCTCGGTGCGTTGCTGCTGCGCGCAGCAGCGCCGGAGTTGATCACGGCGCCGATTCTGGCGTTGTACGGCGCTGCAGGCGTGGGGTCGGTGCTCGTCGCGCTCTTCCCCGAGGACACCATCGGGCCCCTGCACGTCCTCGGGGCGGCTGCGTTCTTCGTCGGATCGAACCTCGGCCACGTGCTGCTCGGGTCGCGGCTACGCCGGCACCTCCCCTCGTACGGTCGCGTGCTGGCCTGTGTCGGCGGTCTTGGTCTGGTCGGAACGGGGCTCCTGGTCGCCGAGGAGTACCTCGGGCTCGGTGCCGGCTTCGTCGAACGTGTGGTCGTGTACGCCGCGGACGCCGGCTTCATCGCAACCGGGCTTGCTCTCCTCGCGAGCGGCAGGTCGCTGCGCACTGGTCCTTGAGCGATCGGTAGGAGTCCGGAGGGTCACGTGCAGACGGGGATTTCGATCCCGGCTGCGTGATGCCCAAAGTCAACTATGGTTACTCTTAGTAGTAGTCCGTCGTGACGCACCCCGCATGTTCCGACGCTTGGCTCAACACAGCGGAGGGGTCGCAGGTGCAATCCAGTCTGTTCCGGCCGGCTGCAAGCGGGCCGGCAGGGAACGTTGGCGGGATCTGGCACCAGCCCGCTTCGTCACCGATGACGGTGGCGGTGGTGGTGGTCGTGGCCACGGTGGCACTGATCCCTGTCATGAGCCTGCAGCTCTCCACGTCGGTCAGCTTCATGCCGGCCTTCCTCGCTGTGGTGGCGTGCCTCGATCTGCTCTCGGTCTATCTGCTGGTGGCCACCTATCGCGACCGAGGCGACCTCCGCGTGCTGGTGATGTCCTGCGCCTACGTCTGGTCACTGATCGCCATGGCCGGTTATGCGCTGGCTTTCCCCGGCGCAGTGTCATCCGACCCGCCGCTCAGCGTGACCCCTTCGACGGCGCCGTACCTCTACATCGCCTGGCATGGCGGCTTTCCCATTCTGCTCGGCGCAGCGTGGGCCCCGTGGCCGGCTCGATGGCGAGCCCTCACCGCTGCCAAGCACCGCCGGCGTGTCTCGATCCTCATGATCGCGGTCACCGTGGTCGGCAGCGCGGCCATAGTCTCGCTCTACGTTGTCTTCGCCGAATTTCTGCCAGTGCTGATCGAAGGGCTCGACCTCTCGCAGATGACAGCGGTGACTGCTCCCGTCACCTTCCCGCTGGTTGCGCTCTCACTCGCGATCGTCATCCGAGGCACGCGGCACCAAACCGGCCCTGAACGATGGACAGGCGTGGTGGTCCTCGTATGCCTGTGCGACCTCGTCCTCACGTACTTCTCGGGGACCCGATACAGCCTCGGCTGGTACGTAGGTCGCTCCCTCACCGTGACGTCTGCCGGGGTGGTGCTGATCGCCATGCTCGCCACGTTCCGGCGGCTCAAGGCGCAGGCGGAGCGCGACACGACCGCCAAGTCGGCCTTCCTCGCGACGATGAGCCACGAGATCCGCACGCCCATGAACGCGGTGATAGGCATGACCGGCCTGCTGCTCGACACCCGCCTGGACGGCCCGCAGCGCGAGCTGGCGGAAACTGTCCGCGACAGTGGCGAGAGCCTGCTCGGCATCATCAACGACATCTTGGACTTCTCCAAGATCGAGGCCGGTGAGCTGGACCTGGAACAGCAGCCGTTCGAGCTCCGCGCCTGCGTCGAGAGCGCGTTGCACCTCGTGGCGCTCGCTGCCGACGACAAGGGCCTCGAGCTGGTGGCGCACCTGGACGACACCTGCCCGACCGTGGTCGTCGGTGACGTGACCCGCTTCCGACAGGTGATCCTCAACCTGCTGAGCAACGCGGTGAAGTTCACGAGCAGCGGCGAGGTCGTCGTCAGGGTCCGCGCGAAGCGGCTGGCCGAGCAGCTCGAAGGCCCGGTGCGTGTCTCGGTCGCCGTGACAGACACCGGGATCGGCATCCCGAGCGACCGGTTGCACCGACTGTTCCAGCCCTTCAGCCAGGTCGACAGCTCGACCACCCGGCTGTACGGCGGCACCGGTCTCGGCCTGGCCATCAGCCACCGACTCGCCGGGGTCATGGCTGGTGAGCTTGCCGTCAGCAGCATCGAGGGAGCCGGCACGACATTCACGTTCACGGCGGTGCTCCGGGGGCTGACCGAGCGACGCGACGCGGCAGAGCGGCAGGTCGTGGACGCACTGACCGCCGCGAGGGTCCTGGTCGTCGAGGACAACGCGAGCAACCGCGAGGTGCTGGCGCTGCTCGTCACGAGCTGGGGGATGACCGGCTCTGACGTCGCAACACCGGCTGAGGCAATGAGCCTGCTGGCATCCGGTCGTACGTTCGACGTTGCCGTGGTGGACGTCCCGCCCCCGAACGGCACACAGCAGCTGCCGCCTGACCTCGCGGAACTGATGGCTGCCCTGACGGCGCCGGTGATCGGCCTCAGCGGCCTGCACTGGCGGCCGGACCCGGACGTGCGTCGCCGGTTCGTCGCGGTCGCCACCAAGCCCGTCAAGAGTTCGGTGCTGCGCCAGCACCTGCTCTCGGTCATCGCTCCGACCGAGACGGCGCTGCGACAGATCGAGACGGCCGGTGGCCTGCGCCACGACGATGCCGCCACCCTGGACATCGAGGTTGAGCCACCGGTGCTGCGCGTCCTGCTCGCCGAGGACAACCCCGTCAACCAGAGAGTCGCCCAGCTGATCCTTGCGAAGCTCGGGTGCGTGGTCGACACGGTCAACAACGGCATGGCCGCCGTGCAGGCGATGCGCGACTCGACGTACGACGTGGTGCTGATGGACGTGCAGATGCCGGTGCTGGACGGGCTGGGCGCGACCCGCATGATCCGTGCCGAGATCCCCCGCGCGCGCCAACCGACGATCGTGGCCATGACGGCCGGCGCGCTGGTCGAGGACCGCAGCGACTGCCTCGCCGCCGGCATGGACTTCTACCTCACGAAGCCAATGCGCCCACAGGAGCTGGGCGGCGTTCTTGCGCACGTACGGGCGGCAGGCCTCGTCGCCGACCCGATCGACGTCGCAGACGGGTGCAGCCGACACCGCGGCCCGGCAGGCGCGCTCACCCGTCCGACGACGCCGGCGGGATGACCGGGAGGACGTACTCGACATCGTGGACGTCGAGGACACGCGAGATCTCACCGGGCTCGACGTCAGGCACGCGTGGCCCGGTGGGCGAAAGCGCAGTTACACCACGAACGCCGCAGTCAGCGCGACCTGGTCGAGGAGGTTGAACCCAGCTGCCCGCATGACCCGACGAGGTCCGTACGGACGGTCGTGCTCGAACCGATGAAAGACTGTGCCCGCCGATGGCGACCCAGCGGCGCCCAACATTCGAGGGAGCACGATGACACTGGTAGGCCGGAGCATCAGCGCGTTGCGATCCAACTACGACGACCTGGCTGACCGGGTGGGCTCGCTCGAGGAAGCCGACCTCGCGCGACCGTCGGGTGCGTCGGAGTGGGACATCGCAGCTGTGCTCAGCCACCTGGGGAGCGGCGCGGAGATCATGTCCGCAACCCTCGGCGCTGCCGTGGCCGGCGAGGCGCCGCCGCCCGACGACTTCAACCAGTCGGTGTGGGACCGCTGGAACGCAATGTCGCGCCAGGAGCAGGCGGACGGCTTCCTTCGTACGAACGCCGAGCTCGTCGCCGCGTTCGAGGCGCTCGACCTCGACGAGCGCGAGGAACTGCGCATCAAGCTCGGGTTCATGCCCAAGCCGATCGACGTGGCGACGTTGGCCGGGATGCGGCTGAACGAGACGTCCCTGCACAGCTGGGACGTTCAAGTCGCCTTCGACCCCGCCGCGAGGCTCAGTGGCGAAGAGGCCGAGATCGCACTCGGCCAGCTGACCGGCCCGATGAGTTTCATGGTCGGCTTCATCGGCAAGCCCGACCAGGTCAACCTCGAAGACGCCGTGCTGCGGGTGGAGGTCACCGACCCGACGCGGGTCCTCGGACTGGCCCTCTCCCCCAAGACCGCATTGGGTGACGCTCCCGCGAACACCATCGGTGTCCTCTCCGGCCCGGCGGAGGCGTTCGTACGGCTCATCTCCGGCCGCCTCGCGCCCGAGCACACGCCCACGACGGTGAAACTCGAGAGCGACGCGGTGACGCTCGACGACCTGCGCAAGGTCTTCCCGGGCTACTGATCGCCGGATAACGGTCGCGTCCGTCATCGCTGCCGTGCCCCGCGTCCCAAATGGATTGCCGCGGCCTAGGGCAACTGGCATGTTACATACCGGGTCGGCGACCCTGTTCGACTCAACGAAAGGAAAACGCACGTGCATCGACGTATGAAGGGGCGGACGCGCACGATCGTGTCCGCGACCGTCATTGCAACAGCTGCGGTCGCAGGCCTACCCGGCAGCGCGGCAGCTGTCCACGTTGGCCCTCGCCGACGACGGAACGATGTGGACATGGGGTTACAACGGGCATGGGCTTCTCGGTGACGGGACATACACAGACCGGCCGTATCCCGGTCAGGTTGCCGGGCTCACCGACGTCGTCTCTGTCAGCAGCAGCCTCTGGCGCAGTGCCGCTCTTCGCGAGGACGGCACCGTGTGAATGTGGGGAGGCAACTCGATGGGGGAGCTCGGAGACGGCACGCAGATCGAGCGCACGACCCCGGTACAGGTGCTTCGCATCACCGACGTCGACGAAGTGAGCGTGGGGCTGCGTCACACCCTGGCGCTGAAGTCCGACGGCAGTGTCTGGGCGTGGGGTTACAACTCTCAAGGTCAGCTTGGTGACGGGACCGAAGTGACCAGGCGATTTCCCAAGCGGGTGGCTGGTCTGAACAATGTGGTCGCCGTGAGTGCAGGGTCCGAGTTCAACCTCGCGCTCCGCGCGAACGGCACCGTGTGGGCGTGGGGCTCGAACGCCGCGGGTCAGCTCGGCGACGGAACCACAGCTTCGCATCTGGTCCCGTTCCAGGTGCCCGGCCTCAGCGACGTTGTCGAGGTCACTGCAGGAGCCACGACCGCACTCGTGCGACAGACCGACGGCACAGTGTGGGGCTGGGATCGAACTTCGCGGGCCAGATCGGCGATGGCACCACGATCCAGCGCAGGAGTCCGGTCGAGGTGACCGCCCTGATCGACGTGGTCGACCTCAGCGCGGGGTACGTGACCAGTGGTGCGGTGACGAGGGAGGAGCCACGCAATTCCTCGTCCATCGTGACGTCCGATGAGTCGCCAATCTCGTTGCCCACTCAGCGGTCGTATGATGTGAGGAAACACCGCAACGGCAGGAGATTGATGAGCAAGTCGCTGCCGCTCGCCCAGCACGCGAATCTTCACTTCATCACTGCAAACCTCGCGATCGGCGGCGATATCGCCGAGGATCGCCAGCTCGCCGACTTCGACTCGCTCGGCATCACGCATGTCATCGACTGCCGCATCGAGTGGGACGACACACCCCTGTTCGCCGAGCACCTCCCGCATGTCCTCTATCTGCACCACGGGATGGACGACGCCGGCCAGGAGGTGCCCGGCGAATGGTTCGACGCGGCGATCGCCTGGATCGACGCCGCCGGGCCGGACGCTGTCGTTCTGACCCATTGCCACATGGGCATCAACCGCGGGCCGTCCCTCGGATTCGCCGTGCTACTTCACCAAGGGTGGGACCCGATCGACGCAATCAAGGCGATCCGCGCCGCTCGCCCGATAGCCCACGTCTGGTACGCCGGCGATGCGCTGCGCTGGCATCACGCCCGCCAGGGCACCGACCCGCACGACGACCTCGTACGCCTCGAGGCCTGGCGTACGTCCAACCCGCTCGACGTCGTCCGAACCATCCGCCAGGAGACGCGGTTCTGAGCTGCCGCTGGGCCGGATCGCTACTCGACGATTGGGTCCGGCCCGAGCGGTAGCCTCTCGCCACGATGCCCAGGAAGCGATGACCCGTATCACCTGCTCCACCGGCTGCTCTCTATGGAGGACGCAATCTGTGGAGGTCGTGATGGCAGCGCCAGGGCAACTCGCCACGAGGGACATGCCCCTCGATGCTGAGGCGCAGCAGCGGCTGCACACCCACCTCGTCCTCGAGCACCGGCGCCTCCCGCACGAGCTGACGGGACTGCCCCTCGACGCCGTACACCACCTCGAGCACTTCGACGACGCGAGCGGCCTGCTGTCCCTGGGTCATCGGCACTGAGCCGTTAAGCGCGGCCGGCGCCGCGGCGGCCAGCGTGCGCGCGAGCGGCGCCCAGGCTCGCGCGCCCCGCCGCAACCCGAGCAGGAGGTCGGTCTCGGCCTTGCTGCCGAGGCGGGCCAGGACCGACGCCGGCACGTCCCACAGGTCGGCGACATCGACCGGACCATCGTGTCGGCGATGGCGTCCCACAACTCGTGCACGAGCGAGTCCGGCGACGGCACCCGCAGCGGGCTCCCCGGCCTGGCCAGGGCGTACGCACGAGGCGGCATCGCCTCCCCCAGCTGCGCCAGCCACGCACGGTCGGAGGGGTCGAGCGGGCCGGCGCGCCACGCGCCGTACCCGCTGTCGCTCAGCGCCGGGAGCAACCAGCCGCGGGCGAGCAGGCCGGTGAGTGCGGCCGCCGACCACATCCGCACAGACTGCGACGCTGTGTCCGGGGCATCGAGCAGAAGCGGCAGCGCGTCGCGGACAGGTACGAGCTGCGCTCGAACGGCTCGCCGCCGCAACCTCGAGCCGGCAGGACGGGATCGACGGAGCCGACGCTCAGCGTGGTAGCTGCGTGACGACCTCGCTCGGACGTCTGCCAAGTCCGGCTGCCAGCAGCTTGCGGTCGAGCGTCGCGAGCATTCCGCCACGTCGCTGAGCAATCGCTGCGTACGCGGCGTCATAGAGCGTCAGATCGTTTTGCTCTGCGAGCTCAGCGGCCAGGTGTAAGTCACCTGCGCCTGGCGAGACGGCTGGACACACCTGACCAAGCGCATCGAGCACGATCGTCACCTGATCGGCGCTCGCGCGAACCCGGCCCCGCAACAATGCGTTGCCGACCTCGTACGCGGTGAGGTCGAGCACCATCATCGCGATCCGCTGTTCCCGATGGGCAGCCAGGATTGCGCGCGAGGCGGCGACCTCCTCCTCTCCCACGTCGTGAAACCAGCCGAGGACGATGCTTGCGTCGCTAACGACGTCGATCATCAGCATCGCGGGCGTCGCGTTGGTCGCGGATCAGCGTGGCCGAGTTGAAACGGCCGGCACCAGCCAGCGCAGCCCGTCCGCGCTCGACCGCGGCGTCGATCGCGGTCGCGTCCGCCCACCCGAGCTCGTGGCGCGCGGCGGTCTGAAGAAACCCGCTTCGAGTCGTCTGTAGCTCGTCGGCCGCTCGATCGATGCGCTCCAGGAGTTCCAGCGGAAGCGACACCATCACTTTCGCCGTCGTCCTCATCCTTCGAGTATAGCCCCGAGATATACCCAACTGGTTCGTCGGGGATCTCGCGGACTGCCGCACGGTACGAGGTCGCAGGCGCGGGGAACGGTCGCGTGAAGGATCGCCCGACGGGCTTCCAGCGACGAGGACGTCCCGAGGGGAGGGCGGTGCCACGCGACTCCGACTGCCCCACCACGTCCGAGCTTGTCAGTGGTCGTCCTTACGCTGCTGAACGATGGCCAGTAACGCGATGGCTACCACAAGACCGCAGGAGGCGACACGCATGTCGTACGTCACGAACAAGCAGCCCGCCGGCACCCCGACGTGGATCGACCTGGGGATCCCTGACCTGGATCGCGCGATGGCGTTCTACGGCGCGGTCTTCGGTTGGGAGTTCGAAGTCGGCCCGCCCGAGACCATGCGCTACACGATCTGCCGGCTCGACGGCCGGGCGGTCGCCGCCCTCGCCGAGGCCGACGGGAGCAGCGACTCGTGCTGGTGGACCGTCTATTTCGCCACCGACGACTGCGACGACTCGGTCCGCAGAATCTCGGAGTCCGGCGGGGAGGTCGTTGCCGAGCCGATGGACGTCATGGAACAGGGCCGCATGGCGATCGCGAAGGACCCGGTCGGAGCTCAGTTCGGCCTGTGGGAGGCCAAGAGCTTCGTCGGCTGCGAGGTGGTCAACGAGCCGGGCGCCCTGCTGCGCAACGACATGGTGACGCCCGACCCCGGGCCGGCGCGAGAGTTCTATGCCGCGGTGTTCGGCCTCACCAGCGAGGGCAACCCCGACTACTCCTCCGACGGTCCGGACTTCACCTTCCTCCGGCGGCCGGACGGCAACGAGATCGGCGGGATCATGGGGGCGAAGGACGCGAAACGCTCGGCGTGGGGCACGCTCTTCGAGGTCGCCGACGCCGACGAGATCGTCGCCAAGGTCCGCGCGGCCGGCGGCACCGCCGACGAGCCGTACGACATGCTCTACGGCCGCATCGCCGAGGTCCGCGACCCGTTTGGCGCGGAGTTCTCCGTCGGCTCCCGCGCGCCTGAGCCAGCATTAGGCGACCGTGCCCGTCCGCGCGCCTGGTGCCGCGCTCGGCTCGACGCCACCGAACCTGATGAGCGTCGTCCGGG
>Ga0136634_10000264_pt1 | contig 25448 bp, 22 predicted proteins | sample AntDrymUQ8332106_2_FD_104654 | JGI IMG/M metagenome (GOLD analysis project Ga0136634, IMG submission 104654) | Polar desert sand microbial communities from Dry Valleys, Antarctica - metaG UQ833 (21.06) | ecosystem: Environmental > Terrestrial > Soil > Desert | place: Antarctica: Dry Valley... | reverse complement strand
GCGCTCACGCAGGCGCGCATCGACCTGAACGGCACGATCGGCAATGCGGACGGCCGCAAGCTCATCGCCCAGCTTGCGCCGGAAGTGCCGCTGGGCCAGGAAGCGGGGCGCACCGGCGCAGGCGTCCTCAAAGTGTCCGCGCTTGGCGCGCTGAAATCTGGGCTGATCAGCAAGCTGGAATTGCGCACGCCCGATGCCGAGGGGCGCTTCGAGGGACAGATTGCCCTGCTGGACGAGCCCTGGAGCTTCAATGGCGATCTCTGGCTGCGCGCCGCTCAGGCGAGCACTGCGCTGTCCATGCTCCGCCTCTCACCAGGCGGAACGCCCGTTTCCGGAGCGCTCGATCTGCGCGCCGCCATTTCCAAACAGGCGATGAAATTCCAGGTGGCCGATGTGGCGCTGCAAATCGGCGGCGAAACCATCTCCGGAACGGCGACGGTGGACATTGCCGGCAAGCGCCCCCTCGCCAATGTGGAGGTCAAGGCCACTTCGGTCATGCTGCCCAAGCTCGCCGCCTATCTCGTCGACTGGGACCGCAAGGACCTCAGCGCGGCGGCGGGCGATCTCCTCGGCAACGCCAATGCGTGGCCCAATCAGTCCTTCTCGTTCCGGACCTTCGACGCGCTCGACGGGACTTTGAAGGTCAAGGCTCCGGCCCTCGCGCTGACGGACGGGATGACCCTTGCGAACGCGCAGTTCGACGCCTCGCTGAAGGACTCCACGCTCACCGTTGAGACCTTGAAGGGTCAGCTTTATAGCGGCAATTTTACCGCCAGCGGGACGCTCGCCGCCGCCGAGGGGCGCGCGGTGCTGAAGGCTCAGTTGAAGCTGGACAAGGCGGACCTGGCAAAATTGACTGTCGCGGGAGACGGTAAACCGCTTGCCAAGGGCAATGCGGAGTTGCGCCTTGCGCTCAGCGGCGAAGGGCTGAGCCCACGCGGCCTGATGACCGTGGTCTCGGGTAAGGGACGCGTGCGGATGGGCCGGGGAACGCTGTTCGGGCTGTCGCCCGCCGTGCTCGGCCAAGCCGCCGACATCTACCTCACGGAAGAGATTCCGCAACAGAACCGCTTAAGCGCCCGCATCGCCCGCGATCTGCGTCAAGGCTCGGTTCCCTATCGCGGCTTCATCGCCCCTGTCGTGGTGAAGGACGGCGTGCTGGAAGTTCGCCGCGCGGCGTTCAAATCGCTGGACTATCACGCCCCCGCCAGCCTGCTCGTGGATCTGCCCGCGTTAAAGCTCGATAGCGAGTGGAGCATTGCCTTTCGCGGCAAAACCAAGGTCGCGGAGCGGCTGCCGCCGGTACGCCTGGTCTTTGCCGGGCCGGTGGCAAGCTTCGCGTCCCTGCAGCCGCAATTGCAGACCGAGGAATTCGATCGCCTGCTCTCGATGCGGCGCATGGACCGCGATATGGAGCGGCTGGAAAAGCTGAACCGGCAGCCTGGCGCGTTTCAGCCCTCGGCCGTTGCTCCGTCGCGCGAACCGCTCGGCGGCAGGCCCTCCACGGTGGTGCCGCCATCGGCAGGGACCGGTGCGCAACCGCCAGCCGCCGGCGCCTCGCGGCCAGCCTTCCCGCCAGCGCCGCCCGCTGGATGGTCGACTGACACGCAAGAGGCGGTCAAACCGCCGCCGCCAGCCGCGACGGGCCCGGATAGCTCCGGGGCGTCAGCGGGGCAAGGGGCGCCGCGCGTCTTTGAGGATGAAATCCGCAAAATCCTTGAGGATCAGCAGCGCGTGCCGCCCGCGACCTCCGCGCCGCAGCCGAAAGATCAGGCCGCCGGCCCGGAGCAAGCTGGAAGCAGCTTGAGCTATCAGACGCAAACCTATTCGCAAACCAACCCGGATGATGCCGCGGACGTTGAGCGGCAAGCGCCTCCGCCCACGGCCGTTCCCGTCCCCGAACGCAAGAGACCGCCGGGCCCAAGACGGGCGGGACGGCCGGACCAAACCGGCCAGGACAGTCTGTGGGATCTGTTCCGGTAAGTGCGGGGTCGCCGGACACGGGCTGACATCCACGTCAGCCGCCGTCCCCGCGCAAACGAGGATCCAGTACACCGCAGCGATGCCGGTGCTCACTGAATCCGCGCTTTTCTCGTTTTCCATCTCACCCGATCGCGCGCTAAAGCACGATCAGGTAAGATGGAAACGAAAGTCACCACATGGATCGTCATCCCGCGCAAGCGGGGAGCCAGTAAACACCGGCATCGCTGCGGAGTACTGGATCCCGCTTGCACGGGTATGACGACATCGGTGGCGTTAGGCAGTGCCGCAGGTTTCCAGCTCAAATAATCATGCTCTTGCGGTAACTTGACCATCGTGCCGGCTATCTCGGGCGACGTACTGCCCGGCTCGGCGGGTTCGCGAGCGTACCGCTTGCAAAGCTCTTGTTCTTCTTTTCAGCCGCCTTAATCGTGTCGCAAATGTGCTTTGAGGCTGGCGAGCCGCCAAAGCAGAAGGGGCTCTTTGCGGCAGCAGGCTGTAATGTTGCCAGCTGCAAACAGGCGGCGATTGCGCTCAACGTGATAACCTTCAGCATGAGTTTCTCCTTCGGTGTAAGAACACCTTCTGGCGTCCCTGCACTTCAGTCGTAAGCACCGGCAAAAAGGTTCATCTCAGGCAAACGTGTAAGCGCGTTGTTTGCACTTGTTTTTTGAGCGCCACTCAACCGTCACGGCGGAACCGCGCAGCCGCTATTTCGTTGGCGGCAACTCTCGGCATGGGTCTCTTTGCGGCGGGAAGCGCCGCTCATGCCCAGAGCGAAATGCGTTTAAATGGAATCGCGCATTCCGCTCTAGATCTTTGTTTTAGCGCATCGTTTTTGCGCGAAACCGGTTCCCACTTTTACGCACGATGCTCTAGACGAATGGCTCAGGCAAGTCCGCATTGCGGGGCCTGTGAGCGCAAGCGAAGCAAGCCGAGGCAATTCACGGCCAGGTCGCCGTGCTCGCGGGTGGATTGCTTCGCCCCGGCTGCGCCGGCGCTCGCAATGACGAGGTCCGCGTCCCGTTGGACGCGGGTTGCCTCAGCCTTGCAGCGTGACGCCGCTCATGGCCGCGATGACGTCGGAGATTTGCGGCACGTTGTCATCGCCATGGCCGGTCGCTTCGGCGTGGGCGTAGGGGTTTTTCACCGCCGTCGCGAGGTAGTGCGCAACGCCCGCATTGTTGGCGACTGCATTGAGATAACGTAGGTCCTTATGCGCGTTGCGCAGCGAGAAAAGATGCGCGTTCACATCGCCGTCCACCACATATTTCATGAAGGTCTGGTAGAAGCCGCAATCCATGCGGCTGCCGCCGATGACGCTGTGGAAGGTTTCCTTGCTGATGCCGGTTTTCGCGCCGATGGTCAGCGCCTCGGAATACAGCGCGGCGTAGCCAAGCGCGGTGAAGTTCATGAGCAGCTTCATCATATGGCCGGAGCCGACCGGGCCGATATGCATGATGCGCTTCGCCCAGCATTCGACCACCGGCTTGATCTCGGCGAAGGTGTCCGGGTCGGCGCCGATCATGGTGTCGAGCTCGCCGCTCTCCGCCTCCTTGGGGGTGCGGCCGAGCGGGGCGTCGAGGAAGCGCACGCCCAAGGGCGCTAGCTCCGCCGCCAGGGCAAGCGTCGCGTTGGGATCGGCGGTGGTGGTGTCGACGATGATGAGGCCGTCATGGGCGCCTGCCTTCAACCCATCCGGCCCGTGCACGGTCTCCTCCACTTGCGGGCTGCCCGGCAGGCACAGGAAAACGATGTCCGAAGCGGCGGCAATCTCCTTCGGGGTCGCAAGCTCCTTGGCGCCGCGCGCCAGCAGATCGTCGACCGGCTGGCGGTTGCGATTGCCTTTGATGACGAGCGGATGGCCCTTCTCCAGCATGTTCTTCGCCATGCCGTGGCCCATATAGCCGACGCCGATGAAGCCGACGCGCTTTTTCTCCGTCATGAATTCTCCTCCCCTGTAAAGGCTAAAAGCCGTAGAGCCGCGCCGGATTCTCCGCGAGCATTTTGCGGATGGACGTCTCATCGGGCGCCCAATCCAGCAGCAGATCGAGGAGGCCGGCATCGTCCGGGTAGCCGAATTTCGCGGCCTGGGCGTGCGGCCAATTGCTGGCCCAGAGCATCCGCTCCGGCGCGGCGCGGATCAGCGCCTTTGCCAGCGGCGCCACGTCCGCATAGAGCGGAGCGCCGGTTTTGGAGGTCTCGTAGGGCCCGGAGATCTTGACATAGCAGCGCCCCGTATCGACAAGCCGCAGCAGCGATTTGAAGGCCGCATGATCGGGGGCGACCGGCTCCAGGAACTTGCCGACATGATCGATGACGAAATTGCCTGGCAGGCGCAGCAATTGCGCTTCGTAATCCGGGAAATTCCGTCCGTCGGTCTGTACGATCACATGCCAGCCGAACGCATGCACGCGCGCCGCGACTTCGTCGAGCTGGTCGAAACCGACCGTGCCGCCGTGCAGCGCCATGATGCGTGCGCCGAGCGCGCCGCCTTGGGTGAGCCGCTCGAGTTCGGCATCCGCCACGTCCGGTTTCACCACGACGATCCCGCGGGCCGATTTGCCAAGCTGCGCGACGCCGTCCATCAGCAAGCTGTTGTCATCGCCATAGGCATTGGGCTGCACCACGACGACACGCTCGATGCCGAGCCAGGCCATCACCTGGCGATAGTCGGCGACCGTGGCGTCCGGCGGCACGGGTGTGCCTGGCCGCCCCGCTTGGCGGCTGTCGTAAAAATGGATATGCGTGTCGCAGGTGCCTGCTGGCGCTTTGAGCCGCGGCGGCTCGCCGGTCAGTGTTCGCGTGATCATCATAGCCTCCAAGTGTTAGACCGTTGCCTTCCCTTTCCCGAGGGAGAGGGCGGCGCGAAGCGCCGGGTGAGGAATGCGGCGGCGGATCGGGCGTGCGGGAAGCTCCTCTCCCGCCTCACCCTGTCCGCTAGGCTGATTGCCGCTATTCCCAGCATCATGCGACGCGGAAGCGTTGCAGAACGCTCTCGTCCGGCTCGAAGCCGATGCCTGGCTTGGCGGGAATGGCGATGTGGCCTGCTTTGGGCAGCGGCATGTTCGGGTCGAGCCAGGCTTCCGCCTCGACATAGAGGAATTCGAAGAGACCGGCCTCGGGCAAATGCGCGGTCAGTTGCAGCGTCGCCCAATAGCCGGGGCCGAAATACGGGGAATGCGGCATCAACGTTTTGTTTGCCCGCCGCGCCAATTCGGCGACCTTGAGGAATTCGCTCACGCCGCCGACTTTGGTCACGCTCGGCTGCGGATAGGTGACGGCCTCGATCAGCCGCGCGAACTCGACCGCCGTCGAGGCGTTTTCGCCCGCCGCCAGCGGCACGCCATAGCCGCCCAGCCGGGCAAGAGTGCCGTAATCCTCGGGCGGGAAGATCGGCTCCTCGACCCAGAATAGATTGAGCGCTTGCAGCTTGGGCAGCATTTCCTCGGCTTCGGCGACGCTCCAGCCGCAATTGATGTCGCTTGTCAGGCGGGTGCCGTCGCCTATGGCCTCACGGCCCGCAAGGATGCAGTCATAGCCCGGCTCGTGCAGCTTGATGTCGGCAAAGCCCTCCTCCGAGGCGAGCGCGGCGACCGCCCGCAGCGGGTTGGCTTCCGCATAGCGCACGAGGCTGGCATAGGCGGGCACGCTCTCGCGCTTGCGTCCGCCCAGATGCTCGGCGAGCGAAACGCCGGCCAGCTTGGCGGCAAGATCCCAAAGCGCGATATCGAGGCCGGAAATGGCGAACAGGGTGATGCCGTAGCGGCCCTGAATATGCAGTTTTTGCTGCAAACCCAGGGTGAAAGCGGCGATATCGGTCACGTCGCGGTCGATAGCGAGGGGCGCGACCATGTGCTTAACCGCCGCCGCCACGGCTTCGGCGCAGCCATAGGCGAAACATTCGCCCCAGCCGACCGCGCCCGTTCCGTCCTCGACGCGCAACAGCACCATGTCGAAATGCGTCCAGCCGCGCGGGCGGCCTCGCTCGCCGCGGTAGAAATCGTCGAACGGAATTTTGAGGACGAAGGTATCGAGGCGTCTGATGGTCGGCATCGGCAAAGGCGCTTTCCGTTGAGCGACGAGCGCCGCTCTATGATGTGATCTTGCGCAGGCGTTCGAAATCGGCGTCGAACGCATCGGAGCAGAACGGACCGCCTTGAAAATACGCGGCAATCTCGTCCTTGGGAAGCTTGGCCTGCGCCTCCAGCGCCGATGCGGCGAAGTCCTCCGACTTACCGGCGGGCCGGTAGCCGAGCTGCAGGGCGCGGCTGTTATCCCACCAGGCGCGGCTGTTGTCCGACATGCCGTACACGACCTCGAACAGCAGGTCCGGTTTCTCCAGGCCGATGCGGATCAGCGCAACGAGGTCTTCCGTTTTCAGCCAAATGGCGAGACGGCGCTCGTCGAGCGGCTTGTCGCCGACATTGCCGATGCGGATGGCGAGCGTGCCCAGCCCGTGCTTGTAGGCGTAGAGCGCGGCCAGACCCTCGCCGAACATCTTGCTCAGCCCGTAACGCGTGTCGGGCAGAAGCGTGACATCGGTGCCGATCGTCTCGTGACGCGGATAAAAGCCGGCCGCATGGTTGGAGGACGCGAACACCACGCGCTTGACGCCGGCCTGGCGCGCGGCTTCGTAGAGATTGTAGGCGCCGACGATGTTGGCGTTCAGGATCGTCTCCCAGGGCCCCTCGATGGAATAGCCGCCGAGATGGATGATGCCTTCGATGCCGTCCACCGCCGCGCGCACGGCCGCGAAATCCGCCAAATCCGCGCGGATGAAGGTCTCGTCGGGCGTCAGATTTGCGGGCTCCTTCAGATCGCTGAGGATCAGTTCGGGGTAGACCGGCTTGAGGAGCGCTCTAAGCCGCGTGCCAATATCGCCGCTAGCCCCGGTCAGCAACACTTTCCGCATTTTTCCTCCGTGAACCTATTGTGGACCAAGCTTGTCGATCAAAATCTTCAGCTGCTCATGTTCCTCGGGCGTGCAGTCGCCAAGCGGCGGCCGCACCGGCCCGGCATCTTGCCCGACGAGCCGCACGCCGGCCTTGATGATGCTGACCGCATAGCCGGGGCGCCGGTTGCGCAGGGCGGCATAGGGCATGAAGAACGCATCGAGGATGTTTGTCGCGGCCGCCGTGTCGTCTCTGGTGATCGCATCATAGAACGCCATCGCGGTGCGCGGGATAAAATTGAACACGGCCGAGGAGTAAACCGGCACGCCCATCGCTTTATAGGGCGCGGCGAAGAATTCCGCCGTCGGCAGCCCGCCGAGGTAGGCGAAACGGTCGCCCATCTTGCGGCGGATCGCCACCATGAGTTCGAGATCGCCGATGCCGTCCTTGAAGCCGACGAGGTTCGGGCATTCCTCCGCGAGGCGGGCCAGCACATCCGGACCCAAACGGCAGACGCCGCGATTGTAGATGATGACGCCGATGCGCACGGATTTGCAGATCGCGGCCACGTGGCGGCCAATGCCCTCGGCGTCGGCTTCGACCAGATAATGCGGCAGGACGAGCAGGCCGGCGGCCCCAAGGCGTTCCGCCTCGCGCGCATAGCCGATAGCTTGCCGCGTGCCGTAGCCGGTGCCGGCGATGATCGGCACCTTGCCCTTGCAGGTCTCCACCGCCGTGCCGATTACGCGGGAATATTCGTCCGGCGCGAGCGAAAAGAACTCGCCCGTCCCGCCGGCGGCGAACAACGCCGAGGCTCCATAGGGCGCGAGCCATTCGAGGCGCCTTCGATAGCCGCGCGGCTCGAAATCGCCCGCCGCGTCGAAATCCGTGACTGGGAAGGAAAGAAGGCCTGCTTCGAGCACCGCTTTCAGAGCGCTGGGTTCCATGATTGTCGTCTCGATCACGTTGGAGTGGGCCAGAGGGTGCTCATGTCGACACGCAACACGAAAATGCTCGGTCTGTCGTTTTGTCGCCTTTCGGACGGAAAAGCGATTCCCACTCTTCCTCAAAATGCTCATTGCGGTCAAAGAGCTTCGCGCAGCCCTTCGCGGCTGTTGCTAGATGCATCCGCATGGCCGAGCAGGCCCGTCCGCATCCCGCCGCTCGATGGCCCAAAAGATGGTCTCGTGTTCGCGGTTGACCCGGCGCAGACGGCGGAAGGTGATGTTGATCGATTGCGCGCTAGGGCTGAACACGCCACCCGTCGGCACCACCCAATTCGTGGGCTGCTCCATCGGTGAAATCAACATCGGTCAGGTGATGAAAAACCATATGGCCCTTCTATACCGCCCTGATTGTCGCGCTTTTTATCGCGACCTATGTGCCGGCCTTTTCCCTCAATCTTCCGCCGTATTTCTTAGGACAGTAACCGCCCCGAGCCTTTGCAGGCGCGCCGCGGACGCAAGCAGAGATCCTTGATTTGTGAGCTTCATCACGATTTTGCGGTATACGCACGGCGCTCTCCGGGCCTACCATGCAGCCACAGCAAAAAGGGGGAAACGCAATCGTGGGCTTACCGGGGTAAGATGTCGTTTCGGTAAACGCCCTTTACGGACACCTTGGGTATTGGTATATTGTACACCAATAATTAAAAGTAATCGTCTGCAAGCCTGACCTAGGGCGGTAGACAAGGGTTATCGAGGAAGCGCTGGATGGAAGAGGTAAGCGCCCTGTTTCAGGGCTTTGCAGTCGTTCTTACCCCGTTCAATCTTCTGCTGATGTTGATTGGCATTCTGCTCGGCGTCATCATTGGCGTGCTTCCCGGGCTCGGCGGTGCCAATGGCGTGGCTATTCTGCTGCCGCTCACTTTCTCGATGCCGCCGACTTCGGCCATCATCATGCTGTCCTGCATCTACTGGGGAGCGTTGTTCGGCGGCGCCATCACCTCGATTCTGTTCAATATTCCCGGGGAGCCATGGTCGGTCGCCACGACCTTCGACGGCTATCCGATGGCGCAGCAAGGGCGGGCGGATGAGGCGCTGACGGCAGCCTTCACCTCCTCCTTTATCGGCGCATTGGTGGCCGTGATCATGATCACCTTTCTGGCGCCGGTTGTGGCCAAATTCGCGCTGCGCTTCGGTCCGGCTGAATTCTTCGCGGTGCAGTTCCTCACCTTCGCCAGTTTCATAGGCATGGGACGAACGTCGCCCTTCAAGACGATTGCCTCGATGTGTCTCGGTTTTGCGCTGGCTGGCGTCGGCCTCGACACGGTCACCGGCCAATTGCGGATGACGTTTGGCTTCGAGCAGCTTCTCACGGGCTTCAGCTTCCTCGTGGCGGTTATCGGCCTATTCGGCATCGGCGAAATTCTTGCCTCGATGGAGGGCGGTCTGGCCTTCCGCGGCGCGACCGCAAACTTGCGGCTCAACGCCGTGCTGGAAACTTGGAAGAAGCTGCCCCGGTATTGGGTGACCTCGATCCGAAGCTGCCTTGTCGGCTGCTGGATGGGCATAACGCCTGGCGGCGCCACGCCCGCATCGTTCATGAGCTACGGCTTGGCGAAACGCTTCGCCAAGGGCAATAGGGACCGGTTCGGAAAAGGCGAGCTGGAAGGCGTGATCGCGCCGGAAACGGCCGCGCACGCCGCGGGCACCAGCGCGTTGCTGCCGATGTTGACGCTCGGCATTCCGGGCTCTCCGACGGCTGCCGTGCTGCTCGGCGGCTTGATGATCTGGGGGCTGCAACCGGGACCCTTGCTCTTTGTCGAAAACAAGGACTTCGTTTGGGGTCTCATCGCCAGCATGTATCTTGGCAACGTGGTCGGTCTCATTATCGTGCTGACCTGCGTGCCCCTTTTCGCCGCGATCCTGCGGATACCGTTCAGCGTGATCGCGCCAGTCATCATGGTCGTCTGCGCGATTGGCGCCTATACGGTCAATAACTCCATCTTCGACGTATGGATGATCTGTATATTCGGCCTGGTTGGTTATGTGTTCAACAAGCTGGATTATCCGCTGCCCCCGCTTGTGCTGGCGCTGGTTCTGGGCAATCTCGCGGAAAGCTCCTTCCGCCAAGCCATGCTTATTTCACAAGGATCTGTTGCAATCTTCTGGTCGAACTGGCTGGTCGGCATCATCATGACGCTCGGTGTCCTGCTGCTGCTTTGGCCCCTCATCAGTTGGATCATAACGAAATTGCGTGGCCCCGCTCTGCCCGAGCCGGTCGCGGTCGAAACTCCTCACCCGCACGGGTAGGCAATGAAGGCAGAAGCGGTGAAGGGCATTGGATGTTCTGAACGCCGCCTCAGACAAGGCATGCTCTATTCAACCCACTGGGAGGTATGATGCAGAATCTCAAACGCAAAAAGTCTTTGTTACGTGCTGCCGCGGGCGCCGTAAGCGCGGCGGCCTTGCTGGCCGCGTCCTTTATGCCCTCTCACGCCGCTTGGGAGCCCGCAAAGCCGGTTACTCTCGTGGTGCCGGCTGGAACAGGGGGCGGCGCCGACCAAATGGCCCGCTTCATACAGGGCGTCGTGGCCAAGCATAATCTGATGAGCCAGCCGCTTATCGTCATCAATAAGGCTGGCGGTGCAGGCGCCGAAGGGTTCCTCGACATCAAGAGCTCGAAGGGCGATCCGCATAAGATCGTCATCACCCTTTCCAACCTGTTTACAACGCCGCTTGGCACGGGCACGCCTTTCAACTGGAAGGAAATGACCCCTGTTCAGATGCTGGCGCTGGACCAGTTCGTTCTCTGGGTGAACGCGGAATCGCCCTATAAGACCGCGCAGGAGTATATAGCCGCGGTAAAGGGAGGCACTGACCGCCAATTCAAGATGGGCGGAACCGGGTCCAAGCAGGAAGACCAGATCATCACGGCGGCCATGGAGCGGCTGACGGACGGCAAAAAATTCACCTACATCCCCTTCAAGGGCGGTGGAGACGTTGCCACCCAGCTCGTCGGCAAGCACATCGATTCCTCGGTGAACAACCCGATCGAGGCTGTCGCGCAATGGCGCGGCGGCGCGTTGCGTCCGCTTTGCATCTTCGACGCAAAACGTTCGACCTATACGGAAAAGGTAACCGACACCACAGCCTGGAGCGACATTCCGACCTGTAAGGAATCGGGCGCCGATGTCGAATACCAAATGCTGCGCGGCATCTTCATGCCGGGCGACGTGACCGCCGAGCAAGTGGCTTTCTATAACGATCTGTTCGCGAAATTGATGGCGACCCCGGACTGGAAAGATTTCATGGCCAAGGGTGCGTTCAATCAGACGACCATGAGCGGCCCCGATTACAGGTCGTGGGTGGAGAAGAATGAAAAGCTTCACCAAGACCTGATGCAGGAAGCCGGCTTCTTGGCCAAAACGAACTGAATGAGCGGCGGCGCCGGCCTTACAAAAGGCTGGCGCCTGTTCTCGCGGGCTAGAGCGAAATGCGCTTAAATGGAATCGCGCATTCCGCTCTAGGTCTTTGTCGTATCGCATCGCTTTTGCGCAAAACCGGTTCCCCACTTTTGCGCAACGATGCTCTAACGCTGTTGAGAGTGTGTCCGATGCATGACAATGAACCCCAAGGGTCGCACCTCGTCTCGAACCGCACGATGGAGATCGTCACCGCCATCTTTTTTCTGGTGGGTAGCGGCATCGTGATCGCTGACGCGTTGCGCCTCGGCATCAGCTGGAATTTCGATGGTCCGGCGGCGGGCTATGTGCCGTTCTACATCGCGATCTTCATGGGGATCGCGAGCTTGATCAACCTGGTAAAGGCTTTCATGAATAAGGAAGCGGGGCGCGAGACCTTCGTTTCCACGACAGCGTTCGGCAAGGTGCTGCTCGTCCTGTTGCCGTTGGCGGTTTACGTATTTTCGATACAATTCGTGGGCATTTACGTCGCTTCCGCCGTCTACATCGCGCTCTTCATGTGGTGGTTCGGCGATTACCCTGTTTACAAGGCTGTTCCCGTGGCCGCCGCCATAAGCTTTTTCTTCTTCATGATGTTCGAGGTCTGGTTCCTCACGCCGCTGCCCAAGGGCCCGCTCGAGGCGGCTCTCGGTTATTAACGCAAGGATCACTGGAGCTGAACGTCTCCGGCACGGCCTCACACCGGTCCTGTCGTAATCTCGCTCAAGCCTTGATCCAGTAGACACCGGAGGCTTGCGCGAGGATTAAACGGGTTCCCCCACGTTCAGGCCGTTTCCCCGGCGCCGGAGACCTGGCGCCGTCCGAGCGCCTTGAAGACGCAATCGACGATCGCGCGCGCGTCCAGACCAGCCTGCGCATACATGAGCTCCGGCTTGTCGTGGTCGATGAAGGTGTCCGGCAGAACGAGCGTGCGGATTTTTAGCCCCTCGTCCAAAAGTCCGTCGCGGGCGAGGAAATGCAGCACATGCGCGCCGAAACCTCCGGCCGCGCCCTCCTCAAGCGTCACCACCACCTCGTGATGGCGGCAAAGCTGGCGGATGAGCGCCTCGTCGAGCGGCTTGGCGAAACGCGCATCGGCAACCGTCGTGGACAGGCCGAAAGTGGCGAGCTGGTCAGCGGCCTTCATACATTCGGCCAAGCGCCCGCCAAAGGACAATAGCGCGACCGTCGCGCCTTCGCGCATGATGCGGCCGCGGCCCACCTCGAGCGGACGGCCCTCCTCCGGCATTTCAATGCCCCATCCCTCGCCGCGCGGATAGCGGAAAGCGGATGGTGCGTCATCGATCGCGACGGCGGTCGCCACCATATGCCTCAGCTCCGCTTCATCGGCGGCGGCCATGACGACGAAGTCCGGCAGGCAGGTGAGATAAGCGACGTCGAAGGACCCAGCATGCGTGGGACCGTCCGCGCCGACAAGGCCGGCCCGGTCGATGGCGAAACGCACCGGCAGCTTTTGCACGGCGACGTCATGGACGACCTGATCATAGGCGCGCTGCAGGAACGTAGAGTAGATCGCGGCGAACGGCTTGTACCCTTCCGTCGCCAGGCCCGCGGCGAAAGTGACGCCGTGCTGCTCGGCAATGCCGACATCGAAGCAGCGGTCGGGGAACTCCCGCTCGAACAGGTCGAGACCCGTCCCACCCGGCATCGCGGCCGTGATGGCGACGATTCTGTCGTCCTTGCGCGCTTCCTGGATGAGGCTTTGTGCGAACACTTTGGTGTAGCTCGGCGCGTTGGGTTTGGAAACGGCTTGCGCGCCGGTGATGACGTTGAACTTGTTCACGCCATGATATTTGTCCGCCGATTTCTCCGCCGGCTCGTAGCCCTTGCCCTTTTTTGTGACGACGTGAACGAGGATGGGCCCGACATTGGCGTCGCGGACATTGCGCAGCACGGGCACGAGGTGGTCGAAATTATGCCCATCGATCGGCCCGACATAATAGAAGCCCAGCTCCTCGAAGAGCACGCCGCCTGACCAGAAATTGCGCGTGTACTCCTCCGCGCGCGCGGCCCGGCGCTCCCAATCCTTGGGCAGGTTCTTGGCGATTTGCCGGACGATGTCGCGGATATAGAGATAGGTTTCGCTCGAATTGATGCGGGCGAGGTAAGCGCTCAGCGCACCGACGGCCGGAGCGATCGACATGTCGTTGTCGTTAAGGACGACGATCAGGCGCTTGTCCATGGCGCCGGCATTGTTCATGGCTTCATAGGCCATGCCCGCGCTCATGGCACCGTCGCCGATCACCGCGATGACATTGTGCTTCTCGCCCTTCAGATCGCGGGCCACCGCCATACCCGACGCCGCCGAAATCGACGTTGAGGAATGCCCAGCGCCGAAAGTGTCGTATTCGCTTTCGCTGCGCTTGGTGAAGCCGGCAAGGCCGCCGCCCTGGCGAATCGTGCGGATGCGGTCACGCCGCTCGGTGAGGATTTTATGCGGGTATGTCTGATGGCCGACGTCCCAGAGCAGGCGATCGTTGGGGGTGTCGAACAGATAATGCAGCGCCACGGTCAGTTCGACAACGCCGAGCCCGGCCCCGAGATGTCCGCCCGTCACGGAAACCGCGTTGATGGTCTCCTTGCGCAGTTCGGCGGCGATTTGCGGAAGATCCTTATCGGAAAATCGGCGAAGATCTTCCGGCGAGTGGATTTGATCAAGAAGAGGCGTATCGGTCATAATCTAAGCCATCCTGGTACAAGGCCGATGTGCGCGGCCCGCCTGAGAGGAAGTTCGCTAAATTATCCCGATATTTACGCAAACGCCATCTCATTGATATTATGAAAAAAAGCGGACGCCGCATATGCGTCACTGGGACACATCCAGCGGAGCGCTGCCCGTTGGCTCGCCCTGAGCGTTCAGCGTGATCCTCTCGACCTTGGCCTCGATGCGCCGCAGAAGCTGCTCGCAATGCGCCCTGAGCGCTTCCCCGCGTTCATACAGCGCGATCGAGGGTTCCAATTCCACATCGCCCCGCTCCAGCTTGCCCACGATTTGCTCCAGCTCTTTCAGGGCTTGCTCGAAGGTGAAACCGGCGATGTCGGAATTGCGCGGCTCGGTGCTTGCGTCGTCGCCGTTGCGTGCGGCGTTGGGATTGTTCTTCATGCGCTGGCCTCCATCAATGTCTTCACATGCACCGCCGCCGATCCGGCGAGCGCGCGCAAATCGTAGCCGCCTTCCAGCATCGAGACGACGCGGCCTCCCGAATGTCGCTCGGCGACTTGCAGGAGTTCCGCAGTTGCCCAGGCGAAATCTTCCTCCACAAGCATTAAATTTCCGAGAGGATCGTCGCGATGCGCATCGAATCCCGCCGAGATAAGCACAATGTCGGGGCGGAAATCCGTCAAACGCGGCAATATTCGGTCGCGCAAAGCCGCGCGGAACTGCGCCCCGCCATCGCCTGAGCGCAGCGGCGCGTTGACGATATTGTCCGCGGCGCCGGTCTCGGCAACCGCCCCGGTGCCGGGATAAAGCGGCATCTCATGCGTCGACGCGAAGAACAAATCCTTGTCGGACCAGAACGCGGCCTGCGTGCCATTGCCGTGGTGCACGTCGAAATCCACCACCGCGACGCGCTCCGCGCCATGTTTGGCCCGAGCATGCTGGCCAGCGATGGCGATGCTGCTGAACAGGCAGAATCCCATGGCGCGCATAGGCTCGGCGTGGTGACCTGGCGGGCGCACCGCGCAGAACGCGTTGCGCACTTCGCCCGTCATCACGGCATCCACGGCGCGCAGCCCCGCGCCGACCGCGCGCAGCGCAGCTTCGAGCGAGCCTGGCGACATCAGCGTATCGCCGTCGAGATAAACCTGACCGCGATCCGGCGCGGCCTGGCGAATGGCGTCGACATAGCTCTGAGGATGCACCAGCGCCAGAGACGCCGAGTCCGCCTCGGGCGCGTCCTCGCGCTGAAGACCGGCGAAGAGCTCGTGGCCCATGACCGCGTCGATGGCGCGCATACGGTCGGCCCGCTCGGGATGACCGGCTCCGGTATCGTGCCCCGTAAAAGCGGAATGCGTCACATACAGCGTCGGCATGTGCTCACGTGACCATGCTTTCGCGGATTCGGCAAGGCCCTGGGGCTGGCTTCACGCAGGCGCTGTTAGGCTGGCGGGGGCGACGCTGTCCTCGGGTACGAAAAAATCCTGCATCAGATCGACGCTCGGGTCGACCCGGTAGCGGTCAAAATCGGTCACGCCATGCTCGGCCATGAGCGTGTCGTCGATGCAGAACTGGCCGGTGAACGCCTTTGCCGGCTTGGTGAGGATGAGATGCGCGGCATCGGCCATGATTTCCGGCGTGCGGCTGGCGCGGACGATGCGGTCGCCGCCCAGCAGATTGTTGACGGCGGCCGTGGCGATCGTCGTCCGCGGCCACAGCGCATTCACGGCGATGCCTTGCCGCCTGAGTTCCTCGGCCAGGCCCAGCACGCACAGGCTCATGCCGAATTTCGCGATGGAATAGGCCAGGTGCGGCGCGAACCATTTCGCCTTCATGTCCAGCGGCGGCGACAGCATGAGAATATGCGGGTTGGCGGATTTCTGCAGATGCGGAACGCACAGCTTGGAGGTGAGGAACGTTCCGCGCGTGTTGATCTGATGCATCAGGTCGAAGCGCTTCATATCCGTCGCCGGGGTTCGCGTGAGGTTGATGGCGCTGGCGTTGTTTATGCAGATGTCGATGCCGCCGAAGGTTTGCGCGGTTTGCTCCACCGCCGCCGCAAGCTGCTCGTCATTGCGGATGTCGCACAGGATGGGCAGCGCCTTGCCGCCGGCCTTCTCGATCTCGGCCGCCGAGGTGTAAATCGTGCCCGGCAGCTTGGGATGCGGTTCGGCAGTCTTGGCGGCTATGGCGATATTGGCGCCATCGCGCGCGGCCCGCAGCGCTATCGCAAGGCCGATGCCCCGGCTGCCGCCGGTGATGAACAGCGTCTTTCCCTGCAGCGTTTCCATGTGTTCTCCCTCAACGATGCCTAAGCAATCGGCCTTGATCCGCTTCTTGACGCAATCCCCGCGAAAGCGCGGATCCAGTATTCCGCGCCGCCTTCGTTTCTAGCGCAAACGTCCGCATTTACTGGATCGCCGACAGCCGCTCGCGCGGCTTCGGGGATTACGGAGGTGCTCAGTCTCACGCTGTGCGCATGTCGCTGGAAGCTCCTACTGTCGCTTTTGCATAAAACTCTGAAAGGCTTGGCGCGCCTCATCCGATACAAGCCGTTCGGCGAAAAGCCGCCCTTCTTCCTCCACGCGCGCCCAAACGCGGGCGGGATCGCCGCGCAGGAGCTTTCGCGACAGCGCCAGCGCTTCTTGCGGTTTAGCAACAAGCTTGGCCGCCGCCGCAAGCGCGTGGGCTTCCAGCTGCTCGCGCGCGACCACGGCATTCAGAAGCCCGGCCGTCCGCGCCGCTTCGGCGGTAAGCGGCTCGCCGGCAACGAGAAAGGCAAAGGCGCGCGGATAGCCCATCCGCTCGGGCGCGAGCAGGCTTGAGGCGGCTTCGGGGACCAGCCCCAGGTCGGTGAAGGGCGCCATGAACACCGCCTCGGGCGAGGCATAGGCCAGATCGCAATGCAGGAGCAGCGTCGCGCCGACGCCAACCGCCATGCCGTCCACCGCGGCGATGACCGGCTTTTGCGAAAAGATCAGCGTGCGCAAGAACTCCAGCACGGGCGCGAGACCGTGAGGCCCGCGCTGCCCCGCTTCCAGGAAATCGGCGATGTCGTTGCCAGCGGTGAAAATGCCGGGCAGGCCGAGAATGACGCGCACCCGCATCTCCGGCGCCCGGTCGCTCTCCTCGAGCGCGGCCCGCATCGCCGCGTACATGGCGATGTTGAGGGCGTTCTTCTTATCTGGCCGGGCAATGCGGATCGTCTGCACGCCGCCCTGGACGGCCGTCTGTATGAACTCGCTCATGGCCCCTCGCGTTTAGCCGAGCAGAGCGACGGCGCGCTCGCCCAGCACGGTTTCGTGCATCTGCATCACCGTGGGTTTGAGCCCAGCCGCCAGCGGCACCTGCGTTTCGGCGAAATGCCGGGCGAGCGCGATGGGCGCTTCGCCGGAGCCGTCCGCATCGCGCGCGGCGGCCAGCGCGCCGCGCGCCAGAAGCACGCCCCCGGCCGCCAGCCCGAACAGGCGCGTGTAGGGCGTCGCGCCCGCGAGCGCCGCATCCCGGTTCTCGGACAGTTTGGCGAGCAGCCAGTGGCTGGTTTCCTCCAGCGCGGCAACGCCTTCGGCAAGGCAGTCCCCCATGGCGCCGAAAGCCGGCTCGTTGGACTCTTTCACCTGGGAAATCGTGGCCTTTAGGCCGTCGGTGAAAATGCGGATCGTCTCGCCGCGATTGAGCGACAGCTTGCGGCCGACGAGGTCGATGGCCTGGATGCCATTGGTGCCCTCGTAGATCGGGGCGATGCGCGCGTCGCGGTAATGCTGGGCGGCGCCCGTCTCTTCGATAAAGCCCATGCCGCCATGCACCTGGATGCCGTCCGAGGCTACCTCGACGCCGATATCCGAGCCGAACGCCTTGGAGACCGGGGTCAGCAGCGCGGCTTCCGCATCGGCGCGGGCGCGGGCGGCGCTGTCGCGCGCATGGCGGGATAGGTCGATCGCCACCGCGTTCACGTAGCAGATGGCCCGCGCCGCCGCGATCCGCGCCTTCATCGACATGAGCGTGCGCGTGATGTCCGGGTGGTTGATGATCGGCGTCATATCCGTCTCGGGCGTGCCCGCGACATTCCCCTGCTTGCGGTCCTTGGCGTAAGCCAGCGCGTCCTGAAAGGCGTGTTCGGCGATGCCCACGCCTTGCACGCCCACGCCAAGCCGCGCCTGGTTCATCATGGTGAACATGCATTGCAGGCCTTGATGCGGCTCGCCGACCAGCCAGCCGATGGCGCCGCCCTGATCGCCATAATTGAGCACGCAAGTGGGGCTGCCATGAATGCCGAGCTTGTGCTCCAGTTTGGAGCAGCGTACGTCGTTGCGCGCGCCCAGCGTGCCATCATCGTTGACGAGAAATTTGGGAATGAGAAACAGCGAGATGCCCTTGGTGCCGGGCGGGGCATCGGGGATGCGCGCCAGCACCATATGCACGATGTTGTCCGTCAGCGGGTGCTCGCCGAAGGTGATGAAGATTTTCGTGCCGGTGACGCGGTAGGAGCCGTCGCCTTGCGGCACGGCGCGCGTTTTCAAAAAACGCAGATCGGAGCCTGCTTGCGGCTCGGTGAGCTGCATCGAACCGGTCCATTCGCCGCTGACCATTTTTGGCAAATACTGCGTGCGCAGATGCTCGGAGCCGTATTTCCCCACCGCTTCCACACCCGCCTGCGTCAGCATCGGGTTCAGCCCGAAGGCCATGTTGGCGCCGTTCCACATCTCGGCGACGGCCATGGCCATGGCCACCGGCAGTTCCTGCCCGCCATAGGCCTTGGGGCAGGGCAGCGCATTCCAGCCCCCCTCGACGAATTTGCCGTAGGCGGCCTTCCAGCCCTCGGGCATCACCACTTCGCCGTTCACCAGACGCGCCTTTTGCTCGTCGCCAGGGCGATTGATCGGGCCAAGTTCCTCGGTGGCGAAACGCCCGGCTTCATCGAGAATGGCCTCGACGGTGGCCATATCGAGATCCTCGAACAGCCCATCCTCGACATGGGCGGCGAAACCCGCAATGCGGTTGAGCGTGAAGAGCATGTCGGAAACCGGGGCCTTGTAGACCATATGTCCTCCCATCAGCCGCTCGGTTTGCGGGCTCGCCTGCAGCGCAATGGCAGGCCGGCGAGCAGTGCGGCAGTGTTTGTAGCGTCCGGAGCGCCCCTTTTACCGCGGGCGGGGCATCGGAACAGCAGCATAACATTTATGCTGACAGTCGCCGCGGGGTGGCAAGGAAAAAGGCTTCCGCCCGCGCGATGGCCTTGGCTCAGGACGCCTGCCGGCGCCGCGGCGGAAGTCGGCGCGTCTCAGCCGGGCGAGACATGCGTCGGTCAAAGCCTGACGACCGGCAGGGGGTTCAACGGATGCTTTCGCAGATGCGCAAGCTCAAGCTGGACAAGTCGCTTGTGAAAGCCCGCGCTCGGCCACGCGGCGTAGACCGCACCGATGACCTTGCGCGACAAGCCGAGGGTGATCAACCCGCGTGTAACATCCACCCAATCGGCCCGCCGAAACGGCTCGACAAGCCATTCCGGGTTGCCCCGATAGCGAGAAATCTTGTGGTGCTGGAGGATCATCTCGGTGATCTCCGGCGTCCACTCCGCTTTGCCGCAATGGGCGAGGTAGGTTCTGGCGAGCCTTACGGAGGGCTGAAGATAGTCGAACGTGCCATCCGTCCATATGCCCAGGTCGTGGAACGCAGCCGTTATGGCGATCTTTTCGATATGCTGTGCGCCGCCCGGCACTTGGGCGGCGCACAGATTGGCCACGCGGTAGGCGTGATTCCGGTAGAGCGCGAAGTCGCCGCCGAGTTGGGCGGCGTGCGCATTCAGGAGCGCGTCGAGGGTGACGATCTCGGTGAGCACCATCCGGCCCTTCCACCGCGCCCCGTCACGCCGCGAGGATGTGCTTGTCGATCCAGGTCGTGATGTCCGTCATCACGCCCTCCTTGCCGATATCGTTGAGGAGGTCGTGGAAGTGACCCTCATACAGCTTCAGCGTCTTGTCCTTGGAGCCGACCGTATCGAAGAAGAACTGGCTGCCCTCGCAGACCGTCGCCTTGTCCGCCGTGCCGTGCATGATCAGCACGGGCAATGTGATGCGCGGGAATTCCTCGCGCAAGCCGCTCGTCGGCGCGCACAAGCGCGGCCACGGTCATCGCCGCCTGCACCTTGCCCGCGATCAGGGGATCGCTGTTGAGCGCCTCCACGGCTTTCGGATCGCGTGAGAAAATCTTCGTTCTTCAGCCGCAGCACGGGCAGCCGAGGGGCGATGTGGCTCAACCCTTGATGGCGGCGAGGGCAAAACCGGGCGCCGGAACCTGGAACGCGAAGCTCTCGCAGATAAACCCGGCGAGCTCCGGCTGGTTCTCGAGCGAATAGACGGAGGAGACGACACCGCCAGCGCTGTGGCCAAGCAGAAAAACCGGCAGGCCGGGATCGCGTGACTTGGCGATCCTCACGACGCCGGCGACGTCGCTGACATAATCCGCGATGTTTTCGACATAGAAACGCTCTCCTTCCGATTTCCCACGGCCGCGCAGATCAAGCGCGTATACGGCAAAACCGCTCTGCACGAACTGCTCGGCCGCCCAGAAATACTGGCCGCCATGCGAATTGACGCCGTGACAAATCACGATGACCGCGCGCGGCTTCGTTGCCGGCCGCAATGCGCGCAAGAAGATCTTAAGCCCGCCGACCCCCTCGAAGGTCTCTTCAGTCGTCCCGGTGCCCCAACTTTGCGCCATTGCCGTCTCCCGTGGTCGAACGATGATCGATAGTGTTCGGAACCCTATGGCGCAAGTCCAACGCAATCGCACGGTGGACTTGGCCGCAATGACGCCGCGCTGCGCGTGGAGATATGGAGAGGGAAACCATAGCTGCGCCTACGCCGGCGCATTTCGAGCAAGAGGCCGGTCCGGCCGTTAAGCTGAGCGCGGCGGGTTAGCGCAATGACGTTTTGCTTCGGCCAGCGGGTGGCCTCATCGGAAATGAGGATCAAGAAATCGCCGGAATGCGCGACCCCGCTGCGTTCCGCTCGCTTCTTGACGTCGTCGAAATCGCCTTCGAGCGTGACGACCGCAAGCGCGCATTGTTTGATCGGCTCGGCCGCTCCCCCGGCATTGGGGACAAAACCGCAGCAAGGAACCGCGAAATCCAACCGAACATGGTTTTTTCTTCTCTTTATAGGGTCGATCCCCGAAGGGTTTCTGCGCGCTGCAAGCTCGCCTGAAATTCTTCTATACCTCGGCGCAATGGCCATCCTATGTGGATGACGATCACGCTGCTCGCGGCTGAGGCGCCACCCGCATTGCGAATAACGAAGAACGCAGCAGTTAAGCTTTCAGCGAAGCATTTTCGCTGGTATGGATCAGCAGCCTTGAACTTCGGAGGGAAGGTCGATGATGAAGCGTGCTCTGGCTATCGCGCTCATGGGGTTGGGAGTGAGCTTGACCGGCCACGGCTCGGCAAGCGCTGCGGCGATCTCCATTGCCGCCGCCGCCGCCCCGCTGGCGCATATTGGAGGCGATTCCCTGGCACCGGCCGGCTCCAACCGCTGCTGGTGGGATGTGCCGCTCATCGCCCCTAAGGTGGCTTTTTTCGAGCTGCTGCTCGACGAGGAAGTCGATTATCATTGCAGCGGGTATACTGACGCCGAGCGCTATGATGAGCCCAAATACCACCCTCGCGCCCGCTGTGAGGGAAGCGACTGCCCCCGGGCGATCCGACCGGCCCGCCGCGGGCGACACGCTCCGGCAGACTGACGCCGAGGCGCGCGAACGTTACCGCCGCTGGCGCAGAATAAGAAAAGGGCTGGCCTCGCAGCCAACCCTTCCCTTGTCCGACCGTGGTCCGACACACCCCGTAACGCCGCGCTAGGCGACGCAGACCTCGCGAGAGGCGAAGATCCAGTTCACGGATGCCGGCAACCGCGGCGATTGACAATCAGACACTGGATCACCTCCTTTCGAATGTTGCGACTGTGGCAATAATAACAAGTGCTTGGGGGATTTGAAAGATCTGAATTTTGTGCGAGGTCAAAGCGCGCATCCGGCTAGTGAATCAGCTTGCGGCACTCTGGGTTGTACTAACACCGAGGCAGGCGCTATAAGCCGCGTACTGGTCGGGTGCCTAACCAGGGCCCGGCTGATGGCACCGCGCAGGCCCTTTCTGCTGCGATCGCTACAACCGGCACCAGGAGCAGGATTGCAGACGCTCCGGAACACTTGGCGCCGAGGGGCGCCGTAGGCAGATAGCGAACTCATTCTACTATCGAGACGCCGGGGATTTCGACGAACCAAGTGCTATTGCCGCGCAACGTGTTTTGTTGGGCTTTGGTAAAGCCTTTGCCCTGTCCCCAGACCTGACCATGGTAGGGATTGTCAGGCAGGATCGGGTCGTAGCCAACGAGGAGGTCAGCCCGGCGAAGCGGTTGCACCCTGATCTGAAGGGAGCCATACCAGCGCGGGGTTGTAACCCATTCGCATGGGTCTCTTTCGTCGTTGCGAATGAAGCGTTCAATGTCGACGGACATACCCTCATTCACCCCTGAAGAGGGTTTGAAGGCCATGGATGACACCTTTCTAACGCCGTTAGGATAATTGGCGATTTGTTTGTCCGAGATGCGCCGGATCAAGACGTCATCATCGGTGATCGCCTCATGATCGTGAGGCAATGTCTTACCATTCTCATCCTTGGCGGGCGGCTCTGGCAGCAAGATAGAACTCAGCGGGCTTTGTCGATCGGCGAGAGTAGCCGTCTAAAATCATTGGTGACGTGGAATTCTTGGCCCGCTCTGCCGGTTGCCTCATCGCGGAACCATACATCAACGTCATTCGGTGCGCGCACGTGGATCTCGAGATCAAGGGTTTCGGTGTGCCACTCCATTTGGAGATCGCCTCTTGTGCCGGGAATAAATTGAGGTTTTCGCGTTTCCGGCGATGCGACGTTTTCAAGAATTTGCATAGCGAAGGTAGCATTCTGAAACGAGACTGGCTGGCCGCCATAGCCATCCCAGCCGTTTTCGAGACGGAGCAGTATCTCGAGCTCCTTATCAGCCTGGTCACGCCAAGCTAGGCGGGAAACGGGGAGAGTACGCCGCTCGATGGCACCGGAAAACGCAGTAATTCCGCCCGAGGAGGGAACGACTTGACGGGTAAACGGCGGGACTACAGAGCTTGTGGAAGGGAGCGTAGCAGTGATCATGATACGATACCCCACAAAGCGTGAGCTTTAGATGTTGTAAGCGCCTTGAAAGCAGCGACGGCGGTGGCTCGCCCAAACCGCAGAAATTCAACGGCATCCTCAATACGAGAGCCCTCGGGCGCCCCCCGAACCGTAAGTTGAAAAACGATGAACTTAAGCGATTCGGCGTCGATTGCGCTATTCGCTTCCACGATCAAGCGAGCGAAAGGCGTTCCGTCTTTTGCAAGAAGGTTTTTGCGTAAATTTATGGATAGATCGCTTGGGGATTCAGCTAAATGCAAAAAACTCAACCAATCCGACGGCATCGGCTCCTTTGTAGAGTTCGGATCGACAATATGATTGATATAGCTAATTTCACACTGGTTTATGCCAAGTTCATTTGAGCCGTATCGCATGAAAAGCTTTTCCAGATCTCGAAGCTCTCGCTCAAATTTTGCGACGATCGCGTCAAAGCGGGGGTACACACCTCCCTGCCTGCCCACTTTGCGCCAGTTGTGTAGGAGGCGGTCTGGTTGAAATTGAATAAGTTCATTCTTGGGTGAGCCAACAAACCAGTAACGACTATGGCTGAGTACCGGCGTTAGATTGATGGAAATATTCGTATAGACGTTCGCCACGTACCGCGTGCCGAAGGTTTCGAAGGCGGGAGCTAGGGGAGAATGCTCTTCGAGATGAGGAAATTCTGCATGATAGAGCTGCCGGACATCCGCCGCGTTCAGTGAATTGTAACCTGGGGGCTGATTGAATTGTACGCCGAGCACCATTTCGTTGATTGGTGGGCGTTCAAAATCAGGAAGTTCGGCACGGGGAATATCAATCGTCATGGAAGCAGTTTGCGCGATTAATGGTCAGAATTCATCTAATTTCACGCCGGCAACGTCTTTGTCCTCGCGCCACTCGCCGCGCACCCCTTCAGCAAGAAATGCGCCTGGGCAGAAAATATAGAGCGTTTCTTGGCAAGATCAAGCCGGCCAAAACGCTCAACCAGCGCCCTGTCGCACAGCCCCCATTTTCTGCCTATGATAACGGCTGGAGCACCCCATGACACAGCCGCCGCCCATCCCCCCGTTCGCAGCGCCTTACGCCGAGGACGACGTCGCCGTTGCGCGGCGGCTGTTCGCCGAGGCGCGGCTCGGCCCAGACGGCGAGAGCCGCATCGACGCGCGCGGCCGCGACCTGATCGCCGCCATCCGCGCGCGCAGCGGCAGCCTGGGCGGCGTCGACGACATGCTGCGGGAATATTCGCTGTCCACCAAGGAGGGGCTGGCGCTGATGGTGCTCGCCGAAGCGCTGCTGCGCGTGCCCGACAGCGCCACCGCCGATCGGCTCATCGAGGACAAGCTCGGCCAGGGCGATTTCGCGCATCACGAGGCGCGCTCGCACGCGCTGCTGGTCAACGCCTCGGCCTGGGCGCTGGGGATTTCGGCGCGCATCATCCAGCCGGGCGAGACGCCGGAGGGCATCGTCGGGCAGCTGGCCAAGCGGCTCGGCGCGCCGGCGATCCGCACCGCGGTCCGCCAGGCCATGCGCGTGCTGGGCAACCATTTCGTGCTTGGGCAAACCATCGACGAGGCGCTGGACCGCGCGGGCTCGGGAGCGGGACGGCTTTACCGCTATTCCTTCGACATGCTCGGCGAGGGCGCGCGGACCGCCGCGGATGCTGAGCGTTACTTCGCCTCCTATGCCGCGTCCATCGAGGCGATCGGCCGGGCGGCGGGCAATCGCGCTTTGCCGGACCGGCCCGGAATTTCCGTCAAATTGTCGGCGCTGCATCCGCGCTTTGAAGCGATCAGCGCGGACCGTGTCATGCGCGAGTTGGTGCCGCTGGTGGTCGAGTTGGCGCGGCAGGCGAAGAGCCACGACCTCAACTTCACCGTGGACGCGGAGGAGGCCGACCGGCTGGAGCTGTCGCTCGGCGTGATCGGCGCCGCCTTCGCCGATGCCGCGCTCGCCGGCTGGCACGGCTTTGGCCTGGCCATCCAGGCCTATCAGAAGCGCGCGGAAGCCGTGATCCGCTGGGCGGCGGACCTCGCTAGCGGCCTCGACCGGCGCATGATGGTGCGGCTGGTGAAGGGCGCCTACTGGGACACCGAGGTGAAGCGCGCGCAGGAGCGCGGGCTGGGCGGCTATCCGGTGTTCAGCCGCAAATCCATGACCGATCTCAACTATACCGCTTGCGCCAGCCTGCTGCTGAGCATGCGGCCGCGGATTTTTCCGCAATTCGCCACGCATAACGCGCTGACCGTCGCGACCATCCTGGAGCGCGCCGGGGCGCCGCAGGGGTTCGAGTTTCAGCGCCTGCATGGCATG
>Ga0136634_10000262_pt1 | contig 25494 bp, 20 predicted proteins | sample AntDrymUQ8332106_2_FD_104654 | JGI IMG/M metagenome (GOLD analysis project Ga0136634, IMG submission 104654) | Polar desert sand microbial communities from Dry Valleys, Antarctica - metaG UQ833 (21.06) | ecosystem: Environmental > Terrestrial > Soil > Desert | place: Antarctica: Dry Valley... | reverse complement strand
TATAGCCTTGCATATCTCGCCCGTGCGAATTTTGGTTTTGCGGCGGCAGGTGAAATGGCAAAGGATCTGCATATTACCCCTGCGGTATCATCTTTACTGGGATCCCTTTTTTTTCTAGGTTATTTCTTTTTTCAAATACCCGGTGCTCATTATGCCGCGACAAAAAGTGCCAAGAAATTAATTTTTTGGTCGCTTATACTTTGGGGTGGATTGGCGATGGCTACAGGATTTGTCACAGATATTGATTTATTAATGATTATAAGATTCATGCTTGGTGTTGCGGAAAGTGCAGTAATGCCTGCTATGCTTGTTTTATTAACCAGGTGGTTTACAAAATCAGAACGATCCAGGGCAAATACTTTTTTGATCCTGGGTAATCCTGCTACGATACTTTGGATGTCCATACTATCCGGTTATTTGATTCATTCTGTTGGTTGGAGATGGATGTTTATATGGGAAGGTTTGCCTGCTGTTGTGTGGGCTTTTTTTTGGTGGTTCCTGGTAAGTGACAACCCACAAGATGCAACCTGGTTAACACAGAACGAAAAAAAAAGATTAGGATCCGCCCTGGAAAAAGAACAGCAAGGCATTCAACCGGTAAAGAATTATGCTGCTGCATTTAAAACAAAGACTGTTATTTTATTATGTCTTCAATATGCATTCTGGAGCATCGGGGTGTATGGATTTGTAATGTGGCTACCGACTATCATTAAAGCATCACCGCAGATAACTATTATTGAAACAGGCTGGCTCAATTCAATCCCGTTTCTATTCGCTATTATCGGCATGTTATGTACTTCCTATTTTTCGGATAAAACTTTAAACAGGAGAGCTTTTGTGTGGCCATTTCTTCTTATAGCCGCACTCACATTCTATGGATCATACCTCGTAGGCACCAGTAATTTCTGGGTATCATTTACATTACTTGTAATTGCAGGCACTGCCATGTATGCGCCCTATGGGCCATTCTTTGCCATCATACCTGAAATTATGCCTGGCAATGTAATGGCGGGCGCAATCGCTCTTATTAATAGCTTTGGAGCATTAGGATCGTTTGCCGGTTCTTATATGGTCGGTTATTTAAATGGAACAACAGGAGGCTTCGGCGCTTCTTATATCTTTATGGCTGGGTCACTCGCACTGTCCGCTTTGATGACTTTGATTGCTGTTAAACCTAATAATGGTATAGTTAAAAACATGTTGACAGAAGATGTACCATAAAATTTTCAGCTGTAGCTTGTCCCTTTGCGTAAGACTGCTTTAAATTTAATTTATTCTTCCAATTTAAAATGAAGAGAATTCACATTCAGTATTTTTTCAGATTGTCGTCAGTTAATTCGGCGTGCGAATCGCAAACAGGATGATGAAAAGTTCAGCTAAGAGAATAGCCTGAAGATGAAGTTTGTACAGCTAGTTCCATCTCCATCTGGTTTGGTCGGGAGTGGCGGGTAACGATTATGTTCGTTTAAAACTTTAATTTTAAATAATGTCTTTAAAATATTCTGACCCTTTAGGACTAGCCCTCGGTGTTCCGGAAAGTTCCGGTCTCAGGGCATGGGTTCACTTAATAACTGCTGCATTTCAATTGTTGACAAAGGCGAAAGAGGCATGCATTGTCGTATCCCTATCTCAGGACGGGTTACCTGAACCTATAATCTTTACTAATAGCCTACCCCGATTGAAAATAACCACACCAGACCGTTTACCTAAGTTCAGTAACATCAATGAATTGATTTGGCTGCAAGATGATGATGCATTGTTAAAAGAAATAGGAATGACTACAGGCCCTTTTTTATATGCCTCCTTGCATTTTCGAAACGGTCTTTGTGGCGGGATCGTACTTGCAGAACCGTCACCCGATATGGAGTCTCATCAATTGACTGCCTTGCGCGAAAATGCCTCTATAGCTGTTGAGAATATACTCTTGTTACAGGATTTGCAAAACAAGAATCAATATTTATCGGATTATGATGACCTTGTTACAAAACTGCCCAACAGAAGAGTCTTCCATAATCTCATTGTTAATGCTATACGGCCATCTCCACCTCATCAACTTTGTACCTTATTCTTCATTGACATTGATGATCTAAAACATGTAAATCGGAAACTGGGTTATAAGACCGGAGACCGGTTGCTTTTCCTTATCGCACAAAGAATGCTGGATTTTGTAAGGCATAGACGGATCGACTCCATTCCTGCAAGGGTAGGTGGTGACGAGTTTGGCCTTCTCATAACGGCAACAAACAAAATAGAAAGTATAGAAGCTCTTGCAAGTGATATGATAGCTGATATAAGACGTCCATTGAATGTCGATGAAACGGATTTCATGATCACAGCAAGCATGGGAATTTCTAAATACCCATCTGATGCGGTAACAGCAGATGATCTGGTATTTTGCGCGGAACAAGCCATGTTCTCTGCCAAAGATCGCGGAAAGAATACTTTTATGTTTTTTAATCAAAGCCATTAACCACCTATAAAAGAAACTATGCCTGAAAAGAATAACCCGTATAAATTTTTTATCAGCTACAGGCGGAATGATTATCCGGATATAGTGGAGCATATACGTTCCTGGTTTTCGTGGCGGTATGGCCGGACAAATGTGTTCATGGATTTTGACAGCATCCCCGTCGGCGTACCTTTCCCAGATCATATAAAGGAACAGATCAGGGCATGCGATGTAATTTTGGTTATTATTAGTCCAAGCTGGCTACAAAGGATTCTCGACGATCCCTTTCGGGAGGACGACTGGGTTCGTATTGAGATCGGTGAAGCTTTGAATTTACAGAAACTGGTTATTCCCATATACATCAAAGGCGCTACGGTTCCTGAAATAAAGAAACTTCCGTTTGAACTGCGAGGAATGCTAAATATTCAGGGAGCCTGGCTGGACTCAGGGCTGAATTTCATCGATAGAATTGAAAGCGCAATGAGTTCAATTGAGAATTTATTGGAGACGAAGTATTCCAGGAGAAAGGAAATCCGGCGCATGGAAGAAATTTCGCCCGCTGCTGGGCTCGCACTTGGATATTATGTGAATTTTGTCAAGCTTTTGGGTAGCCAGATCGTTTTACTCAATGATAAATCCCGCAAGGAAACGTCCAGTATACAACTATCCATTAACGGTATCACAACAGAAGATGACCGTCTTGTCAAGATGAGCATCATAATTCCATCCAGCATAAGTTTATTACGGCCTGACCTTTTAATGACCAGCAGAAAAACTCTAACCCAGGCTGAAATCCAATCAAAGAATTTAGGACGTCCACTGAGTCTTTATGCCCATATTTCCGAAGAAGTTTATGAACTCATTGACTTTCCGACTACAGTAGCCGTTCTTGCTCATTGGATAAAACGAAAGCTGGAAGACGAAGGTCTAAATCCCGAATCGGCAAAGGCATCAGAACTTGAAGAGGATGAACTTGACCGTTTCACTAAAGCATTGACATATTTTATTGATGATCATTCTAATGATCCATTATTCAAAAACTATGTGCAGGCGATAAGGTATACACGAGAAGATCCGAAGTTCAAATGGCTGTCTGATATATGGAAATAGGTCCATAATAAGGTGCTGGTAAAAATTAATTTTCCATCGACTAAAATATCGGACAATTCAAGGGCTGATCGATGTAATTTTTTTAGAACCTCCGCTATCGTAAAAGGCACGAGAACGCAAAGCACAAGGCTTAATGGCATACACGCGCCAGGGAAATGCAAATTGTTCATCTTTAATGAAAAGCAGTTAGTGAAAGAACCAAGTGGCCCCGGCACTGCAAACTTGTTTAACTTCAATGTGCAGAATGCCGATATGGAACTGCGAAGCAATAAGATCGCGTGCCTCTAATAACAGAATGCAAATATTCTATCTATGATCAGGAAGTCGATATTTAACCGAAGAGATTTTATATTTCAATCAGCAGTCCTGATACCAGGCTCCCTGTTGGCGCTCGATGCTTTGTCAGGGTTTTCTGCTCCCAAATTTAAAATGGGACTGCAACTTTTCAGCATTAGGGCTCCGCTTGCAAGAGATGTTCCGGGTACTATCAGAAAAATTGCTTCCATTGGTTATGAAGACTGTGAAACCTACGGCTATGATCCCGAAAAGGGAACCTATTATGGAATGAAGGCTTCTGAATTTAGAAAACTCCTTGCTGATAACAATATGATAACTACCAGCGGTCATTATGATTTTACAAAGTTTTTTGATAAGCCTGCGGATGATATGGCGCGTTTTGTTGACCAGTGCATAGAAGGAGCCCATGCTCTAAGCCAGCGATATATTACCTGGCCCTGGCTGGATCCCGCATTCAGAAGTCTCGATCATTTCCGGCAACTAACGGGAAAGCTTAATGCAATTGGAGAACGGGTCAATAAAGCCGGGCTGGGATTTGCATATCACAACCATGATTTTGAATTTACAGATCATGGCGGGGAAAACGGATACAATATTATTATGCGCGAAACAGACCCTGCCCTGGTGAAGCTTCAGATGGACCTTTATTGGGTGATGCATTCTTCAAAACTGAGTCCTGCCCAGCTCATCGCTAAGCAGCCCGGCCGTTTTGTGATGTGGCATATCAAAGACATGGATAAGAAGAGCAGGGACTATTCCGAACTGGGCAATGGCTCCATTGACTTCAAGGTAATTTTACCCGAAGCATCCAGCGCAGGACTTCAATATTACTATATCGAGCAGGGTGGCAATTTCGCGAAAGACCCTATTCAAAGTGTGACAGACAGCGCAGCATATTTCAAAAAAAATCTTGAGAAATATTTAGGGTAAGAATAATACCACGAAATGATACTTGCTATAAAGGGAGTAACGGGTTCCAGGCAAACTTCAATTCTGCGTGAGTATCCGGCCGGGCCTCTGCATACTGTAATTCATGGGTAGCAGACGGCACAACTCAATTTAAAATTTCCGCCAGACTATAAACATTTGGGTTTTGTTCCTACCTTAAGCTATAAATTAATTTTGGTTGACGGGTCGGTGTGCGATAGACTTCCGACCAAAAATACCTGTTCTTTATAAGCGCTTATGACAGCACCTCAGTCATCAGAAGAAACAAAAAATAATTCAGAGCATAAGATTGGAGTTTTAAATCTACTTGCAATTGTTCTATCCATCTATGTATTAGGAGCTCTACTTGTTGATTCCGTTATGGAACTTCCACCTGAAACTTCCAGGTTGCTTAACTATTTCGACACTTTGATTTGCATTTTTTTCTTTTTTGAATTCTGCGTGAGGTTCAACAGAGCGGGAAATAAAGCAAAGTTTATGCAATGGGCTGGCTTGACCTGATATCTTGTATTCCGATGATTGATGCGCTGAGAGCGGGAAGATTGTTGAGATTGATAGGATTGCTTAGAATTATAAGAGCTTTCCGTTCTGTCAGAAGATTTTTAAATCATCTATTTGCAAATAGAGCGCAAGGGACGCTTTCTTCAGTATCAGCTTTAGCTATTTTGCTCATTATCTTTTCAGCAATAGCTATTTTACAAGTGGAAAATACACCAGAAGGCAATATCAAAACGGCTGAAGATGTAATATGGTGGGCATATGTTACCATTACAACAGTAGGTTATGGTGATAAGTTTCCAGTAACTACCGAAGGAAGGATTATTGCGGCAATGTTATGACTGCAGGAGTAGGCATGTTTGGTACATTCACCGCCTATGTTGCATCCTGGTTTGCAACAGGAAAAAGAAGTGACAGTAATGATTAAAACGATATGCTGAGGATCTTAGGAAAGACTCTGAATACCAGACTCAAATTGGAGAGTAAAAGGAGATTCTGAAGACGAAAAGTTCACAGAAAAACAATTTCAAAACAACCTATATATTTCATGATCGTCCATCTTATCGACGGCACTTACGAATTATTCCGGCATTTCTACGGCCAGCGTAGATTCAACAAAGGCAAAGACAAACCATTCGGAGCCGGGGTTGGTGTATTGAATGGAGTATTAGAAATGATCGAAGATGGCGCAACCCATCTTGGTGTGGCGACGGATCACGTTATAGAATCATTTCGCAACAAGCTCTGGCCCGATTATAAAACCGGAGAAGGTATCGAGCCGGCACTGCTTGCTCAATTCCATCCACTGGAAGAAGCACTAACGTCGATGGGTGTTGTAGTGTGGCCGATGATCAAGCTGGAAGCGGATGATGCACTGGCCTCTGCTGCGTTCCTTGCTGCTACCGATTCCCGTGTTGTTAAAGTGTGCATCTGGACACCAGACAAAGATCTCGCGCAATGCGTTCGAGAAGATCGGGTGGTGCAGGTTGATCGCAAAGCCGGAGTTATAAGAGACGCCAATGAGGTAATTAAAAAATTTGGTGTGACTCCGACACTCATCCCGGATTTTCTAGCGCTTGTGGGTGATAGCGCGGATGGGTACCCGGGGATCAAAGGGATAGGCAAGACTGGTGCAGCCCGGCTCCTGAACGAATACGGGCCAATCGAATCTTTTCCGAAGAATACACTGGGGATTCAACGTAAGCAGGCATTACTTTTTAAACGCCTTGCAACTTTACAAACCGATGAGCCGCTATTTAAGGATGTTGATCAACTGCTGTGGCATGGGCCTACGCCAGCTTTCGCCAAGCTCACTAATAAATTTGGAGAACCCCGGTTACTCACACGGGCAACTGCCGCTATGGCAAAGATTACTTTGGCTAAAAAGTAGGAAGTATCTGATTAAACTAATGATCCCTAATTCTTATTCGTGATATGGTTTATAGCTTGATTGATTACATTTACCAGATGTCTACAAAAAATTCCTCATTTCAGGTTTCCACGGAGATTGGGAAAGTTTCATCAGCATTTATTATTCCGAAGAACGCCCTTTGCGTAATCACCCTTGCTCACGGGGCAGGTGCAGGAATGGATCACTCTTTTATGGTAGAACTTGGAAACGCATTGGCAGAAAAAAACATTGGCACCTTACGCTTTAATTTTCCCTTTGTAGAAAACAAAAAAGGGAGGCCCGATCTTCCTGCCGTTGCACATAAGACGATTGAATCGGCTTTGCAACAGCTAAAAAAGAATTATCCTTCTCTTCCCCATTTTCTATCGGGCAAATCTTTTGGTGGCAGAATGAGTTCGCAATACCTGGCACTGAATCCCAACGCGGAAGTGGAAGGAATAATCTTTTATGGCTTTCCATTACATCCTATAAAGAAACCATCTATCGAACGCGCGGAACATCTTGAAAAGGTAAAACAGCCGATGCTATTTCTACAGGGAACCAGGGATGCGTTGGCTGAATGGACTTTAATAGAGGAAGTTTGTTCATCGCTAACAAACGCACACCTCCTTAAAATCGAGGGTGCGGATCATGGGTTTAAGAAAGGAAAAGAAAACCTGGTGCCGGAATTAGCACGACAAACCAGAGAATGGATCGATACCGTTTTGTAATAGCCCCATTGCTATCGGTGCAACTTGTAATTGTGCTGAGGTTCCCTTTCTTCCCTGGACATAAGAAGTTTAAGTGTCATTGCAGTAGCTATTCCCCCAAGGATATACCAACCGATGGTCATTGCTTTCGTTTTGTTCGTTTTGTTAACTGGCTGGTCATCCAATCCCATAGGTTTAGGTAGTTGTAGAGCTCCCATTCCGGCCACAGCTCCGTAAACGATTCCACGCAGCAATAGATTTTTCTTTTTCCCTTTGCCGATCAGGCTATAGTATGTTGCATTAGTGATCACATCACTTACCAATGTAGCCAGGAACAATTTATCTCCTTTGGGTGGATCATAGCCAACACTCTTTATTGATTTTGAAAGCGCCTCTTCACCGATCTTATCGATTTGGGGTGCATCCTTGTCTACCTTTTTAGCAAATTGGTGAACCACGTTAAGTACGATGGCTCCCGCAAGTCCGCCTAACATATTTTTAGTGAGAGGTACCATTTTGAGTTTTTAAGTGGGGAACATGCAATGCGCATGAAACCGGTTAGAAAATAGTATGCATAAATAAGGCCAAGCAATAAAGAGTGCATAACTCTGCGTATTTGCTCCTTTTCGAGAATGTCACGCGAAGACGCATAGAAGCAGCGAGATTATAATACCAGTTATTGTAAATATATACTGTAACAAAAACGTCTTTTCTGCAACTTTATAATTATTTTCCCTGTTAAATTTTTTATCGAAATTTCTGCCGTACTCTTTCACCCAGTAAACGGTAGCTTAAACTCAGGAAACCCAATATGCGCCATTTCAAACTATTTTTATTCTGTTGTTTTTTTTGTACAGTATTACCAGGGATGCTGGTAGCACAAAAGAAGCAGGAATTATCAAATCCAAAGGCATCGAAAGAAGCAAAAGCATTGTATGCTTACCTGCAGGCTATGTATGGCAAAAAAATACTGTCCGGGCAAATGTGGACGGGGTGGGGGATTGATGAATTGCAATACATCAAAGATGTTACCGGTAAACAACCTGCTATTCGGGGGATGGATTTCATTCATGAAAGAGATAATGAGCAAGAAGTGCAGCGGGCTATAGATTGGTGGAAGAGTGGGGGCATACCCACTATTATGTGGCATATGGGTGCACCCAGTATTGGTGAAGGTTATGAGAACAGTAAAAAAGCAATTGATATAGACAAAGTATTTGAGAAAGGGACAGCAGAGCATAAAGTATTTTGGGAAGAATTGAAAACAAAAGGCGACCTGTTGGAAAAAACTAAGAAGGCAAATGTTCCTGTGCTTTGGCGTCCTTTTCATGAGCTGAATGGGGATTGGTTTTGGTGGGGCAAGCAAGGTCCTGAAAAGTTCAAGCGACTTTGGATCACGATGTATGATTACTATACGAAAGAAAGAAAACTGGATAATTTAATCTGGGTTTTATGCTTTACAGGCAACCCGGATAGTGCCTGGTATCCCGGGAATAAATATATTGATATAGCAGGAGCAGATACCTACAGCAAATCAAACGATCCGCAGACACCAATGTATACCAAGGTGAAAAACATAGTAGGCACACGGGTTCCCATAACCTATCATGAGTGTGGTATTCCGCCTGATCCTGAAAAATGTCTGAAGGAAAATGTCATGTGGTCATGGTGGATGGAATGGCATACCAGTCATTTAAAAAATCTGGATAAAGAATACCTGAAATATATTTATAGCCATGAATTGGTGATCACAAAAGATGAATTACCGGATATTGTGAAAGTATACTGAAAACAGAAAACAGAATAGAGAATACAGAATACAGAAGTAAATGTTTCTATTTTCTTTAAATCGTACATCATACATCGTATTTCGTAAATCGTACTTCGTACTTAAGAACAACTTTTAATCAGGTTAAATATGAAAAAGAAATTAGCTTATCTAATATGCATTTGCTTGTTGAATTTCACCGTGGTTTCTGCGCAACAATCAAAAAAGTATGAAGTGAAGTCGCAGGATGGAAATATTACAGTTTTAGTAGAAGCCGGTACCAAACTGCAATGGTCCGTTCTGCACAAGGGCCAACAGATCATTGCACCATCCAGTATTTCTCTTCAACTCGCAAATGGTGTGCTTGGTGATAATGCAGCGGTTAGTTCAGCGCCTACAAAAAAAGTAAACGCTGTAATCAATGCAATCAACTATAAAAAAGCAACTATCACTGATCAATACAATGAACTTACTTTACATTGTAAAGGCGATTATGGTGTCATTTTCCGTGTATACAATGACGCCATGGCGTATCGCTTCTTCACGAAAAAGAAAGGAGAACTCATTGTAAAGAATGAAGAAGCCAATTTCAATTTCACAGATGATTACAAGTCATTTATACCCATTCAATGGGATTACCGCGATGGAAAGATGTTCAACTCTTCTTTTGAAGCGCTTTATCATGAAATTAAATTGTCACAATTTCCAAAAGACTCCCTGGCATTTCTCCCACTGTTGGTGGAAGCAGGTGCAAAAAAAATTGTTGTGCTGGAAGCAGACCTGGAAGACTATCCGGGAATGTACCTTGACCTGAACAGTACTGGAAAGGGGTTCAAAGGCGTTTATGCTCCTTACCCAATTGAAGCGGATACCGTAGGCGTAAATTACATTCCAACAAAAAGGGAAGATTATATTGCTAAAACTACAGGAACCCGCAACTTTCCCTGGCGTGCCATTGTCATCAGCGAGCAGGATAAGGAGTTATTAAACCAGGACATTGTTCAAAAGCTTGCGTCACCTTCCCGTATAACAGATATATCCTGGATAAAAATCGGGCTGGTAGCATGGGATTGGTGGAATGCCCGGAATATTTCCGGTGTTGATTTTAAATCAGGCATGAATACTCCCACTTACAAATATTTTATAGATTTTGCTGCTGCTAATAAAATTCCGTACATCATCCTTGATGGTGGTTGGTCTTATCGTATGGACCTTTTCAAGGTTAATCCTAACTTGAATCTGCCGGAGATAATCAGTTATGGAAAGACCAAAGGGGTAGATATTATATTATGGGCATCGTGGTATGCAACATTGAAACAAATGGACAAGGCTTTTCCGGAGTATGCGAAGATGGGAGTAAAAGGATGGAAGATTGATTTTATAGACCGTGATGACCAGGTGGCAGTAGCTTCTACCTATGAGATCGCAAAGAAAGCGGCAGAGCATAAAATGTTAGTGGATTATCACGGTGCATTCAAGCCAACCGGTTTACAACGAACGTATCCAAATGTGATTGGTTATGAAGGAGTGAAAGGATTGGAGAACTATAAATGGGCCAATGAAGATCAGCCTCGTTATACCGCAACCATTCCTTTCATACGAATGATGGCAGGCCCGATGGATTATACTCCAGGGGCTATGCGCAATTCTACTGAAGCAAACTATCGTGTTGTTGGTAGTAACCCAATGAGCAAAGGAACAAGGTGTAATCAATTAGCGCAGTATGTAATTTTTGAATCGCCTCTTCAAATGCTTTCTGATAATCCCACGATTTATAAAAGAGAGCAGGAGTGTACCAATTTCATTGTAAAAGTTCCTACAATTTTTGATGAAACAGTTGCATTGGATGGCAAAGTAGGAGAGTATGTAGCTATTGCGCGCAGAAAAGGAGACAATTGGTTTGTAGGCGCCATGAGTAATTGGACGCCGCATGATCTTGTTCTTGATTTTTCGTTTTTACCGGAAGGAATCTATGAAGCGGAGATATTTAAGGATGGCATGAATGCCGACCGCGATGCAACTGACTATAAGCGTGAGATTGTATCGGTATCAAGAAACACTAAGCAACCAATAAAACTGTATCCCGGTGGAGGATGGGCAGCCCGCATTTATAAAAAATAAAAGTTTAAACATTTTCAGAGCGATACACAGAGCAGAGAATATGATGGAAAACAATTTGTTTTTAATGACCGTTAAACCAGATCTTTTTTTCTTATGAAGACATGGGTATTATTTGTATAATTCCCTTAGTTGCGAAACTACATGTAGAATTATTTTACTTAAAATGATATCTGCTTTTCCGGCTACTTCAATGATTTCTGCAATATTGACTTTTTTCAGGTTATCGGGGTCGCATTCATCTGTTATCACCGACACAGCAGCTGCCTTTATTCCTAATTGGTTAGCGACAATCAGTTCCGGAACGGTACTCATGCCAACCATATCCGCACCAGTGCTGCGAAGCCATTTGTATTCAGCACGTGTTTCCAGGTTTGGTCCCATAACCGCGGCATACACACCCTTTTTTACTTCAACATGAGTCCATGCAAATGCATTTTCAAGAGCGTGCTGCAGTTTCTTGTTATAAGGCTCACTCATATCAACGAATCGATTTCCAAAAACATCTCCGACTCCTCTCAAGGGATTATCAGGTAATAAATTGATATGATCTTCCGTAATGACCAGGTCGCCTTTTTTAAAATTAGGATTAATGCCCCCGGCGGCATTGCTTAATAAGAGGAATTCAATGCCGAGTTCCTTCATAACACGAACGGGCAATGTGATCTGCTGCATGGAATAACCTTCATAATAATGAAAGCGCCCCTGCATTACCACTACATCAAGGCCTTCTAAAGTTCCAAAAATCAGCTGGCCTTTGTGGAATTCGACAGTGGAGACGGGGAAATTAGGAATTTCAGTATAGGTAATTATCTTTTTATCGTGAATATAATTGCACAGGTCGTTCAGGCCTGTTCCCAGCACAATCCCTACTTTAGGTCTTATACTGATATTTTTTGTTAAAAAATATGCAGATTCCCTAACCTGGTTAATTGTAATCATCGCATGTAATATGATATTGAAATTAACTGTTGTTGCCGGTATTTTAATCCGATCGTTGAAATAGTTAATAGTACTAAAGTGTCTGCAATTGAATTAAAAATCATCAGCGTGTAAAGGCCATAGCTTTGTATTATGGATTATCCAGGAGGTATTTATCCCTTGGACAGTGTCATTAAGTTAAAAAACGCGTTTTCAAAATATTAATTATCCCGTAGAGATGATCTATCGGTACAGACAAACAAAAAAGTTATTTCATCCCGTATGGATGAGCTATTCATTCAGGTTTTAAAAATGTAAAGAACATTGATATCTCATCCCGACGGGATGGAGAATCATTGTCCCCACCGGGTGATAACAATCTTCCGGGTAAATAGTGTGATCCGTAATCTAAACCATGATCATAAATGGTTCGTATATATTACGGTTTGTTAATCCTTTGTACCGCGGTATCATTCTTGTTACTTTATATTTAATCAATAATCGAATTACATATGAACAAGCACTATTACAATTCGGAAGACCTTGGAAAATTTGGCAACGTTGGTGAATTTCAAAAAAACCTGGCCGATAAATTCTTTAGCTATTATGGCGAAGTTTTCAAGGAAAGCGAACTGACAGCCCGCGAAAAATCATTGATTGCTTTAGCTGTTTCTCATGCCGTTCAATGTCCTTATTGCATTGATGCTTACAGCAGCGATGCTTTTGAAAAGGGATGGAGTGAAGCACAGATGATGGAAGCCGTTCATGTTGCCTGCGCCATTCGCGGAGGAGCTTCGCTTGTTCATGGAGTTCAAATGATGAATAAGGTTAAAGAAGTAGCAATGTAACCTATGAAATCTTTAAAGGCACAGGAACATATTCTGGCGGATGCCTCTCAGCAAATCAATGTGCTGGAGCATACAACTATGGACCCATTTCAATTGAAATTGGAAAATTCGGGCTTATTTCCATTACGACCTACAGGCATCGAGATTTTCCAGGTGAACATTGGAAAAATGTGTAACCAGATCTGCAAGCATTGTCATGTGGATGCCGGGCCCGACCGCAAAGAGATCATGACAAGGGATACCATGCAGCAATGTATCCAGGTTCTTCAGAATTACCCGGAATTAAGAATAATAGATATCACCGGGGGTGCCCCGGAAATGAATCCGGATTTCTGCTGGTTTGTGGAAGAAATAAAAAAACTTAGTAAGCATATCATTGTGCGTAGCAACCTGACCATAATTCTGGCGAATAAAAAGTACTACGGATTACCTGCTTTTTACAAAGAACATAGTATTGAGGTGGTTTCTTCACTTCCATTTTATACACAAGACAGAACAGACAGGCAACGGGGCAATGGCGTATTTGAGGACTCGATCAAAGCGTTACAATTATTAAATGACCAGGGATATGGAATAGAAGGAACCGGTTTACTATTAAATTTGGTTTACAATCCGGCCGGTGCTTTTCTACCACCTTCGCAACCGGCATTGCAAAAGGAATACAAACAGGCGCTCGAGGAAAAATATAAGATCCATTTCAACCAGCTTTATACTATTGTCAATATGCCTATCAGCCGCTATCTTGATTATCTTCTCGCCAGCGACAATTATGAAATGTACATGGAAAAACTGATTGGCGCCTTCAACCCGGCTGCTGCGAAAAATGTAATGTGCAGAAACACGATTTCAATAGGATGGGATGGGTATTTATATGATTGTGATTTCAATCAGATGCTGGAGTTAAAAGTCGATTCTCCATCAAAACACATTTCCCGTTTTGATCTTTCTGCTTTAATCAATCGTGATATTATTATTGGTCAGCATTGCTATGGCTGTACTGCTGGTGCTGGTTCTAGCTGTGGAGGAGCAACAACCTGACCTATGAAATCCGGATTGATGATATTTGTTAGAAACCTTCAATATGGAAAAGTCAAAACAAGACTGGCTTCCAGTCTCGGCCATAAGAAAGCTTTTGAAATTTATCAATTGCTTTTGGAACATACACGTAGAACTACAGTTAAAGTGAATGCAGATAAATTTGTATTTTATTCTGAGAAATCAGAAGATGATGACTGGCCTGAACCATTTTTGAAATGTGTTCAGCAGGGTAATGATTTAGGTGAACGAATGAAAAATGCATTTGAATTACTGTTTAAGAAAGGGTATGAGAAACTGTTGATTGTTGGTAGCGATTGTTTGGAACTTAATTCAACAATTATTGAAAAGGGATTCGCTGAATTGGAAAAAGCGGATGTGGTTATAGGTCCTGCAAAAGACGGAGGGTATTATCTTTTAGGACTCAAAAAAGATTCTTCTTTTCTTTTCCAGGGCATTGACTGGAGTACAGGGAAAGTATTGGAACAAACCATCAACAAATGCAATGACCATAGATTCACTTACTCATTGCTAGAAGCCCTGAATGACATTGACGAACCTGCAGATTGGCTGAATGCAAAACAAACATTGTATGAACAATAAGAAGATCATCTTTGTTTATAATGCAAAAAACGATGTGTTCAATATGCTTTCAGATTATGTTCATAAAGCATTTGAACCCTCAACCTATTCCTGCAACCTGTGCACATTGACTCATAGTAATTTTGGAATGAAGAAAGAATGGAAGGAATTTTTACAAAGTATCGGGTTTGAAAAATCTTTTCTTTATAAAGACGACTTCTCCAGAAAATATCGGGAGTATTCCGGTTTTATTCCTCCTTCAGTTTTTATTGAAGACGGAAAAATATTGTATGAATTGATTTCAGCTACTGAGCTTAGTAGTTATCATTCATTACCCGAACTCAGGCAGGCTTTAAATGATAAACTAAGTAAATTATGATCAGCATCATCATCCCAACTTATAATGAGGGTGATCAGATTGGTGAAACGATCCGTGAGATTCAGGCTGGGAACGCGAAAGATATCATTGAAATCATTATTATAGATGGCGGCAGCACTGACCAAACCCTGTCCATCGCACGAAATTTCGGTGCAACAGCATTACTGAGCGAAAAAAAAGGAAGGGCAGCCCAAATGAACAAAGGCGCTTCAATAGCAAAAGGAAACATACTTTATTTTCTGCATGCCGATAGTATACCACCACAAAATTTCACCAATTTTATAATGTCTGCATTGGTAAAAGGCTATCAAAGCGGATGCTTCAGGCTTCGGTTCGATCAATCACATTGGTTCCTGGATGCCAATTGCTGGTTCACAAGATTTGATGTGAATGCCGTTCGCTTTGGAGATCAGAGCCTGTTTGTAACCAAAACTGTTTTTGATAAAAGTGGTGGATTTAATGAGGACTTATTAATGATGGAAGACCAGGAGATCATATACCGCATTAAAAAATATGGAAGGTTTACTGTCATGAATGCAGCAGTAACGACGTCAGCTAGAAAATATCGTGATAATGGGATCTACCGGATGCAAGCTATTTTTTATCGCATCTGGATCATGTATTACCTGGGCTATTCACAGGAACATTTGTTACAACTGCATAGAAGATTAATCGCGAATAATAAACTTTAAGAATGAAACCAAATGATGAAAATGCCAAATTGACTCCTGAACAAAGACCGTTTAGAATATTGATCATTGCAGGTTCACAGCGAAGACAATATAATTGTCCCGGCGTGGATTCAAAAGCAAGAACATTAATGCTTCGTATGAGTAAAAATATTCCACCGGATTGGGAGATTGATTATGAGGATATCGGAAATGTGTACGCCCGTGAAAGGATACAACCCTGTAACGCGTGTGTATCTACCTCTATGGCATTATGCGTGTGGCCCTGTAATTGTTACTCTAAGAATGATAATAAAGAGCCGGACCTGATGTGGAATCTTGATCTCTATGCAAGATTCGATATGGCCGATGCCTGGGCTATTATAGGCCCGGTTAACTGGTATGCCCCTTCAAGTAATTTAAAACTTCTGTTTGACCGCCTGGTATGTATGAATGGCGGAAATCCCGATGAAAGCACAATAGATCATAAGAATCCTGAAAAAGCAATGGCTTTTGAACATACGGAGGAATGGACTACAATGAGTATGAATCATCTTGAAGGCAGAACAGCCGCATTTTTTTGTTATGGCGATGAAGGCGGTGAGGAACTGGATGATAGTGGAAGGCCAAAAATTTTGCAGCATAAAGAATATTTCAAACCAGATGAGGAGCCTTATGAAAATGACCGGGACGCTTATGCTTCCTTAGTGTGGCAATGCAGGTATGGTGGCGTGGAAGTTCCTGATCATTTATGGAAATATCAACTGATCGGGAAAGGAAAAAAATATAGCGATATGCAGGCAGAAGACATGATAAAAGAAAATGAATTTATGAGAGGTTTTGATGCATGGACGGAGGAGTTTTCCTCATTCATCCTCAATAAAGGGAAAGTGCAACCGAATAAATACAGGGCTTACGGTTTTAAAGCTTCCGGACATTTTTGGGCTAATATTGAGGACGGCATACGATATTTTAAAATGATGGTTGGAAAAGCGCCCCCGAAGTCTTCACCCCGTATCCAGGAAGATTTGGGATTGAATGAAGATACCGGGTTGCATACGAAAAAAGGAGACGGCAAAAAACTAAGAGATGATTAGGCAAATCTTTGATCTTATAGGAATACCATTGCTGGTGGTGATTTTTGCGGTTCTTTTTGTTGTTGAAACAAAATTTCAATTGCGCAAAAGAGTACAGCGACGGATAACCAGGATCATCATCAATGTAATTGTTTCCATCCCGGCATTTACGCTCTTGCGTTTCTTACTCATACCACTCTTGGTATGGCTGGCAGCTCAAAATCAGGATCTTCATTTTGGACTGAATTATTTATACGAATTACCTTTCTGGGCAGAAGCTGTGATCGCTTTTGCCATGCTTGATTATACAAATTATCTATGGCATATATTAAATCACAAGCTTCCCTTCCTGTGGAGATTCCATTTGGTGCATCATACCGACCATGACCTGGATATCACCACTGCTTTCAGATTTCATTTTGGAGAAATGATAGGTTCTCTTTTTTTTCGTGGTGCTGCCGTTTTGCTAACAGGTGTCACCCCTCTAACAGTTCTAATCTATGAGATCGTATTTGAAGCAGCTACCCAATTTCATCATAGCAATTTAAAACTTCCCTTCCATTTTGAAAAAATATTGAATAAGCTGATTGTTACGCCACGCATGCATGGCATTCACCACTCGGTCATCCGGTCTGAAACAGATTCTAACTATTCAGTCATCTTTTCATTCTGGGATCGTATTCATAAAACAATTTATTTAAACAAGCTTCAACAAGACATCGTGATCGGTGTGCCCTCATACGATAAAAAGGAAGAATTAACCATTGGCTTTTTATTGAAGCTTCCATTCACTTCTATTCGACCCTGGAAAAAATATCCAAAGGATACATCGGAAGTGAATGAATTAAAATATTAGCGATTGAATCGTTTGTCCTGTAACGCTTCATTATTTTTAAAATTATCAGCTTTCATCAAAGAATCGAATTATCAAATCCTGGGTATTTTATCAACAAGGAACACGATGTTCTGATAGGTTCATTTATCTGAAATCGAAATAAAGCGTCCCTTTTATTGGCGTATAATTCATTTGCATATTTTTCTGGCTTTGCGGGCCTAGTAATTCTGCAGCCTGGAACTTAGTGCCAATAGGAGAAATTGCATTCATAAATCCGATATTACCCTCCGGGAACGGAGGGCTTGTGTTTTCATTTTTTTGCCCTTTTGGTTTTTCCGGCTGCAGCATTTGCAGGAATATGTTTTGTTGGTCGGTGTATACTGTAAAGTCGGATTCTTTATTCTGGATCTTCACCCAATACATTTCCGAATGCCATCCTTTAAACTCCGGATAATTCCAGCTTTCACCGGTGACTGTATTGTTGTAAGCTTTTTCCCAAACACCAAACTGTTGTCCTTTTAACCGATTTTTCCAAACACGGTAAGGCCCCCTTCCCATCCACCTCATGCCATTGATTTTTTCTTCAGGGAAATTAAACGTGATCCCGAGAAAATCGGCCGCGCCTCTCTGTGAATAACTGTACTCGAGCTTGGGTATGCTTCCACTTTGGAAAATCCATTTTACATTGTAACGGCTATTTCCATATGAAGGCTCCACTATATAAGCATCATCTTGTTTATAATGCTTCAGCCCCGACAGGGTCAGTGGTACACCCGCCAATGCAGGCCCGCCACTGAAAGAAATATTTTTTGTCCCGTTCAATACTTTTTGAAGAAAACCTGATGATGTATCAAAACGATAGTTGATTCCATCGCAGTTAATTGATAAAGCACCTGAATCATTTTTTACAGAAACCTCCTCACTTTTTGTAACGGGCACCGCGGATTTGAAAACGAGTTCCGGGTTTGTGAAAGACCAGCTCCAGGTGCAGATAGTAGCTCCTTTTGGATCGTATGCAGACAGGTACAGGGCATCTGCTTTTGTATTGGGAGGTAATACAATGTTTAGCCAGCCTTTTTCTCCCGGTGCCAGTGCAGGAGATTTGGCTGTTCCTTTTTGTATCACCTTTTCTCCCGTAGTTTTTTCGCCGGGTTTAGAATAAGTGACCAGCTTCCACTCAAATTTGCATTGACTTAAATTGGTATACAGAAACCTGTTTTCTATTTCTATTTTGCCATTAAATATTCTGGGTATTGATTTTGTATTAATATAAACCGGGGACCATATTTCTTTGATCGTAAAATAGCTTGCTTCTTTTTCCCGGTGTGGGCCTACAATACCATCAGGTGCAGCATTTCCAACTACATCAATCTTGTTTCCACTATCGGTCCGCACAACGCCTTCATCATGCAGGGCCCACAAAAAGCCGCCGGCAAATCCACGGTGTTTCATCATTTCATTCCAAAAATCATCTAGCCCTGCACCATGGCCACCATCAAATAAACCATGCATGAATTCGGTTGGATAATACACTTCACTACCATATAAAACAGCATTGGTGACATAATTAAAATCCTGGTAGTGCTTTGTTTCCGTTCCATTGAATTTTTCCCAAGGGTGCATCACAAAACGTTTCTGAGGATCGTACCAATGAAAATCGCCATCAAGAGCCCTATTCCATCCGCCTTCATTTCCATTATCCCAGATTATAATACTGGGATGGTTTACATCATGCAATACCATTTCTTTTACCAGCTTTCTTCCAATGATTGTATCATATGCTTTTTGCCAGCCGGTCAATTCATCCAATACAAATAAACCAAGGCTATCGCACAGATCAAGGAATTCTCTGTCTGGTGGATAATGTGACATCCGGACGGCATTCATGTTCATGTCTTTCATCATATTGATGTCCATTAAATGTACTGCACGGCTTAGGGTTCTGCCGCTCTCCGGCCAATGGCTGTGGCGGCAGACACCACGCATTACAATTTTTACATCATTTACATAAAAGCCATCTTCTTTTCTAAACTCCACGGTGCGAAATCCAAAACGTTGCTTGATAGTATGAAGGGTTTTTGTCCCGTCTTTGATACTAATGACCGCCTGGTAAAGATTTGGTTGTTCAGGATTCCATTTACGAATGCCTGCAAACCTGTTCCTGAGAAAATTGCTATCGGAAGCAGTTACCCTAAAAGGCTTGCCAACCAGACTGCCGTTCAGCTCCTGAATTTGTATCTCAATAGCCTGGTTGCGGGTTGTATTTTTTGAAAATACCTGCATGCCAAAGTCCCCATTTGCTTTTGCATCTACTGCCACCCTTTCAATATATGTTTCCGGAACAATTTCTAGAAACACCGCACGAAAAATGCCACCGAATAGCCAAAAGTCTGACTGCCGTTCAGCACGATTCACGGAGTTATTAGCCGATTTTTTATTTACCGTTACTTCGAGCACATGTTCATTGCCATTTTTCACCAGTTCGGTTACATCATATTTAAACTGGTAAAAAGCGCCCTGGTGGATAGGCCCTGCACTCGTACCGTCAATCTTTACTTCTGTGTCGGTCATAGAGCCATCGAAAACTATAAAGATTTTTTTAGCTCTCCATGAAGGATCCGTTTTGAATGAATGCTTATAAATGCCTTGTTCCTCTGGATTTTTATCATCCCTGTAGTAATTAAATGTGCCAAAGCCTTGCTGTTCCCAGCAGGAAGGGACGGCAATTTTCGCCCATTTGCCACTGTTCATACCCGTATTGATCATAAAATCCCATTCTACTGTATGATCTTTATCGGTACCTGATAAAAAGTGAATGATTGTTTGCTGGGCAGAAGAAGCTGAGGTGCACAAAACAGTCAGAAGTACTAGTAAGTTCTTTTTCAAAGTTTTCATTTTTTTCTTATTCGTATAGACAAAAAAATCTAAACATCAATTTTTGGATCATGCCTACTTAATCAAGGCACGAATGTATATGGTTTTTCTTTTTTAAAAGTTGAATTATTATAGTTAGCAATAGTTATTCTATCAACCTAATTTGTATGATCAGGAACCCATCTTACATAATATAAATACCCATTAAAACGGATTATAGAGTCTGGCTATTCAATAACAAAAATATATTAAAAAAAGAGCCCACAATGTATTCTACCTGTGTAAGAATAATTGCGGGCTTTGCTACTGCCTCGACCGCTGCTATATGAGAAATTGAAAGTTATCGTTAATCAAAATTTTAATCATTGGTCACCATCCCGGATTCTGAACCATCAATGGCATTTTTCTTATTTCCAGCCCCGGTATGGGAAACAGGTATTGCCGTGGGGCAAAAAAGTGAGCAACAAATCCAACTACCGGTGTATACGTGTATGCCTTGGTGGTAGGATGTCTTTCAATCATTATTCCCCTTAGCTTGCCATTGTTCACCACTTCTGCAATTTTCCACCTTCGTATATCATCCCACCTTATATCCCCTTCGAATGCAAATTCAATATGGCGTTCATTTCTAATTAAATCACGCATCTCCGCTATTGATATGTTCGGTTTGATTCCATAGCGCCCATCAGCACCGGGGTCTATTCCCGCCCTGATCCTTATTTCTTTCATTTTTTCAAACGCTTTATCAGTTTGCCCCAGTTCATTAACTGCTTCTGCGTAGCTCATTATTATTTCTGCATGCCGCAGAAGTGGCCATCCTCTATTGGTATTGGCACTGCTGTTGCTAGCGATATTAGAGTCGCACATTTTTCTGGAAAAATATCCTGTTAGAGGTGTGGAAGGTGGAGCAAGATCGGGATTGTATCCATCACCTGAAGTGTTTGCCAGGTTAGTAGCAGTAACTTTGTTGGAATAGGTGAATACAGTATCCTGCCCGCTATTTGCTCTTTGATATCTTGACCCATTAAAAATAATGGTATAGTTAAACCTTGGATCGCGATTGACATAAGGATTGGTTGGATTATAACCAGAGGTAGGATCAGTGATCGCTTTACCATTTTTCATTGGAAAGCAATCCACTAGATTTTGTGTAGGACGGTATCGGTTTCCACCACCACGGGTTGAGGGTAGAAAAGCACCCTCCATATCCCGGTTAGGAGGACGGTTAACGAATAAAATATATTCGGGATTCGGATATCTTTTTAAGAACACATTATAAAATCCGAAGCCGGGCTTTACATTATTTTCCTCATTCAAAGAATAATAGGTTGATTTGATAACTGCATCCGCAGCATCCGCGGCAGCCTGCCAGCGAGCGACACTGTATGTTGGATAACCGGCTACTTTCTTTTGCTCCTCCGAAGCACCCGCAATAGCCCCACCATTAAAAAGCGGGCTGGCTGCATGCAATAATAATCTTGCTTTCACGGCCATACAGGCACCCTTCGTTACTCTTCCAAAATCTCTGTCTTCATACCCCGATTGACCTGGAGGAAGTGATGGATTATAACCAACATTCGGAATGGGTAGTAAAACAGCGGCTTCATCTAATTCTTTTACAATAGCATTTACAGTCTCCTCGAATGTTGCCCTGGGAACGTTGATGTTGTCATCCTTTGTATACAAGGTATCTCCTATCAGTGGCATACCACCGAAGTTTATCGCGAGGTATGAATAGAAGTAAGCCCGCATAAATTTTGCTTCCCCTCTCAGCCTGCTTTGTAATGAGGAAGACAATGGTGTAGTTTCCAGGCGGCTGAGCAGCAGATTTGCACGCCTTATATTATTCCAGGGAATATTCCATGCATCCCCATGTATGAATTGTTCAGCACTATAAGCACCCAGGTATAGTGCTACTGATCGGCGTGCCGGGTTTGCCAGAGTAAATTCTGCGTCGTCCCCGGATTGAGCGGTGTTGCCACCCTCCCAACGGTCTAAATTAAAATTGAAAGGGATTTCCTCATACATCCGTGTTACAAATGCCATCGTTCTTGCACTATCCGAAAAAACGGCATTTACATCAATAAGACTGGTTGTTTTATCGTCAAGGAAAGATTGTTTCTTGCATGAAACCGTTCCCAGTAAAACAAACGCAACCAGTAAATTTATCTTTCTCATTATTATAATAATTAGTTCAATTAAAATGTAATGTTGAGTCCTATGTTATATACCTTTTGAGGAGGATAGGTGGTTCTATCTGTACCTGGAGGTGCTTCAGGATCCAGGGCATAGAGGTCAAAAAATTTCGACCATGTAAACAGGTTATTACCGTTTACATATATTCTGATATCATCAACCTTTACCCTGTTAAGCCAATTTTGTGGAAGTGAATATGAAATATCCGCGGTTCTAAGCCTTAGATACTTTCCTGAACGCGACCAGAAGGTTGAATTTACTCCCGGATCACTGATCCCCCTGGCTAAGGTCAAAACGGGGTAGCTTGCATTATTTCCCAATGCAGGTGTCCATGATTTCGCATGTACATCAGTGAGATTAGCCGAAAAAGCTCTTATGGACTCTTCGGTACCGTTGATGCTAAAGTTCCCAGTACCCTGGAAGGCTACGCTAAACCGAAGTTTGCCATAGCCTAATTGAAGTTGCATGCCATAGTTTACCCTTGGAAGGTTAGGCCAACCGAAAAAACCGCGGTCAAATTCATTAATCACTCCATCACCATTTATGTCTTCATACTTAATATCGCCAGCATGAACTGGAGCAACACCGGCAAGAGTCACTCTTGGGCTTTTATTTATATCATCCTGATCTTTATAAAAGCTGCCAGTCCAATTATACAATAATGGCTCATTAATGCTTTGCCCGGTTGAAGCCTGATAAGCCTGGATAGGTGGAGCTTCATCAATGAATATGCGTGTATTGTTTGCATAGGAATAAGTTCCTCGTATAGAAAAATTAAATTTTTTACCAATCCTATCCCGGTACGTGATTTCCAGATCGTATCCTTCATTTTTTACCCTGCCTAAGTTTACTGGTGGAAGCGTCACTCCTAAAAGTTGAGAAACGGTTCCTCTTTGTGTTAAGATATCATAACGGTCATCCTTAAAAAATTCTACCGTGCCGGAAATCTTATTGTTAAACAATCCGAAGTCCAGACCTACATTGAGTTTTTTAACTTTCTCCCATGTTACAAGATTTGAGAGGGTGCCCTCTTGTAAATTATTATAAGGCGTAGAAGAGGTGCCAAAGTTGGCTTGAATAATTCTATTGTTTGGAAAATTTGTTAGGCTCGTATTACTATTAGACCAGCCAGCGGTGTTTAACAAAAACTCCTGGCGGTATGCGTAACTAAAATTACCTACATCATCGGAACCGACGATGCCGTAAGATCCTTTGAATTTTAATAAATTAATGAAGGGCACCCCATTTTTGAAGAAGTTTTCTTCTGCCACATTCCATCCTGCAGAAACAGCTGGAAAAAATCCAAATCGTTTATCTCCTTCAAAACGATCAGTACCATTATAACCCAGGTTAACTTCAAACAAGTATTTCGCCTTGTAATCATATCCTAAACGGGTAGAAATACCCTGGAAATTGGAAGGGATAAAATTATAGGTTGGATTCGCAACAGGTGGGTTCGTGTTGGGAATATTAATACGGGATGTCTTGCTGTTTCTGTTTATCAATGCCAAACCATATACATGATGACTGGAAATGGTGCGATCATAATTTAGCATAGCCTGCATAGTAAAGTCGCGGAAGGTTTGGCGAGGCTCATAATTTATAGACAGGGGTTGTATCCTGTAAACATTTGCATCTCTGACCGTATAAGTATTGTTTACTGGATTATAAATAAAAGATGGATAATCCTGCCTTCTTTCATCTCTTCTGTAATTGTAATTACTGGCATAGGAAACAAGTCCTCTAAGAGACAATCCCTTTGTTATAAAATCAAGCTTTTGAGTGGCAGAAGTAATAAAGTTCATATTATCATTATAGTTCCGTTCATAACCACCCAGTGCGAGGCGCTCCACAATATTGTTCGCATCGTAACTGGTATTGCCTTTTTGTGATGCGCTATAGGCCCAACTGCCATCAGGATTTTTAATCGGATAGGCATAAGGTGCTAAAGATTGAAAGCTGCTATACTCGTAAAATGCATCATTTTTTTGTCCGTTAGTGGTGTTGTTCGATTGTACATAAGGATTGTTTACCCTACTTGTATTTCCATACAAATCCACCCGGAAATCAAGAGTCTTTGTTGCTTTAATATCCAGGTTAGACCGGTAGTTAAACCGTTTGTTGAAATAGTTTCCGTCAATTCCCTGGTCCTCGCTAAAGTCTTTAAGTATACCTCCCTGGTTAATATATCCCAGTGAAACAAAATATTTCACGCTCTCCGTACCACCCGAAATATCAATGTTGCTTCTGGTCTGGTGGCTGTATTTTTTAAATAGCTCCGAGTACCAATCGACGTTAGGATGCAGGTATGGATCTGTACCGTCTTTAAAAAGTTGAAGATCGGTAGCTGTCCACTTAGGGAGAAAAGCAGGATTGGGGTTAGCTGCGAAATTATTATCGTTTAACTGGGCCTGGTTGTATAACAAGGCGGTATTATAAGCATCCAGGTACCTGGGTAAAACAGTTGGTTCCATGGTTGCATATTCTGTTCTGAACGAGATTTTTGGTGCGCCCAGTTTTCCGCGCCTTGTTGTAACTACTACAACCCCGTTTGCACCTTTAATACCATATACGGCTGTAGTCGAGGCATCTTTTAAAATAGAAAGGCTTTCAATTTCATTTGGATCAAGTACAGAAAACTGGTCGTAACTATATTCTATATCATCTACAATAATAAGGGGAGTATTGGCCCCTGTGAAAGAACTTACGCCCCTGATGAAAAAAGCAGCACCATCACCTCCAGGTCTACCCGAACGTTGTTGGGCCGAGAAACCCGGTAGTTTACCAACCAG
>Ga0136634_10000261_pt1 | contig 25498 bp, 18 predicted proteins | sample AntDrymUQ8332106_2_FD_104654 | JGI IMG/M metagenome (GOLD analysis project Ga0136634, IMG submission 104654) | Polar desert sand microbial communities from Dry Valleys, Antarctica - metaG UQ833 (21.06) | ecosystem: Environmental > Terrestrial > Soil > Desert | place: Antarctica: Dry Valley... | reverse complement strand
CAAGATCCCTGTTAATTTTACCGTGATAAATTGCAGAAAGATCAATCCCTTTATTTTGAATATTTCCAACATTTATAAAAGGTAGTGTTGCTGCTCCTACTGAAGCAGGTGCTACCGGGCGATATAATAAACCTTTGATATCTTTTTTATACCATTCCATGGAAAGCTCCAGAGTGTTATTAAACAAAGTGGCATCAAACCCAATGTTTGTTATGATATCTTCTTCCCAGGTAGTTGCCTGGTTACCATATTGAGCAGTATATAAACCAAGTGTAGGACTGGTACTGCTTCCGTTAATATCATAATAAGAGTATACCGAGCTTGAACCAAATAAAGTATATGCATTGGTGGGATTGATATTACTTAGAGATCCGAGTTTACCCCAACCTCCACGAATTTTCAGATCATTAAGCCAGGGAATTCCTTGCATAAACTTTTCACTTGAAATTCTCCAACCAGCCGTGATAGAAGGGAAAACGCCATACCGGGATTCAGAAGAAAAAACAGAAGAACCGTCACGCCGTAAAGTTCCACTAAGAAGGTACTTATCATCAAATGCATAATCTACCCTTCCGAACAATGAAAACAAAGTGCTTTCATAAGGGCTTTGAATACCATTGACAAGTATGTTACTGTTCTGTTGACCGGTGGGGGTACCAAAGTTTAGCGTCCACAAATTAGGATCTACTGTTAAGTCACTCAGATTGGTGATAAAATAACTTCCCCTTGAACCAGAAATTCCACGAGCATAATTACTGATAGCCTCGCTACCGATCAATGCATTTACTCTGTGTTTAGTTGCAAAGATGTTAGTGTAATTAAGTGTATTGGTCCAGGTCCAGCTACTATTAAAACCAGAACTTTCTATAAAACTATTGGGGTTCGAACTATTTTCCGCATTCTCATATGCTGTAAATACAAATGCATTATTATAGAAATTTTCTACGGTTCCACCAAAGCTTGTACGAACAGTAAAGTGTTTCAAAAGATCAAGTTCAGCAAATACATTTCCCGAGATCTGCCAGGCGTTTCCCTTATTATTTTTTGTTCGCTCCATAATGGCAACCGGGTTAGGAGAGTTACCAAGGCTTTGAGAACCCCCGCCTGCAAAATTTTTGCCGGTTATATCATATACCGGTACAATTGCAGGCATTCGATAAGCTGCATTGATGGAGTTGGCATTATTTACTCCTGGCAAACCGAGGTAGCCCGGATTTTTCTTATAAGAAACATAAGCATTTTCACCAATACGGATATGTTTCCCAACATTGAACAGCGTATTTATTCTTGCAGAATATCTTCTTAAATAATTATGAATTAAGGTGCCATCCTGATTCAGATAATTCAATGAAAATAAATAAGCCGATTTATCATTTCCTCCACTTACAGAAACATTATGACTTTGTAAGAGTGCTGGTTTAAAAATTTCATGGAACCAATCGGTTCCTTCTTTATTCGCTTTAGTAATTTGGTTAGTATATAGCTTATAAGTAGCAGGATCTGTATTGAGTTGGCCTGCAGTTCCAGCGGTAGGTGTAATATAATCTGGAATAACAGGAGTTGGACCATTGCCGTATTGCTTATGAGAAGCCACGAGCCCACTATTTTTATATTGTTGCCAGATTGCATTTGCATTTTCTGTTGGATTCGCCAGGTTCCAGCCATTCTTTAATGGCCTTTGGGTGCCAATATATGAATCGTATGTGACCCGCGCAGGGCCCTGCTTTCCTTTTTTTGTTGTAATAATGATAACACCATTTGAACCACGTACTCCATATATGGCTGCCGAGCCAGCATCTTTTAATACCTGTATAGATTGAATATCATTTGGATTAAGATCATGCATATTACCTGGCGTACCGTCAATAATAACAAGTGGATCCACATTGCCAACAGAAGTAATCCCCCGTACCCTCACATTACTTGGACCGCCGGGAGCACCATTATTAATAACGGTTAATCCAGACGCCTGACCTTGTAACACTGATTCAATGGTACCGGAAGGAATGTTTTTAATGTTGTCAACATTTATCACTGAAACTGCACCGGTAATATCCTTTTTCCTTTGCGAAGTATACCCGGTTACTATTACTTCATTGAGAGATGCTGTGGATGGCTTTAAAGAAATAACCCCAAGCGTGGGAGTAGCTGAAACATTGACTTCCATAGTTTCAAACCCCACCACAGTTATGACCAGAGTATTGTAGTTGGCTGGAACATTTAAAGAAAAATTTCCATCAGTTTGTGATTGTGAAATAATCTGAGTGCCTTTTACCTGTACTGATGCACCCGGAAGCGGCTGTTTGTCATTATTGTTGATAATTCTGCCGGTGACCGTTTTTTGAGCAAGTACGCCATAGCTTAATAACAATAGCGCTACTGTGCAACCATTTTTTAGAAGCTCTTTAGTTGTTAATCGCATAAGCAATCGTTGAGTTTGGTAAAAAAATAAGGACAAAAGGAACTTGGATATTTCGTTATTTCAGGCTTTACATTCTCCCTGATAAAGTTATACTTGAATGATGCGGACAAGTTATTTTATACTACTTCAATACTACATCACCTTCGTTTCCAAAAGAGGAAAACGGTTGTTTTTGCCACATCAACTCTACATCAGTTAATTTTCCTTGAGGGTTTGCTGCTTTGTTGATGAAATAGTTTTTATGATTCTTAATGTATAGAAGTTTTCAAAATCGTACCTGTTTGCTTTCTAAGCTGTGGATAGATTTATTTTTCCGTTTTCTCTGAATTGCTCACAAAAGCAATGCGCCTGCTGTCTGGCGACCAGGAAGGAACATTTAATGATCCTTGCCCTCCATACAGATTCGCAATGACTCTTACACCACCGGCTGTAGTAAGAGGTAACAATCTCAGCATAACGCGCTTGTAAGAGGGGTGACTGGAGGGTTCAATCTCGGGAGGAAAAGAAATGATTACCATCCATTTCCCATCTGGTGAAATATGTGGAAACCAATTGTGATATTCATCAAATGTTAGTTGTTCTTTTCCAGTGCCATCAGCTTTCATCCGCCAGATTTGCATGGTGCCGGAAACATTCGCATTATAATAAATGAACTTACCATCAGGTGAATATTCAGCACCATCAACATGACCCTTCGTATTTTTTGTAAGCAATACTTCGGGTCCTCCGTTTACGGGAACCTTAATAACATTATATATTTTGCTACTATCCCTTTGCCCTATAACAAGTACATCTTTGCCATTTGGATTCCATCCATGCCAATAAGAAGGGGTATGTTCGGTTAACAATTTGGGAGTGCCACCTCCAATGGGAAGTATATAAACACTTGAACCGCCACCGGGTAAACCATCCCTGTGGCTGCTGATAGCAAGCATTTTTCCATCGAAAGAAATACCGTGATCATTATTATTCCTGGTAGCCGTTCCGGTATTTATTTTTTCGGATGTTCCGCCATCAATAGAAATTTTATAGATAGATCCATTTTCGTTATACAAAAGATTTTTTCCATCGGGCATCCAGTTGGGTGCTTCAAAACGTCCTGTTGATTCCCGAATCACTTTTCTTTTACCGTCAAACACATCCATTATTTCCAGGCGGCAACCCATCACCCCGTCTATCGGTTTCAATGATCTTAATATGATAGGATTTGGATGATACGTGCTGGGAACGGGTTTATCAATACGTACATTCCAAACTGTTGCCTCCTCAGTAACTTCGGGATCATGCGAACAAATATATAATCCTGCATACACGGAATCCCGCATAGTAGTCATTTCATGAGAACCAACAATTTGAAGTGGTTCACCACTACTGGATACACTCATGGTAACTTTTTTTCCGATTCGTTCAAGCTGAACGGTATGAAAATTCTTTTTAGAAAAAAATATTTCATCTTCGGGGTCTCTCATAAAGGCCCCCCGCAGTGGGCGCCATTGTAGAACTACCAACCCATCTTCATGGGCACATGCATTTATACTTGCTGCCTGTTCATCTAATGATTCCCTGATCATCCAGCCAACTTTTTTATGTCCATTCCCGCCTGCTTTGGAAAATTTAAAATCTGCTGTAAGAATAAAATCTCCTTTTAATCTTTTGTACAGGTAATGAAATTCATCTCTATTAAACCAGATATTATAACCACCTCCTTTTATAGTGTACGCCTGTGCCAGCTCATCATATTTTGCTGAACCTGCATGTTTTGGTTTGCCTATGTCTGCATTATTCTCAAAAATCCCCACAGAATTCTGAGCAAAACCGATAGAATAAAAAAATAGTAGAAGAATGAAGCTTAAAAATTTCATAATGGCGCATTTAGATATTCTTGAACAAAATTTCAGAAATACAAATTAAAATAGAGGACTATACACAGATTCACCGGGCGGATTGATCTTTTCAAACTTGCAATAGTGAAAGTAAAATTGAATGCAAATGTCAGGTCTATGAAATGCTAATTATATGCTGTAAAAATAAAGTGGATTGGTACCTGGCTTGATAAATTTTGCTACATCAATACTACATCACACTAATAAAAACTTGTAAAAATGACTGATTTTGCCACTTCAACTATACATCAGTTTTTTTCCAAAGAAAAAAGCGGACAAATAACCATAACGAATTACAATTACTTTTTAGAATGATCCCATCGGGATCCCAAAACATTGGTTTAAGGTCAGCTAATCTAAAACGGTTCCTTATTTCAACGATGCTATGTCAATAACGAAACGGTACTTCACATCGTTCTTCAACATTCTTCCATAGGCTTCATTGATGTAATTCATAGGGATCACTTCAACCTGCGAAATAATATTTTTTTCCGCACAGAAATCCAGCATTTCCTGGGTTTCCCGAGTGCCCCCAATCATAGAGCCGATAATACATCGCCGGTTCTTAATGAGTTCGAAGGGATTCAATGCAGGCTGCTCAGCGGGTAAGCCCACTACAAGCAATTTGCCTTGTATACCTAAAAGCTTTAGATAAATCTCGTAATTATGATTGCCTGATACCGCATCCAACACTACATCGAAATGACTCTCATGTTTTTTCATTGATTCTTCATCCGTACTTAATATAAAATGATGGGCACCTAATTGTTTTGCATCATTTTTCTTTGATGGTGATGTACTGAGTAGTGTAACTTCAGCCCCCATCGCTACTGCAAATTTTACTCCCATATGTCCCAATCCACCCAGGCCGGCGACTGCTACTTTAGTACCCGGTTTAATATTGGCATACTTCAAAGGAGAATAGGTAGTAATGCCCGCACATAATAATGGAGCTACACCAGCAGGATCTAATTTATCAGAAACGGAATACACCCATCTTTCATCGCAAACAATCCGATTACTATAACCGCCCTGCGCAACGGTTACCTTGTCTCTTTCATAACCATTATAGGTTCCTGTCATTCCTTCAGCACAATATTGTTCCATATACTCAATGCATGGTTTGCACACACGGCAACTATCGATCATTACTCCCACTCCAGCAGTATCCCCTTCTTTGAACTTTTTTACATCGCTTCCAGCTTTCGCCACTTTACCTACTATTTCATGGCCGGGTACCATAGGATAAATAGAGTCGCCCCATTCATCTCTTGCCTGGTGAAGATCAGAATGACAAACACCAGAAAATAAAATATCCACTAATACATCATGAGGGCGCAAGTCTCTTCTTTCAAAATTAAAAGGTGCTAAATCGGAACGGGGACTTTGCGTTGCGTATGCTTTTACAGGAATCATACTTTATTAAAACTGTTTTTGAAAATCATTTTTCTTCATCACTTGAACTTCCAATTAAATCTCCCGTTTCTTTAATAACTCCACTGCATAGTTAGCAGCCCTCGCGGCCAATGCCATATAAGTGAGTGATGGATTTTGTGTAGAAGTGGATGTCATACAGGCGCCATCTGTTACAAATACATTTTTACAGGCATGCATCTGGTTCCACCCGTTGAGTAAAGATGTTTTAGGATCCTTACCCATACGTACACCACCCATTTCATGTATATCAAGACCAGGAGCCTGTTTGCTGTCCGATGTTTTTATTTCGGTGAACCCCGCTTTGGTGTACATTTCTGTATACTGCTCCATAAAATCTTTTATTATTTTTTCATCATTGTCATCAAACACCGCAGAAATATTTATTAATGGCATCCCCCATTTATCTTTCTGATCATTATGTAAATTCACATAATTGGTTTCTTTCGGAATCGTTTCACCCATACACTGCGAACCAATATTCCAGGGACCCATTGAAGGAGATGTATCCATCAGTCCCGTTTTTAATTCTTCTCCAAACATTCCTTCTGAATTCCTATTCCCCCTACCCCGGTTTGCGTTAAATGTAGTAGCATAACCTCTCAGAAAATCAGTTTCCTGTTTTTGTACATTCCGAAAGCGTGGAATATAAGCGCCACTGGCCCGACTGCCTTCTGTTTTGCTATCTAGCATGCCTTCATACTTTGCTGTAATCCTTGCGCGGTAATTATGAAACGCAAAATATTTTCCCATCAATCCATTTTCATTTCCGAGACCATTGGGAAAATGTTTCGATATTGAATTCAGCAAAATTAGATTGGTATTGATGGCTCCCGCATTTACAAAAATTACAGATGCGAAGTATTCAGTGCCTTGTTTGGTATTGGCATCAATGACACGAACACCGGTTGCTTTCTTTTTTTCTTCATCATAAATAACAGAATGAACGATTGCATGTGTACCCATAGTTAAGTTGCCCGTTTTCTGCGCCCAGGGAATGGTGGTAGAATTGGCATTGAAGTAGCCACCGAAAGGACAACCTCTCTGGCACAAATTTCTCGCCTGGCATTGTCCCCTACCCTGCTCAATATGGATGGGTTCAGGTTTTGTTAAATGTGCGCAGCGTGCATAAATAACGTGACGGTCCTGATAATTTTTCGAAACCATTTCTTTAAAATGATTTTCTACACATGTGAGTTCCCATGGTGGTAGAAATTCTCCGTCAGGCAATGTATCCAACCCATCCTTATTACCACTGATACCTGCAAATTTTTCCACATAACTATACCATGGTGCAAGTTCCTTATATCGAATTGGCCAGTCTACTGCATAACCGTCACGCGCAGGGCCTTCAAAATCAAAATCACTCCATCGCTGTGTTTGTCTTGCCCACATAATACTCCTACCCCCTACCTGGTAACCCCGTATCCAGTCAAATGGCTTTTCCTGAACATATGGATGATCCGTATCCTTTACAAAAAAATCCATGGCATCCTCTTTAAACGCATAACACCGTGATACCACAGGATTGTCTTTGGTTATTTCATATGGCACCTGGCCGCGGTGTTTAAATTCCCAGGGGAACATGCTTGTCGTTGGATAATCCTTGATATGTTTCACATCCCTGCCACGCTCCAGTAATAATGTTTTCAATCCTTTTTCACACAACTCTTTTGCTGCCCAGCCACCACTCATTCCACTGCCAATTACAATTGCATCGAAGGTATTTTTATCGGCCATATTTTATAGTTGTAAATTATTCCTTACCCGGATCTATTACTTTAATTTGTAAGTTTTGATTGAAATGATATTCTTTAGTTATTATTTTTTTACCATATGCAATGTGGCAAACACAAATCTTCATTCATAACCAGGCTACATAGAGTTCAGACTAGCTTTACGCAACCTTTAAAAACAGGCCCTGGCACCATTTTATATTTTCTAATACCTGTCATGTATTCTTTTGACGATGTAAAGCTTTGCACAGTGTAGCGTTTTACCGTTTCATAAAACTTCAGTGCGTCTTCCGGAATATTTTTTTTGTTTTCGATATCCATAAGCAACTGCTGTTTTTGTTTTGCTGTAAAGCTGGTAAAGAGCTGTCCAAATTTATCGTGACTTAATTTATCAAAAGCCTTCAAGCCATTTTTAAATCTTTGCTGATCTTCGGGACTCAAACAATCATCAACCATTATCAAAACAAATTCATGAGACTTCAGGTCTTTTGCGCCAATAAAATCTTTTGTTTTGGGTATAATGGCTTCGGTGAGTCCCTCTATCATTTGTTCCTGTGAACGGGTTAGCGAAAAATTTTTTAATGGAATAGAGCTTTTTTCCTGCTGGAAGCAAGAAGGAAAGAATCCTGCACCTGCGGAAATGACGACAGCATTACGTATTGCAGTTCTTCTGTTCATGTCGGTGAAATTTTTGAATACCTGGCTTAGTCAAATTAAGTGAATAAAAAATATAGAATTAATAGCCCAGGCACGCATTCGTTATAAATTGGGTTCTCAAACTGATAATAAATAAGCAAATCTTTAATGCATTTTCACAATTTCAGTTTGGAAATAAAATTCATATTCTCCTTCATACTTTCAAAAGGCGTACTTGCATATTCTTCCTGCTCTACAAAAAAGTATTTCATTCCTGATTGTTTGGATTGTTTCAGCATCTGGAGAATGTCTAAACCTCCTTTGCCAAATTCAGTGCTTTCCTTTTTCGCCATATTCATATCTTTCAAATGCCAGAGAGGGAACCGTCCCTGGAAATTTTTAAAATAATCCATTGGATTTTTATCAGCAACAATTACCCAACCCAGGTCCAATTCCATATGAACAAGTGCTGCATCGGTATTGTTTAATAAAACATCGTATAAAACCTGGCCATTTTCACTCTCAAATTCATAAGAATGATTATGGTACCCGAATTTGAGGTTCATTTTTTTACATTCTTCCCCTGTCTTATTGAAAGCTTCAGCTACTTTTTTATAATTGTCAACCGTTTGCCCTTTACTTGGCATTGTAGAACAGATCAGGTATTCCTGTCCGGCTTCTGCAGCTTCATTCAATGTTTGTTGAAATTTACTATCAACATGAACATGACCACTGCGCAATGTCATTCCAAGGTCGGCACAAACTTTCTTCATTTCTTTTGGGGATAGGCCATAATAATTCCCTTTTTCACTTCTTGCCGATTCAATTTGCATTAACCCCAACGATGCTATTCGCTTTAATGTGCCTAAGGCATCTTCCTGCATTTCTTTACGAAAAGTATAAAGCTGTACACCAATATTTGTAAATTTTTCTGGTTCTGGAAAATGCGACCATAATACAGAACCAGCTGTTAATACGCCTGAGGTTTTCAGAAATTCTCTTCTTGTTTTCATTGATTGTAATTTTTGTTTTTTACTAAAATGCAGCTGGTTAAAAATGTTTCAGCATTAAATAATTATAGAATGGTGTATGAATTTAAACTTTCACCTTCTACGAACAGGTACACCCGTTATCTTTCAGAAAGTCTCCATTACATTAGATGATTACTAATAAATTATTCACTACCTGCTATGGTATTAGACCGAACCGGAGCAAGCGTATTACTGATAAAAGCAATTTTTTTACTATCAGGGGACCACGAGGGTGTATTGATGGAACCCTGCCCGCCATATACATACGCCAATACTTTTGGCGTACCCCCATCTACCGCCATATGCCTTATATAAACATTTTTGTAAGGGGGGTGAATTCCAGCTTCTACTTCTTCCTTTAAAAAAGAAAGGAATACCATCGATTTTCCATCCGGCGATATATGCGCAAACCAGTTATGGAAATCATCCTTGGTTACCTGTTCCTGGCCACTACCATCTGGTTTCATGCGCCAGATCTGCATGCCACCTGATCGAACCGAATTAAAATAAATGTATTTACCGTCTGGAGAATATTCAGGTCCATCATCAAGTCCTTTGGAATCTGTTAAACGGACTTCTTCCCCTCCGGCAGCTGATATTTTGTAAACATCATATTCGCCATTCCTGGAACCACAAAAAACAAGATCTTTCCCATCCGGTGACCAGCCATGCAGATAGGAAGGCCCTTTTGGAGTAATTTGTTTGGGTGTACCACCAGTCACCGGAACAGTATAAATAATAGATCCACCAAGATCTCTAACACTGCTGCTCAGTCCAATAGTTTTTCCGTCAAAGGAAAGCACATGATCATTATTATTCGACTTAACATTACCGGTATTTAATAATTTTGGTTTTCGTGTGGCGAGATCAAAAGTATACATGGAACCTTTCGCATCATTATATATTAATGTTTTTCCATCCGGTGTCCAGTTAGGGGCCTGGATAGAAAATGGTTCCTGGTAAATCACTTCCCTTTTCCCGGATGCAACTTCCATCACTTCCAGGTTACTGCCCAAAGTCATTTGTGTTCGTTGATCGGCCACTCCATTAAAAGGAACAGTGATACTCACATTGCTAAAAACACCGGTTTCAAGAACGTCCGAATTATGAGAACCTACAAAAAGCCCCACATAAACTTCGTCTCCGAGATCAATACCAGAGATCGTATCGGTTTTAAATGGCTCCCCAAATATTGCAGCCCGCATAATATATTGATTGCCCTTTCTCTCCAACTGAAGGATATTCGCATGAGTCATCTTTAACTTGTGCTCTTCTGTCTGGGCTCCCGCAGTTCTACGAAATTGCAGGGAGGTGAGGCCGTCACCATGTTCCACTGCATTAACATGGGCGGAATTTCCGTCAAGACTTTTGCGTACCATCCAACCTACTTTTTTATGTATAGATACCCACGGACCTAAGAATTCCGCCCGGGTATGAAGAATGAAATCTCCTTTCAACTTCTTCCAAACAAATTGAAATTCATCATGATCAAGCCATACATTGTATCCGGCACCGGATATTACATATTGATGGGTTTGAGGAAGGTAAGTAGCCGAACCCGTTTTTACACCTTTTCCTACATCCCCACTTCCATCAAAAATGCCGATTGATTTTTTTTGTGCAAAAAGTGTAAAACTTACACTTAGGCCAATGAATAGAGCGAAAATTTTTTGTTGAAAGCTTTGATTAATCATTACTGAAATTTACCTGTTAGAATACTCCAAAGCTAGTACAGTTATTAAGTGAACATATCATTTGTACTACATCAATACTACATCGCATGTTGAAATTGACTTTAAAAGCCGTGTTTTTGCCACAACATTTTTACATCACTGAATTTGGAATTATTTAATCCGGAAATGAAAGCTGGTTCTAGGGAGCGTTGCCAAAATAACAAGGAGGTCAAATAAATTTTGGACTAACGGTTCACCAGCGAGGAATTTTAAGGGTTTAAGCAAGAATTATATCGAGCAAACAAACATTAGTTCTCCAAGAATTCAGGTGTAGAAATTTTTCATAGGAGGTTTATACTAAGCCAGCATTTCATAGCATTCGATATTTTTTACGTCAGGAATATTGCGATAATAAAATTAAATTATAGGCAATTTCATGGAACATTTAAGGTTTCTTTTCCTGCTCAGTGATTTATAATTGAATTTCAGACTACTTCATTCAATCAATTACAGTGATTATAAACGGCTTTCTTTAGAAAAATTACTACGTCAACATTTTTATTTACCTTTTCACAACGATTAGTGCGCTGCTGTATGAAAAAAATAGTAGTTATACTTTATTTTTTAATATCTTTTGCTCCTTCGTTTACTCAAAATACGATTGGAATACCGGACATTATTAATTTTACCAGGAGCACCTATAATGCCGGAACCCAAAACCGGGGAATAGTACAAGATAAAAATGGAATTATTTATTTTGCCAACTATGAGGGGCTCTTGAGTTTTGACGGAACTCAATGGATTACCTACCCACTCCCAAATAAAACCATAGTACGGTCAATAGCAATAGGAAAAGACAATAAAATCTATGCGGGTGGCCAGGATGACTTTGGTTACTTTTCTCCTGATAAAAATGGGAAGTTGACCTTTAGGTCACTGAAGCCTTTACTTTCAGAAAAGAATTATTCCTTTACTGATATCTGGAACATTGTTGCTTATGGAAATGATATTTTTTTTAGAACAAAAGAAAAAATATTCCAATTAAGCAATGGTTCTATAACAGTTTATATGGCTCCTTCGGAATGGGAATTTTTAGGATCCAGCAATAACCAGCTGATTGCACAAGATGTTAAAAACGGGTTATTGGAATTTACACATGGGTTATGGGTTCCATTCCTCAGAGAGAGTGTTTTGCCTGAAGAATACCGTGTTACGTCTATATTCCCGTTTGGAAAAGACAGTTCCTTTTTTACAACGATCACCACCGGCTTTTATATCCTTTCCAACAATAAGGTTTCAAAGTTTGAATTCGCAGGATTTAATCCTTTTTTAAAAGAACGTATACTTACAGCCGTTCCTATTACTGAGGACAGAATTGCGGTAGGAACTAACCTGGATGGATGTTATATTATTAATAAAAAAGGAGAAATAATACAGAACCTGAGCAGAAAGGAAGGGTTACAACTTAATAATGTGCTCTCCCTTTTTCTTGATTCTGATAACAATCTTTGGCTGGGTTTGGATAATGGCATTGATTTTATTGCTTACAATAATGCAATAAAACATATTTACCCGGAAGCCCTGAATGAGGGAGAGGGTTATACTTCAATCCACTTTGATAATAAATTATATTTAGGAACTTCAAATGGAGTGTACTGGGTACCTCTTTCTGAAAAACAGGATCTTAGCTTTGTAACAGGAGAATTTATATCGCTACCGGAAACAAAAGGTTCTTCCTGGAATCTGTCTGAAGTGAATGGAAGTTTATTACTCGGGCATCATGATGGCGCTTTCCAGATAAAAAATAATACAGTAATACCCATTAAAAAAAGAAATGGGTACATGTTTTTTTTGCCTTTATCAAATGTTTTACCTTCTTCATTACTTGTAGCGGGTAATGAGATCGGATTGGATATTCTTCAATTTGAAAATAATAAATTTTATCCAAAAGGGAGTGTTCCCGGTTTCAGTGGTCATTCGCAGTTTGTGGCTATTGATAATAACAATACCCTTTGGCTAGCTCATCCATACAGGGGAGTCTATAAAATTGATATTAATGATCCCCTTCATCCAATTATTAAACTATATACCGATAATAATGGATTGCCTTCACCCATAAAAAACCACCTCTTTAAAATAAAGAACCGCATTGTTGTTACTACAGAAAAAGGTATTTACAGCTATAACGAAAAAAAGGATTCTTTTGAACCATCCGCATATTTTACACAATTCTTTGGTCAAAGAAATATCAGGCATTTAAAAGAGGACGAAGCCGGCAATCTCTGGTTCATTGAAGAAAAAAACCTGGGTGTGGTTGATCTTTCCGGGTCAAGACCGGAGATCATTCATTTTCCGGAATTAAATGGAAAAATGGTAAGTGGATTTGAGCATATCAATCCTTACAACGAGTTTAATATTTTTATAGGCTCCGAGAAAGGGTTTTATCATATAAACTATGAGAAGTATAAAAAAAATAAGTTCCAGATAACAGTTAAAATAAGATCAGTAAAAACAGTGGGGAATACGGACAGTTTATTATTTGGTGGCTATTATGGAGAGGCAAGTCAAATCCAGGATCAACCAAAAGAAGCCATTCCTAATATAGCTCACAACAGGAATTCTTTAAATTTTAAATATTCTTCACCCCTTTATGAACATCAGAATAGTGTTCTTTATGCCTATTTCCTGGAGGGATTTGATAAAGACTGGTCCTCATGGTCGAAAAAAGCGGAAAAAGATTATACCAACCTGCCTACAGGTACCTATAAATTCCAGGTAAAGGCTATGAACAATTTAGGTAGCGAATCAGCCATAAACAGTTATTCATTTACGGTTTTACCTCCCTGGTATCAAACCTCCTGGGCCTACCTCATCTACTTTATATTATCCTTTGTTATTCTGTACCTCGCTTATTCGAAACAACAAAAAATATTTTTTGCCCAACAGAAGAAACATGAAGAGGATCAAAAACGATTACAATACTTACATCAACTGGAAATAGAAAAGTCGGAAAAAGAAATTGTAACTCTCAAAAATGAAAAGCTGCAATCAGAGATTGAACATAAAAATACTGAGCTGGCTTCTGTTGCTATGCATTTGGTTCAAAAAGGCGAGCTCCTGGCAAATATCAAAGACGAACTGATTCGCTTAAAAAGAAGTTCAAATGGCGATAGCCATTCAGCCGGCGACTATAAAAAATTAATTCACATATTGGGTGAGGAAGACAAGATGGATAAGGACTGGGAACATTTTGCTGCTCATTTTGATAAAGTGCATAGCAATTTCCTGAAAACGCTTAAAGCAAGTCACCCCAGTTTAAGTGCTCATGAGCTGAAACTTTGTGCCTACCTGGTAATGAATTTATCGAGTAAGGAAGTTGCACAGCTTATGAATATTTCTGTAAGAGGAGTTGAAATAAGCCGGTACAGGCTGAGAAAAAAATTCAGGATTACTACAGAAACCAATCTATTCAATTACTTGTTGGAATTTTCCTATCAAAAAGAAGCATAACTATAAAGCTTTAATGTATCCATTGGCTACTTGAGGATTCAATAAATAATAATCAATCTGAACGGCACTTCAGAAAATCGTTCAATAAGTTATTTGTAAAGACACCCCTTTACTATCAACCAATGATCACTACGTCAGTACTACAACATACCCTAAAAATCATTTTAGGTTACTTATAAACCACATCATTACTACATCATGTTCATTCAGCGCTTCAATTAAGGGATAACCGGTTCAAAAAAATTGTAACTTTTCATAAATAAGTCAGTTTATGAAAAGCAAGTCTATATTTTTTTTATTTATCTCTTTGGTCCTGAATCTGCCTTATCCCAGCTACTCTGTTCCCCCTACAATCATGGAAGAGCATAAAACGCTGGAAGTAGGTGCAAATGCTCCAAACTTCAGTTTGCCGGGTGTAGATGGAAAAACGTATACCCTTGCTTCATTTAAAAATGCCCAGATACTGGTAATTGTATTTACCTGTAACCACTGCCCTACCGCCCAGGCCTATGAAGACAGGATCATTCAGTTAACGAAAGACTACAGCAAAAAGGGAGTGGCTGTTATTGCCATTTCACCCAATGATCCCAACTCTGTTAATTTAAATGAATTGGGTTATTCCGATCTGAGCGACTCGTATGAAGAAATGAAGCTGCGTGCCAAACAAAAAAAGTACAATTTTCCTTATTTATATGATGGGAAAACCCAATCGGTTTCCAAAGCATACGGACCCATTGCAACACCACATATTTTTATTTTTAACAAAGAAAGAAAACTAGCTTACCACGGCCGGATTGATGATATGGAAAATCCTGCCAAAACCCCCACGAACCTGGATGCACGAACCGCGATTGAAGCTTTATTAAATAACAAAAAAGTGACTGTAGCTACCACAAAGGTCTTTGGATGTTCCGTTAAATGGGCAGAAAAAAAAGAGGTAGTACAAAAAGTTTATGAAAAATGGGCGAGTGAACCAGTAAAGGTTGAAATGATTGACGAATCAGGATTAAAAGATTTACTGCTAAACAATTCAGACAAACTTCGTTTAATTAATATATGGGCTACCTGGTGTGGACCTTGTGTAGCAGAATTCCCTGATTTCATAACCATCAACAGGATGTACCGCGGACGTGATTTTGAATTTATCAGCATCAGTGCTGATAATCCTTCAAATAAGGATAAAGTATTGAAGTTTTTGACTAAACATCAGGCGTCTAATTCTAACTTTTTATTCAGTATAGATGATAAATATAAATTGATCGAGGTTATTGATCCGAAATGGCAGGGCGCGTTGCCCTACTCTATCCTAGTAGAACCCGGTGGCAAAATTGTATATGCCAAACCAGGTCCCATTGATCCTGAAGAGATGAAAAGAAAAATTGTAGAAAATCCGCTAATAGGCAGGTATTATTAAGGATCACTTTAAAATTTACGACGCGATTTTTGCTGAACAATAAAAGTTTTCAATTTTCAATACATGAAATAAATGCAAATTTGTATCCTCACATCGAACCAAAGAAAGATCATATCTATAGCGGTACTGGCAGCGATTTTAATAATGAATTTAGTTTCAATAACAAGCGTCGCACAAATTGTTATTAACGAAAAGATCCCATCGCGTGTTAAACTGGCATTAAACACTTATTCGTTTAACGACCTGTTAGTAGGCAAGGATCAAAAGGATAACAAGCCTGCATTGACATTATTTGAACTTCTTGATTGGTGCGCCATACAAAAAATCGAAGCCATAGACATTACAGGATACTATTTTCCCGGCTACCCGGAAGTGCCTACAGATGAATACATCTATAAAGTGAAACGCAAAGCTTTCCAACTGGGGATTGAAATAAGTGGAACAGGTATCAGAAATAATTTTGCATCACCCGATCCGGCAGTAAGGGCAGCCGATGTTGAAAGGGCGAAAAAATGGATCATTGTTGCTTCAAAATTGGGAGCACCCGTCATTCGATTATTTGCTGGAGAAATTCCAAAAGGCTATGAAAATAAATGGGATGAGGTGGCAGGATGGATGATAAAATGTTTCAAGGAATGTGCAGCTTTTGGGAAGCAACATGGAGTAATTATTGGTATTCAAAATCATGGTGACATGCTTCAAACAGCCGATCAATGCATCAAAGTTATTAAAGAAGTCAATTCCGAATGGGTAGGCTTAATACTCGACACTGGCAATTTCAAAGTTGATGATCCTTATATTGATATTGAATCAGTGATACCATATACAGTTAACTGGCAGGTAAAAGAAAGTGTTTTCGGCCTTGGAAGTCCGGTTAAAATCGATCTCCCCCGCTTCATGAAAATTGTAAAAAGAAGTCATTATCGTGGGTATCTGCCCGTTGAGACACTTGTAATAAAGGATAGGCCGTATGATCCTTTTGTTTTGGTTCCGGCATTTATGAAAGATCTTAAAATGGCAATGGATTCTGAATTCAAATAAATATTACCAAGGAGTTGATCATTCTGATAGGGATATTTTATTAGTTGCAATTTGAATTTAAGGTTTAAATCTGTCATCTGTAAGGGCAGATTCAACCTGTATGGAAATATGTAATTCTCAATAATAAAAAAAGGGCCCCGAAGAGCCCATCATTCCTCAACCCTCCATTTTTTCTTATTTCCTTTTACCGCTGAAATCTCCATTATAATTTGAAAATCCTGAAACTGAATAATGAAACCGGATCGTATCATCTTTAGAATCCTTTGTTTCCAATACCCCTGTACCTACTATCGTAATTTTAGTTCCATTAGGATTTGTAAACGTTTGTGAAGGGATGATGAGGGTATTTCCTTTTGACTCGGCATTGAGGGGAGCATTTAAAAAACCGCCGAATTCTTTGATCTGGAAACCATTTGCACCCTTGCTTTCAACTTTAAGAACATAGGTTTCAAAATCATCTATAACCTGGTATTGCCCGGCAAACGATATGGGTGGAGATACCATGTCCTTGTCTTTACTGCAAGAAGCGAGAAAAAATAAAGAAGTAATAATAAATAATGAAGTGCTTTTGAAAAGAGAGACTGACTGTTTCATTTTAAAGTTTTTTGATTGTTTGATTTGATTACGAATCAAAACTACAAACCCCTTTTCCCGGCTGTTAGAACCAGGGTAACAATGAATGACAGTACAGTAACATGATAAATTATGTTTGAAAATCAATAGGTTGACTACTTCAACCTCGTAACATTCCCTGACACATTTGTAACATGAGAAGAAATACTTTCACCTGGAGAAATTCCAAACTGCTCGCGGTAACATTTTGAAAAAAAAGAAAGATTATTAAACCCCACTTCATATGCTATTTCTGAAACATTCCCTGCCCGCGATTCTAATAAACGCTTAGCCCGTTGAAGCCTCATAGTTCTCAAAAAATCGCCTGGTGATTCTCCAGTGAGTGCTTTCAATTTTCTATGAAGTTGCATACGGCTCAAACTTACTTCCTGGCCAAATTTTTCCATATTGAAATCCGGATCACCATATAAGTTTCAATGGCCTGCATCACCTTTTCCAGGAATTTCTGGTCCATCGATGAAACCGGAATCTGTTTAGGGCCCAGATGCAGTTCCCGGCTGAAACGTTCCCTCAATAGCTTTCGGCTGTCTATCAGATTTTTGATCCGAATCTGTAATTCACGATTGTCGAAGGGCTTTGTGAGATAGTCATCAGCACCTGTTTCCAAACCACGAAATTTTGCATCATCGCTGGCCAACGCCGTTAGCATGATTATGGGTATATGGCTGGTACGCTCATCTGACTTTAGTCGATGGCAAAGCGTGATCCCATCCATTTCTGGCATCATCCAATCGGTAATCACAAGATCGGGTATTGTTTCTATAGCTTTTTTCAAACCTTTCTCACCATTTTCGGTTTCCGAAACCTCATAATTTTCTTTAAGATGCCGGCTGATATAATTGCGAAGGTCTTCATTGTCTTCAACAATCAAAATAGAAGAGCGGTGCGGATCCTCGGCAACCACAGCTGAAGTATTTTTATCTGCCACAGGTACAGATGAAATTGTTGATACCAAATTTTCATCGACAGATCTTCCGCTTGATTTTGTGTAAAACGCCTCTTCAACAGCAGCATCAATTAATGGAAGATGAATAACAAAGCAAGCGCCACCCGGTTGGTTTTCAACCCAAATCTTTCCACCATGCAATTCCACAAGCTCCTTGGTTAATGCGAGTCCTATCCCCGTACCCTGCTCATCCGCGTAATATTGCTTACCCTGGTAAAAACGGTCAAATACGTGTGGAATCTGATCTTTTGGAATTCCGTGGCCACTATCCTGAACAGAGATCCGAATCATAGCATTGTTCATATCAACGCTGCAATGAATCGAACCCCCGACCGGGGCAAATTTGAAAGCATTGGATACAAGGTTATAAAGTATCTTCTCAACTTTATCAACATCGAGCCGGCATATTATTTTTTCAGCAGGAACTGAAAGCGTAAAATGGATCTGCCTTGAAATACTTAATGATGAAAACGACCCGTGCACAACATGAAGCAATTCATTGAGATCACAATTCTCAGCTGACAGTTTCATATGCCCGGCTTCAAGTTTGGAAAGGTCCAGCAACTGGTTAATCAGGTTGAGCAGCCGCTTTGCATTTCGGTGCATCATTTCCAATTGTTCCCCTTCACCTTTTTCTCCTGATTCTTTTACTACTGACATTCTATCTGACAGGCTGTTTAAAATCAGCGTAAGCGGTGTCCGGAATTCATGGGAGATGTTTGCGAAAAAAGTAGACTTCAACTGGTCGAGTTCCCGAAGTTTGTTTGCTTGGTCCTCCAGTTGCGATGCCTGGAGAGTTAACTGTCCATTTATTTTTACAAGCTGATTATTTTTTTTGATGCGCAACCTTTGCCTGCTGACAATCAGGCCAGCAATAATGAGCAAAGCAATCAAACTTGCTCCAATCGTATTTCTCCGAAAAGCCTGTTGGGCCCGTTCTTTTTTTAATAGCTCTATTTCTGCCTGCTTCTTTTCCGTTTCGAAACCTGCCTGAAGGTTTGCAATCTTATAAATATTTTCTTTGTTACGGATCGAATCACGTGCCTTCACATAATTCACATAATAGTTGTGGGCATTTTTGTAATCCCCCTGCTTCTCCGATACATCGGCAAGCATTAGCCATGCTTCTGCCAAAACACTTTTATCTTTTATTTTTTGCGCCAGTGCCAATGCCTGTCTGGAGTATTCACTACTTTCTTTCAGGTTACCCGATTGCTGACTTGATTTTGCAAGACCAAGAAGAGTATGGATCATTCCATCAGAATCCTCAATTTCCTGTTGAATCTTTAGGGCCTGGGACAAGTGTTGAAAGGCCAGTGAATTCTCTTTAAGTTCAATGTAGGTGAGTCCTATATTTGATAAGGATACCGCACGACTCTCTTTTTGATCTTCCGTAAGCAATGGAAGAGATTCCAAAAAGTATATCAGCGCTTCTTTATGATTATTCTTTCCCTGGTAGGCCGTTCCAATATTACTTAATGTCATGCTTTGTTCATCGGAAGGGTTTGAATATTTTCTCTGTATTTTTAACGCATTAAAATAATAAGTAAGTGCCTGGTCGTATTCTTCCTGTTCATTGTAAACGTTTCCCAGGTTATCGAAAATAGAAGCCATTTCATTTTCCAGATGATGATCTTCCCATATTTTTAACGACTGAAGGTAATACTGAACTGCGGTGGGTAAATTTCCCAGTTTCCAATAAATAAGTCCCATATTACTAAGCACATATCCTTCCCCCCCGGTAATTCCCCATTTCCCTATGGATGGTAAGAGCCTTATTATACCATAGCAGGGCGTCATCATATTTATTTTGCTGATAGTAACCAACCCCTGTGTTATTGTAACCTGTAGTAACTCCTTTCTTAAAATTGATACTTTTCGCAAGCTCTATGGCCTGGGATGCATGTAGAATGGTTTTTTCTGCATCGATGTACCAATAGGATGCGCTTAATTGATTCAGCAGATTTACACGAACAGTATCCTTTGAATGGAGTAACAGAGATTGAATACTATCTATTGCGCGGGATTGAGCAACACCCTGCCTTGGATAAAAAAGACAGGCGAAAGAAAAAATATATATAGGGGTTTATACAAGGGTATCGCAAATATCAGCGATTTTTTAAAACTTATATAAATCCTATTCTTTAATAATTGTATGAGATGGAACAAGTACGAGTACCAATACTCTCTTTGAATTTATATAGTATCCGGAAGCAAATCTGAAAATCTAATTTCTGCGGATCGCAGCATCTTCGTCGGAGTGGTTCTTTGTGGTTTTGCATAATCTCCGAGAGGAGATACGCCTTGAAAGTAATAAAAAACAAGGCTAACTGAATGGATACATGGTTAATGGTATTTGATCAGCGCCTTGCTTTAAAAAGGAAAAGAACTAATATTTAAAACTCCGAAACTGCAACTGAAGGGCAATTTAAAAAGTTTTGCCTTTAAAAATACCGTACAACTACGGGTTGTTATTTCAACATAATGATTTTGAGCTTACTTATAATACCAGTAAACTTTTGCAGAAAGGTAATATACGTAATACTACTGCTTGAAGTGATTGAAGAAGCAATGATATTCGTAGCATTCTTAACCTCTAAATAATATTATTATGTCTCTGATTAAAGATCTCGAGCAAATTAACCATGACATTCCACTGTCAGTTGCCATTGAAATGACAAAAAAATTCCGTAGCGAGAAAAAAAAGATCTTAAAACCCGAATATGAGGGAAAAGATATTCTGCCCCATTGTGAAACCTTTAGCCGTTCAGCATTTGATGAGATTTTGCAACAACCAGGTTGCGTAGCCGTAAGAGCCTATTTCGCAATGGACAACGATAAAAATGTAAAACTCATTTTTGTGGGGGTGACCGATAAAAACGAGGATATCCTACCTTTATCGGAGGGGTCTGGAATATCTGCTTCGGGTTCACGTTCTGCAGGCGGAGTCATTAAAGAGGAGGGCCAGAGATGCCCCCCGATCTGCCCTACGGGTTCCCCTCTCATACAACCGTAAAACGATATGCTTAGTTATGAATTAGTGGTTGCTTTCAGTTACACTATTGCGATTGCAGCGACCATTGGGTTGATACGGTTCCGGAAGATCATTCCGGCGTATCGACCCTTTATTTATATTCTGACTCTTTCCCTTGTCAGTGAGATCATCCATACATTGATGACTATCTATTTTAAAACAAATGCATTCAGTGCAAATATTTATGTATTGCTGGAATGTTATTTATGGATCTGGCAGTTCAACCGTTGGAGTGCTTTCAGGAATAAACAATGGCAACTGTGGTTGCTGGTTAGTTCATTATCGGCAGTTTGGATAGTAGAACATCTCTGGATGCAGAAGTTTTGGTCATTCAGTTCCATTTTCCGTATCAGTTATGCTTTTGTACTGGTGTTTCTCTGCATAGATCAGCTCAATAAAATGATCGTAAATGAAAGAAAAAATCTTTTGAAGAGTTCTCTCTTCCTTATTTGCATGGGAATTGTATTTTTTTATTCCTATAAGATTATTGTCGAAGCTTTTTATCTGTTTGAACTTACCTTGAGCCAGGCATTTCACATCTATTTGTACCTGATCCTTATTTTCATGAATCTTTTCGTTAATTTGATCTTTGCACTTGCGGCATTATGGATTCCTACGAGACAAAAATTTATATTGCCATCCTGATTGGTGCAGCCGTTCTTGGTATCATCCTGCTATATTTCATCATTACCATTTTGAAGCACCAACGCCGGGCTGTAAAATTTCATGAAGAAAAAATCCTTGCTGAGATCACCACACTGGAAAAAGAGAGATCCCGGATTGTTGCTGACCTGCACGATGAACTGGGGCCCTTGCTATCCACAGTAAGAATGCAACTCAACAGTCTTGAAACTCCTTTACAACAGGATCATATTCTAATTGAAAAAGCCAGCGGTTATCTGGACAATGTACTGATGCGGATCAGGGAGATCTCAAACGATCTTATGCCACAGGCCCTTAGCCGGAAAGGTTTGATAACGGCCTTACTGGAGTCCATTAATGAATTGAATGAAAATTCAGGACTGCAAATACAATTGGTCAACTCTACGCCACCAGAGTTCAGTAAGGACAAAGAGGTTCATATATATAGAATCATTCAGGAGATCATTAACAATACCATCAAACATGCAGGAGCCACAAAAATGATAATTGAAATGGAGCCATCCACTTCTCAATTACGGCTTAAAATATCCGACAATGGCTGCGGGTTTTTGTTAACGGCAATCACAAGCGAAAACACCGGCCTGGGTCTTAAAAATATCATGAGCAGGGTGGATATTATGAAAGGGGATGTGTACCTTGACACCTCTCCCGGAAAAGGAACCCTTTATACCATAGAAATACCCCTTTAATGTTGACAGGATATACCTCTATCAAAGTTGCGATTGCCGACGACCATGAGCCCTATCGCATTGGATTAAAAACAATGATCGGCAAAAGTGCAGAAATAGAAATCGTAGGTGATGCCGCCAATGGTCGCGACCTCCTCAGGGTTATTGATGAAATGAATCCGGATGTAGTACTTCTGGATATTCTGATGCCCGTTATGGACGGGGTTGAAGTTACCAGGCATCTTACCACTAAAGCTTCATCAGTAAAAGTAGTGGCGCTTTCTATGTTTAATGATGATCACCTGATCATAGATATATTGAATGCAGGTGCAAAGGGGTACCTGATCAAAAATGCCACTAAGCAGGAGATTCTCGATGCAATCAAAGCTGTATATTATCATCATACCTATTACTGTCGCAGTACTTCAATGAAGCTCGCCAGGCTTATCGCCAACAATCAATTTGATCCGAATCATAAAGTCGAAAAAGATATTTTTTCTCCTAAGGAAATTGAAATCATGCAGTTTATCTGCAAGCAAATGACCAATAAAGAAATTGGAGATAGATTGTACCTGAGCACCCGCACAGTGGAAGGATACCGGCAAAAAATTGTTGAAAAAACAAATTCCAAAACTACCGCAGGGATTGTCATCTATGCAATCAGGAATGGGATCTATAAAATATAAATGTATAGGGTCATTAAAGCTAATTAAGGATCGTCCAAAATGAAAATGATGTATATTATGCGAGCCAATAAACAGGATAAAAATAATTCGGATTGAATAATGATCATTTTAAAGATGATTTTCAACCCATAAATTAAAAATCTAATAAACCAATTATGAATGATTCCATAAACAGTCTCATTAAAAAAGCCTATACAGCTTTTAATCAAAGAAATATTAATGCGGTAATTGAACTCATGGCATCAGATGTTCACTGGCCAAATGGATGGGAAGGAGGATATGTTGAAGGCCATAAAGAGGTGAAAGAGTATTGGACAAGGCAATGGAAGGAAATAGATCCAGTAGTTGAGCCCTTTTCAATTAATGAATTGGGTAACAATATTGTAGCAGTGGACGTTAAACAAACCGTACGGGATTTAAATGGAAAAATACTTCTTGAAGGCAATGTTCGACATATATATAAAATTGAATACAACCTGATAAAGGAAATGAGGATTGAGGCTGTCACCTAGTACCTTTTATAATCAAAATGAGGTGCTTAATAATGAGGATTAAATACCCATAACACCTGAATCCGACTGCATTTCAAAAGCATTTACTATACATGTTGTAATTTTTTTTGAAATGTCTCCTTTAGTATCAAGTGATGGATTGAATATGGTGATGCTCATTCCTATTACCGGCAGTGATTTTAAAAATGTACCTAATAAATATTCGCACTGATCAAAACTAAGCCCACCCGTCAACCGGTAATCTACAGCCGGGTTTTCATCATCAGATAAAACATCAGTATCAAAATGAAGCCAATAGCCATGAACCTTTAGGTTGGAAGTAGTATCGATAATTTTTTTGGCAATTGCATGTACCCCTTCATTTTTGAAAAGCCGGTAGTCAAAACAATTTATTTGGGTGTCCTGAATATCTTTTGAACCATATCGTTTAGCTTCTTCAGCATCACGCTGGCCAAGATGAAACACATGCTCCTCTCTAATATACGGCGCCAGGTTATTCATATTTGCAAGCCCATCTGGTCCTCTGCCGGTAATGATAGCAAGATCCATATCAGCCGCTTCGCCGGTAGGTGATTGTTCAGGAAGATAAAAATCTGCATGGGCATCCATAAATAGTATCCCATAGGTACCTATTGACTTCAGTGCGGCTGCAATTCCAATTAAAATACTGCAATCCCCTCCCAGAACTACTGGGAATTTATGTAACGTAACTACATTCGACAATTCTTCATACAAGCCCCATGAAAATTGTTCCAGTTTCTCTGCATTCAATATGGAATCATCCTTGGTTCGAACATTATTATAACCATCGTTATAAGTGGGAACTACCACCACTGAATCATGAGATTTTAATTTTTCTTTCAATCCATTTGAAAGTAAGCTCTCAGCCAATTTCTCTACTCCGGTTGGCCGTAAACCTAATATAGAAGGTGCAGAAAGAATTTGAATATTTTTTTTCATAGAATATTTCTACCAATTATTATTGCCAGAAAAATTTTGTCCTGTTTTCAATCAGGTGTTCCCAACATTACCAGTTCCTTACTAGATTTTATTTTTCAAATGAAGAAGTTGAAGATATGAATTTAGCAGGTGATTGTTGTTGTGACTGTTCTTCTGCTTGCGGAAATTGGTTACACTTTAGAATGTGCACATGGCGTTCCCGGAACACTAAAAAACGCCATTGACTGGACCCCTCTCTTCTTCTCAATTTCCCAACAAACCAAGCATGTTTATTACCGCATCTACAGATGGTAGCTTTGACATAATGCTTTCATGGAAACTTCAAAAGCGATTGAAGCGAAATTTTAAAGCTCGATTTCGATAGACGGAATTTGTGTTGGGATGACGGTTTTTGTGTTGGACTATCCGGGTATATTCTAAATAAAAGTGCGTAAATCATTCTGGTTTGGGCTGCTTTACGGAGGGAAGATTGGTATGAGGTTCGTATATTTAGGCGTTGAACCAACCTCGCCTATCCGGCTCTGAGTTTGGTATCAATTGTAACTTGTAGTTTATTTTTTAATCTTCAAAAACTACAAGGTTATGGAAAAAAAAATCTTTAAGTCCGCAAGCCATT
>Ga0136634_10000260_pt1 | contig 25548 bp, 21 predicted proteins | sample AntDrymUQ8332106_2_FD_104654 | JGI IMG/M metagenome (GOLD analysis project Ga0136634, IMG submission 104654) | Polar desert sand microbial communities from Dry Valleys, Antarctica - metaG UQ833 (21.06) | ecosystem: Environmental > Terrestrial > Soil > Desert | place: Antarctica: Dry Valley... | reverse complement strand
CGCGCGGCGCGGGCTCTCAGCCGGACGAGTGGCTCGCCCGCTGGCTCGAAGCGGGTGCTCGCGCCGACGCGGCCGTGAAGCAGGTCCTCGCCGACACCGGCCTGTCCGGCCCGTACGTCGCCCGGGCGGTCGCGGAGCGCGTCCCCGTCGAGGGGTTGCTGTTCGCCGGCTCTTCGAACCCGATCCGGGACCTCGATCTCGCGATGCGCCCGTACGACCACGCGCTTGACTCGAGCGCTACTGATCCTCGCGTGCTAGCGAACCGGGGCGTGTCCGGAATCGACGGCACGGTCTCCAGCGCCATCGGAGCCGCCCTCGGGTGGCAAGCTCGGCAGCGCGGCGAAATCGGCCCTGACAGCGGCTCCGACGAAGGGGGCGCGGCCGGTGCGGCCCGTGCGACCGGTGCGCCGGGTGCGGCCGGGTCCCGGGCAGCAAGAGCGCCGGCGCGCAGCGGGCGAGCGTACGCCCTCTTGGGCGATCTCACCTTCCTCCACGACAGCAACGGCCTCGTCCTGGGGCCGGACGAGGCCCGACCGGACCTCGTCATCGTGGTCCTGAACGATGACGGCGGCGGCATCTTCCACACTCTCGACCCGGGCGACTCGATGTATGCGGCCAGTTTCGAACGGCTCTTTGGGACGCCGCACCATGTCGACCTCGCGGCGTTGTGTGCCGCCACCGGCACTGCACACGAGCGAGTCGAGACGTCGCAGGACCTCGCCACCGCGCTCGACCGCGCCGAGCGCGGTGCCGGGATCCGGGTGGTCGAAGCGCGCGTCGAGCGAAGCTCTCGTCGGGACATGGCTACCCGCATCGCCGACGCGGTCGCGGCTGCCGTGCAGAGCAGCTGACAGCAGGTCCGCTACGTCGGGGACGGGCTGCGCCTCGACGAGGATGGTGAGGTGAAAGGCTCGGCGCCATGACCAGGGCACACGAGGACAAGCTGCCGCGCGAGGTGGCAGCGATGTTCGACGAGGTGGCGGACGACTACGACCTGCTCAACGACGTCCTGTCGGTGGGCCAGGACCGGCTCTGGCGACGCTCCGTCCTCAAAGCCGTCGGCGCCAAGGACGGCGAGGTCGTTCTCGACCTCGCGGCGGGCACCGGGTCGTCGTCCGCGCCATTCCTGCGATCCGGCGCCACTGTCGTTGCCTGTGACTTCTCACTGGGCATGGTGACCCAAGGTCGGCGGGTGCGACCGCGACTGCCCTTTGTCGCCGGCGACGCGCTCCACCTGCCGTTCGCGACCGGGTCGTTCGACGTCGTCACCATCTCCTTCGGCCTTCGCAATGTCGCCGATACCGACGCCGCGCTGCGCGAGATGCTGCGCGTCACCCGTCCGGGTGGGCGCCTGCTGATCTGCGAGTTCAGCCAGCCGACCGCGGCCGTGCTCCGGCGGGCGTACGGCGAGTATCTCCACCGGGTGCTCGCCCCGGTCGCGAGCTGGGTGTCGAGCAACGCCGAGGCGTACGACTACCTGGCCGAGTCGATCCAGGCCTGGCCCGACCAGGCGACGCTGGCACGCAAGATCGCGGCCGCCGGCTGGTCCCGGCCGGCCTGGCGCAACCTCACAGGCGGCATTGTCGCCCTGCACCGCGCCCGCCGACCCTGACGCGCCGTCGACCCTGACGCACCCGACCCTGACGCACCCGGCAGCCGCAGCGTCACCGACGAGGGATGGCGCCCGAGAACCGCACCTGGCGTACGCGTCGGGCCGTCGAGCAGCGCTCAGCCCACCGACGTACACTCGCGTCAGGCAGCGATCGTGAAATCGTTCACAAGCGCGCGAAGTGTCCGCTTCCGAGCTCATCCAGCACCACCGTGCAACGGACGAACCCTCTCGATCGAGTAGTCAGGGCGGTAGGCAGACAGACGTGACAGGCCCAGAGCTTCGCGCCCGCACCGGCGAGCCGTCGGCAGCGCCTGGCCGTACGCACGACGCGGCCTCGGCCGGCCAGCGGCTCGCGGGCGAGGCCGATGTGATCGTCGTCGGGGCAGGGCCGGCCGGCTCGACCACCGCCTATCACCTCGCCCAGGCCGGGCTCGAGGTCCTGCTGCTCGAGAAGACCGAATTCCCCCGCGAGAAGGTCTGCGGCGACGGGCTCACGCCCCGTGCGGTCAAGCAGATCATCCGCATGGGCATCGACCCCGCCGCCGACCCTGCCTGGCGCAGGAACCACGGCCTGCGGATCATGGGCGGCGGCATGCGGCTGCACATCCCGTGGCCCGACCTGGCGGAGTTCCCGTCGTACGGCCTGGTGCGCACGCGCCTGGACTTCGACGAGATCCTGGCCCGGCAGGCGCAGAAGGCGGGCGCGCAGCTGCGCGAGCAGACCACCGTGACCGGTCCGATCCTCGACGAGCGCAGCGGTCGCATGATCGGCGTCACCGCCAGGCTCCCGGGCTCTGGCGAAGAGGTCAGCTACCGAGCACCCCTCGTCGTCGCGGCCGACGGCAACTCGAGCCGTCTCGCCACCGCGATGGGGGTGCACAAGCGCGAGGACCGCCCCATGGGCGTGGCAGTGCGGACGTACTTCACCAGCCCGCGGCACGAGGACGACTGGCTGGAGTCCTGGTTGGAGCTGTGGCAGCAGCGTCCCGACGGTGGCCGCAACCAGCTCCCGGGGTACGGCTGGATCTTCGGCGTCGGCGACGGCACCAGCAATGTGGGTCTCGGCATCCTCAACACGAGCAGCGCCTTCGGCCGCACCGACTACAAGCAGCTCTTACGCGACTGGCTCGCCGGCGTGCCGCCCGAGTGGGGCTACACACCTGACAACCAGGTCGGCCCGATCCGCGGTGCCGCGTTGCCGATGGGCTTCAACCGCCAGCCGCACTACGACCGCGGCATGCTCCTCGTCGGTGACTCAGGCGGCATGGTCAACCCTTGCAACGGCGAGGGCATCGCGTACGCGATGGAGGCCGGCGAGCTCGCCGCCGACGTCATCGTCCAGGCTCTTGCGAGGGCTCGTGACACCGACCGCGAGCTCGCGCTCAGGGCCTTTCCCCGCGTCCTCAAGGATGTCTACGGCGGCTACTTCACGGTCGGTCGGGTGTTCGTACGCCTCATCGGCAACCCGCACATCATGCAGCTCGCCACGCGGTACGGCCTGCCGCATCCCCTGCTCATGCGGTTCACCCTCAAGCTGCTCGCCAATCTCACCGAGCCGACCGGCGGCGACGCCATGGACCGGCTGATCAACGGCCTGAGCAAGATCGCGCCGGCAGCATGATCATGAGCGCTGGCTGGATGCGCGCGACCGGGCACTTTCCACCCGAAAGGGCGCGAGTCCGTCGAGCCCTAAGATGGCACCTCGTCGCCTGCCCGGGCCGCGGAACGACGAAGGGTGACCTCCGGTGAGCAGCTACGCGCCGATCATCGTCCTCGCCATCCTCGCGATGGTTGTCGCGGTGTCGTTCGTGATCCTCAGCCACACGCTCGGCCCGAAGAGGTACAACCGCGCCAAGCTCGACTCCTACGAGTGCGGCATCGAGCCCACACCGCAGGCTGTCGGCGGCGGCCGCTTCCCGGTGAAGTACTACCTCACCGCCATGCTCTTCATCGTCTTCGACATCGAGATCGTGTTCCTCTACCCGTGGGCCGTGACCTTCGACGCGCTCGGCTGGTTCGGGCTGGTCGAGATGGTCCTGTTCCTGCTGACGGTGTTCGTCGCGTACGCGTACGTCTGGCGACGCGGAGGCCTGGAATGGGACTGACGTCGATCAGACCGAGAGCCGGAGAGGTGGCCCGACATGGGCGCTGAAGAGAAACTGCCCAGCGGCATCCTGCTCACGACGGTCGAAACCCTCGCCAACCAGGTGCAGAAGGCGTCGCTGTGGCCCGCCGCGTTCGGCTTAGCCTGCTGCGCGATCGAGATGATGGCGTCGGGCGGCCCTCGATATGACCTCGGCCGGTTCGGCATGGAGGTCTTCCGCGCGTCACCGCGCCAGGCCGATCTGATGATCGTCGCCGGCCGGGTGAGCCAGAAGATGGCGCCGGTGCTGCGTCAGATCTACGACCAGATGGCCAACCCCAAGTGGGTCCTCGCGATGGGCGTGTGCGCGTCCAGCGGCGGCATGTTCAACAACTACGCGATCGTCCAGGGGGTCGACCACGTGGTGCCGGTCGACATCTACCTGCCCGGGTGCCCGCCGCGCCCCGAGATGCTCATCGACGCGATCCTCGAGATGCACCAGAAGGTGCTCGACCGCAAGCTCGGCGCGCACCGCAACGCCGAGGTCGTCGAGCGCGAGCAGCTTGCGCTGACCGCCCGCCCGACGTCGGAGCAGAGGGGCCTGCTGCTCCCGTGACAGGCGACTCGACGATCGGCGGTACGGGCTCGCAGCCGGCGCCCGGCGGTGAGATCACGAGCGGCGCGCCCGCCAGCGAGGCACGCGACCGGGTCGGTCCCGGCGGTGACGCGAACAGCGCCACTGCTCAGGCCGAGACCAAGGGTGACGTCAACGCACCCGGCCCCGACGCAGCCACCCCCTCCCGCGAGGACCGGACTGCTGCTCCCAAGGCGCTGGACGAGAGCACCGGCGCGGCCGACCTCCCCCCGGCCGATGTGACGCTGACCGACCCCGGGCCCGAGGCGGCCCCCGTCGAGACCGTCGCCACCCGCAAGGGCATGTTCGGCGTCCGCGGATCGGGCGACACCTCCGGCTACGGCGGGCTCGTCCGCCGCGTCCAGCTGCCGTACGCGTCGCAGCCGCCCTACGGCAGCTGGTTCGACGATGCGGTCCGGGAGCTTTCGGCCGGGCTGTCGGACGCCGGGCACGCTTTCGCCGACGTGGTAGAGAGCGTGCTGGTGGACCGCGGCGAGCTCACGCTTTACGTCCGCCGCGACGCGCTGCTGCCGGTCGTACGCCGCCTCCGGGACGACCAGGAACTGCGCTTCGAGTTCTGCAGCGGCGTGTCCGGGGCGCACTTCCCCGGCGACACCGGGCGCGAGCTGCACGCGGTCTACCACCTGCTGTCGATGACGCACAACCGCCGGATCCGCCTTGTCGTCACGTGCCCCGACAGCGACCCGCACATTCCGTCGATCTTCTCCGTCTACCCGACCAACGACTGGCACGAGCGCGAGACCTGGGACTTCTTCGGCATCATCTTCGACGGCCACCCGGCCCTCACGCGCATCCAGATGCCCGACGACTGGCCCGGCCACCCCCAGCGCAAGGACTACCCACTCGGCGGCATCCCGGTGGAGTACAAGGGCGCGACGATCGCACCCCCGGACGAGCGGAGGTCGTACACCTGATGGCGACCCAATACACCGGCCAATACACCGGCACGACCAAAGGTCCGGACGTCGAACGGCTCGACTCCGAGGTCCTGGACAGCGGGCGGGGATCGACGGCGTACGAGCCGCCCGGTCCGGCCCGCGACGAACGAGACAGCGACCCGTCCCGCGACATGTACGGCACCCCGGGCGACCCGGCGGAGGGCACGATCTTCACCGTCTCCGGCCACGACTGGGACGAAATCACCGGCTCGCTGCAGGACTCGCCGGAAGAGCGCATCGTCGTCAACATGGGGCCGGCGCACCCCTCGACGCACGGCGTTCTGCGGCTGATCCTCGAGCTCGACGGCGAGACCGTGACCGAGGCCCGCTGCGGCATCGGCTATCTCCACACCGGCATCGAGAAGAACATGGAGTTCCGCAACTGGACCCAGGGCACCACGTTCTGCACGCGCATGGACTACCTCGCGCCGCTGTTCAACGAGACCGCCTACTGCCTGGGCGTGGAGAAGCTGCTGGGGATCACCGACCAGATCCCCGAGCGCGCAAGCGTCATCCGCGTGCTGATGATGGAGCTCAACCGCATCTCCTCGCACCTCGTCTGTCTCGCGACCGGCGGCATGGAGCTCGGTGCGCTGACGGTCATGACCTTCGGCCTGCGCGAGCGCGAGATGGTGCTCGACGTCTTCGAGATGGTCACCGGGCTGCGGATGAACCACGCGTACGTCCGGCCGGGCGGCGTTGCGCAGGACCTCCCGCCGGGTGCGGTCGAGAAGATCCGCGAGCTGCTGGCGCTCATGCCGAAGCGCCTGCGCGACATCGAGCTGCTGCTCAACGACAACCCGATCTTCAAGTCCCGCACGCAGGGGATCGGCTACCTCGACCTCACCGGCTGCATGGCGCTCGGCGTGACCGGTCCCGTGCTCCGGTCCACCGGTCTGCCCTGGGACCTGCGCAAGACGCAGCCCTACTGCGGTTACGAGGCGTACGAGTTCGAGGTTCAGACGCAGACGACAGCCGACGCGTACGGGCGCTACCTCATCCGCGTGGCCGAGATGAAGGAGTCGCTCAAGATCGTCGAGCAGTGCCTGGACCGGCTCGCGCCCGGGCCGGTGATGGTCGCCGACCGCAAGATCGCCTGGCCGGCGCAGCTCGCGCTCGGCGGCGACGGTCTCGGCAACTCCCTCGACCACATCCGCCACATCATGGGCGAGTCCATGGAGGCCCTGATCCATCACTTCAAGCTCGTCACCGAGGGGTTCCGGGTCCCGTCGGGGCAGATCTACAGCGCCGTCGAGTCGCCCCGCGGCGAGCTCGGTGTGCACCTCGTCAGCGACGGGGGCACTCGGCCGTACCGCGCCCATTTCCGCGACCCGTCGTTCACGAACCTGCAAGCAGTCGCAGCGATGTGCGAGGGCGGCATGGTCGCCGACGTGATCGTCGCTGTCGCGAGCCTGGACCCGGTCATGGGCGGGGTCGACCGTTGAGCAGCGTTCCTGTCCAGGCGCCAACGCAGCAGCCAGCGGTGCATCCGCTGCTCGACGCCACCACCACGGTCGAGCTGCGCTCGATCATGGCGCGCTACCCGCAGCCCCGCTCGGCCCTGCTCCCGATGCTGCATCTCGTGCAGTCCGTCGAGGGGTACGTCTCGCCGACCGGCATCGAGATCTGCGCGGAGGAGCTGGGCCTCACCACCGCCGAGGTCGCCGCCGTCGCGACCTTCTACACGATGTACAAGCGGCGTCCGATCGGGGACTACCACGTGGGCGTCTGCACCAACACGCTGTGCGCGGTGATGGGCGGCGACGCGATCTTCACGGCATTGAAGGAGCACCTCGGCGTCGGCAACGACGAGACGACCCCGGATGGGCAGGTCACGCTCGAGCACATCGAGTGCAACGCAGCCTGCGACTACGCGCCGGTGATGACGGTCAACTGGGAGTTCTTCGACGACCAGACGCCGCAGAGCGCCCGCGAGCTCGTCGACCGCCTCCGTGCGGGCGACCCGCCCGCGCCGACGCGTGGTGCCGGCCCGGTCTGCACCTGGCGCGAGGCCGGGCGCATCCTGGCCGGGTTCCCGGACGGCAGGGCCGACGAGGGTCCGAGCGCGGGCGCCGCCTCGACGGTCGGCCTGCGCATAGCGCGTGAACGCGGCGAGACGGCGCCAGCGCCACCGAAAGCCGGCTCGTCCGACGGCTCCGGCGAGACGGACACCACCGACGCACCGCACGCAGGAGCCGGCTCATGACGCTCACACCCGTCCTTTCCGCGCACTGGGGCGAGGACAGCTCCTGGACGCTCGACGGTTATCAGGACGCCGGTGGGTACGCCGCCCTGCGCACGGCGCTCGGCATGACGCAGGACGCTGTGATCGAGCAGGTCAAGGCGTCCGGTCTGCGGGGCCGTGGCGGCGCCGGCTTCCCGACCGGCATGAAGTGGGGGTTCATCCCGCAGGGCGACGGCAAGGCCCACTACCTCGTGGTGAACGCCGACGAGAGCGAGCCGGGCACCTGCAAGGACATCCCGATGATGATGGCCACGCCGCACACGCTGGTCGAGGGCGTGATCATCTCGGCGTACGCGATCCGCGCCAACCACGCCTTCATCTACGTGCGCGGCGAGGTCCTGCACGTCGTACGCCGCCTGCAGAACGCGGTTGCCGAAGCGCGCGCGGCCGGGTTCATCGGCACAGACATTCTCGGCTCCGGGTTCGACCTCGAGATCACGGTCCACGCCGGCGCAGGTGCGTACATCTGCGGGGAGGAGACCGCCCTGCTCGACTCCCTGGAGGGCCGCCGCGGGCAGCCGCGCCTGCGCCCGCCGTTCCCCGCGGTGGCGGGTCTGTACGCCTGCCCGACGGTCATCAACAACGTCGAGTCGATCGCCAGCGTCCCGGCGATCATCGCCAACGGCGTCGAGTGGTACCGCTCCATGGGTTCGGAGAAGTCACCGGGCTTCAAGCTGTTCTCGCTGTCCGGTCACGTGCTCAACCCCGGTCAGTACGAGGCGCCGCTCGGCGTCACGTTCCGCGAGCTGCTGGACGTCGCGGGCGGCATGCGCGAGGGAGCCACCCTGAAGTTCTGGACTCCCGGCGGGTCGTCGACCCCGATCCTGACGGCCGAGCACATGGACACGCCGCTGGACTTCGAGGGCGTGGCGGCGCAGGGCTCGATGCTCGGCACGACCGCGCTGATGGTCTTCGACCAGACGACGTGCGTCGTACGCGCCGTGCTGCGCTGGACGGAGTTCTACGCCCACGAGTCCTGTGGCAAGTGCACCCCGTGCCGCGAAGGGACGTATTGGCTGCGCCAGATCCTGCAGCGACTGGAGAGCGGCGACGCCCGCGAGGAGGAGCTCGACCAGCTGCTGGACCTCGCGAACAACATCCTGGGCCGCTCGTTCTGCGCGCTCGGTGACGGCGCCGCGAGCCCGATCATCTCGTCGCTGAAGTTCTTCCGCGACGAGTACATCGCGCACCTGGGCGGGGGCTGCCCGTTCGACCCGGTCGCTTCGACCCTGTTCGCGACGGCCCAGGCGGGAGCCACCAGATGACCGCGACGAGCACCGCTCCCGCGGCCGGTGCCGGTGGCGAGCTCACGCCATTGACCGACATGGTCACCGCCACCATCGACGGTTTCGAGGTGACGGTGCCCAAGGGCACGCTGCTCATCAGGGCCGCCGAGCTGCTCGGCATCCAGGTGCCCCGCTTCTGCGACCACCCGCTGCTCGACCCGGTAGGTGCCTGCCGCCAGTGCCTGGTCGAGGTGACCGATGCGGGCAACGGCCGGGGCATGCCCAAGCCGCAGGCGTCATGCACGATTCCCGTCGAGCAGGGCATGGTCGTGAAGACCCAGCTCACCTCCGAGGTCGCGGACGACGCGCAGCGCGGGATCATGGAGTTCCTCCTGATCAACCACCCGCTGGACTGCCCGGTCTGTGACAAGGGCGGCGAGTGCCCGCTGCAGAACCAGGCGATGAGCAACGGCCGTGACGAGAGCCGCTTCGTCGACGTCAAGCGCACCTTCCCCAAGCCGATCAACGTCTCGTCCCAGGTGTTGCTCGACCGCGAGCGCTGCGTCCTGTGCGCGCGCTGCACCCGCTTCTCCACCCAGATCGCGGGCGACCCGTTCATCGAGATGCTCGAGCGCGGCGCGCTGCAGCAGGTGGGCATCTACGAGCGACACCCGTTCGAGTCCTACTACTCCGGCAACACCATCCAGATCTGCCCGGTTGGTGCGCTGACGAGCGCGAAGTACCGCTTCCGCGCCCGGCCGTTCGACCTGGTGTCGACACCCACCACCTGCGAGCACTGCGCGTCCGGGTGTTCGCTGCGCACGGACCACCGCCGCGGATCGGTCCTGCGCCGGATGTCCGGCGACGAGCCCGAGGTCAACGAGGAGTGGAACTGCGACAAGGGTCGCTGGGCGTTCCACTATCTGACGCGCGGCGACCGCATCACCCAGCCGCTGGTGCGCGGCGACGACGGCGTGCTAGCTCCCGCTTCGTGGCCGGTCGCGCTCGACCGTGCGGCCCGCGGGCTGCGCGCGGCGCACGGTCGGGCGGGCGTGCTCGTCGGCGGCCGGCTGCCGCTCGAGGACGCGTACGCGTACTCGAAGTTCGCCCGCGTCGCGCTCGGCACCAACGACATCGACTTCCGCGCCCGCCCGCACTCGGCCGAGGAGGCCGCCTTCCTCGCCGTCGAGGTCGCCGGCCGCGGCCTCACAGTGACCTACCGCGAGCTCGAGACCGCGCCGGCGGTGCTCCTCGTCGGCTTCGAGCCGGAGGAGGAGTCACCCATCGTGCTGCTCCGCCTGCGCAAGGCGGCTCGCAAGCACGCAGTCGCGGTGTTCGGCGTCGCGCCCTACGCGACCCGCAGCCTGTCCAAGGCATCCGGCACCTTGCTCGCCACCGTCCCCGGCGACGAGGCGAGCGTGCTGGACGCACTGGGCGAGGTTGGTGCGCGCGAGCTCGGCGCGGACTTCGAGCGGGCCGGTGCCGGCCTCCGCCTGGCCGGTGCGGTGATCCTGTGCGGCGAGCGCCTCGCCGCCGTCCCGGGTGCGCTCAGCGCCGTCTCGCGGCTGGCGCGTACGAGCGGCGCACGCCTCGCCTGGGTCCCGCGGCGGGCCGGCGACCGGGCCGCGCTGGAGGCGGGCGCGCTCCCCGGCCTGCTGCCGGGGGGGCGACCTGTTGCCGATGCCGTCGCCCGTGCCGAGGTCGAGCGCCTCTGGGGCGCGACGGTGCCCGCCGCAGCCGGCCGGAGCACGGACGAGATCCTCGCGGCGGCAACCCGCGGCGATCTGTCCGCCCTGGTCGTCGGCGGGGTGGAGCTCGACGACCTCAGCGACCCCGATGCTGCGCGGGAGGCACTGCGCACGGTGCCGTTCGTGCTCAGCCTGGAGGCGCGCGCCTCCGTTGTGACGGAGCTAGCCGACGTCGTGCTGCCGGTCGCGGCCGCGCCCGAGAAGGCGGGGACCTTCGTCGACTGGGAGGGCCGCGAGCGGCCGTTCGAGGCGGTGCTTCGCAGTTCTCCTATGGGCACTCCCTTGCTGATGCCCGACGGTCGCGTGCTCCATCAGGTCGCCGACGCGCTGTCCACGCCCCTCGGCCTGCCGCAGGGCAGCGTCGCGCGGCGTGAGCTCGTCGCGCTCGGCCGCTGGTCGGGCGTACGTCCGCCCACACCGGAGGTGACCCCGCCGAATAGTCCCGTCGCTGCTGAGGGTCAGGCCGTCCTCGCGAGCTGGCGGATGCTGCTCGACAACGGCCGGATGCAGGACGGCGAGCCGCACCTCGCCGGCACCCAGCGCGTTGCGGTCGCCCGGCTGTCTGGGGCCACGGCCCTCGAGATCGGTGCGGCGCCTGGCGCGGCTGTCGACGTCAGCACCGAGCGAGGCACGATCACGCTCCCGCTGGCCGTGACCGACATGCCCGATCGCGTCGTCTGGCTCCCGACCAACTCGGCGGGCTCGACCGTCCGTGCCACGCTCGCAGCGCTGCCGGGCGACATCGTACAAATCAGCGCCGCCCCGACCGGCGCCACGACGACCACAGGAGGCCAGCCGTGAGCGCTGCTACGACCGTCCTCGCCGGCACGACGATCGAGGGCTTCGGCGTCGACCCGTGGTGGCTGGTGCTCATCAAGGTCATCGTCGTCGCGGTCTTTCTCATCGTCTTCACCGTCTTCAGCATCTGGTTCGAGCGCAAGGTCGTCGCGCGCATGCAGCACCGCGTCGGGCCCAACCGCCATGGTCCCTTCGGCACCCTGCAGTCCCTCGCCGACGGGCTGAAGCTGCAGTTCAAGGAAGACATCACGCCGAAGGCAGCCGATCGCGTCGTCTTCATCCTCGCGCCGATGCTGACGATCTTCGCAGCGTTCCTGACCTTCGCCGTGATCCCCTTCGGTCCGAGCGTCTCGATCTTCGGTCACCAAACCGCATTGCAGATCACGGACCTTCCGGTCGCGGTCCTCTACGTCCTCGCCATCGCGTCGATAGGCATCTACGGCCTCGTCCTCGGCGGCTGGTCATCCGGCTCGACCTACCCCCTGCTCGGCGGCATCCGCTCCAGCGCGCAGATGATCTCCTACGAGATCGCGATGGGCCTGGCCTTTGTGGCTGTGTTCATGTACGCGGGCTCGATGTCGACCTCGGAGATCGTGGCGTCTCAGGCGAGCGGCGGGTCGACGGACCTGTTCGGCTTCACAATCTGGCTGCCGTCCTGGTACGCCGTGCTTCTGCTGCCGTCGTTCATCGTCTACGTCATCGCGATGGTGGGAGAGACCAACCGGGCACCGTTCGACCTGCCCGAGGCCGAGGGTGAGCTCGTCGGAGGCTTCCACACCGAGTACTCCTCGATGAAGTTCGCCTCCTTCTTCCTTGCCGAGTACATCAACATGGCGACGGTCTCGGCACTCGCGACCACGCTTTTTCTCGGCGGCTGGCGCGCTCCCTGGCCGATCTCGATCTGGGACGGCGCCAACACCGGTTGGTGGCCGATCCTGTGGTTCGTCGGGAAGCTCGTCGGCTTCCTGTTCTTCTTCGTGTGGCTCCGCGGCACCCTGCCGCGCCTGCGCTACGACCAGTTCATGAACTTCGGCTGGAAGGTCCTCATACCGGTCTCGCTCGGCTGGATCGTCGTGGTCGCTGCGCTTCGGGCCATGCGAAATGCCGCTGTGGATGCCCAGCTGTACGCGTTTGCGGCCGCTGCCGTCTTCGGCGCGATCTTCGTGGCCCTGTGGCTCTACGACTCGCTTCAAGCCCGTCGCGCGGCAGCCGCCGGTGAGGGCGAGCCGGCTCACGCGGGTTCGGACGTCGGCGGCGATGGCACGACCGTTCTGGGAACGGACGGGTCTATGGACTTCGACCCGTTCGCGGGCGGTTACCCTGTTCCGCCGCTTCCCGGCCAGGTGCTCCCCAGTCAAGTGTCCACTCGAGCGTCCGGTCGCGTGCCCGTCGCCGCCGGCAGCGGCAGCCGTACGGACGCGACGTTCACGACGCCGGACACCACTGCGAGCGAAGGGGGAACCAGCTGATGCCCGAGTTCCTCAACCCCGTGCGCGGGTTCGGGGTCACGTTCGCGACCATGTTCAAGAAGGTCCTCACCGAGGAGTACCCCGAGGTCAAGCGACCCGTCGCGCCGCGCTTCCACGGTCGGCACCAGCTCAACCGGCACCCCGACGGGCTCGAGAAGTGCATCGGCTGCGAGCTGTGTGCGTGGGCGTGCCCCGCAGATGCGATCTACGTCGAAGGGGCCGACAACACCGACGAGGCAAGATTCTCACCGGGCGAGCGCTACGGTCGCGTCTACCAGATCAACTACCTGCGCTGCATCTTCTGCGGGCTGTGCATCGAGGCGTGCCCCACCCGGGCACTCACGATGACCAACGAGTACGAGCTGGCCGACGACTCCCGTGAGAGCCTCATCTACGAAAAGCAGGACCTGCTTGCCGAGCCGCTGGCCGGCATGGTGCTGCCACCGCATCCGATGCCAGCCGGAATGGACGATCAGGACTACTACGCCGGAAGGGTCACGTCCGACATGGCCGTCGCCGCCCCGGCATCGACCGAGCCGGTGGTGAGCTCACCGCCTCTCCGCGAGCGCGCCCGCCGGGCACCGACGCCGCTGGGACATCGTGGGGCCACGGGACACCGAGGGAACAAGCGGTGACGACCATCGCAGCCGTGTTCGCCGCCGGCACCGCGCCGGGCCCGGACCACCTCGGCGAGTCGATCGTGTTCTGGGTGCTCGCACCCGTCGCCGTGATCGCCGCCCTCGGCGTCGTGTTCAGCCGCAAGGCAGTGCACGCGGCCCTGCTGCTCGCGCTCGACATGATCTGCCTGGCCGTGTTCTACATCGCCCAAGGCGCTGCGTTCCTCGGCGTCGTCCAGATCGTCGTCTACACCGGCGCGGTCATGATGCTGTTCCTGTTCGTTCTCATGATCGTCGGCGTCGACGCTTCGGACTCCCTGGTCGAGACGATCAAGGGACAGCGCTGGGCCGCTCTGCTCGTGGCCCTCGCGTTCGGCGCGCTGGCGGTCGCGGTCACGCTCCGGGCCACCACGCGCCCGGTCACGGGACTCGCGGGCGCCAACTCCGACGGCAATGTCGAGGGCATCGCCCAGCTCCTGTTCAGCGACTACGTCTTCGCTTTCGAGGCGACGAGCGCACTGCTCATCACGGCCGCGGTCGGCGCGATGGTGCTCGCGCACCGCGAGCGCCTGCACGCCAGGGCATCGCAGCGCGAGCTGTCGGAGGAGCGCTTCCGGGTGGGCACCCAGGTCACACCCCTGCCCGTGCCCGGCGTGTACGCACGTCACAACGCGGTGGACACGCCGGCGCTGCTGCCGGACGGCTCGATCGCCGAGTCCTCCCTCAACCGGACGTTGCAGGCCCGCGTCGGCACCGCCGCCCCCCGGGCCGCGGCGGCCCTCCCGCTCACCCTCGACCGCGCGGACGAGAGCGGGTCCGGTGGCTCCGACTCCTCGGTGAGTGCCGGGGAGGGGACCTGATGGACCCGACGGGTTACCTCGTGCTCTCGGCCCTGCTGTTCACGATCGGCGCCGCCGGCGTCCTCATCCGGCGCAACGCGATCGTCGTCTTCATGTGCATCGAGCTGATGCTCAACGCGACCAACCTCGCGTTCGTCACCTTCGCTCGTGTGCACGGCAACCTGCAGGGTCAGGTCATGGCCTTTTTCGTCATGGTCGTCGCCGCCGCCGAGGTCGTCATCGGGCTCGCCATCATCGTGACCATCTTCCGCACCCGCCGGTCCGCGTCCGTGGACGACGCGAACCTGCTCAAGTTCTGATGGGAAGCATGTCAACCAGCCTCCTGGCGCTCGCTCCGGCGGTCGAGACACCGGCGAGCGGGGTCGAGCAGTACGCCTGGCTGCTCGTCGGCCTGCCGCTGCTCGGCGCCGCGCTCCTACTCCTCGGCGGGCGCCGCACCGACCGCTGGGGTCACCTTGTCGGCCTGACTATGAGCACCCTCTCGTTCGTGCTCGGCGTCGCCATTTTCATGACGATGGTCAGCCGACCGTCGGAGGATCGCTCCCGCACGGTGGACCTCTTCACCTGGTTCGACATCGAGGGCTACCAGGTCGACGTCGGGCTCCTGCTCGACCCGCTGTCGCTGACGTTCGTGCTGCTCATCACCGGCGTCGGCTCGGTCATCCACCTGTACTCCGTGGGCTACATGGACCACGACCCCGAGCGACGCCGGTTCTTCGCCTACCTCAACCTCTTCGTCGCGGCGATGCTGCTGCTCGTCCTGGCCGACGACTTCCTCGTGCTGTACGTCGGCTGGGAGGGCGTCGGTCTCGCGTCGTACCTGCTCATCGGTTTCTGGCACTACAAGCCGTCCGCGGCGGTGGCGTCCAAGAAGGCGTTTGTCGTCAACCGCGTCGGCGACGTCGGGTTGTCGGTGGCGCTCATGGTGATGTTCGCGACCTTCGGCGCCACGAGCTTCTCCGCGGTCTTCAGCCTCTCCGCCGAAGCGAGCGAGGGTGTGCTGAACGCGATCGGCCTGCTCCTGCTGCTGGCCGCCTGCGGCAAGTCGGCGCAGTTCCCGCTGCAGTCCTGGCTGCTGGACGCGATGGAGGGCCCGACGCCCGTGTCGGCGCTCATCCACGCGGCGACCATGGTCACCGCGGGTGTTTACCTCGTGGTGCGGTCCCACGCGATCTTCGACGCCGCGCCCGCGGCCCAGCTCGCCGTCGTCATCGTCGGCACCGTCACGCTGCTCATCGGTGCCGTCATCGCGTGCGCCAAGGACGACATCAAGAAGTCCCTCGCCGGGTCGACGATGAGCCAGATCGGCTACATGATGCTGGCCGCCGGTCTCGGCCCGGCCGGATACGCCTTCGCGATCTTCCACCTCGTCACGCACGGCTTCTTCAAGGCCGATCTGTTCCTCGGCGCCGGCTCGGTCATGCACGGCATGAACGACGAGGTCAACATGCGCCGGTACGGCGGCCTGCGCGCCGCCATGATGGTCACCTACGCGACGTTCGCGGTCGGCTACCTCGCGATCATCGGCATCCCGCCGTTCGCCGGGTTCTGGAGCAAGGACCGCATCATCGAGGTGGCGCTCGCCGAGCACTGGTGGGCAGGAGTCGCGGCGCTGATCGGCGCGGGCGTCACCGCGTTCTACATGACCCGCATGATGCTGATGACCTTCCACGGCGAGCGGCGCTGGGACAAGGATGCCCACCCGCACGAGTCCCCGACCGTCATGACCGCGCCGCTGGTGATCCTTGCCGCCCTGGCCGCGGGCGGCGGGCTCCTGCTCTTCTTCGGTGGCGGCATCACAGGCTGGCTCGAGCCCGTCGTCGGCGAGGAGCACGCCGAGCCGCCGATCCCGGTGCTGGCCGTCACCGCCATCACCCTGCTCGTCGTGATCGCCGGTGTCGCGCTGGCCTGGCGTGCGTACGCGCAGGGCGCGATCGCCCGCGAGGCACCCACCGCGGTCAACGCCTCCGTGCGGGCGGCGCGCAACGACCTGTACGGCGACGCGTTCAACGAGGCAGCCCTCATGCGCCCCGGGCAGTACCTCACCCGCTCGCTGGTGTTCGTCGACAATCGAGGTATTGATGGCATGGTCAACGGCCTCGCCGCGTTCTTCGGCGGAAGCTCGGCGAGGCTGCGTCGGCTGCAGAACGGGTTCGTCCGCTCGTACGCGCTCACGATGTTCGGCGGGGCGGCCGCCGTCGTCGCGGCCCTGCTGGTCGTGATGCTCTGATGAGCGACTTTCCCCTGCTCACTGTCCTGATCGCGCTGCCAGCGGTCGGCGCCGTGCTCGTCATGGCGTTGCCACGGGCCAACGAGCACGTGGCCAAACAGGTCGCCCTCGCCGTGAGCGTCGCGACACTGGCGCTCACCGTCGTCATCGCCCTCGACTTCGACGCTGACGGTGCGACGTACCAGTTTCTCGAGACGTACGACTGGATCCCCGCGTTCGGTGTGCACTGGGCGCTTGGGCTGGACGGCATCGGGTTGTCCCTGGTGGCGATGACAGCGGTGCTGACGCCGATCGTGCTGGGCGCGGCCTGGCACGACGTGGAGACGGCGGCGGCCGCAGAACCGGGCTCGTCCAAGCGCTCGGTCAAGGCCTACTACGCGCTCATGCTCGTCATGGAGGCGATGGTCATCGGGACCTTCGCCGCGACCGATGTCTTCCTGTTCTACGTGTTCTTCGAGGCGATGCTCGTGCCGATGTACTTCCTGATCGGCAGCTTCGGCGGCGCGCAGCGGTCGTACGCAGCGGTGAAGTTCCTCCTCTACAGCCTCGTCGGCGGGCTGTTGATGCTGGCCGGCGTGATCGCGCTGTTCGTCCTGTCGGAGCAGGCCGGTGAAGGGTCGTTCCTGCTGTCCGACCTGCAGGAGCTCAGCACCAGCACGACCACGCAGCGCTGGTTGTTCCTCGCCTTCTTCATCGCCTTCGCGATCAAGGCTCCGGTCTGGCCCTTCCACACCTGGCTCCCGGACGCGGCTGCTCAGGCGACGCCCGCGAGCGGCGTTCTTCTGGTCGGAGTGCTCGACAAGGTCGGCACGTTCGGCATGATCCGCTACTGCCTCACGCTGTTCCCGGAGGCGTCCCGCTTCTTCGCCCCCACGATCGCAGTGCTCGCGGTGATCGGCGTCCTGTACGGCGCGCTGCTCGCCATCGGCCAGACCGACCTCATGCGCCTGGTCGCCTACACCTCGATATCGCACTTCGGCTTCATCACGCTCGGCATCTTCGCGATGACGACCACGGCGCAGTCCGGCTCGACCCTGTACATGGTCAACCACGGGTTCTCCACCGCTGCCCTGTTCCTGATCGTCGGCTTCCTCGTGTCACGGCGCGGCTCGCGCCTCGTCGACGCGTACGGCGGCGTTCAGAAGGTCGCGCCGCTGCTCGCCGGGACCTTCTTGATCGCCGGGTTGTCCGCGCTGGCGCTGCCCGGCCTGTCGACGTTCGTCAGCGAGATCCTCGTCCTGATCGGCAGCTATCCGCGGTACGAGGTGCTCACGGTGGTCGCGACCCTGGGCATCGTGCTTGCCGCGCTGTACGTCCTGCTGATGTACCAGCGGACCATGACCGGGCCGGTGGCTCCTCAGGTGGCAGGCATGACGGACCTCACCGCCCGTGAGCGCTTGGTCGTCGCTCCGATCATTGCGATCATCCTGGCACTCGGCTTCTACCCGCAGCCGGTGCTGGACGTCATCAACCCCGCGGTCGAGGCGACCTTGGAGCAGGTCGGCGTCGTCGACCTGGCCCCCAGCGTCCCCGCCGCCGCAGACGGCGAGGTGAGCCCGTGAGCACCGACCTCGTCGCGCTCGTCGATTTCGACTCCCCGGAGCTGGCATACGGCCCGCTCGCCCCGATCCTCATCGTGCTCGGGGTCGCCGTCGTCGGCGTGACCGTCGAAGCTTTTGCACCTCGCTCTTTGAGGCGCCCGATCCAGCTCGGGCTCGCACTCTTCGGGCTGGTGGCCGGGTTCGTCGCCGTGGTGCTCCTCGCGGGCAGTGCACGGATCACCGCGGAAGGCGCGGTCGTGGTCGACGGGCCGACCCTGTTCCTCCAGGGCACGATCCTGCTCCTCGCGATGTTGAGCCTGGGCCTCATCTCCGATCGGGTGACCGAGCCGGGTGGCAGCTTCGCGCCGCAGGCGTCGGCCCTTCCAGGCAGCGACGTGGAGCGCGAAGCCGACGCGCTCGGCGTCGAGCAGACCGAGGTCTACCCGCTGTTTATGTTCGCGGTGGGCGGCATGGTGCTCTTCCCGGCGGCGGGCGATCTGCTGCTCATGTTCGTCGCCCTCGAGGTGCTGTCCCTGCCGCTTTACCTCATGTGCGGCATGGCGAGGCGGCGCCGACTGCTCTCGCAGGAGGCGGCGCTCAAGTACTTCCTCCTCGGTGCCTTCTCCTCGGCATTCTTCTTGTTCGGGATCGCCCTGATCTACGGCTACTCGGGCACGCTGAGCCTGTCCGGCATCGCGACCTCGGTTGCCGGCGAGACGTTCGGCGAGGGCCTCCTGCTTGCCGGGACCGCGCTCGTGGCCGTCGGGCTGCTCTTCAAGGTGGCGGCCGTGCCGTTCCACGCGTGGACCCCCGACGTCTACGTCGGTGCGCCGACCCCGATCACCGCATTCATGGCCGCCTGCACGAAGGTTGCGGCATTCGGAGCGATGCTGCGGCTGTTCTACGTCGGGCTCGGCGGGACCCGATGGGACTGGGAGCCGATGTTCTGGGGCGTTGCCATCGTCACGATGCTGGCCGGCTCGATCCTCGCTCTCACCCAGAACGACGTGAAGCGCATGCTGGCGTACTCCTCCATCGCCCACGCAGGGTTCGTTCTCGTCGGCGTGGTTGCGACGAGCACGGAGGGTTTGTCGAGCGTGATGTTCTACCTCGTCGCGTACGGCTTCGCGACCATCGGCGCATTCGCCGTGGTCACGCTCGTACGCGATGGGGCGGGCGAGGCGACCCACCTGTCGCAGTGGGCCGGTCTCGGTCGCCGGACGCCGCTCCTGGCCGCCGCTTTCACGCTCTTCCTGCTCGCCTTCGCCGGGATTCCGCTCACCAGCGGGTTCACGGGCAAGTTCGCCGTGTTCGCGGCTGCGGTCGACGCCGGCGCCACCCCCTTGGTTGTCGTCGCGGTGTCGGCGAGCGCCATTGCCGCGTTCTTCTATGTGCGCGTGATCGTGCTGATGTTCTTCTCCGAGCCGATCGGCGACGGCCCGACCGTCAACGTTCCCAGCGTCGGGACATCAGTCGCCCTTGCGGTCGCCGCGGCTGTTACCGTCGTGTTGGGAGTCGTGCCGCAGCCAGTGCTCGACCTCGCCGGTGAGGCGGCCCAGTTCGTCCGGTGAGGCCGGTGCTGGTCGAGATGTGGGGCGGGGGAAGCGCATGACTGCAACTCGACCGTTCCGGCTGTCCTTCGCCGACCTGACCCTCGAAGGGGACATTCGCGAGGGCTTGGAGTCGGTCGAACAGCTGCTCCGGGAGTCCGTCAAGAGCGAGTCCCCCTTCGTCACCGAGACGGCCGGTCACTTGGTCAACGCCGGGGGCAAGCGCTTCCGGCCACTTCTCACCCTGCTCGCCGCTCAGCTCGGCGACCCGGCCGCTCCTGGCATCGTTTCGGCCGCTGTGGTGTGTGAGCTGACCCACCTCGCGACGCTGTATCACGACGACGTCATGGACGAGGCATCCCTGCGTCGCGGCGCGCAGAGTGCCAACTCGCGCTGGACGAACACGGTCGCGATCCTCACCGGCGACTTCCTGTTCGCGCGGGCGTCGGACCTGCTCGCCGATCTCGGGCCGGAGTGCGTACGCATCCAGGCGCGCACGTTCGAGCGCCTGGTTCAAGGTCAGATCCGCGAGTCGGTCGGGCCCGCACCGACCGACGACCAGCTCAGTCACTACCTCAGCGTGCTGTCCGACAAGACCGGCTCCCTGATCGCCACCTCGGCGCGCTTCGGCGCTCTGCTCAGCGGCCTCGACGAGCCCACGACCGATCTGCTCACGCGCTTCGGCGAGCGCATCGGGGTGGCATTCCAGCTCTCCGACGACCTGCTGGACGTGGTCGGGGACAGCGTGGAGTCAGGCAAGACGCCCGGCACCGACCTCCGCGAAGGCATCACGACCTTGCCCGCGATCTACGCGCGGCGCTCGGTCGACCCCGCGGACGCGCGCCTGCTCGCGTTGTTGCAGGGCCCGATCGCCGACGACACGGAGGTAGCGGAGGCGCTGCGGTTGCTGCGTTCCCATCCGTCACTCGATACGGCCCGCGCCGAGGTCAGGCGTTGGGCCGATGAAGCCCGCGAGGTCCTCGTCCCGCTGCGGGACACTGCACCCCGACGAGCGTTGGTGGCACTGTGCGACCTGGTTGTCGAGCGCACCGGCTAACATTTCCTTTTACACCCGGCAATTGCTTAATCACATTTAGTAGCGACTCCCTCGAGAATGCCGATGTCAGCAGCGCGTGCATTCGGTGCGTGCTGACACCCGTGACTGCTTGGGGCAATACGTACCGTTGCGTGCCGGTGTCGGCGCTCCTATGCTCGGGACGTCCCGCCCCCCTGAAGGCGGGGCCCTCGGCTTCGAGGGTGGTTCTGCAGAGCGGAGCACAGTTATGCACCTACGCACTTTTCCCGCGGTAGGCATCGGTGTTGCGGCACTGATCCTGTCCACGACCTTTGCGGGTACGGCGACTGCGGCCGACCCGGATGGGGTGTCCGGCCTGTCGGCGGTGCACAAGAGCACGGCCTCGTCGAGCAGTGCTCCCGGGATAGAGCTGAAGAAGGGGGACTGTTTCTCGAGTCTCAAAGAACCCGACGGGTTGAACGGCATCGCGTCGCAGGACCTGTACGACGAGGCCGCGGTCGCGTCCGGGGCCGACGACTTCGAGTGCAACTCAGACAAGAAGAAGAACCGGAAAGTGAAGAAGGTGAAGGCGCTGGGTGTCTACTACAACGGTTCCGGCCCCGCCGATTCCTTCAACGTCACCGTGCACAACAACGACGGCGGCGAGCCCGCCGACGACGACGTCAAGTGCTCCTTCCCGGAGCAGGCGTACACCGTCGAGGGCGACCCGGGCACGGTCCAGACCTTCACGATCAAGGTCGAGGGCGAGAAGTGCGCGCTCAAGAAGGGCAAGACCTACTGGCTGGAGATCCAGGCGGTCATGGCCTTTGCAACCGGCGGGCAATGGGGCTGGGAAGTCACCACGACCCAGCACGAGAACCCGGCTGACTGGAAAGAGAACGGAGCCTTCGGAACGGCCTGCACCGAGTACCAGAACGGGCTGACCATGGAAGACTGCATCTTCGGTGGAGCGTCCGGCGTTCCGGACTTCATGTTCTCGGTCACGTAACTCGCAAGACGTAACACGCACCTTGCCACCGGCAAAGGGGTCGCCCGTTCTGGGCGGCCCCTTTCGCTTGTGTCACACGACTTCGGTTCAAAGGCTCAGCGGGTGCGGGGCCCCCGGTCCGCGCCGCTGCCGTCGTAGCTGGTCGCTGGTGAAGAGCATGAGCGCGACCCAGACCAAGCCGAATCCCACCCATCGCACGGGCGGCATTTGTTCGTCGACGATGAGCACGCCGATGAGGAACTGGAGCAGTGGCGCGAGGTACTGCAGCAAGCCGAGGGTCACCAGCGGCACTCGGCGCGCGGACGAGGCGAAGAGCAGCAGCGGCACCGCGGTGACGACTCCCGAGGCGGCCAGCAACAATGCGTTGGCTGTTCCCGCGTGGCCAAATGCCGACTGGCCACTGACCTCCAGCATGGCCAGGTAGCCGACGGCTGGCAGGAGCAGGACGCCAGACTCCACCGCGAGCCCATCGGTCGAGCTCACCGCGACCTTCTTCTTGAGCAGCCCGTACGTCCCGAAGCTTGCCGCGAGCGCCAGCGCGATCCACGGCGGACGCCCGTAGTCGACGGCCAGGACGACGACGGCGATCGCCGCCACCGCGACCGCTGCCATTTGGGCCGGGCGAAGTCGCTCGCGCAGGACGACCACGCCGAGCAGAACAGTGATGAGCGGAACGATGAAATATCCCAGCGACGCCTCGACGACGTGGCCGGAGTTGACGCTGTAGACGTACACGTACCAGTTCACCGAGATGAGACAAGCGGCAGCCGTCAACGGCACCATTCGTCGTCGATCCGTGCTGACGGCTCGGAGGCGGCCGAGCTGGCGGGCGGCGATGAGCACGATTAGGATGAAGACAAAGGACCAGACGAATCGGTGCGCCAGGATCTCTGCCGCGCCCGCCGGCTCGAGGAGCGGCCAGTAGAGCGGGAAGAGGCCCCAGATCCCGTATGCGGCAGCGCCGAAGACGACGCCGCGACGCTCCTCGGACACGGTCAAGCCTGACCCTGCGAGGCTTCAGTCGAGTATCCGGTCGCTTGGCCGGGCGACCGTCGATCCATGTGTCGAGTCGACTGTCGGGACGAGGGCTCAGTCGAATATCCAGCTGCCGTCATGACTATGCCGCTGCCCATGGCCTTTGCTGAGTTCCATCCCGGCGGCATCGAGACTCGCCCTGGCCGGGTCTGGACGGCAGCGCGTCAATCCAGTTCGGCCCGGTCAGGCGACGACCCAGGTGTCCGAGCCGGCAAGCAATGCGGCGAGCGGGTCGGTGTCACGGTCGGACGCAGCGGCGGTCGGCGCGGTGAGCGCCGCCTTCTTGAGCTGGTCGGCCATCAGGTCGTCGTACACCGGAGCCTGTACGTCGCGGAACACACCGACGGGCGTCGGCGCGAGCGACCCACCGCCGATGCGCGAGAGCGCGAACGCGGTGGAGGGGTCTTCGGCGTGTGCGTCGTGGACGAGCAGGGCGTCCTCGCCGACCTCCGCCACCTCCGCCACGCCGAGGCTGCCGTCGGGGCGTCGGATAACGCCGCGCTCGCCCGTGGCTCCGAGACGCATGGGCTGACCGTGCTCGAGCCGCAGCAGCACCTCGTCCTTCGTGTCCGGGCCCTTCAGGATCTCGAAGGCGCCGTCGTTATAGATGTTGCAGTTCTGGTAGATCTCGACGAACGCGGCGCCCTTGTGCGCAGCCGCCGCGCGCAGCACCTCGGTCAGCTGCTTGCGCTCGGAGTCGATCGCGCGCGCGACGAAGGTGGCGTCCGCACCCAAGGCGAGGGACAGCGGGTTGAAGGGCCGGTCGAGCGAGCCCATCGGCGTCGACTTGGTGATCTTGCCGAGCTCCGAGGTGGGGGAGTACTGGCCCTTCGTCAGGCCGTAGATGCGGTTGTTGAACAGCAGGATCTTGAGGTTGACGTTGCGCCGAAGGGCGTGGATCAGGTGGTTGCCGCCGATGGAGAGGCCGTCGCCGTCACCGGTGATCACCCACACCGACAGGTCCGGGCGGGAGGTCGAGAGGCCCGTCGCGATCGCGGGCGCGCGGCCGTGGATCGAGTGCAGGCCGTACGTGTTCATGTAATAGGGGAAGCGCGACGAGCAGCCGATGCCGGACACGAAGACGACGTTCTCGCGGCGCAGCCCGAGCTCCGGCAGGAACGACTGCATGGTGGCCAGCACCGCGTAGTCGCCGCAGCCGGGACACCAGCGGACCTCCTGGTCGCTGGTGAAATCCTTCTTCGTTTGCGCGACGTCGGTTTTCGGGACCAGCGACAGGGCTGGCAGCCCATGGCCGTTCAGCTCGGCACTCACCGAGTCACCTCCGTGTGTCAACACAGGACCCGGCGGCAGGCGCGGGGGCCGCTGGACACAGCCACCTCCCATCCCATCACATTCCGGCGCCGCGTTCAGGTCACTTGGCGTCATGGTCCGCCCTCGCAGCGCGCGTCGCTCGTCGCGATTAAGTGTCCGAGAGATAAGGCACCACCTGTGGTACCATACATCGTGAAAAAGACGACGCTCTATCTCCCCGACAGCATGAAGCGAGCAGTCGAGGCGGAGGCAGTGCACCGTGGTGTCTCGGAAGCTGAGGTCATCCGGCAGGCGATCTCGGCTGCTGTTGTTCCAATCGAGGCGCGCGCGCGGGGCGCTGTGTTCGCCAGCGATGTCCTTCTTGCCGACGACGTGGATCGGCAGCTCACCGGCTTCGGCGACCGGTGATCGTTGCGGACACGAGCGGCCTGCTCGCGCTGTTCAACGAGCGAGAGCCGCTGCACGCTGAAGCACGAGCCGCAGTCGCCCGCGAAGCCGCTCCCCTTGTCGTCTCGCCCTACGTTGTAGCGGAGCTCGACTATCTCGTGGGATCGCGGATCGGTGCGTCGGCTGAGCTGGCTGTTCTCCGGGAGCTGGCCGGGCCTGGGTACGTGCTGGCCGCAGTCGACCAAGAGCTGCTGCTCGCGGCCGCGGACGTCATCGAGAGATATGCCGACCAGGCAGTCGGCGTCGCCGACGCGTCCATCGTGGTGCTGGCCGACCGCCATCGAACCGACCAGGTGCTGACGCTCGACCATCGGCATTTCACCGTCCTGCGGACCCACCGAGGTGGACGTTTCACGCTACTGCCGTGACCGGCAGGCCGGTAGCCGGCCGGGCGCATGCAGCTCAGTCGAGCAGGTCCGAGATCACGTCGGCAAGCTCTTCGGCCTTGAACGGCAGTCCCCGCACCTTGTTGTAGCCCAGCACGTCGACGAGGTAACGCGCGCGGAGCAGCATCGCGAGCTGCCCGAGGTTCATCTCCGGGACGAGCACCTGGTCGTACGCCGCCATAACGTCACCCGTGTTGGCTGGGAAGGGGTTGAGGTGGCGCAGGTGCGCCTGGGCGACGCGACCGCCGTTGGCCCTGACCCGCCGCACCGCCGCGCCGATCGGGCCGTACGTGGAGCCCCAGCCGAGGACGAGCACGCGTGCCCGTCCCGACGGGTCGTCGACGTCGAGCGGCGGGATGTCGCGCGCGATGCCGTCGATCTTGGCCTGCCGCGTCCGGACCATGAAGTCGTGGTTGGCGGGGTCGTAGGAGATGTTGCCGTGCCCGTCGGCCTTTTCCAGACCGCCGATGCGGTGCTCGAGGCCGGGTGTGCCCGGGACCGCCCACGGGCGGGCGAGCGTCTTCGGGTCACGGAGGTACGGCCAGAAGTCCTCGCCGTGGTTGGGCTCGGTGGCGAACGACACCCGCATCTCGGGCAGTTTCGTGACGTCCGGGACCGCCCACGGCTCGGAGCCGTTGGCCAGGTAGCCGTCCGACAGCAGGATCACCGGCGTCCGGTACTTCGTCGCTATCCGAGCCGCCTCGAGTGCGGTGTCGAAGCAGTCCGACGGCGAGCTCGCGGCGATGACCGGCAGGGGCGCCTCGCTGTTGCGGCCGTGGATCGCCTGCAGCAGGTCGGCCTGCTCGGTCTTG
>Ga0136634_10000259_pt1 | contig 25585 bp, 26 predicted proteins | sample AntDrymUQ8332106_2_FD_104654 | JGI IMG/M metagenome (GOLD analysis project Ga0136634, IMG submission 104654) | Polar desert sand microbial communities from Dry Valleys, Antarctica - metaG UQ833 (21.06) | ecosystem: Environmental > Terrestrial > Soil > Desert | place: Antarctica: Dry Valley... | reverse complement strand
CGCCCATGCCTGCCGGGAGGCAGCTCCGCTTTTTCTGGAAGAGCCGGTTTGGCCGCCGGAGGATTTTGCCACGCTTTGCGATGTTGGCGAACGCGGGGGGCTGGCAATTGCCGCGGGAGAAAATGCGTGCACCGTCCACCAGTTCCGGCAGATGCTGGAGGCGGGCGCCGTCACCTATGCGCAGCCCTCGGTCATCAAGGCGGGCGGCGTTACGGAATACCTGAAGGTCGCGGCGCTCGCCGATGAATTGGGCGTTAAGCTCGCTCCGCATTCGCCTTACTTCGGGCCGGGATTTCTCGCGACGCTGCAGCTCATGTCCGTGCGGGATGACGGCACCTTCATCGAAATGTTTTACATGCACCGCGATGCCTGCCTCTGGAAAGGCGCCATCGAGATCGACGCCGCCGGGACGATCGAGGTGCCGGACGGGCACGGATTGGGCTTTGTGCCCGACCCCGAAATCATCGAGCGCTATCGCGTATCGTGACCTGATGCGGTGTGTGGAAGGCCGCTGGGCTCGGACGTCGAGTAACAGGCGGAAATGCCCTCTCCCGGGGAGAGGGTTGGGTGAGGGGGATCGTGGGCCGAACGAGAATGCGGGCGCCGCCGCGCTTAGTGCACCCGCCGTACGCAGAACTCCACGGCGTCGAGAAGGGCCGACTTTGCCTCGCAGGCGGGAAAAATCGCCAGTGCGTCGCAGGCCATGGCGCCGTAATGGCGGGCGCGCTTGATCGTATCCTCGAGCGCTCCGTATTTTGCCATGAATCCGATGGCGTGGTCGAGGTCGCCGTCGCGCATGTCGCCCTCCTCCAGGGTGCGCCGCCAGAAGGCGCGCTCCTCGTCATTGCCGCGGCGGAAGGACAAGACCACCGGAAGCGTGATCTTGCCTTCGCGGAAATCGTCGCCGATGCTTTTGCCGAGCTTGGCCTGCTCGCCGGAATAGTCCAGCGCGTCGTCCACGAGCTGGAAAGCCAGGCCGAGATTTTTCCCGTAGGAGCGCAGCGCCGCCTGTTCGCCGGCCGGGCGCTCGGCGATGATGCCGCCCACTTCCGCCGCCGCCGAAAACAGCGCCGCCGTCTTGGCGTTGATGACGGAAAGATAGTCGTCCTCGGTCGTCGCGGTGTTCTTGGCGATGGAGAGCTGGAACACCTCGCCTTCGGCGATCACGACGGCGGCGTTGGAGAGCACGCGCAGCGCCCCCAGCGACCCGACCTCCACCATCATCTTGAACGCCTGGCCAAGAAGAAAATCCCCGACCAGCACGCTCGCCTCATTGCCCCAGAGCAGGCGCGCGGCGACCTTGCCGCGGCGCAGATCGCTTTCGTCCACCACGTCGTCGTGGAGCAGCGTGGCGGTGTGCATGAACTCGACGCTGGCCGCCAGCTTGACATGGCCGTCGCCCGCATAGCCGCACAGTCTGGCCGAGGCGATGGTCAGCATGGGCCGCATCCGCTTGCCGCCGCTGTCGATGAGATGGCGCGCCAATTCCGGGATCATCTCCACATCGGAGCGCGCCTTGTCGAGGATGATGCGATTGACGCGGGCCATGTCGCCCTCGACGAGGGTCAGCAACGGCTGCAGCGTGTCGAGCAATTCGCGTTGCTCATCGATTTTTATAACCACTCCCAAGCCCGCTTCTCCTCACACCCGGCTTCTTCTTCAGGCAGTATAGGCGCTGTGGTAAAGGGGGGGTCAAGCATCCAGGGCATACCTGCGACGATGTAATCAGATTCCATTCCTTTTGCCTGCGCCGTGCTTTACAAGCGTGGGTCTGCCGCCCGGCTCAGAGCGGCGCTCGGCAAAAGAAACGGCTTGTATGCATAAGGCGGTTGAACGCGATGAAAGAACTCATACGAAGCAACGATCTGGTTCTGTTGTCTTACGTCGAAGCCTTGCTGAAGGAGGCAGGCATCGCCCATGAATTCGCGGACGAGCATATGAGCGCCGTGGTCGGCTCGATCGATGCCTCCCCGCGCCGCATTCTCGTGAACGATAGGGATTGGTCCCAGGCGCAAGAGCTAGTCAATGCCGCGCAGGTCAGCGAACCGCCAGCCGATGACGTTTGACGCCGAACACGCCGCCCTCGGCCTGGAGACGACGGAGGACGCGTTTCTCGGCGGCAAGCTGATGATCGCTCAGCCCAAATCCGGGCCGCGCGCGGGGCTCGACGCCGTGTTTCTGGCCAGCGCCTGTCCCGCCAAGGCTGGGGACAAGGTCCTCGAAGCTGGAGCGGGAAGCGGCATCGTGGCACTTGCGGTCGCGCAAAGGGTGCTGGGCGTCACGGCGACCGGGGTGGAGATCGACGCCAGCCTGGCCACGCTGGCGAGCCGAAATGCCGCGGCGAACGGGCTGGCCGGCGCCGTACGCTTCGTGCAGGGCGATGTGACAGGCTCATCCGGCGCCCTGGCCGGTCTTGGCCTGACGCCTTCCAGCTTCGATCATGTGCTGGCGAACCCTCCTTTCCTGCTTGCCGGCGCGGCGCGGTTGCCGCCGCATGCGATGCTGCGCCGCGCGCATGCCGCCAGCTCGGGCGAATTAGAGGGCTGGGTGCGGTTCCTGGCCGGCTTCGCCCGGCCCGGGGGCACGCTGACGCTGATCCATCGCGCCGACGCCTTACCGCGCCTCTTGCCGCTGCTGCACGGCCGCTTCGGAGCGCTCACGCTGTTTCCGCTGTTTCCGCATGCCGAAGAACCCGCGTCGCGGATCCTCATCCACGGCATCAAAGGCAGCCGCGCGCCGCTGCGCATGCAGCAAGGCCTGGTGCTTCACGGGGAAGACGGCAGCTTCACAGCCGCCGCCGAAGCGGTGCTGCGCGCGGGCGCACGCCTTGAACTTCATGGCGGGGCACCGCATTTGCCCGAAGAATTCTGAACGCGCCTGCGGACTTTTTCATCCACAGGTTGTCCACGGCTCCCATCCCCGCGATGTCGCGCACAACTCGAAATTCCTTACCGAAACAGGCGTCATGAGCAAATTGCTAAAAAGACTCTTCAACAAAGGTCCGGTCGTTCCCGTGGTCCGGCTTTCCGGCGTGATCGGGGCGGCAACGCCTTTACGGCAAGGCCTATCGCTGGCCGCGGCCGCTGCTCCGCTGCAGCGCGCCTTCGCTATGGCCGACGGCGCGGTGGCCATCCAGATCAATTCGCCCGGCGGCTCGGCGGTTCAATCGCGGCTTCTCTTCCAGCGCATTCGCGACCTCGCGCGGGAAAAAAACGTGCGTGTCTTTGTATTTGCCGAAGATGTCATGGCATCGGGCGGCTACATGATCGCGTGCGCGGGCGATGAAATCTATGCCGACCCGTCGTCGATCGTCGGCTCGATCGGCGTTCTGTACGCCAGCTTCGGCCTTGTCGAACTCATCGACAAGATCGGCGTCGAACGCCGGGTTCACACCGCCGGACAGAAGAAAATGGCTCTCGACATTTTCCAGCCGGAAGACCCCGACGACATCGAGCGGCTGAAGAACATCCAGCGCATTATCCACGCCGAATTCATCGATCTCGTGCGCCAACGCCGGGGACGCAAGATCGAGGCGCAAGGCGATCACTTATTCACAGGCGAGTTTTGGAGCGGACGGCAAGCTCTTGAGCTTGGCCTGGTTGATGGCATTATGGACCTCAGGACGAAGATGCGGGAGCTTTACGGGGACAAGGTCCAGTTGCGGCTGATCTCAGCCGAACGCGGCCTTTTCCGCCGTCGCATTCCCGGTGTGTGGTCCGCCCTGGATGCTTCTTTGGCAAGACCCGCGGCGATGAGTCTCGCGGACGACGTGATCTCAGCCATCGAAGCAAGAGCGATCTGGGCAAGGTTTGGCTTTTGAGTACGCCTCCTATTGAGGTGCAGTGGGGTTTGCATGGTGTCGCAGTTGGTTGCGTTCGGCGCGATGAGCGCTGCGTGTTGGTTTGGCACGAAGTGGCTGAAACAGGAGTTTGCGCGTGTCGACGGTGAAATGAGGCGCGCCCAGCGGATGCTTCAGCGGGTAAGGAATAGCCCCAAGCCGCAGTTCGAATTCGACCCGCTCTCGGGACATTACCGCCCGCGCCCGTAATCTGAGGGCGGTTGGTGGTTGCCGCAAGGCGGGCGCGCAAAGCTGCGCGCCTTTCGCCTCGCAGAAATAACACGACTGGGCAGCAGCCAGCTTGACCGCCAGTCCGCCCCCGTTTTAGGGTTCGCCGTCGATCAGCGAACGGCTCCCATGAAAAAGATGAACTCCGCCCCCGGCAACAAATCCCAGGGCTTGCCGAAGACTCCGGCACTACACAGCGAGACCGTACCGGCCAAAGTGAGCGGGATGGGACAGCAGTCCCACGGGCTTAGGCCGGACAAATCCTTCCAGGATCTCATCCTCACCCTTCAGCATTTTTGGGCGGAGCAGGGCTGCGTCATTCTGCAGCCTTACGACATGGAAGTGGGCGCGGGCACCTTCCACCCGGCGACGACCTTGCGCGCGCTTGGACCAAAGCCCTGGTATGCCGCCTATGTCCAGCCCTCGCGCCGCCCCAAAGATGGCCGCTACGGCGAAAATCCCAACCGGCTGCAGCACTATTATCAGTTCCAGGTGATCCTAAAGCCCTCGCCGACGGACATTCAGGACCTGTATCTGCAAAGCCTCGACAAGATCGGCATCGATCTCGCCAATCATGACATCCGCTTCGTCGAGGACGATTGGGAAAGCCCGACGCTGGGAGCCTGGGGCTTGGGTTGGGAAGTATGGTGCGACGGCATGGAAGTGTCGCAGTTTACTTATTTTCAGCAAGTCGGCGGCTTTGACTGCGATCCGGTGGCGGGGGAGCTCACCTACGGCTTGGAGCGTCTCGCGATGTACTGTCAGGGCGTGGACCGCGTCTATGATTTGAACTTCAACGGCCGCGACGACGCCAAGAAGATCACCTATGGCGATGTTTTTCTGCAGGCCGAGCAGGAGTATTCGCGCCACAATTTTGAATTCGCCGACACCGAGCTGCTGCTGCAGCGCTTTCGCGACGCCGAAAAGGAATGCAAGGCGCTGCTGTCCGCAGGCAATCCGCGAAACCAGGCCAATGATGCGCGGCACAAAATGGCTCTGCCGGCCTATGATCAATGCATCAAGGCCTCGCACATCTTCAACTTGCTGGATGCGCGCGGGGTCATCTCGGTCACGGAACGGCAGAGCTACATTTTGCGCGTGCGCGATCTGGCCAAGGCATGCTGCGAGGCGTGGCTGCGTACCGAAGGCGGCGGTGCCCCGTGATCCGTGCACGGGCCGAGCAAAAGTACCGCGCGCAGCCGCTTGCCTGGATCTCTAAGCCTGAAATTTTGCTGTCCGTATCGGCCATCGCCATAAGCGGGCTGGTCCTGCTGCCGATCCTCACCATCATCGTGCTGGCGCTGACCCCCGCCCCAGGCGTTTGGCCGCATCTGCTGAGCACCACGCTGCCCCTCGCCGTGTGGCAGACCTTGCTGCTCATGACCGGCGTAGGCTTCTTGACACTGTTGATGGGCACCGGCACGGCCTGGCTCGTGACGATGTATGCCTTTCCGGGGCGGGGGCTATTCGATTGGCTGCTAATCCTGCCCTTGGCGCTGCCGACCTATATCACCGCCTATTGCTACGGCGAGTTCCTGGATTTCACCGGCCCCTTGCAAAGCGGCTTGCGCGCCGTTTTCGGCTTTACCCGTTATCAGGATTACTGGTTTCCCAATGTCCGATCCGTTGGCGGGGCCATCTTTATCATGTCCGCCGTGCTCTACCCTTATGTCTATCTCGCCGCACGGGCGAGCTTCGTGCAGCAATCCCACGGCGTCATTGAGGTGGCGCGCACGCTGGGCCGCGGCGGTTTTGGCGCGTTCGTTTCCGTGGCGCTGCCCATGGCGCGGCCCGCGCTCGCGGCGGGCGTATCGCTGGCGCTTATGGAATGCCTGAACGACATCGGCGCGGTGGAGTATCTCGGCGTGAATACGCTCAGCGTCAGCGTTTATACCCTCTGGCTCCAGCGCTCCAGCCTGGCGGGCGCGGCGCAAATCGCGCTGGTGCTGTTTTGCTTTGTTCTGCTGCTCATGCTGATCGAACGCTCTGGCCGGCAAAGGCGCCGTTTCGATAATAGCGGCCGCCATGGCGTGAAGCCCGAACAAACTTTGGCGCGAACTTCGGGATGGCTTGCATCCGCGGCCTGTTTTTTGCCTGTGCTTGCCGGATTCATCATTCCCGTCGGCATATTGCTGCAGGGAGCAATGGCTTATGGAGCACAGTTCGACCTTGCGGACTATAGCAATGCCGCGGGCACCAGCCTCGTGCTGGCGGTCAGCGCCGCCGCCATTATCGTTGTGCTTGCCTTGACGGCCGGCGCCGCGTTGCGGCTCTCGCCGAGCGTGCCCGTGCAGGCGGCTGCGCGGCTGTCGGCGCTCGGCTATGCGATCCCCGGCACAGTCCTGGCGCTCGGCCTTATCATCCCATTGGCGAGCCTCGACAATGCGCTCAGCGAAGCCATGGGCAGCGTCTTCGGCGTAAAAACCGGGCTCTTGCTGTCGGGCTCCGCCGCCGCGCTTATCCTTGCCTATGTCATTCGTTTTCTATCGGTGGCCTTGAGCACGGTGGAAGCGGGTTGGCAGGGTTTGTCGCCCAATCTCGACGCCGCGGCCCGCTCGCTGGGCGCAGGTCCTGTTAAAACGCTCGGCGCCGTGCACCTGCCGCTGTTGCGGCCCGCGATCGGCGCCGGCGCACTTCTCGTCTTCGTGGATACCATGAAGGAATTGCCCGCAACATTGCTGCTGCGTCCCTTCAATTTCGAGACCCTTGCCACGCAGATCTATACGTTTGCTTCCCAAGAGCAGTTCGAGCGCTCCGCGATCCCCGCCTTGACGATTGTCGCCGTCGGGCTCATTCCGCTGCATCTCTTGAACCGCGCCCTGCGGCCGACCTCGGCGTGGCTGTTGCGCAATAGTCATAACACAACGCAAGATAGCGGCTGACCCGCGCCAACCATCGGGCGTGGCCGCAACGTCGCCGTTTTTCCAGGGTCCTTGTAAAGCTTGTGAGACAGCTTTACGACGCTATGGCATGATTTGCGCATTGCGTTATGGTAGTTTTAGGAAACCACATGTGAAAGCTGTAGAGGCGGTCGCGGGATACAGAGAAAAGGGATCTATGAAGGCCTCAAGATTGAGTTGGAATGCATCCGCCCTGGTTGTCACGGGTGTCTTGGCGGTATTTGCCGGTCGCGCCATTCATGCGGTTGAGCAGAGTGGAACGCCTGAAGAGGTATATCAGCTCGAAGACAGCAACTCACTTTTCGGAAGTTACCTTGCTGGACGCGTCGCAAGAAGCCAAAGGGATAATCTTGTTGCCGCGCAATATTACCGCGAAGCCTTGGAACGCGATCCGGCCAGCAAGGAAATACTGGAAGATGCTTTCCAGCTGAAACTTGCAACGGGGAATTTCGTCGAGGCCAAGATGCTGGCCCGCAAACTTCTCCTGCGCAATGCCGATCACAAAATCGCTAACCTCTTCCTTGGTATCGATGCGTTCTCGGACAAGAATTATCGCGCCGCTGAAAACCACTTCAAGGCGGTCGGTAAAGCGCCGATTGCCGAACTCACGGCGAATTTAGCCCGCACCTGGACCGAGTACGCCCGGGGTCAGGTGAACGAGGCGGTCAAGTTTTCCACGCAAGTCAGCACCCCGCAGACCGAGGGTTCTCAGCATATCGAATTGCTGCATCGCGCCATGCTTGCCGATCTTGCCAAGAAAAAGACGCTCGCCCGGCAGGCTTACGCTCAGGTTCTGAAAAAGAACCCGCGCAGCCTTCGCGCCGCCGAAGCCTATGCCCGCCACGCCGCCTTTTGGGGCGACAAAGACCTGGCCGAGAAAGTGCTCAAGCCGCATCTCGCCACGACCAACCCGAATCCGCTTTTGAAAGCGTTGGCCGATGACATCGCCGCAGGGAAGAAGATTTCCCTCATGGTCACCGACGCCAAGGAAGGGCTTTCGGAGGTTTTTCAAGGCATCGGCGAAGCGCTGGCCGGCGATGGCGTCGTCGACGCGGGACACCTTTATCTGCAGCTCGCCTTGTCGGTGCGGCCCGATTTCGTCGTCGCCCAATACGCGCTCGGCGAGTTGTATGACCAGCTCAAAAACTACGACTTGGCCGCGGCATCGTTCGACCGTGTGCCGCGCGAGTCACCGCTTTGGCTCAATGCGCAGCTGCGCAAGGCCTATGATCTGAATTCGCTAGAGCGGATCGATGCAGCGAAAGCGGCGCTTCTCGAGCTCATCAAAGTCGCCCCTGACGATATGCGGTCCTATTACACGCTGGGCAATTTGCTGCGTGGGAACAAGGAATACGCTTCCGCTGTGGAGTATTACTCCAAGGCCATCGGGAAGCTCGGTACGACGGATAAGTCACATTGGTCCGTCTTTTACGCCCGCGGCGTATCCTACGAGCGTATAAAGGACTGGCCGAAGGCGGAGGCCGATCTGAAAAAGGCGCTGGACCTGGATCCCAATCAGGAACTGACGCTCAACTATCTCGGCTATTCCTGGGTCGATCAGAGCCTCAATATTAAGGAAGCCATGGAGTTGATCCGGCGTGCGGTCCAGCTCCGCCCGAATGACGGCTATTTTGTCGACAGTCTTGGCTGGGCCTATTACCGGCAGAAAGACTTCAATCAGGCCGTTAAGCAACTTGAGCGCGCTGTGGAGCTTAAGCCGGATGATCCCGTCATCAACGATCATCTTGGCGATGCGTATTGGAATGTCGGCCGGCGCTTGGAAGCCAAGTTCCAATGGAAGCAGGCGCTGGAGCTGAAACCAGAGGCCGATGACGAGGCCAAGATCAAGAAGAAGCTCGACGCGGGGCTCATTGAGGAACCCTCTACGCGGGCCACGCTGCTGGATGGCTCTCTGGCCGGGCAGCCCGCAACCGAAAGCAAGTGACCGGTAGCACGCTGGGGCAAGGTTCGGCGGCGGATCGTAACAGTGACGCCGCCTTTCCTTTGCGGGACATCGCGCGCGCCAAAGTCAACCTCACGCTGGAAATCCTGGGCCGACGCGCGGATGGCTATCACGAGCTGCGAAGCCTCGTCGCGTTCACGCGCTTCGGCGACGCGCTTAGCGTCCATCCCGGCAAGCCATTCTCTCTCCAGGTCGACGGCCCGTTTGCCTCGGCCCTCGATGGCGGCAATCTCGTTCAAGCAGCGGCGGAGCTATACGCCAAGGCTGACCTACAGCCGTATGACGTCCAAGCGCTTGCACCGGAGAGCGCCGATGCTGCCCGTGGGTCTTCGCCCTCCCCTACTCCGGAGGGAACGCAGCCTTACGCGAGCCTTGGCGCATTCCGGCTTGAAAAGCGCATCCCCGTTGCTGCGGGACTGGGCGGCGGGTCGGCCGACGCGGCCGCGGCCTTGCGCCTGCTCGCGGGTTCACCCACGGAGGCCAGCCGCCTGCGCGCACTCCTCCCGCTCGCCGCGAAACTCGGCGCCGATGTGCCGGTGTGCGTGTTTTCGCAGGCCGCGATCATGACCGGAGTTGGCGAACGCCTCAGCCTCATTCCGGTTTTTCCGCCTCTGCCGATCCTCCTCGTTAATCCGCGGGCGCCGCTTTCCACCGCCGCCGTTTTTCGGGAGTTGCGGTCTCCGGCCCTCTCTTCCACGGCGGAGAACGAAGAGCCGGTCCGCCTCAGCACGATCGACGACGTGGTGCGCCATGCCCGCCTAAGCCGCAATGATCTGCAAGCGCCAGCTGCGCGCTTGCTGCCGGTCATCGGCGACATGCTGAGCCGGATGCAGACGCTACCGGGGGCGCTGCTCGCCCGCCTTTCCGGAAGCGGTCCAACCTGCTTCGCGCTGTTTCGCGCCGAGGCGGAGGCCGAAGCAGCGGCGCTGCATTTAAGGGATGAGCAGCCTGAATGGTGGGCCGAGGCCACAACGCTCGGCTGATCCTGATCCTTGCAGCACCTTTGAGGCAATCGGCAGCGCCGAGCGGGGCGCGGGCCCCGTCACTTCAGCCTTGGTGCTCGGGGATGCGCACGATGAGGCCATCAAAGGCGTCGGTAATGCGGAGCTGGCAGCTCAGCCGGCTTTCGGGCCGCATCTCGAAGGCAAAGTCGAGCATATCCTCTTCCATTTGCGAAGGCTCGCCCGTCACCTCGCGCCAGGCCGCATCGACATAGACATGACAGGTGGCGCACGAACACGCCCCGCCGCACTCGGCAACGATGCCGGGCACGTTGTGCTTGATGGCGGTTTCCATCACGGTCTGTCCGGCGGTCCCCTCCACGACATGCTCACGTCCGGAATGTTCGATATAGGTGAGCTTGGGCATGACAACGGGGATCCGGGCAAGATCGAAGGAAGCTCGCGGCCGTGCGCATGCGCTGTCAGGCAGCCGAGCGTTTGGCACCACTTAGCGAGGCGGCCCGCCTCGCACGTCGCCGCTATAAGCCAATTCAAAGCGCGACGCCAGCGCCAATCCGCTCGTTGCCGCGACCAAGGATCACAGCACGCTTTGGATAAAGACGTCGGCTTCGCGAATCTGCGCATCCAGAGCGGAAAGCAGGTCATCGCGAATTGCTGGCGCTGGTCCAGTCGCAAGCTTTTCCGCGGTCTCGGCCGTGAGCAGAATTTGCCAAGCCCCGACGCCGCGCGCCGAAGCCTTCATCACCGAGGCCGCTTCCCGCCAAGCGTCATTGTCTTGGGCAAGACGCATTTTCTCGTAGTACAGCTTCATCTGCCGGCGAAAGAGTTCCAGCACCTCGCATTCGAGCACGGTGTTGCCCATCGTGTAACGCGAAAGATGCGCCAGGTCGACAGGGCGGTGCCGAAACGCGAACCGCTCCTCATCACCGACCTCGAATCCATTGGTACTGTGCAGTGAGAGTTCCATGATCCCCGTTACCTTAAAGGAAAAACGCATGTGCCACGTGGCCGCAACCAAAGCGAGCAACGAGGAAGGCGTATCAATCTAGCGCTGTCAAGTTAGCAACAACTCAAAGTTTACAATTATTCGGGCAATTTTGTGATCGCGTGCCGAGCGGTGCAGAATTACCATGGTCTGTTGCCAAGATGCAAAAAGCAGTGATTAACAACAAAAATAGCGGTTTCACCTTACCCCCTTGTGGGACGACTCAATCTTTTTTTGGCCCTAAATCTTCAGTAAAAGAACTGTTATCCTGCGGGGCGCGTGGCCTTTTTGTGGCGGTGTCCGCTCCGCAAGGGAGCGATCGGCACTTTTTGGTTCAGTATGGGGGATATACACAGGTTGCCCGCAAGCCCACCTTGCAACCTGCTTTCTTGCCGTTATAAACGTATGAAGCACCCCTCTCCTTGTTGTCCATAAAAGGTGATACCTCATTAATTTAGGACGGCGGAATGTCTCAAAAACCGGCGAATTCCCGTGCCCTTTCAGCAGAATCCGCTACCGCGGGAGAAAGCGCAGCTCCCGAGAACGCAAGCGAATCGCGTGAGGCTGCAAGCGCCGGATCCGCAGTGATCGGAAAACGGATGTCGCCCGCCGCAGCGGCGCAAGCGTCCCAGCCCAGCAACAAACCTGGCGGGTCAGCGCTCGCCGCACACGGCCACGCCCGGCCGGCGTCGGTATCGCGAGCAGCGACAGGTCCGGTGCGCGCGGTGGCTGCGAATGACGACATGCCCTCCATCGGCGGGCTGATCTTCGCACTCCAGCAGCGGCCCTCTAAATCGCCGTTCTACATTGCGCTGGCTGCCTCGTTCATATGGTTCGTGCTCGGCTGCCTCATTGCTTGGGCCGTCATCGACAAAGCGGAAAAGGTGACCAGCCTCTCCGACATTTTCGCCACCCCGTCCATCGTCGCCGTGATCGCCACCATCGTTGTGCCGATCGCGCTGTTCTGGTTTCTCGCGATTCTTGTCTGGCGCGCGCAGGAGCTGCGGCTCATGTCCTCGGCGATGACGGAAGTGGCCGTCCGCTTGGCCGAGCCGGACAAGATGGCCGAGCAATCCGTTGCCTCTTTGGGGCAAACCGTACGCCGCCAAGTCGCGGCCATGAACGACGCAATCTCAAGAGCACTTGGCCGCGCTGGCGAATTGGAGGCCCTCGTCCATAACGAGGTCGCCGCCCTGGAGCGCTCTTACAGTGAAAATGAAAACCGCATCCGCAACCTCATCAACGAACTGGCGAGCGAGCGCGAGGCCCTGGCCAATAACAGCGAACGCGTGAGCGAGGCGCTGCGCGGCATCGGCTCGCATGTCACACGGGAAATTTCCGCCGCCAGCGAACGCGCCAGCCAATCCATGACCCAAGCCACGGCAACACTGGCGGACACGCTGGCCAGCCGCGGCAATAAGATTACCGCGGCCGTGACCGCCGCCGGCTCCGCGATCGACGAAAAGCTCGCCGAACGCGGTTCCCGCATCACCGAACAGCTTGTCAAACACGGCGCGCAAGCAGCCGAGAAACTGCACCAGTCCGGTCTCGACGTCTCACGCGCCATCCAAGATACCTCGGATCGCGCCGCCACCGCGATCTCGGCCAAGGGCAACACGCTGGTGGCCTCGGTCATGAGCATGAGCGAGCGTGTCGGCAGGGAAATTCCCGTTCTTCTCGAACGTTTGGGAAGCGAGCAGCAGCGTTTGAGCGGCATCATCGAAGGCGCGACCAAGAATTTGTCGGCCTTGGAAGGCGCGCTGGCGCAACGCACGGAATCGCTCAACACCTCGCTGCACGATCGAACCAAGATGTTGCAGACCGTGCTGAACGAACAGACCAAGGCGATGGATCATTCGCTTGCCGAACGGACGCAGGCGCTGGAAACGATCTTGAGCCGCCGCTCGCAAGCTTTCGACAATACCCTCGCCGAACGCACCAAATCTCTTGATGCCTCCGTGTCGCGCTATACCGGCAATATCCGCGAGACGCTCGAGCAGCATTCGCGCTCCATGGAGAAGTCGCTCTCGCGCCAGGCGGGTTCCATCGAACATGTCATCACCACGAGCACGGGCCAAATCCAGCGCGCCGTGGACGAGCTTGCAACGCGTTCCGGTTCAAGCTCCGAGGCTCTGACAAATCAGGCGCATATGCTGAAAGAGGTCTCCGGCGGCCTGCTGCATCAGATCCATGGCCTGACCAAGCGCTTCGAGGACCAGGGCACGAACATCATGAAGGCCGCGCGCACGCTGGAAGTGCAGAATTCCAAGGTGGATTCCATCCTGGAAGGGCGGCAAGCCCAGCTTGGCAAGCTCGTGGAAGGCATCAACGGCCGCGCCGCCGAGCTCGACCGCATGATGAACAATTACAGCAACATGCTGGAGCAGTCGCTGGCGCAGGCGGAAGTGCGCGCGCGGCAGGTCACGGAGATGCTGGCACGCGACAGCTCCGACAAATCGCAAGTGGCGATGAAGGACCTCGAGCGTCTGCGGGCGGAAGCCCAGGCGCATACCTCCCGCGCGATTTCCGAGCTGAAGACCAGCTTCACGTCTTTGTCGGAGCAGGTATCCAATCAGCTCTCCGGCTTCACCACCCGGTTCAACGAAACCACGCGGCAAGTTCGCGATTCGGCGCATCAGGCCGCAAACGAGCTCGAGACCACGCAGAACGAGCTGAAGCGGCAGGCGAAAACACTTCCCGAAGCGACCAAGCAGAGCGCCACGGCCATGCGCCGGGCCTTGCAGGATCAGCTTTCGGCCTTAGACTCCCTTACGGAAATCACATCGCGGCACGGCTATGCTAGCCAGATTGCCAAAGCCGAGCCGCGTCAAGGCCAGCCCGTGCATGCGCCGCTGCCACACCAACAGCAGCATCAACAGTCCCTGCCCACAGAAGGCCACGACCTGCCGCCGATGGATATGGGCCGGCGCGACTCTCAGCATCAAGGTTTTGGGGACAAATGGGGGCCCACGCCGGAATCGATCGAGGTGGTCAGCGCCAGCCTGATCGAGCGTATGGATCAGTCCGGTCCGCTGCCCAGCAGCCTTGGCGAGTTCGAGTCCATGGGACGGCCTCCCATGCCGCCCGCGACACCCGAGGTGGCGCAAGAACGGCGCGGCGTCGCGCAATGGTCGCTTGGCGATTTGCTGGCCCGGGCCTCGGAGCCTGACTCTTATGGCGGCGGCGGAGACAACTCTTACGGAATGCCGCCGATGGAGCAGATGCGGCAGCCCGAACCGCCGGCTAAACCCGAGCCTTCGCCGATGATTTTCGACATGAAGGACATCGCCAGTGCGGTGGACGAGGACATCGCGGCCGAGGTTTGGATGCGCTACAATAAGGGCGAGCGGCATGTGGTGAGCCGCAGCATCTACAACAGGTCGGGCCAGGCGACCTTCGATCAAGTCAAGCGCCGCTATGAGAACGACACCACGTTCCGGCACATCGTGGACCGCTATATCGCCGATTTCGAACGCATGCTGAAGGATTCAGCCAAGGCCGATCCGAAGGGAAGAGCCCTGCAGTCCCACCTCACCTCGGAAACCGGACGGATTTATCTCGTGCTCGCTCACGCTAGCGGCCGGCTCATCTAATCGCGGCAGACAAGACGGTTATAGGAGCGGCGGGCCTTTGTGCGTTCATGCGCCTCACCCGTTACCCCCGAGGCCGCCTGCGGATACGCCTTCTAATCCTCGAACGGGTCTTGCACGAGAATGGTGTCCTCGCGGCGCGGCGAGGTGGAGAGCAGCGTAACCGGCGCCTCGATCAGCTCCTCCAGGCGCTTGACATATTTGATGGCCTGCGCCGGCAGTTGCGCCCAGGACCGCGCACCCTCGGTCGATTCTTTCCAGCCCTCGAGCACTTCATAGATCGGCTCGACGCGGGCTTGCGCGCCCTGTGCTGCCGGCAGATAGTCGATCTCGCGCCCGTCGAGCCGATAGCCGACGCAGATTTTCAGCTCATCGAAGCCGTCGAGCACATCGAGCTTGGTGAGCGCGATCCCGTCAATGCCCGCAACTTTGATGGTCTGGTGCACGAGACAGGCGTCGAACCATCCGCAGCGGCGTGGCCGTCCGGTGACGGTTCCGAACTCGTGACCGCGCTCGCCCAGCGTCTGCCCCACCTCGTCCTTCAGTTCGGTCGGGAAAGGTCCCTGGCCTACCCGGGTGGTGTAAGCTTTGGTGATGCCCAGCACATAGCTGATCGCGCGCGGCCCCAAGCCGCTCCCCGTCGCGGCCTGCCCGGCCACGGTATTGGATGAGGTCACGAAGGGGTAGGTGCCATGGTCGATGTCGAGCAGCGCCCCTTGCGCGCCCTCGAAGAGAATGCGTTTGCCCTCGCGCCGGTGCTGATCCAAGAGCTGCCAAACCCGGTCCATGAAAGGCAGAACCTCCGGGGCTATTGCGGCGATTTGTTCGTAAAGCGGGTCGATCGGCACCTCTTCGACGCCAAGCCCGCGGCGCAGAGCATTGTGGTGTGTCAGCGCGCGTTCGAGCTTGGGCCGCAAGGTTTTCAGATTGAGGAGATCCATCACCCGGATTGCGCGCCGGCCAACCTTGTCTTCATAGGCAGGGCCGATGCCGCGCTTCGTGGTGCCGATGGCGTTCGAGCCCGCTGCAGCCTCGCGCAGCCCGTCCAGCTCGCGATGCAGTGGCAGGATGAGCGTGGCGTTCTCGGCGATGCGCAGATTTTCCCGTGTGATGCTGACGCCTTTGGCGCGCAACTCGCCGATTTCGCGCGCCAGCGCCCAGGGGTCGACCACCACGCCGTTGCCGATCACGGACAGCTTGCCGGGCCGGACAACGCCCGAAGGCAAAAGCGACAGCTTGTACGTTACACCGTCAACGACCAGCGTGTGACCCGCATTGTGCCCGCCCTGAAAACGCACCACGATGTCGGCGCGCTCCGACAGCCAATCCACGATCTTGCCTTTGCCCTCGTCGCCCCATTGCGAACCGACTACAGCGACATTGGCCATGACGTGTCCCCAAGCTGACCCGCTGCTTCACACAGCCTTCGCGGTCGAGTTCCAGCGCATGCCGCGCCGCACGGCGCGAGCAGGTTGTATTAACGGACCCGCCGGTATGTGGCAAGAGAACCGCACAGGTCCGATGCGCGCCGCTTGGCACTGTCGGCGGCCTCCGGGCCGCAAGGCAGGAGGCCGCCGGCTGGACCGCTTGACAGGCCGCAGTGCTTTCGCACATTAATTCTAAGAGTTGAATATTCACGGCAATGATCACACCCCTTTATTTGGACCACACATTAACGGCGCTCGCCGACCCGACGCGGCGCGCCATTCTCCATCGGCTTGCGGGTGGAGAGGCGCGCGTCACCGAGCTGGCGCGGCCTTTTTCCATGTCGCTCAACGCAGTGTCGAAGCATATCCGCGTGTTGGAACGCGCCGATCTGGTGCGGCGGCGGCGCGCCGGGCGGGAGCATTTCCTGTCGATCAATGCGCGGCCCCTGGATGAGGCCGCGGCATGGATGGAAACGCAGCGCGCTTTGTGGGCGTCGCGCCTCGCTGCCCTGGACGCCATTTTGCGGGCCGACGACCGCTCGGCTGGCGCAGCCAAAAACAAGCAGTCCATAGGACCATGAGGAAACGCCAATGACCAACGTCTCTCGCGACCCTATTCGCGTCACACGCCGCTTCGAAGCCGCGGCGGAGCGTGTGTTCGACGCCTGGCTCGATCCGGAGATCGCGGGCAGATTTCTGTTCACGACACCGACCGGGCAAATGGTGCGTATCGACATTGATCCGCGCCCTGGCGGCGCTTTCTGCTTCGTGGATCGCCGCGACGGGCAGGACATCGGACATGTCGGCGAATACATCGAAATCGACCGGCCGCGGCGGCTCGTTTTCACTTTCAGCGTGCCGGCCTTCTCGCACGAGGTCAGCCGCGTCACCATAGTGATTGTTCCGCAAGGGGCGGGCTGCGAACTCACCTTGACGAGTGAGAATGTGCCTCCGGAGTGGGCCGAGCGTACGCAAGAGGGCTGGAACACCATTCTGGAGGGACTGGCCACCGTTCTTGCCGTCGAGTCATGAGGAGCAGGCCGGCGCTATGACTTGACCGCCAGCCGGGGAAGCACAAGACCGGCCATGTCGGTTACGATATGGGCGACAATGAGCGGGAAGAGATCGCGCTGCCACGCATAGGCGCCCGCGAAGATCGCGCCCGAAACGAGTGTCGTCAGGGCGGGGCCCCACCCCCATAATGGCACATGCGCCAGGGCAAAGCCCACGGTGCTGATGCAACATGCAAGGCCACGCTCCCGGTGAGCGCTTCCAGCCGCTCGATGGCATAGCCGCGGTAAAGCACTTCTTCCGCGCATGCGACAACAAGAATGCTTAGCACCAGAAGCCAGACTGGCAATGGGGCGAGCTGCTGCTGGCCCGAGCCGAAACCTTCCAGGCCGAGCCAGCCGGGCATGCGCAGAAGCGCCGGCCCGATCAGCCCAATGGACAGCAAAGCCAGCGCAAGGCCGATCGCCAGTCCTTGCCAACGCGGACGGACGAGCCCAATGGCGGAGAGCGGCAGACCTTCCAGCCGCGTAAGAATGAACAGAACCGCCGCGACGAGCGCAGTGATGGCGAGGAGAGCCACAAGCTGGACAGCGATGGGGAAGGAGGCCGAAAAAGGGCGCCCCAAGAGGGCGATGACCAGCGGCCCGGCAAAAACAGAGACAAGACCCGCATGAGTGCTGACGATGTTCATGGCAGACCTTTAGCGGCAGCCCAGCGTGTCGCTTCGTTAAAGCCAAAAAGCTCGCGTGGGGAGCAACGCCACCAGCAAGCATCTATAGCCATCGCCAGAGGGAGGCAAGAAAGAGCGTTCCGCAACCCGCGCCTTCTCGTAATTGCGAGCGCCGGCGCGAAGGATCTACCCGCAGGCACGGCACTTGCCCATGATGGCTTCATCCTGCTCTTCGCTTGGTCTCACAGTCCGCTCTATCACGACTTTGGAGTCGTGATAGAGCGGCAATGCTTCCCGCTCAAATAATCGCACTCTAGATTGCATCCATTGGGGAGGCGGGCGTGGGTAGTGTCTCAGTTTGAAATTTTTTCGCAAGCGGTGCTAGACTCACAAGTTTCGTGATAAATCCACGTCTCGAATCATCGGGGCAGAGGATGCCTGACCTAACGCTGAACCTAGTCTATGAACTAAATGGCGCGAACGTGCGCCGTGTCGCGCAAGCTCTTATCGATGGATGCCCGAACGGCCTGCCGGAGCGCGTCGTGATTAATTTCTCTCAGCTTGGATTCATCAAGCCCGCAGGGGTGACGTTTCTGAGCAATCTAATCCTATGGCTAAAAAGTCGAAATGTTGACGTGAGGTTCGACGGGCATACTGGGAACACTCCGGCCCTTCGGTTCCTTGACGATTCCTTGTTTTTTCAACAGCATTTGGGCTACCCCCTGAACGATCGGGCTTGCGTACGCAGTACCACGCTGCCCTTAATGAACGTGCACCACCAGGACAGCTTTGCTTGGGTTCGCAGCACGCTCGTACCATGGCTATCAAGCGCTCTCAATGTTTCGCGACCCTCGCTTTACACCTTTCAGACATGTGTCTCCGAACTGTTTAATAACATTAAGGATCATAGCAGTCGGGAGATCGGCAGCGTGTTTGCTCAGCACTTTCCTAACATAAACCGCGTAGGCATAGCGGTTGCGGATTTTGGGCGCGGCATACCTGCGTCTGTGCGAAGCGTGCATCCTGATCTAAGCGATAACGAGGCTATCAAGAGAGCTGTGCAAGCAAACTTTACCATACGAAGTACCCCGGGAAACCAGGGTGTAGGATTGGACTATCTCCTTCAAAGTGCGGTTACAAACAATGGCGGAGCCGTAACCATTTACTCCTCGACTGGAGCCGTCCTTTTTGAGCCTAGTGGAACTGGCATAGGAACCAACGAGTTACCACATGTTGGTTTTTGTCCAGGAGCAACGATTGACATGTGGCTCAGGACGGACACTATACAGGATCTGGATGAGGAGCCGGAGGTGTTCGAATGGGAATGATCCGTGTTCAGGAAATTTGTGGCGCCGGAGACACTGGACCACAAGGAGAGCAGCTATATAACGCCATTCTTTCGGAATTGGCGCAGCACGATCAGATCGCCATTTCGTTTGCGGGCATTGACACCGCCACGTCGTCTTTCGTTAACGCATCATTGTTCCGGCTTCTCTCCAATATTAGCCTTGATGAGATCAAAAGGCGTGTAAAGATCATTGATTCCTCGCGCCAAATCAATGACATGATCAAGCGTCGTTTGACACGAGAAGCCACCGTAGCAGCCTGAAATCAGGCTGCTACCAACTTTTTGTACGGCCCACGTTTCTTAGGCGGGTTTACCGCATCAATCATGGCAATTACGTCTTCCCAGGACCAGAGCTTGTCCGTGAGGCCCGCAGCCATCGCAGGCGTAACCCGCAGCGTCTTGTGAATGCGGATAAAATTGTAATAGACGAAGTACAGCGCCAGCGCGTGGCAGTGGTTGTCGAACTTCTTGGAAAACGCATTCGTAAGCCGCGTGAAGCGGCGCATTGACATACGCATCGTGAGGTTCTGGCGCTCGGCGTGGGACGTGCTGACGTGCTTCGCGTCGGGGCTGCCGATCTTGCGCGTCTTCTTGATGCCAGTGCACTCTGCGGGGCTGTAGCGGCCCTTGGCGCTATCGGGAGACGCACCGAACAGCTTCACCAGCATATCGGAGCCGAACGCGCCTTCAATGGCGTTGAGGTAAGCCTTGTGGCCGTCCGTGGTCATCTGAACGCGATGGTTCAACCGTCCGGCCAGATCGTCTATGAACAGGTGCGCAAACTCGGCATCGCGACCGCCTACGAACCAATTACAGATCAGCTTTGAGTCCGCGCAAATGCTGGTCCATGTCCAGACATCGCCCGCGAAGGTCGGCGCACTTTTAGCGACCGGAGCGTTCTTTTCCTTCGCGTAGCAGAAGCTCCAAATCTCGTCGCACTGGATGCGCTTACAGTTAAGCCCGCGAACGTTCTCGTCATGGTAGGTAAGGCAAGCCTCGCCAGCTTCCACGAGCAGCTTGGAAACCGTGTTAATGGAGACATCAGCCACGCGGGAGATTGACCGCATGGAAGAGCCTTCCACTAGCATGGAGAGGATTTGAACGCGTTTTTGCAAGGGCAGCTTGTTCATGCCCTCTGTATGTGAACTTTATGCTTAGCGTCAAGTACAATCATGCGCAGATACAAAAAAGAGCGGATAAACCGCTCTTGCTCTAGTGCCCAAAATTCTTCTGTTAGGCCGCCGAAGCTATATCCCAACCGTCTTTTCCATCTCGAAACACTACTGGATAGCATTCGTCGTCATGCAGAAGCTCATCCAACTCAGCCAACCGTTTGAGAGGCTCCGAGATGGCCTTATTCCCATTCGTGTGCTCTCGATAAAGCAGGCGGATTAAACGGTCGGCTGGACCGGGTAACCTTGTCTTGCCCTTCTCCCATCGGGCCACACTCTGCACATCCGTAAACAGAAGCTCGGCCAACACTTCTTGCGTCATGTTGAGCTCGTGGCGAAGAAAACGAAGTTCGCGGCCGTTCAGCCTTTTCTTTTCATCGATCAGCATACGTCCTATTGCAAGATGCAGCCCGTCGATATCCTCGATATGCATTCTTTCTCCACGAGGGCCGACCGAACGCGTCACCCCATTTAGGAGGAAGATATTATCAAGTCCACACTCTCTGTAGTGATACATTGAGTTGGTTCGCTTGAATTTCTCCATGTTTACCATTTGTCATAACCTCTCTGAGCTTGCGTCAGAACGTCGTGACAATCAGAAGTGCATTACCTTGTATCGCAACAACCACTCTAACTAACCTTCCGGCTACGCGCTTTTTTACTCTGCACCGCCAATCGTTATAGTCATCTAACTCAGGGCCTTGGTTAATGCTTCCTTCTCTTAAGACGGTTAACACTTGCCGCATCGAAATGTCGCGCATGACCATCATATCCGAGAAGTGCGGATCAAAATCATACGCCCCTTGGCTCATCAGAAATCTAATGCGCTCTAGAGCTACTGGCCTCGTGAGGCCGAATGGAACAATCTTTGCAGGCATAAGCCTATCATATTGATAGGTGAGTGTGCCAGTCAATTATTTCAATCCCCTTAATCCACAGGCTTCTGTTGCCAGCGTTTGGCAGCTGCATTTCGAGCAATCTCCGCGCGCCGCTCAGGAGTCATCTTCTCCGCCCGCGCCTTACCACCCCGCTTACCCATAGACACGGCGGCGGCGTCCTTGCCTTCGGCTTCTGGCGTGGGAATGTCTTCTTCAATCTCGCCAGTGGCGATGCGTCCAACGTTGACGGCGCGGGCGATGGCGTCTGCGGGGCGCTTCTCGCCTTTTGGTCCGGTGGGCATCGGTGATTTGCTCCTTGCTTGTCGCTAAGCATATAGGAGCTGAGAGGAGGATTCCAGCGCTCGTCAAGCAGCCTGAATTTCAAACTGAGACACTACCCGGGCGTGGAAGATAAAGCACCGATGTGGTCGTTGTCGGCGCCGGTCTCGCGGGGCTGGTCGCGACCGCAGAGCTGGCAGAGGCGGGCAAGCGCGTGATCCTCCTTGACCAGGAACCGGAGCAGTCGCTTGGCGGGCAGGCTTTCTGGTCCTTGGGCGGGCTCTTTCTGGTGGATTCCCCGGAACAGCGCCGCATGCGCATCCGCGATTCGCGTGACCTGGCCTGGCAGGATTGGCTGGGATCCGCCGGGTTCGACCGCGGGGAGGACCATTGGCCGCGCCAATGGGCCGAAGCCTATGTCGACTTCGCGGCGGGCGAAAAGCGCGTCTGGCTGCACGAAAAGGGCGTGCGTTTCTTCCCCGTTGTCGGCTGGGCGGAACGCGGCGGCGGGCTGGCTACCGGACACGGCAACTCGGTGCCGCGTTTCCACCTCACCTGGGGCACCGGGCCGGGGCTTATCGAGCCGTTCGTGCGGCGGGTGAGGGACGCGCAGAACAGGGCCTCGTTTCCTTGCGCTTCCGCCACAGGGTGAGCGAACTCAACGCCACAGGCGGAACGATACACGGTGTGAGCGGCGACGTCCTCGAGCCGAGCGGCGCCCAGCGCGGTGCGCCGAGCACGCGGGCCATCACGGGGCAGTTCGCGCTCGACGCGCAAGCGGTCATCATCACCTCGGGCGGGATCGGCGGCAATCATGACCTTGTTCGGCAGAGCTGGCCGGATCGCCTTGGGCAGCCGCCCCGGCATATGCTTTCCGGCGTGCCCGACCATGTGGACGGCCGCATGCTCGCCATTACGCAAAATGCGGGCGGCACCGTCATAAACCGCGACCGCATGTGGCATTATGTTGACTCTCCGCCCCGGCAGGCGTAACCGCATCGGCGGGACACCTCTCCCCAACGAGAGGCCACTATCTGGAAGGGTAGACCGCCATGACCAAGCCCCATCCGGCCGCGCGCCCGCGCGTGCCGCATTTTTCATCCGGCCCTTGCGCCAAGCGCCCCGGCTACGCTCTGCAAAACCTGCATGACGCAACACTCGGCCGCTCGCATCGCTCCAAGCAAGGCAAAGCCAAGCTCAAGCTGGCCATCGACAAAACCCGCTCCGTCCTCGGCGTGCCTTCGAACTACCTAATCGGCATCACCGCCGCCTCCGACACTGGCGCCTTCGAAATGGCGATGTGGTCCATGCTGGGCGCGCGCGGCATCGACGTGCTCGCCTGGGAAAGCTTCGGCCAGGGGTGGGTGTCCGATGTCGTCAAGGAATTGAAGCTCGCCGACGTGCGCACCTTCTCCGCTGATTACGGCGAGCTCCCGGACCTGACCGGCGTCACCTTTTCGCGCGACGTGATCTTCACCTGGAACGGCACGACCTCGGGCGTGCGGGTGCCGAGCGGCGACTGGATTCCGGCCAATCGCGAAGGTCTCACCTTCTGCGACGCGACCTCGGCCGCGTTCGCCCAGGATCTTGCCTGGGACAAGCTCGACATCACCACCTTCTCCTGGCAGAAGGTGCTCGGCGGCGAGGCCCAGCACGGCATGATCGTCCTCAGCCCGCGCGCCGTCGCCCGGCTGGAAAGCTATACGCCGGCCTGGCCGCTGCCGAAGATTTTCCGGCTGACGAAGAAGGGCAAGGTGGACCGCGAAATTTTCGAGGGCTCGACCATCAACACCCCCTCGATGCTGTGCGTGGAAGATTATCTCGACGCGCTCGCCTGGGCGGAAAGCATTGGCGGCCTGCCTGCACTGTTCGCTCGCGCCGACGCCAATGCGAAGGTCATCGCCGATTGGGTCGAGCGCACGCCCTGGATCGGCTTTCTTGCCGACAAGCCAGCCATCCGCTCCAACACTTCGGTGTGCCTGAAAATTGTCGATCCGGAGGTGACATCGGCATCCGTCGACGCCCAAGCCGCCATCGCCAAGCAGATCGCCTCCATGCTGGACAAGGAAGGCGTGGCGTTCGACATCGCCTCGTATCGTGATGCTCCGCCGGGCTTGCGCATCTGGGCCGGGGCGACAATCGAAAAATCCGACCTCGAAGCGCTGATGCCCTGGCTGGACTGGGCATTCGAGAGCGTAAAATCCGATTTAGCAAAGGCTGCTTAGCTGTCAAAGAAGGCGTGCCGCCCGGCCTGGCTCCGCGGCGGACCGCCCTTGCCCACCCATCCCCTTTACCGGAGCACTTGCATGCCCCCCCGCGTTCTCATCGCCGACAAACTCTCGCCCCAAGCGCAGAAAGTGTTCGAAGACCGCAACATCGAAACCGACATGAAAGTCGGACTCGACAAGGATCAACTCGCCGAGATCATCGGCAATTACGATGGCTTGGCGGTTCGCTCCGCGACCAAGGTGACGGAAAAGGTGCTTGCCCAGGCGGGCGGGCTGAAGGTGATTGGCCGCGCCGGAATCGGCGTCGACAATATCGACGTGCCGGCCGCGACCGCGCGCGGCGTGATTGTCATGAACACGCCGTTCGGCAATTCCATCACCACCGCCGAGCACACCATCGCAATGCTGATGGCGCTGGCCCGGCAAATCCCCGATGCCGACCGCTCGACCCAGGCGGGCAAATGGGAGAAGGCCAAATTCATGGGCGTCGAGGTCACCGCGAAAACACTCGGCGTCATCGGCTGCGGCAATATCGGCTCGATCGTCGCCAACCGCGCGCAAGGGCTGGCCATGCGGGTCATCGCCTACGACCCCTTCCTTACGCCCGAACGCGCGCTTGAGATCGGCGTCGAAAAGGTCGAGCTCGATGCTCTGCTGCGGCGCGCCGATTTTATAACCCTGCACACGCCGATGACGGAAAAGACGCGCAACATCATCGACGCCGCCGCGCTCGCCAAGACCAAGAAGGGCGTGCGTATTCTCAATTGCGCGCGCGGCGGCCTGGTCGTGGAGCGCGCACTCGCCGAGGCCATTCGCTCCGGCCATGTAGCAGGCGCAGCGCTCGACGTGTTCGAAGAAGAGCCGGCAAAGGAAAACCCGCTGTTCGGCATTCCGAATGTGATCTGTACCCCGCATCTGGGCGCCTCGACCACCGAAGCGCAGGAGAATGTCGCGGTGCAGGTCGCCGAGCAAATGGCGGATTATCTGCTGACCGGCGCGATCAGCAACGCGGTGAATTTCCCCTCCATTTCGGCCGAGGAAGCACCGCGCCTAAAACCCTATGTCAAACTCGCCGAACAGCTCGGCTCATTCGCCGGGCAGCTCACCGAGAGCGGCTTCAAGCTCATCCGGCTGGAATATTCTGGCGAGATCGGCGAACTGAACACCCGCGCGCTGACCTCGGCGGCCCTGACCGGCGTGCTGCGCCCGCTGCTGCAGGACGTCAACATGGTCAGCGCGCCGGTGATCGCGCGCGAGCGCGGCATCATGGTCGAGGAAGTGCGCCGCGACCAGGAAGGCGCTTATGAAACCTATATGCGCGTGGTCGTCGTCACCAATGGCAAGGAACGGTCCGTCGCCGGCACCGTGTTCTCCGATGGCCGGCCGCGGCTCATCCAAGTGCAGGGCATCAATCTGGAAACCGAACTCGGGCAGAACATGCTCTACACCGAGAACTCCGACAAACCGGGCTATATTGGCGCGCTCGGAACCGTTCTCGGCCAGTCCGGCGTGAATATCGCCACGTTTACGCTCGGACGCGAGGGGCCGGGCGGCAAAGCCACCGCGCTGGTCGGCGTGGATGAGCGGATCGGCGACGATGTCCTTGGCAGAGTACGCGACCTGCCGCATGTGATGCGCGCCGAGCGGCTAGCGTTTTAGCGCATTGGCAGCGCAATGGAGCCCTCTTGCTTGCCATCTCCCCTCGCGGCAGGGCGGTGCGGAGCGCCGGGTGAGGGGGCTTTCGGCTGTGTCCGAGGCACATGACGGAGCCCGGGCGCTTATACTTGCGCTATCCTGCAGTACCCGTCCCGTCATTCTTCCCGAGCCCGGCGAGCGCGAGCACCTCTTGGGCGGCCGTGGCGGGCAGGATTTGCCCGGCCCTCACCTGCTGCTCCAGCGCGCCGAGACGCGCCCGGATCGGCGCCGCGCGCAGCATCTCCTGCATACGCGCCTCGATAAGGTCATGCATCCAGGCGACGGCTTGGCCGCGCCGCTTGGACGCGAACTCACCCGAGGCTGTCATCGCTTCCCGGTGTCGCCGGATCCCGGCCCATAGCGCGTCGAGCCCCTGATTGCGCAGCGCCGAGATGGTCATCACCGGCGGCT
>Ga0136634_10000258_pt1 | contig 25630 bp, 23 predicted proteins | sample AntDrymUQ8332106_2_FD_104654 | JGI IMG/M metagenome (GOLD analysis project Ga0136634, IMG submission 104654) | Polar desert sand microbial communities from Dry Valleys, Antarctica - metaG UQ833 (21.06) | ecosystem: Environmental > Terrestrial > Soil > Desert | place: Antarctica: Dry Valley... | reverse complement strand
GAAAGGTCGCCTGCAGTTCCGGGGGCAACGAAGAGAGCGCCTCCTCGTACTTCCGCTTCGCTTCTTCGGGGGACATGGGCGTTCTATGGGGGCTAACGCTGCGCTGTGCCGCGCTCGAAGGCGTCGGCACCAGCAACGAGTTAAGTTGCTGCCCGTTCATTTTGTCTTCCGCCGATAGAGGAAACCGAAACGCTTCTCATCGGCAAAAGCAACGGCCCTGGCTGACGGCCCCGACATTTTGTTCTCGGCGACCGCAGATTGAATGTCCGCAGGGCCAACGAGTCCATGCTTGATGCCGGCGGAAGCAAGCGCATCGATCATGTGTTCCTCAGTGTCTTTGTCGTTGATCCAGCCGACGACGATACGAACGCCGCCTTCCGGCTCGCCAACTCTCTTCTCCGCGAATTCGATCAGCTGCTTTGCGCCCTCCGCTGTATTAGGGAACGTGGCCTCAACGTAGCCGGCGTCTGTCTCTACCGAAACGAGCAGCTGCGACGAGAGCACCAAGATGGCAATGAGCTTGAGCATGGTTGAGACTTAATGTTTAAGTTATGCGGCGCCGCCAGGCGTCCGCTTGAACGAAGGGTTAGACCGTCGCGTGAGGTTCGCACTAACCGCTTGGCGTGCTTCTACTTGCACCATCGCGACTCGCAAGGAATTCCGTCGTTGTTCCCATCCATTTTCGTGCCGGGGCAATTCTTTAAAAAGAACGTAGCTTCTGCGCAAGAGGTCATTTGAGAACAGTACGTACGACCATCGCACTTGAACGAGACAACGCTCGGACTCTCTGCCCTCGGTGAACTATTAGTTGGTCCCACTTCCGTTTGGCTCAGGCCTCCAACAAGACGCTGCGTCTTGAGGCGGTCTTGATACTTGGTGTAACCGTACCAACCAAGCGCGGCAAGTATCAGCAGGACAATTAGGCGCTGCATTTTCTGTGACGCGCGACGAGCGTTCTAACGCCTAAATTAAGCCGAGCCGCGAAGCGGCTTCGGCTTGAATGAATTGTTAGGCCGGGCGCGACTTGCCGCGAACCCAGCCCTGTGTAGCCCGCAAGGACCACAAGTGGCTATTTCTCACATACACAATGAGTCCCAATGTTTAACCGGCCACCTTTATTCAATTTGAGGCAACCGCTTTGGAATCCACGCGTTTCGCAACTGGTGATGCATTCTTGCGTCCGACTGAGCCAAGCCCACGCGATATAGAGGATTGCCACGCCGAATGCCACACCAAAGAACCACTGGATGACTTTTCGCTCCGCGTCTGTTGGGGAATTTGGGCGCATTTGCTTTCCTACCCGTTCAACTAACTCTCACGCACGGCCCAACGTTTGACATGAGCGGCGGGCCAAAGGCTGCGAAGCAGGCTTTGGCACGTCCGCTCGATGGAAGGGTTAGGTGACTGGTACATGAGGCAAGACATTGAGCAGGCTGAAGACACTGCATACCACCGGCATGTCCTCAGATGGCGTGCGCCTGATGCGACTGCATTCTCGGGAGAAGAATGCCCAGTGTGCCTTGCGCCAGTATTCCAACGACCCGTCGCCTTCGCCTTCGATCGCCGCGTACTCGGCCGTGACCTCGTTGTAAGGCACGACATAGACTTGTTGCAGCTCAGTGACGAGTGCCGGTTTGTTCCGGTGGTCTAGGACGATCTCGATATCGCCTTCGTGCGGCATGGCTGCTCCCTCAGCCTCCAGCGCCCAGAGGAGGCCGGTACCGGCGCGTTTCCTTCCGCTTCGGATGAGCGAGAGCAGTTCATGGGACAACGCCTCCGAGTCACCGTACCCGTCGACCCGCACCGGACCGGCCGGCAACACAACGCCCAGCGCATGCAACTGGGCCAGCACCGATGCAAGCGAAGGCGAGACTTCCATGCGAGTTGAGTCACGTAACGTGTTTTAGACCGCAAGAATTTCGCTACTAAATCCTCCCGCTGCGAAATAACACGGACGGCCGTTCGTCGCCAAACCGCACGGCGCCTTGCTTCCAGCGGCGGTACTGTATACAACTACAGTACTAACAGACTCGACGAAAAGCGCAGCGGCGGGCGGTGCCAATATGTGGCTGCGATACCGCGGTAGGCTCGTGCCCCGGCGTTCGAACGGATTCTATGGCAACCAGCCTCTTCGCTCTGCTCGACGACATCACCAGCATGCTGGACGACGTCGCGACCCTGACCAAAGTCGCCACCCGCAAGACGGCTGGTGTGCTCGGCGACGACCTGGCGCTGAACGCGCAGCAGGTGTCCGGCGTGCACGCCGACCGCGAGCTGCCGGTGGTATGGGCGGTGGCCAAGGGTTCATTGCGGAACAAGGCGATCCTGGTGCCGGCGGCACTCGCCATCAGCGCGTTCGCCCCTTGGGCCATCACACCGCTGCTGATGGCTGGGGGACTGTTCCTCTGTTTTGAGGGTGCCGAGACGCTCGCGCACAAGTTCCTGCCCGCCGGGGACGATGACGTGCACCGCGCAGAGCTCAGGCGCGCACTGACCGACCCCGATGTGGACCTCGTGGCGCTGGAAAAGAACAAGATCAAGGGCGCAATCCGGACGGACTTCATCCTGTCGGCAGAGATCATCGTGATCACGCTCGGCGCCGTGGCCGCCGCGCCGCTGAGCACGCGGGTCGGCGTGCTGATAGGCATATCGCTGCTGATGACTGTAGGCGTCTACGGACTAGTGGCGGGTATCGTCAAGCTGGACGACGGCGGGCTAGCGCTGACGCGCGCGTCGTCCACCGCACTACAGTCCATCGGCCGGGCCATCCTGGTTTCTACGCCGTGGCTGATGAAAGCTTTGTCGATCGTGGGCACCGCCGCGATGTTCCTCGTCGGCGGCGGCATTCTTACGCACGGGATCCCGGCGCTGCAGCACTTCGCCGAGGCGGCGCTGCGCGAAGTCGGCGGCCCGATGGCAACGGTGGGCAGTGTGCTTTTTGACGGCGTCGTGGGACTGATCGCTGGACTGATCGCTGTGGTGATAGTGACTCTGGTGAAGAAACTACGCGGCGGGACCGCGACGAGCAGCGCTTCCGGCTAGCACGAGGCAATCGCAACGCAGTTCATCGCTGGCTGTTTGGCTTGGCCGCTCAACCACGCTGGTCGGGGTCACGGGTTTCGTGCTCGATGGCGCGACCGAGTGGCCGGCTCAGCTAATCTAGAGAAGAAGGCGTGCTGATCAAAGTTAAGCAATAACTCGACTTACGAGTTGGGCTAACTTTGACGATGTTCAAGAACCTACGCCATCAAACATCGATATTCCCTGCCTGCATCGCGTTGGCCTCGATGAATTGCCGCCGCGGCTCGACTTCATCGCCCATCAGCGTCGTGAAGATCTGATCGGCACCAATGGCGTCATCGATCTGCACTTTCAGCATGCGTCGCACCGCCGGGTCCATCGTTGTTTCCCAGAGCTGGGACGGATTCATTTCACCTAGCCCCTTGTAGCGCTGGCGCGTGACCGACCCTTCGGCTTCCCGCATCAGCCAGTCGACCGCTTCTGCAAACGAGCGAATCGCGGCCTGCTTTTCCTTTTCACCGCTCCCGCGCACGATGCGCGCTCCCGCGCCAATCATCCCGCTGAACGTGCGCGCAGCGGTTGATAGCGTTGCGTAATCCGCACCATGCACGAAGTCAGCATCAATGGCACTCAACTTCACGTTGCCGTGATGGCGGCGCTCAATTCGCAGCCGGTGCTTGTCGGTGACCGAATCGTGCTGTGCAAATACGTGCACCGTCGAGTTGCCCAATGCCGCGGTCAATCGCACCGCTGAAGCTTCGGCGCTGGCCGCATTGTCAAGATCGAGTTCGATGCCTGCCAGCAAGGCTTCGAGCGCGGGCCGATCCATCACTCGCGAAAGACGCTTGATCACGGCATCGGCGACCAGATATTGCCGCGCCAGCACCTCGAGCGGCTGGCCTTCAATCGGCGCGGCGCCCTCGACAGCAATCAACTTCGCATCCCTTAACGCCAAGGTGACGATGTACTGCGCGAGCTCATGGTCGTCCTTGATGTAGCGCTCGTCCTTGCCGTGCTTGATTCGATACAGCGGCGGCTGCGCGATGTAGATGTGACCGTGCTCGACCAGTAGCGGCATCTGCCGATAGAACAACGTCAGCAACAGCGTGCGGATGTGTGCGCCGTCAACATCGGCGTCGGTCATGATGATGATGCGGTGATAGCGAAGCTTGCTTAGATTGAAACCGTCGGGCGTGTCGGGTGCACCAATGCCCGTGCCCAGTGCAGTGATGAGCGTCGCGATCTGTTCCGATGAAATCAGTTTGTCGAACCGGGCTTTCTCAACGTTAAGCACCTTGCCACGCAGCGGCAGCACCGCCTGAAATTTGCGATCACGCCCCTGCTTGGCAGAGCCGCCTGCCGAATCGCCCTCGACAATGTAAATCTCCGACCGCGCCGGGTCTTTTTCCTGGCAATCGGCGAGTTTGCCGGGCAACCCCACGCCATCGAGAACACCTTTGCGACGCGTCATCTCGCGCGCCTTGCGTGCTGCCTCGCGTGCTCGCGCAGCGTCGACGATCTTGCTGCAGATGATCTTGGCGTCGATCGGTCTTTCGAGCAGATAGCTCTCGAGTGCACGCCCCACTGCATCCTCGACGGCCGGACGCACTTCAGACGACACCAGTTTGTCCTTCGTCTGAGAGCTGAATTTCGGCTCAGGCACCTTGACCGACAGCACACACGCCAAGCCTTCGCGCATATCGTCGCCGGTGGTCTCGACTTTCGCTTTCTTGTCGAACTCGTGGCTCTTGATGTAGTTGTTCAGCACCCGCGTCATCGCCGCACGTAGCCCGGTAATGTGGGTACCGCCGTCGCGCTGCGGGATGTTGTTGGTAAACGCGAGCAGGCTCTCGTTGTAGCCATCGTTCCACTGCATCGCCACTTCGACACCGATCGCCGTGCCATCTGCGGCACCGCCTCCGGAGTTCGACTCCGTGCTGACGTAGAACACGTTGGGATGCAACACGTTCTTGGCTTTGTTGATGTACTGGACAAAGCCTTTGACGCCGCCGGAAAACGCAAAGTCTTCTTCCTTGCCGATGCGTTGATCGATGAGCTTGATGCGCACGCCGTTGTTCAGGAATGACAGCTCCCGCAAGCGCTTCGACAGGACGTCGTAATGAAAATCAATATTCGTGAAGATCGTGTCATCCGGCAGAAAATGAACCTCCGTGCCTCGCAGATCCGTCGGTCCTGTGACCTTCATCGGTGACGCGAGGACGGGACCGTGCTCCGACTGCACCGTTTGCACGATCCGATCCTGCAAATCGCCGCGTCGAAATTCCTGATAGTGCGCATCGCCGCCGCGTCGGATCGTCAGCCGCAACCACTCCGACAGCGCATTGACGCACGAGACGCCAACGCCATGCAAACCGCCCGACACCTTGTAGGTGTTCTGGTTGAACTTGCCGCCCGCGTGCAGTTCGGTCAGTGCGATCTCGGCCGCCGAGCGCTTCGGCTCATGCTTGTCGTCAAACTTGATGCCGGTCGGAATGCCGCGCCCGTTGTCGACCACCGATATCGAGTTATCCGTGTGGATCGTCACGATGATGTCGTCGCAGTAGCCGGCAAGCGCCTCATCGACCGAGTTGTCGACTACTTCAAACACCATGTGATGCAGCCCGGTGCCATCATGTGTGTCACCGATGTACATGCCGGGTCGCTTGCGCACTGCCTCCAGGCCTTCGAGGATCTGGATGCTGCTGACGCCATAGTCAGCCTTGCCGTCAGCCTGCGGCTGGCTCATCAGGGGTTCATTCGGAACTGCAGACATTGATCGCTAGATCCGCATTGGCATGACGACGTACTTGAATTTGTCCGAGTTCGGCATCGTGATCAACGCGCTGCCTAGCGCATCGCCCAGCGAAAAGCTCACTTCGTCGTTCTTCAGATTCGCAAGCACATCGAGTAGATAGTTGACGTTAAAACCAATATCAAGTGGCTCGCCCTCGTAGCCAATTTCCAATTCTTCCTGCGCATCTTCCTGATCGGCGTTGGTCGAATTTATCTTCAGGCTGCCCGTCGCCAGCAGCATGCGTACGCCCTTGAACTTGTCGGTGGTCAGGATGGCGGCGCGCTGCAGCGCGTGCATCAGATCCTCGCGGTTGATCGCGAAGACCTTTGTGTTGGCCGCCGGCACGACGCGCTGATAGTCCGGAAATTTTCCTTCGACCAGTTTTGAGATCAGCTCAATGTCGCCGAAACTGAACTTCGCCTGGTTGGCGGCCATCTGTACGCGTACCAGGTCGTCGCTGTCGGGGAGCAGGCGACCCAGTTCGAGAATCGTCTTGCGCGGAACGATTGCTTCGATTTTGTTCGACGCATCGGCCTTGCTCACTTCGGCCAACGCCAGCCGGTGGCCGTCGGTCGCTACAGCACGCACCACCGTGCCGTCAACCACGAGCAACATTCCGTTCAGGTAATAACGAATGTCCTGTTGCGCCATCGCAAAGTGCACCATGGCGAGCAGATACTTCAGCGTCGCTGAAGGCAAAGAAAAATCCGCGGTGAACTCGGCTTGCGCCACGGTAGGAAATTCTTCCGCTGCCAGCGTCTGCAAGTTGAACCGGCTCTTGCCGCTAGCGACCGCCATTTTTTTGTTGGTCAGTGACAACTGCACATCGGCGTCGGGCAGTGCGCGAAGAATATCGACGAGCTTCCGCGCAGCGATCGTGGTCGCAGCCGTCTCGCTGCCTGCGCCGATAGCGGCACTGGTCTGGATCTGGATTTCCAGATCGGTGGCCGTGAACGAAATCCGATCGCCGTCCTTACGCAACAGAATGTTTGCCAGGATCGGCAGAGTCTGCCGGCGTTCGACGATACCGCTGACGACCTGCAACGGTTTCAGCAATGCATCGCGACTGGCTTTGACGAGTTGCATTACTTAGTTCCTTTTTATCTTCATATTAGTAACTAACAAGTAATAAAGCGGCATTATTTTGGGGACAACTCGAATGAACCCCAATTCATCAAGCACTTGCCTGTTGTGTTTTGCGGTGGATAACCACGGTATCTGGTGATCGATTTGCTGTGGATGAAAAGAACAACTTCTGCCGCTGCTCTACCGCGGTGCGCGCAGCCCTGTTTTATCCCCAGGCAAAACTCAGTTATCCCGAGGCTTACTCTCGTCTTTGCGATGCCATCCAAGGTTGTCATGATCAACCTTTCAGTGTCTGCTCAAGCACGTGCAGCGCGTGGTTGGTCTCGGAATTGTTGTTGCGCTCCGCGCTGATCTTGCGCACCGCATGTAATACGGTGGTGTGATCTCGCCCACCAAAAAGCTCACCGATCTCAGGCAAACTTTTTTGCGTGAGCTCTTTCGCAAGATACATCGCGATCTGACGCGGAAACGCGATCGCGGTCGGGCGCCGCTTGCTATACATGTCAGCGACTTTGATCTTGTAATAGTCAGCCACGGTCCTTTGGATCAGCTCAACGGTCACCTGCGCTGTCGAGGCCGACAGCAGATCCTTCAATGCTTCGCGTGCAACGTCCAGAGTCATGGTTCTTCCATGAAACGCCGAGTACGCCATCACCTTGCGTAATGCACCTTCAAGCTCTCGCACGTTGCTGCGCAGATTCTTGGCAATGAAAAATGCCACTTCTTCTTTCAATTGCGCGCCTTCGACCTCGGCCTTCTTCAGAAGGATCGCAACTCTCATTTCCAGTTCGGGCGGCTCAATCGCAACCGTTAGCCCCGACGTAAACCGCGACACCAGGCGGTCTTCCATATCCTTTAATTCTTTGGGATAGGTATCGCAGGTAATGATGATCTGCTTGCGGCCGGCCACCAGCGCTTCGAATGCGTAGAAGAACTCTTCCTGCGTACGCGCCTTCCCGGCAAAGAACTGGATGTCGTCGATCAGCAGCAGATCGAGCGAGTGGTAATAACGCTTGAAATCGTCGAACGCCTTGCGCTGGTAAGCGCGCACCACGTCGCTGACGTATTGCTCGGCGTGGATGTATCGCACCTTGGCACCCTGTGCGCGCCCCAGCACTGCGTTACCCACCGCATGTGTCAGGTGAGTTTTGCCGAGGCCCACGCCGCCATACAGGAACAGCGGGTTATACGAGCCACCGGGGTTCTCGGCGACCTGCATTGCGGCAGCACGCGCCAGTTGATTCGCTTTGCCGGTGACGAAGGTTTCAAACGTCAAATTGGGGTTGAGCCGTGCGCGCTCCATCGGTTCGCTTGAGGCCGATAACGGCGCGGTGGAAGTCCGGACGGCTTCTGCCTGACTGGCTGCGCCGTCAAGCGTCGCACCATTTGCGGGGAAGCGCAGGCCTCCCGCGCCCGAGTGCGCGCCTTCGACGGCGAACACGATCGAAACCGGGCGCTGCATTACGCGGGAAACCACGCCGATGATCTGCTCCGTGAATTGCGAGCGGATCGCGTCGAGTTTGAGTCGATTTGGTGCGCCGATCGTAAGCGTCGCGGTCGATTCATCGAAGTCGAGCGCTTTAAGCGGTTTTATCCAGGCGGAAAATTGTTGCGGCGTTAGCTCGCTCTCAAGCAGCCGCGAACAGTCATTCCATAGGTGCATCATTTCTCTCGACGGCCCTGCGGCTAGCTTTTTGTTTTAATAAAAGAAGTGCTTGTTGCCGGTGAACTGCCGCGCCCCTCACGGCACATCGCCCCGCTCCGCATTGCGGCGGTCGGACCTAAGAAGCGCGCATCTGGCGTTTTGCCACGATATTTAAGCGCTGCCGACCCGCCACCGGCGAAGGATGAATTCTACCCATGCCGACCCACGTTATCCACAGGTAATCGCAATTGTGTTCAATCAATTGATCGTTGCAGCGCACGAGAAAGGCGCGCTGTCGCGCGCGCTGGGTTTTGGCGTTTCCGGACCGGTTTGACAGCGATTCGTCGGATCGCGTCTAATGCTGCGCTTTCTTGCGTCTGTTGGCGTGCCTCGCGGGGCGGGCGTCGGACGACCGCTGTTTCCGAAAGATCGCAGAGAGTGTCATGGCCACCAAACGAACGTATCAACCCTCGAAGGTCAAGCGCGCACGCACACACGGTTTTCTGGTCCGCATGAGGTCGCGTGGCGGCCGTGCAGTCATTGCGGCACGGCGGGCCAAGGGCCGGCAGCGCCTCGGCATCTGATTGAGCACCGGTTCGCAATCACAATCTGATAAGCCGTGCGGCGATTTGATGCCGCGGATCTTTACCCCAGGGTGGTGCCCGCCAAGAAAAAGATTTTCGGACTCGCCTCTTCGCGCCGCCTAAGATCGGCGCGCGATTATGCGGAGATATTGCGTACCCCGGCGGGGCGCTCGTTTCGCAGCGGTCGCCAGCTGATGGCCATAAATGGCACGTGGAGTACGGCTGCTGGGATAAGCAGCAATTCAGGTGTGGTTCGCTTCGGCGTCACGGTTGGCAAGCGCAACGTGAAGCGGGCGGTTGACCGGATATTGGTCAAGCGCATTTTGCGCGAGGCGTGGCGGCACCTGGCTGCTCCGCTGGAGTCGTGCGCGATCCGCGCGGGTGCTTGTATCGATGTTGTGCTGCGAGTTAAATCGCCGCTTGCTGCAGCCGGCGGCACAGCACTAACGATGGCGCAATGGCGCCTACAGGTCCGGATGGAAGCCGATAGTTTGTTGCAACAGATGTTGTCTGAATTGTCGGAGAAGCTAATCGCCGTTGTGCCGGTCGATGCGAAAGATTCAACCGAATGATCAAGACCTTGTTGCTAGGCGTGATTCGCGCGTATCGCTACATACTTTCCCCGTGGATCGGAAATGGATGCCGCTACTGGCCGACCTGTTCCGAATACGCAATGCAGGCCATTGAATTGCACGGACCGCTGCGCGGCGGCTGGATGATGCTGGCGCGACTCGCGCGCTGTCATCCCTACGCCGCTGGCGGAGTCGACCCTGTTCCGACGCGCTTTAGTTGGCACTGCCGCTGCGCCAAGAGCGAGGCATCGCCATCTTCCACAGTTGATCGGGTTCTTTGATGGGCACGGATATTCAGCGCACGATTTTGTTGGTCTTCTTCGGCTTTTCGCTGTTCCTGCTGTGGAACAACTGGCAGGTCTACAACGGGCGAGCACCTATGTTCGGGTCTGTCCCGGCGTCGAAGACGGCAAGCCCTCCGGCCGCTCCTGCCGCTCCGACGCCCGCAGCCGCGAATGCGGTTTCAGGCCCACAAGGTGTTCCGCAAGCATTACCGTCCTCGCCCATTCCGGCGCAGGCGAGTGTCGCCGCTACGCCTGCTGTGACGATTACTACTCCAGTGGTGGTGCAGACGGACCTGCTGCGGGTCTCAATCGACCCGATTGGCGCTGTGGTCTCAAGGGTGGAACTGCTGGCTCAACCGGCGGCAGCCGATTGGACTGTGGGCGGCCTGATCGGCCTGGTGACGGGTAAGCGACGCGACCCGGATGCCACGAGCGTGCTCTTCGAAGTTGGACCAAACCGTTTTTACGTGGCCCAGAGCGGGGTCATTGGGGGTGATTTTCCGAACCATTACACGCCGTTCAGGTTTGTCGATGGTCCGACGGAATTTAAAGCGGGGCAGGATCAGCTTGACATTCGCTTCATGGCTGAAAGCGGCGGCGTTCGGGTGACAAAAACGTTCACGTTGCACCGTGGCCGCTACGACGTTGACGTCACTCACGAGATTGTGAACGTGTCTGACAAGCCTGTGTCGCCATCGGTCTATCTGCAGCTGATGCGTGACGGGAACAAGCCTGAAGGCGAATCGGCGCTTTATTACGTCTACACAGGGCCGGCGGTGTTCACCGAGCAGGAGAAGTTTCGAAAGGTCGAGTTTTCCGATATCGACAAGAAGAAGGCGGTGCTTCCCAAGGCGGCTACCGGCGGCTGGATCGGAATGATCCAGCATTACTTTGTCAGCGCGTGGGTGCCGCCGCAGGACGTGCCGCGTGACTACTACGCAGAGAAGTTCAAGGACAACCTGTATTTCATTGGTACAAAGTATTCGGTGCCAACCTTGGCCCCGAATGCATCAGCAACATCGAGAGCAACGTTGTACGTCGGTCCGCAGGATCAGGATGCGCTCGCCAAGATTTCGCCCGGCCTCGATTTGGTGGTTGACTACGGTTGGCTGACGTTTCTTGCGAAGCCGATTTACTGGCTGCTTTCGTTTTTGCATGGCATCGTCGGCAACTGGGGCTGGGCGATTGTTCTGTTGACGGTCCTCATCAAGGCGGTGTTCTACCCGTTGTCGGCGGCGAGCTACAAGTCAATGGCGAAGATGAAGGAAGTGACGCCGCGGATGATGAAAATCCGCGAGCAGTATGGCGACGACCGACAGAAAATGAACGTCGCAATGATGGAGCTGTACAAGACGGAAAAAATCAATCCGCTTGGCGGCTGTCTACCGATCCTGGTGCAGATTCCGGTCTTCATCTCGCTTTACTGGGTGCTGCTCGCGAGCGTCGAAATGCGCAACGCGCCGTGGATCCTGTGGGTGCAGGACCTCGCAACCCCGGACCAGTGGTTCATTTTGCCGCTGTTAATGATGGCGACGATGTGGATCCAGTACAAACTGAATCCGACTCCGCCGGATCCGGTTCAGGCCAAGGTGATGATGCTGATGCCGCTAATCTTCGGCGTGATGTTCTTCTTTTTCCCCGCCGGGCTGGTGCTCTACTGGTTGACCAATAATATTTTGTCGATCACCCAGCAGTGGTACGTCACGCGGCAGATTGCCAACGCAAGGCGCTCCGGTTAAGGCGGAGACGCTTTGCGTTTGTAATTCAGTACCCAGAACACCGGCCATAGCCAGATGCTGGCTGTCCATAACAGCACGCGCGAAACTGACAAAGGGGCGGCTTCGCTCCGATATGCGAGCATGAAAATTACCGCTGCACCGATGACGACCCAGAGCACGAAGCCCGCATATACCCATACACGCGTCTGATAGTCATCCCCGATCTGTGCCGCGACCATTGCAGCGACCAAGACCGACAGCACAAGCGCGATCAGTACGCCGGCCAGTGGCGCACCGTACTTAACTAGCGGGTCGTTTTCCTGCATGCGTGCTTTCAATCGCGGATACCGCGGTGGTGTTTCATTTTGCGCTTGTCGCCTGCGGTCGACCTAAACTGCCTCTCACGATGAGCCGCGAAGCCGTTGAGGATCCGATCGTTGCGATCGCTACCGCGCCAGGTCGCGGCGGCATCGGAATCGTTCGCATTTCGGGCGCTGAGATCGACCCAGTCATTGACGCGCTGCTGGGGCCTTCTGCCCGGCAACTGGAACCGCGGCGAGCGTTGTACGCCGAGTTTTTGAATCACGACGGGACCGAGATTGATCACGGCATTGCGCTGTACTTTCGCGCGCCTCACTCGTACACCGGCGAGAACGTGCTCGAGTTGCAGGGTCACGGCGGGCCGATCGTGCTGCGCATGTTGGTTGCACGCTGCTTGCAGGCGGGGCAGGGCATCGGGCTGCGAATGGCGCAACCCGGAGAATTCACGCGGCGCGCATTTCTGAACGATCGGCTCGACCTGGCGCAGGCAGAGGCCGTGGCCGACCTGATCGATGCATCAACGGAAGCCGCAGCGCGCGCGGCGGTGCGATCGCTGTCCGGAGAGTTTTCACAGCGGACGAACGCGCTGACTTCGGCACTGCTCGAATTGCGCGCGCTGGTCGAGGCGACACTCGACTTCCCCGAAGAAGAGATCGATTTTCTGCAGCGCTCCGACGCTATTGGACGCCTTACAGGTATTCGCCAAGATCTCGAACAGCTACAGCGGCATGCGCAACAAGGGGCGCTGCTACGCGATGGGATGAACGTTGTGCTGGTCGGTGCACCGAACGTCGGCAAGTCGAGTTTGCTGAACGCGCTGGCGGGCGTCGACGTCGCGATCGTTACTGCACATCCAGGGACCACGCGCGATCGCATCGCGCAGCAGATCGAAGTTGACGGTATTCCTTTGAACGTGATTGACACCGCTGGGTTGCGCGCTGCAACGGATGAAGTGGAACAGTTGGGAATTCTGCGTACGCTGCAGGAGATCGAACGCGCCGACGTAGTGCTTCATATTGTCGACCCGGCACTGTCAACCCATGATGCCTCAGTGCTGGATCAGGTCACGCACCGTCTCGGGCGCGCGGTGCCACTGATCACCATCCATAACAAGGTCGATCTGGTTCCAGCGGCCGCGAAGGTTGCAGGCGAGCACGTGTACCTATCCGCAAAGACGGGTGCCGGTATAGACCTGCTGCGCGAGGAATTGAAGCGGGTCGCGGGCTGGAGCGAGCAGACTGCTTCCGGTTCGGTGATCCTTGCGCGGGAGCGGCATTTACAGGCGCTGTCTCGAGCACGTGATCACATGCTTAGTGCCGAAGCGCACATCGCGCAGGGTGACCGCGCGCTCGAGCTGCTCGCGGAAGAACTCCGTCTCGCGGGCGCCGCAGTGGGTGAAATTACGGGAGAAGTCTCGGCGGACGATCTGCTCGGCATGATTTTCGGCCGGTTCTGCATCGGAAAATAGCTAGCCGTCAGGCCCGAAAAGCCCGGGTTCCGCCTCGGCAATGCCGCGCAGGAAATCCCACACGACGCGCACGCGGCGCAACGCAAACATGTCGATCGGCGCCGCCAGCCACAGCTCGCGCTCGATCCACATTTCGGACGGCAGCACCCGAATCAGGGGACTGTCAGCGTCGATCAGGTAGCGCGCGAGCATTCCGATGCCGAGCCCGCACCGGATCGCCTCGAATTGCGCCTGCATCCCCGTCGCCGTGAATACTCGCCGCGGACTGAGCCCCAGTTCGTCCAGGTAACGCAGCGATTCGCTGAGTAGGTAGTCCTGGACGTAGTCGACGAAGCGGTGACCAGCCAGATCAACGCTGTGCGCAATCAGCGGGTGCTGCGCCAGGTATTCGGGACTGCCGTACAGGTCGTAGCGCAACAGGGCCAGACGCGTCACGTAGTAGCGTCCGATGCGCGGGGGCTCAAGCGTGACCGTCAGATCTGCTTCGCGCGCCGCCAGGCTTGGCGAGCGCGGCAGCAACAGCAGTTCGATGTGGAGATCGGGATACTTCGCCAGAAGTGGGGGCAGGCGGGGTGTCAGCACCCGCGCTCCGAGCACTTCGGGGACGCCGAGCCGCACCGTTCCCGCAACGTTTGCCGGATGGGCGGCCAAGTCCTCGCTCGCTGCCAGCGCCGCGGCTTCCATCGTCTCGGCGTGTGCCATCAGTCGGCGACCGGCTTCTGTCAGGATCCAACCTTCGCGGGCGCGCTCCAGCAATGGCGATCCATACTCGCGCGCCAAGCGCTGCAGGCGACGCGCAACGGTGGTGTGTTCGACGCCGAGGCGACGCGCGGCGGCTGTATGACTGCGCGTGCGCGCCGTTTCCAGAAAGAAGCGGATATCCGACCAGTTCGGGACAATCGAAGCGGGTAGTGGGCGGGTTGTTCTGGGCATTGTGCATTTTTGCACAGCTCCTGTGCAGTGCTGCGTATTCCAGCGGTTGGGACGCAGGTGTACGGTGTCGGCAGCGTCGCCCAGCGCGACGAATAAAATTCAAGGAGGCTTCATGAAAAGCAGGTCAATGCGCGGCCGGCGCGGGCAGCGTCTATCCACCATTTTTCTTTCGCTGACGGTTGCAGCGCTCGCCGCATGCGGCAGCAGCAGCGGCGACTCGCCTGCACCTGCGCTAACCAACGTACGGCCGGCCTATCTCGGAACCGTGACCACCACTTCGTACAACGGGACCTCTGACGATTTATTGACAGGCGGTCTCGGCTGGGACGGAATCCAGAGTGCAACGCTGCCTGTGCTTTCGGCAACGCCGACCGCCAGCGAATTGCGTCGGCGCGCGATCTACAACAACTACCGGGCGTTGGTCGATTTCACGACCAACGGGGGCTATGGCGTCATCTTCGGCCCCAATGTTCCGGTCGCAGGTGGCGCACCGGATCCGACACCCGGCGCCGGCAAGATCGCGGGCACCGAGTACATCGCCTACAGCGTCGACGCCACCGGCAAAGCCGCGGCCACGCTGATGGTTCAGATTCCGTCGAATTTCAGCCAGAGTGCGCCGTGCGTTGTAACGGCGTCATCGTCGGGTTCGCGCGGCGTATACGGCGCTGTATCTGCGGCCGGTGAATGGGGGCTGAAACGCGGATGCGCGGTCGCCTACACCGACAAGGGCACCGGCAATGGCGCGCACGAGCTTGATACGAATACGATCACGTTGATCAACGGCCTGACCGCCAATGCGGTAACCGCCGGCAACGCCAGCCTTTTCACGGCCTCGCTGACGGAAGCGCAACGCACCGCGTTCATCGCGAGCAATCCGTTCCGCTACGCGTTCAAAAACGCACATTCGCAGGTCAACTCGGAAAAAGACTGGGGCTTGTACACACGGCAGGCGATCGAGTTTGCGCTGTGGGCGATGAACGAGCAGTTCGCACCGACAGTGCCCGGGACCAGCGAGAAGCTGCGGCAGTTCTTTGCTGCCAACACGCTGGTGATCGCGTCGTCGGTATCCAATGGCGGCGGGTCTGCTCTGGCGGCCGCCGAAGGCGACACCGGCGGCTTGATCGACGCTGTTGTAGTTGGCGAGCCGCAGATCAACCTGACCCTGCCGGCCGGGCTGATCGTTGCGCGAGGCGGCGTCAACTACGCGCCGTCTGCCATCGGGCGTCCGTTGTACGACTACACGACGCTGGCGAACCTGCTGCAGCCGTGCGCCGCTTACGCGCCGGCAGTCTCGCAATCGCCGTTCTTGACGAGTGTATCGGCACTCAGTGCGCAAAATCGCTGTGGCGCCTTGGCGGCGAGCGGCGACGTGGCGGGTGCTGACTTCACATCGCAGTCCAATGACGCCCTGGCGCGCCTGCGCGCCGCCGGATACGAACCGGAGTCCGACCTGTTGCATGCGTCGATGTTTGCCTTCGCTGTGCCTGCCGTAACGGTGACGTATGCAAACGCGTATGCGCGCGCCAGCGTCATCGACAACCTGTGCGGGTTCAGCTTTGCAACCACCAACGCAGGCGGCACGCCAGCCGCTGCGGCAACGTCGCCGATGCTCAGCATATTTGCGAATGGCAATGGCATTCCGCCCACCAACGGTATCAATCTGATCTATAACAACGCCACCGGTGGCCCCATCAACCATGTACTGGCCGACAATAATTTCGCGTTTCTGGGAGCGCAATGCTTGCGGCAGCTGTGGACTACTTCGAGTGCCACCGCGCTCGCGGTGCAATCGGGCGTCAATCAAGTGCGGGTAACCGCCAATCTGCGTGGAAAGCCGACATTAATCGTGCACGGCCGTGCCGACACGCTGGTTCCAGTCAACCATACATCGCGGCCCTATTTCGGCGCGAACAAGATCGTTGAAGGCGCTGCGAGCCGGCTCTCATACATCGAAGTCCTCAATGCACAGCACTTCGAGACGTTTCTGCCGTTTGCAGGCTTCGACACGCGTTTCATCCCAATGCACTACTACGACAACCAGGCGCTTGACCTGATGTGGAATCATCTGCGCAGCAATGCGGCGTTGCCACCTTCGCAAGTGGTGCGCCCCACCGCGCGCGGCGGTACCAATGGGGCAGCCCCTGCAATCACCGTTTCGAATCTGCCGCCGATCTCGCTTGCGCCGGCGGCTGCCGATCAGATCAATTTCAACGCTCCCGGCAGCGTCGTGCAGATTCCAAACTAGGTCAGCACGTTCGATGAACCGCCGTCGCGTCAGGCGCCCGGCGGTTTTTTTTCGCCAATCGACGGCGCAACGCCGTGAATCGAGAAATCCACGCTGCCCCATTGATTTAGGATGCACGGCCCCTTACCGCGGCGGCCTCAGTCCGCCCGCACTGTTGACTTCACATGCCAGATCTGCCAGCTAATACCGAGCCGTCGCTTTCGCGATTGGCGATCGACCGCAGCGCCGCACCCTCGCGCCGTCGGCGTCCGTTGTGGAAGCGATGGTGGGTTTGGGCGATTGGGCTGTTTGTTATTGCAGCGATTGCGCTTTTTATCAGTCGGCGTAACGCACCGCAGCCGGTGGAGTTCGCCACCGTGGCGGCGGCGTATCCGTCGGCTTCGGTGTCGGTGCTGAATGCAACAGGTCGGGTCGTAGCCGCGCGGCGCGCATCGGTTTCGTCGAAAGGAACCGGCCGGCTCGAATGGCTCGGTGTGCAGGAAGGCCAGCGCGTGACTGAGGGCGACATCATCGCGCGGCTCGAGAATCGCGACGTGGCGGCGCAGCGCGAGCAGGCGGCGGCTCAGGTACAGGTCGCGCGCGCGAATCTGGCGCAAGGCCAGGCCGAACTCGAAGATGCAGTAGCGGCATACAAGCGCGCGCAGGACCTTGCACAGCAAAAATTCATCGCCAGCTCCGCGCTCGATACCGCCGCAGCGCGGTACAACAAGTCTCGCGCTGCGATCGATACGTTGCGGGCCCAGATCGCGGTCGCACAAGCCAACTATCGGGCGTCGGAGGTGGGCTACGACCAGACGCTGATCCGCGCGCCGTTTACCGGCATCGTGTTGACCAAGAGCGCCAACGTCGGCGATATCGTGACGCCGTTTTCCGCCGCGGCCGGAACCACCGGCGCCGTCGTGACGATGGCTGACATGGAGACGCTCGAGGTCGAAGCCGACGTTTCGGAAGCGGCGATCAGCAAGATCACCGTGGGCCAGCCTGCTGAAATACAACTCGACGCATTCCCTGATCTGCGCCTGGCCGGTGAGGTGAGCCGCGTGGTGCCGACGGTTGATCGAAGCAAGGCGACATTGCTGGTGAAGGTCAAGTTCGTCGAGCGTGACCCGCGTGTCTTGCCTGACATGAGCGCAAAGACAGCGTTTCTTTCTCGGGCCTTGAGGGCAGACGAGCGTTCTGCGGTTCCCGCGCTGCGCGCCGACGCGATCGTCAAGCGGGATGGGAAGGATGTGGTCTTTGTCGTGGGCAAGGACGACCGCGTGAAGTTGACACCCGTGACGGCGGGAACGAAGGTTGGCGACCTGCTGCGCGTCGACCTCGCGCCGGGGACTCGAGTTGTCGCAGCGCCAAGCGAGCGGCTCGCCGATGGAGCGCCCGTCATTGCGGTGAAGAAGTAAGTGCATCGACGGGTATTCGGATTGTGCGCGGACCAATGAGCAGCGCGGCGCCCGAGGAACGCCGTGCGCTGGTCGAGATCGAGCACCTGTCGAAAGGCTACGTGCGAGGCGGACAGCCGGTGCCGGTGCTGACCGATATCAACCTGATCATTCGCGAGGGCGACTTTGTGGCGCTGATGGGCCCGTCGGGTTCGGGCAAGAGCACGTTGCTGAACCTGGTCGCGGGAATCGATAAGCCCGATTCTGGCCGTCTGCAGATTGCAGGCGAGGACATCACGCGGCTGGGCGACAGCGATCTAGCCGACTGGCGCGCACGGTCTGTCGGCTTCGTGTTTCAGTTCTACAACCTGATGCCGGTATTGACCGCATTCGAGAATGTGGAGTTGCCGCTGCAGCTCACTTCGCTGTCGCGCGCAGAGCGGCGCGAGCGTGTCGAGCTGTTAATGGCGATGGTCGGCCTTACGGAAAGAATGAAGCACTATCCGAACGAGCTGTCGGGCGGACAGCAGCAGCGCGTCGCCATCGCGCGCGCGCTGGTCACCGATCCGCTGCTGATCATTGCCGATGAGCCCACGGGTGATCTCGACCGCCAGTCTGCAGCGGACATTCTGAAATTGCTTGACCGGCTCAATGGTGAGCTCGGCAAGACGATCGTGATGGTTACGCACGATCCACGCGCGGCCGAGGCCGCCCATCACTTGATCTACCTCGACAAGGGACAGCTGACCGACACGGCGCCGACGCACTGATGTTTTTTCTGAACTTCGTGCTCCGCAATGTGTTTCGCGCCAGGCTTCGTACCGCGCTGACGATCGTCGGACTCGTCATCGCTGTGCTGGCATTTGGCCTGCTTCAGACCGTGGTGCGAGCGTGGTACGCCGGTGCCGATGCGGCGTCGGCGACGCGGCTCATCACGCGCAGCGCGATCTCGCTGACGTTCTCGATGCCGGTCTACTACCGCGACAAGATTCGAGCGGTGCCGGGCGTCACGGCGGTGTCGGTGTCGAACTGGTTCGGAGGCGTCTATCAGGATCCCAAAAACTTCTTCCCACAGTTTGCTGTCGAAGCGCCGACATTTTTTCCGATGTACCCGGAGTTTGTATTCGAGGCTGACTCGTATCGCGAGTTTCTGCGCGACCGGCGCGGCGCGGCGGTCGGCCGGCAGCTCGCCGATCTGTACGGCTTCAAGGTCGGCGACACGATCCCGTTGAAGAGTGCAATTTATCCGGGCACGTGGGAGTTCAACGTGCGTGCGATTTACGACGCCAAGGACGATACGACGATAACGCGCCAGATGTATTTCCACTACGACTACTTGAATGAACAGATCAAGCGCATCGCACCGCGGCGCGCGGATCAGGCCGGCGTATTCGTGGTAGGCATCAACGAAGGGCAGGCGGCGCCCGATATCTCCCGCGTGATCGACGCCGAATTCAAGAACTCGTTGGCTGAAACGCTGACCGAAACCGAAAAGGCGTTCACGCTCGGATTCGTTGCGATGGTGGAGACCATCGTGGTGGCAATCGAGGGTGTGAGCTACGTGGTGATTTTGATCATCATGGCGGTCGCCGCGAACACGATGGCGATGACCGCGCGAGAGCGGATGTCCGAATATGCGACGCTCAAAGCGCTGGGGTTCAAGCCTGCCGCGGTGGCTGCGATGATCATCGCCGAGGCTTTCCTGCTGGCGATCTTGGGTGCGGGCTTGGGCATGCTGCTTACACCCGTCGTGGTGAAGTTGTTTCATGCGGCGACGGTCAGCGTATTCGCGAAGATGCCGCTGGTCGCTCACACCTTCTATCTGCAGGCGGTCTGCGCAGTGGCGGTCGGACTGGTGGCCGGAATTGTTCCCGCAATACGCGCGGCGCGGGTAAAAATTGTCGATGGTCTGCGCCACGTGGCGTAAGCGGCGTCAACGCCAGTGAAAATTCCCGCCAGCTATATTGCCCGCAACCTGTGGGTGCGCAAGCTCACAACCGGGCTTACCGCCGGTGGAATGGCGTTGGTTGTGTTCGTCTTCGCCGCGGTGTTGATGCTCGATGCGGGATTAAAAGCAACGTTGGTCGCAACCGGATCACCCGACAACGTGGTGGTGATTCGGCAGGGGAGTCAGACCGAAGTGCAGAGCGGCGTATCGCGCGACCAGGCGGCATTGATCGAAACCTCACCCGAGGTTGCGCGCGGAGCGGACGGACGGCCGTTGGTTTCGAAGGAGGTCGTGATCCTGAATTCGCTGCCGAAAATCCAGGCGAGCGGAAGCAATCAATTAACCAAGCGCAGCAATGTGGTTGTGCGAGGGTTGCCGGAGATGGGCAAGACCCTGCGTCCGCAGGTCCGCATCAACGAAGGACGTATGTTTCGAGCAGGCTCGTCGGAAATCATTGTCGGGAAGTCGGTCGCGAGGGGCTTTGCGGGCGTCGAGATTGGGCAACACCTGTCCTTCGCCGGGCGCGAATGGACCGTGGTAGGCGTCTTTGACGCCGGCAAAACTGCGTTTGATTCAGAAGTTTGGGGTGACGTTGAGCAGATGATGCAGGCGTTTCGTCGCGTCGTGTATTCGTCGGTTATCGCGAAAATTGCGGCGCCCGAGTTGTTTGGTGCACTGAAGGCGCGCGTAGATGCCGACCCTCGGCTCAAGGTGGACATCAAGCGCGAGGCAGAGTTTTACGGCGATCAGTCATCGTCACTTTCAAGCTTCATCACGCTGCTCGGGATGGCGCTGTCAGTCATCTTTTCGTTGGGTGCAATGATTGGCGCCACGATCACGATGTATGCGGCAGTGGCAACGCGAACGGCCGAGATCGGCACGCTGCGCGCGTTGGGGTTTCAGCGCGCATCAATTCTGGTTGCGTTTCTGCTCGAGTCGCTGCTGCTGGCGTTCGTAGGTGGTGTCATTGGAATTGCAGCCGCGAGTTTTCTGACGGCAATCACCGTATCGACGACAAACTTTCAATCGTTCTCCGAGCTTGCGTTCGCGTTTACGCTGACGCCCCGCATTGTTATTTCCGCGTTGGTCTTTTCCCTGTTGATGGGTTTTGTCGGCGGATTTCTACCGGCGATCAAGGCAAGCAGAATGAAAATCGTCGATGCGCTGCGGGCCGACTAGCACGCGAGACCGTTGGCCCGAGGCGCGCTATCCTTTATGCAGAACAGAACAATCAGGAGACTCGAATGCAACGACGCGAACTATTTGTAGCGGCCGCAGCCGCGGTGGCAGTGGCGCAGCTCGGCACGATGCGCAGCGCAAGCGCACAGCAACTGGGCACGGTAAAAATGATGATCCCCGCCAATCCCGGCGGGGGTTGGGATCAAACTGGGCGTGCGCTCGCCGCAGCGATGCAGAGCGCTAAGACCGTCAACTCGGTGCAGTTCGACAACAAGGGCGGGGCCGCCGGCACCATCGGGCTCGCGCAGTTTGTCAACAGCGCGAAGGGCGATCCGAACGCGTTGATGATGGGCGGCATGGTAATGGTCGGCGGCATCTTGTTGAACAAGTCGCCGGTCGATCTGTCGATGGTGACGCCGATTGCGCGGCTGACCAGTGAATATGTCGTTGTGGTGGTGCCGGCCAACTCGCCTTATAAAACGATGGGTGATCTGGCAAAGGCGTTCAAGGCCGAGCCCGGCAAGATCGCCTGGGGCGGGGGCTCTGCAGGCGGCACCGATCACATTCTGGTCGGCTTGATCGCCAAGGCTATCGGCGGCGATCCAAGCAAGGTCAACTACGTTCCATTCAAAGGCGGTGGCGAAGCGATTTCCGCAATCGTTGGGGGCCATGTGACAGCCGGCGTCTCCGGACTCGGCGAGTTCGCCGAGCAGATCAAGGCGGGGCGGATGCGCGCACTTGCTGTGTCGGCACCCGCCAAGATCGACAACATTCCGACGCTGAAGGATCAAGGCATCGATGTGGTGCTGGGCAACTGGCGCGGCGTCTTTGGAGCCCCGGCGATCTCGCCGGCGCAACGCGACGCGCTGGTCGCTGCCGTGAAAACCGCGACCGAGTCACCGGCGTGGAAGGAATCGCTGACCAAATTCGGATGGGACGATTGGTTCCTTGCCGGCGATCAGTACAAGGCGTTTCTTGATGAGGATGTGAAGCGCGTCAGCTCGATCATCGACTCGCTCGGCCTTAGAAAATAGCGATGGCGCCTGGCGCCGGGCGCTCGCGCACCGAGTTAGTGCTGTCGGGCGGCGTTCTTGCGCTGGGCGGGTTCGCACTGGTCACCGCGCTGCGTCTGCCATCGGCCGGCGGCTATTCAGGCATCGGCCCCAATGCCATACCGATTGCGGTGGCAGGTGGGCTGACCGCGCTTGGCGTCTGGCTGTTGGTCGAGGCGATGACGGGCGGGTGGCGAGTCCGCGTTTCCGACGATGCTCACGAGCGCGGCGAGCACGCGTTTCATGCGGGTGCGTTCGCGTGGGTGACAGCGGGTCTACTCGCGCAGATGGCCCTGATGCATGTCGCCGGATTCGTGCTCGCTGCCGGTGTGCTGTTTGTCTGCACCGCGCGCGGTTTCGGCATCGTGCGCCCCGTGCGTGATGCAGCGATAGGGTTGCTGCTGGGGCTTGCGGTATTTCTGTTCTTCGTCAAGTTCCTGAGTGTCGGACTCCCCGCGGGATGGTTAACGCCGGTGCTCGGCGGCGCGGGAATATGACCGAAACCTTCGATGCATTGCTGAGCGGGTTTGCCGTTGCGCTGACACCGATCAATCTGCTTTGGGGTTTGGTCGGGGTGACTCTCGGCACGGCGGTCGGCGTGCTGCCCGGCGTTGGCCCAGCCCTCACCGTGGCGATGCTGCTGCCGTTGACGGTCAAGCTTGATCCGACCGGTGCGCTGATCATGTTTGCGGGGATCTATTACGGCGCGATGTACGGCGGGTCAACGACGACGATTCTGCTGAACACGCCCGGTGAGTCAGCGTCGATCGCGACCGCGCTGGAAGGCAACAAGATGGCCAAGCGCGGTCGCGCCGGGCCGGCGCTGGCGACCGCGGCAATTGGCTCGTTCGTCGCAGGTTCTATTTCGGTCGTCCTGCTGACACTGCTGGCGCCGATCGTCGTCGAGCTTGCGCTGCGATTCAGTCCTGCTGATTACTTTGCGTTGATGGTTTTCGCGTTCGTCACAGTGGCCGCGGTGCTTGGCAGTTCAACCGTCCGCGGGCTTACAACGCTGTTCATCGGCCTGCTGCTGGGTCTGGTCGGCATCGACGAGACCACCGGACAGATGCGCTTTGCGTTTGGCGTTCCGGAGCTGCTTGATGGCATCGACGTCGTGGTGCTGGCAGTCGGACTTTTTGCCGTGGGCGAAGCTTTATATGGCGCGGCCTACCAAAGCCGGGTGAAGGAAAAGCTCGAGCGCCTATCCGGCTCCCTGATGATGACGCGCGACGATTGGCGCCGTTCATGGCCCGCCTGGTTGCGCGCCACTGCCATCGGCTTCCCGTTCGGCACAATCCCGGCGGGCGGTGCCGAGATCCCGACGTTTCTGTCGTATGCGGTGGAAAAGAAATTTTCCAAGCATCCGGAAGAGTTCGGGCACGGGGCGATCGAAGGCGTCGCGGGGCCTGAGGCTGCGAATAATGCATCGTCGACCGGCGTGCTGGTGCCGCTGCTGACGCTTGGCATCCCAACATCGGCCACTGCTGCGATTTTGTTGGCGGCTTTCCAGAACTACGGCATTCAGCCCGGACCCCTGCTGTTTCAGACGCAGGCTTCGCTGGTGTGGGGATTGATCGCGAGTCTTTACATCGGCAACGTGTTGTTGCTGATCCTGAACCTGCCGTTGATCGGGCTATGGGTCAAAGTGCTCGCGATTCCAAAGCCTTGGCTGTACGGCGGGATTCTGATCTTTGCAACGCTAGGCGCCTACAGTCTCCATCAGTCGGTGGTCGATCTGGTGACACTTTATGTATTCGGGCTGCTGGGCTTTGCGATGCGCCGATGGGGCTTCCCGGTGGCCCCCGCGGTTATCGGTCTGATCCTCGGGCCGCTGGCCGAGACACAGTTTCGGCGCGCGCTTTCGATCAGCCAGGGCGACCCCAGCGTGTTTTTCACACATCCAATTTCGGCGTCGCTGCTGGTGCTGACCGCAGGCCTGATCGTCGTGCCGTGGGTCATTCGTATGCGTCGCCGCCGGGTCGCCAAGCTGGCGTGACCGATCCGGGACCGCCTCGAGATGAAAGGGAAAACGCCGCGTTCCGCGCGGCGTTTTCTTTCCAGCGATCGCTGGCCGCGCTCACGGTTGCAGGGGTCGGCGCGATCATCTGCGTCTATTTGAAAACGCCTTTGCCATGGTTGATTGGCCCGCTGGTCGCGGTCGCAATCGTCAGCATGGCCCGTGGCAAGCTCGAAGAGCCTCCGCTGGCGCGCCAGGCGGGGCAGTGGGCCATCGGCGTTGCGCTGGGCCTTTATTTCTCGCCGGAGGTCGTGCGCGAGATCGTACGACTGTCGCCGTGGATCGCCGCCGCCGTTATCTTCTCCATCGTGCTGGGCTGGCTAGGCGCGTGGCTGCTATCTAAAACAACCGCAGTTGACCCGGCGACCTCGTTCTTTGCAATGGCGATTGGCGGCGCCCCCGAAATGGCGGCGCAGGCGCAGCGCCACGGCGGCCGGGTCGACAAAGTTGCAGCGTCGCACGCATTGCGCATCATGCTTGTGGTTTTGATCGTGCCCTTCGTATTCAACTCGATGAATGTGCATGGGCTCGATCCGTACACGCCCCTGGCCAAGACATTCTCGTGGGGCGGACTGGCCGTGCTGGTAGCAGTAACCGCCGGGGCTGCGGCAGTGATGGAGCGAATCGACTCGCCCAATAGCTGGATGATCGGGCCGCTGCTCGCAGCGGCGATTGTCACTGCTACCGGCAATAGTTTTTCAAGCTTTCCGGCAGCGATCGTAAATGCCGGTCAACTATTGATTGGGGTGTCTCTCGGATCGCGCTTCACACCGGAATTTTTCCGCGCCGCGCCGCGCTTCCTGTCTATGGTTGCCGCAATTAGCCTGCTCTATATGTTGCTTGCCGGCGCGTTCAGCGCATTGCTCGCGCGCGGCTCAGGGCTGCCTTGGCCTACGGCGGCGATTGCCACGACTCCGGGTGGCATTGGGGAAATGGCGCTGACCGCGCAAGCGCTGCAACTGGGTGTACCCATTGTCGCAGCGTTTCACACGATCCGTTTGCTTGCTCTTTTGCTGGTCGTGGGTGCAATGTATCGCTGGTGGCGAAGATTGATGGAGCCCGATGCACACCGCTAGACCAACGCCCGCTGAGGCAACGCTGAAGCTCGAATTGACGCCGCTGATGGCTGCGGCTGAGCCGCGCGTTGATGAGTTTCTGCAAGCGATCATTGAATCGAAGGCAACGCTGATGCGCTGGATGCCGTGGTGCCATGCCGACTACGATGTGCCGGACGTCCAGCGCTGGTTTGCCGCTGCTGAGCACATGTGGAGCAGCAAGACCGCGTTTCCAATGTTGATACGCAGCAAAGAGAGCGGAATGTTGCTCGGAGGCGTTGGGTTGCACGACGTCTTGCTGTATGGAAAGCGCGAAGCTGAGATCGGCTATT
>Ga0136634_10000257_pt1 | contig 25762 bp, 31 predicted proteins | sample AntDrymUQ8332106_2_FD_104654 | JGI IMG/M metagenome (GOLD analysis project Ga0136634, IMG submission 104654) | Polar desert sand microbial communities from Dry Valleys, Antarctica - metaG UQ833 (21.06) | ecosystem: Environmental > Terrestrial > Soil > Desert | place: Antarctica: Dry Valley... | reverse complement strand
TCAAGCACTGGATCGGTCGACCACGTCCTTTTGTGGCGTGCCCGGACATCAGGGCGTGTGTTCGCGTGCTCGACAAGTTCAGCTTTCCTTCGGGTCACACGTTGCACGCTGTCGCATTTTCGGTCGTGTTCGGCTGGAACTATCCCGTGATTGGCGCAGCACTCGTGCCATTGGTCGTGCTGATTGCGCTCTCGCGAGTGGCATTGGGTCTGCACTACCCCAGCGACGTTGCGGCGGGGGCAGTGATCGGCGCCGCGGTCGGTACCGCGGTCGTGATTATCTTTTAGCTGCGCTTTAAGGTTTAAGGCTATTTAGGTGCGCCGCGAGTTTGGTGTAACGCCTTCAATGCCGATCTTGTGCGGGGGCGATAGCGGATCAAAGTCCGTCCACTGTCCGTCGCGCCATTCCCCTTGTGCACGTTCCAGGTCTTCGACAGCGGCCGCCATCAGAGCGTCGACCACAATTTTTTCATTCGAGGGCACCACCCGGACCGACAACATCATTCCTCCGCGCCGCATACCAACCGCGTCCGCATCGGGCGTCGATGTCTCGGTTTCATGTTTTTCTTCATCCGATGGGCGAGTGGAGTTCAAGGCTCCTGCCATTCCGCCGACATGCGCTCCCACGCCGGCGAGTGCAACGGCGATAATTGGCGCCAGGGGTGGAATGACTGCGCCGGCTATTGCGCCCGCAGCCAGACCGGCGGCCGCGCCGGCAGCGACTCCTGTTGCTTGACCCGCGTTGGATTCCTGCGTACCAGCGTCCGCTTCAACGTCGCCGCCGATGGGGAGCAGGTCATGCTGACCCGGTGGATTGACATAAAACGCCTGCATATCCTCAGCGGCGATGCCGTGCCCCTGCAGCTTCGCCATTAAGTCCTGAGCGCGTTGTTGTGTTTGAACCCGTGCCGCGATGATGGTGTCCATTTGATCCTCCGCTTTGCATTGTGCAATTTCGATGCTTTCAATCTAATGCCCAAAAAAAAACCCCGCGCAAAGGCGGGGTTTAGAGAAAGACCCAGCGTCTCGGGGAAGGGGAGGGAGGGACGCGGGCCAGACAACCACAACTGAAAAATGGTTGGCATAGGAATTCAGCAACCGGCGTGCCTACGTCTGCGCTATTTCCCGGGCGCCGGATTTTTTGCGGTGTCTGCGGCAACGTCCATCTGAATAGCCATTTGCACCCGCTTTCCGGCGGTGATCATGATCTTGCGTTGCTGGGTTGGGCCATCTCGGTGGGTGACCGAAACCGTATACGCCCCGGGCGTCAAATCAACCAGCAGCCACGGTGCGTTAAGTTGGCCGGTGAAAACCTTCTGCCCGTTTGCACTGATTATCGTCACCTGCATGTCGGCCAGGTAAGCGCCAGAGCGCGACGACACGATCAATTGAAGTGAAAACTTATCAGCGATCTGCTTCAGCTGGTCAACTTCGCCCAGCCCGATTCCGCCGCTCACAAACGGGCGATCGTTTGCCGTTCTGCCTTCGACGATCTCCGCGGTTGCTGGAAATGCAGCCACGAGCAGTGCAGCACCGATGGTGCAAATGCGAGAGATGGTCATCGTCTTTTACCTCAATGTAGTGTGGGAACGATCTGAACTCGTTGCCGAGCCTCAATGAATATGGTTAAAACTGCAGCGCTGGCTCGCGTTCTGAACTCGGCTGGCGCTTCTGCGACCGTTGTTGCCGCCAGCTACAGACAAACTGAGCTTTGGTTAGCGCACGGCGGTCAGCTAGCGCGCGAGCCAGTAGTCGCTGCCACGACAGCCGCACAGATTTAAATTCTGCGTCGTACGGATGCAGGCCTAGTCGCAACACCGGCGCGCTTTGCACCACGCGCGATAGCAGACTGTTCCAGGCAATTGATGTCGGACGACGCCAAGCCTGACGCACGCTGTACGTGAGACACGGCGCCGGAATTGGATGCGCCTCCGGCAACACGATCAATTGGGTCAACGTGCTCGTATATTGCAGGTCGTTACGCGCCCTCAGCGCTCGGCGGGCGCCTGATCCAAGCAGCCACGCTGGCGCGACGAAACCGGTCAATGGCCAGCCATTTGCGTCGAACCAGCGCCGCCCAAGCGTCAGACGCTCGCTGGCCTCTTCCTCGGAAAGTGCACAGAACTCACCCTCCCCAGCGGTGTAAACGCGGCGTCGCATCCAATCGATGACATTAGCCGGAACACCAGGATCAAGGTGAAAGTAGCCGTGTAACGCAAGTTCGTGCCCCGCTGCGAGTTGCGCACTCATGACGTTCTCAAACTGGGGTTGCGCCGAACACTGTCCGTGATAAGCCGGAACCACCAGCAATGTGATGGGGATATCGGCAACCTCGCGAACGGCGTCGAGGACTCTCCGACAGTGTTGCCACGTTGCGGGCGCGACATCGTGCAACGACACGCAGAGTGAACGCTGCGGCTGCCCCGTGCTGATCGAATCGAATGACGGGTCACGCTGCATAAGGTTCGTCGAATGACCGCTCAGCACCAGAGGGCGCAGCAAAGCGCATCTCGTTGTAGCGCTTCAGCAATCGTGAAAACGAGCGGTCCGCATCGAATTCGCAGGCACGGCGCCGCGCTGCGTTACGTAGCGACGCTGCACGCGGTGCAACGTCGCGAATTGCTTCTGCCAAAGCGTCGCAACCGTCGCGCTCGACCCCCACCGCTGCATCTGCGTCTATCAAATCCAAAAACCCACCCCGTGCTCTGACGACCACCGGCGTACCGCACGCCAGTGCTTCTAGCGGAGCTAGCCCGAAAGTTTCCTGGTCCCCCGCATGCACGAACAAGTCGGCGCTAGCCAACGCGCGGGCCAGTTGCAGCGCCTCCGAATGATATGGAAGTACCCGAACACGTGGACCGCTGGGCGGTCGCGGGCCGTCACCAATGGCCACTAACACGAATGGGGCGCCAAGGCGTGCGACGGCTGCAGCGAGCTGATCGAGATTCTTTTCCGGTGCGAAGCGGCCAGCGTACAGGAGCAGTACATCGGAATCTGCAAAGCCAAGTTCGCGCCGCCATTGGTCATCACGGCGCTGCGGATGGAAGAGCGCACAATCGACGCCGAGTGGTTGCAGCACGACGTTGTCCAACCCCAGGCTTCGCAGCGTGTCGGCGGACCACCGGCTTGCTGCGAACACACCATCGTATTGACGGTAGAGATGGTGCAAATATCGACGTACGGCCGGGCGCACAGCCCGGGTCAACCGGTGGTCACTGAGAGCATCCAGGTTCGAGTGATAAAACGCGGCGACTGGAATGCCGAGGCGCTGCCCAGCGTCAAGAGCTGCCCACGCAAAGCGATACGGATCACCCACCTCGATCAGGTCCGGCTGCTGGCTGATGATGGCGCGTGCAGCAGAATTGCGCAGCAGCGGAAATCGATAACCGCCGGAAAACGGTAGCGGAGGAGCGGGAATGCCGTGAGTTTCTGCAGTAGAGGGGCCTGGCGCAACAATGGTGTGACTCCAGTTCGAGTGCCTCTGAAGCCATGCGCGTTTGCTGCGGAGATAGCGCGCGACGCCGCCACCGCTGCCACTCCAAAACATAGTGACGTCGAGCAGATGCGGTCCCGTGGAAGCGCGGCGTTTCTTTACGACGGATTCACCCACGCGCGGCCCTCCCTGACCGATGACGATCGTTGGTAAAACAAAGGTAAATAAGCAAGACCAGTGCCGAACAACGAGCGATCGGGCATGAAATCTGCCGTCTGCATACCGCTAACCATACAGGGAGAAGATGATGGACCGAGATGATGTTGTCGAAACACTCAATGACTTGATTGAAAATTGTAAGGACGGCGAGTACGGTTTTCGGACCTGTGCCGAACAGGCCAAATCAGCTGATTTAAAGGGCGTCTTCACTCAGCGTGCGGGCGACTGCCAGCAAGCGGCGCAAGAGCTGCAGAGCCTTGTGACGCGCTTTGGCGGCACGCCGGATACGGGTGGCAGTGTTTCCGGGGCCGCGCATCGCGGTTGGGTCGCAGTGCGGGGCGCAGTCGCGCTGAATGATGACCTGGCGATGTTGAACGAGTGCGAACGTGGGGAAGATATCGCATTGAATCGGTATCGCAAGGCCCTCGAAGAAGATTTGCCGGCCGATGTGGAGCAGGTTGTCCGCAGGCAATACGAAGGAGCGCGCCGCAACCACGACCAGATCAAGGCGCTGCGCGATAGTCGCAAAGCCACGGCCTGATAGCTATAGTTGAGTGCATGTCCTTTGCCGACCGCTGCGGCCGCTGATACGGGTTGCTACAGCGGTCGCCACACCTACTTTCGAAGGCGGTACATTTAACGCCTCACTCAAGGAGACAACATGCACATAAGAAACAAGGTCATTGGCATTTTCTTGCCGGCCTCGGCTGCGATGATTGTGGCAATAGCGTTGACAGCATGCAGCGATCGACGTCCCACGCAAACTACACCGCCCGTTACGACGGCACCCACGGCACCCACGGTTACCACGGGCACTTCGTCGTCATCGAGTGGCCCCGTGATTGCGCCGAGCACTGCGACCGACGTTGTTACCAAAAAGGGAACTGAAACCGGCATGGTTGGCGGCGAGTCAGGCACTGTCGCTGCAAGTGGCAAGCCGGGCACCGGGACCGCTAGCGGTGCAGGCACCGGCGCAGCAGTAGCGAGTGACGAGAAAACTACAAACAAGAAGTGACCGGTAGCCCGCGGCGTTTGTGAGCGACGGGCGGCTCGTCGCGTCAATTCAAACCATTGACGCGGGCTGCACCCACTTGTCAAAGTCAGAAGTGCTGACGTGGCCTGACAGCACTGCGGCTTCACGCAGAGTTGATCCGGTGCGGTGCGCATGTAGCGCAATCTGCGCAGCCTTTTCGTAACCAATATGCGGAGCCAGCGCGGTGACGAGCATTAGCGATTGACTCAACATCGCAGCAATGCGATCAAGGCGGGCGGTGATGCCGGCCGCACAATGTCGCTCAAAGCTGACCATGGAGTCAGCGAGTAGCTGCGCGCTTGACAATGCGTTGTGTGCGATCAGTGGACGACAGACATTTAACTCCAAATTTCCGGAGGCGCCTGCAAAGTTGATAGCAACATCATGCCCGAAGACCTGCATACATACCATGATCATCGCTTCGCTCTGCGTCGGGTTGACCTTACCGGGCATGATCGAGCTACCTGGCTCATTCTCCGGTAATGCAATTTCACCAATGCCTGAGCGCGGACCGCTCGCGAGCAGTCGCATGTCGTTTGCAATTTTCAGCAGGGCGGCCGCGAGTGTTTTAAGGCTGCCATGCGCGAACACGACGCAATCACTGGAAGCAACCGCTGCAAATTTGTTCGGAGCGGAAACAAACGGCATCCCGGTCATGGCAGCCACTTGAGCCGCGACGCGCGTCCCGAATTCCCGGTGCGTGGCGATGCCGGTGCCAACCGCGGTTCCCCCGACGGCTAATGGTAATAGGGCATCGATCGCCTGCTCAACGCAGGTCTCGGCAAACGTGAGCTGCGCGACGTAACCGGAAAATTCCTGGCCTAACGTAAGCGGTGTCGCATCCTGCAAATGCGTGCGACCGATCTTGATGATTGTGGAAAACTCATCGGCCTTGGACGATAGCGTCTGTCGCAGTTGCGCGAGAGCCGGCAATAGCCGCTGGCGCAATGCCAGTGCCAATGCGATGTTGATCGCGCTTGGGAATACATCATTGGTTGACTGACCGCGATTGACTTCGTCGTTCGGGTGCACCTTCCGACTTTCGCCGGGCTGCCGGCCCAGCAAATCCGACGCGCGATTTGCGAGAACCTCATTTACATTCATGTTCGTCTGCGTCCCTGATCCGCTTTGCCACAGCGAGAGCGGAAACTGATCAGCGTGCTCTCCAGCGATCACCTCATCTGCAGCGTCAACGATCGCTGCAGCGTGAGCTGCGTCGATAAGACCGAGGTCGCCGTTCACTTGTGCAGCGGCGCGTTTGACCATCGCCAGCGCGTGGATCAGCCCACGTGGCATTCGCTCCAGGGAAATGGCAAAGTGATGCAGCGCGCGCTGAGTCTGCGCGCCCCATAAGCAATCGGCTGCGACCTCGATGTCCCCCATTGTGTCGTGCTCGATTCGCACATTGGGTCTCGAAGATGGCGGATGCGTCATAGTTAGGTCGGGTCCGACCTAAGCTTAATGCGTCCGCGCGTGCGGCCAGAACTACTTCTTTGAGGTGGGAAACGCCCAGCGTCGCGTGGAAGTACGGGCACCGAGTTTCCTGAACAAGTACCCGGCCACCGCGGCCAGAATTAGTTTTTTCATTAATTACTCCAACAATTTGGAAAGCGAGGGTTGATGAAAAAGCAAGACCCATGCGCGATGGCTTGGCTCTACGTGTTGGGCATACGCCGTGCTGAAGATTAAATCGTCGGGGACCGCGGCCGCACGCGCTCTCCATAATTGGGCAGACGCCAGTCTGTAAATTCCGGAGAGAAATGGATGGACCTCACGAGCAGTCAGGGCGAAGAAGAAACATTGGCGGCGTGCATCGCGGCCTGCAATGAATGCAGCCAGGTCTGCCTGCAGAGTATTGACCACTGTCTGACATTGGGAGGCGCGCACGCAGAGCCGGGCCATATTGCAATGTTGATGACATGCGCAAGTGTGTGCCGTACCGCATCAGAGCTTATGTCGATCAATTCAGAGTGGCACCCCACTGTCTGTGACCTCTGCGCGCAGGTGTGCGACGAGTGTGCCGATCAATGTGAGAATTTAGGCGCCACGGAAGATTGCGTCTCTGCCTGTCAGGACTGTGCGGACGCCTGTCGCGAAATGGTCAGCGAAGAAGCAGCTGATCTCGAAGAAGAATCCGAGGACGAAGACGAAGAGCCAGCGGAGGTGCTTGCCCAGGAACGTCTTAACTAAGGCCCGCCGAACCGGATCAGTTGTCCGTTGAAGGAAGTTTAAGCTGGATGCAGGGCCGCGTCGGGTCGGGGCCTACGTGCAGTTCGCCTTTGTGCAGTGCTGCTGTTAAAGAGCTGATACGCAATTCTAAAGAAGCCCCGTCTGACCACTCTGGCTCTAACGCCTTGCCGGAGACAGACAATGAATAGGTCCGATTATGGACATCGGTTTCAACTTCGATCGTAGATCCGTCGCGTGCTCGCCGCGTAACAACAATAAGCAGCCGATAGATCAGACGAGTTAAATGGCGCGCGTCGCCGTTTACGGAAACATTCTCAGCGTCTAAATCAGACTTCAGGAAGACGCCGTGCAACGTTAGGGCGGGGCCTGCGCGATCTATGGCCTGCGAGACAAGTTCGTCGATACGGACCGCTGTCGGCTGTATTTCCAGTACGTCCAGAACGGTTCGCCCGTCATCCACGAAATCTTCGAGCATCTGCGTCTGATCACGCGCGTTGCGCCCTATTACATCGGCAACGTGGTTGGCACGTTGGCTATCAAAGCCCCCTTTTTGCAGCAAATGTGTCCAGCCCAGGATTGTGTTGAGGGGCGTGCGCAGATCATGATTAAACCGACTCAACAAGGCGGCGACAGCCTCAGCTCGTGCCGAAGAATCAAGACTTTGAATCCACTGCGGGCCGAATCGGTCGTCGCGCAGTGCTGCAGGCGTGCTGCTCTTTTGGGTCATCGACCGGCCAGTCCTGGTCTTGCGGTGAGCCTCAGATCGGTGAATGTGAGCAATTTGCATTCCAGTTAAGCGCGCGGGTGGGCATATCCGTTGCAGGCTTGCTAGCCGTGAGTGCGATTGAAGCAGACACTTTTCAACTGGAGCACAGTATGACTACGCAAAACCTGAAGCAACCTAAGTCGCCGTACCCCACACGCGAGGCTGTGCACCAAGACGATCTCTCGGCGAGGATGACCCAAGCCGGCGAGCAATCTCATCAAAAGGGTCGTGGCGCCCCGGATTCCCAGTATGGAACTGACAGCTCGTCTAAGACGGACGAAGAGAGGTCGGGTGACGAGTTCACTTCAAACGCCGCACCGAGTTCTGCCGGCGCGACAGAGTCATCAACTGGCGCGGACCGGGATACGATGGACGGCGCCCGAAGCAAAGGCGCTAAAGGTGGTGCGCCAGCAGAGGGGCGCTAAGAACGTGTGTGAAATCCAAAGGGGACGTGTCCCCTTTGGCGTCAGGGCTAAGGATTTCCGATGGATAACGCCTTAGTGGAATACCGATCCTCGTTCTCCTATTTGTCGCCGACGCGATCAGGCGAGTTCGTGAGAGAGTAATCACGGGGGCCAGCAAGAAAATCAGAATCCCGTTTACTACGCACTGCACGTGTTACGAGATACGCGAGACCGCCCAGCACGGCGGCGCGGACCAATAGTGACATGTCTGTCCCCTTTCGACGGCAATGTAAGTTGCGGAATCTCGTCCGACGTCAAACGCTGTTGCGGTCCGCTGTCTTGGCAGAGCCAGCACGAGACATCGCGCGGCGAGTGTTTTCGAACGTAAGGTTGTCGGCCATTTTTCGCACCAAATTTATCAACAAGAATGCGGCCCCGACGTGTAAAGCGATTGCAACCGCGACGGCCAACAGCCAGTTAACTCCGGCAGAAATGGCGCCAACGATCAGCGCACCCACCAAAATCAACCACGCAGTGACGCCCAAAATCGCAGCGCCAGCGGCCATCGCAAACATATAGGCAGCTGACCACGCTGCCCGCTTGGCCTCCAACTCGAAAAGGTGGAACCGTGCAGTCAACATAGCGCGCAACTCGTCTATGAATTGCGACACGGTCGGCCGGGGGGGCGGCGCGGCGGCCGCCTCCTGCTCCGAAAACGAGGATTGAAACTTGGCCTCGTCCGAATGCGCGGACGTAGCCCTTGTCCCGTTACCGCGCGCAACCGTGCTGCTAGCCGTCTTCACTTGCATTCCTTCGCGAGGATGCGACTAGCGCGACAACTTGCCGATTAACAAACCTGCAAGGACGGCAACCCCAACGATTGCAAGCGGGTGCGCCCTGATCTGATCGCGCGCGGACTCTGCCCACTCTTCTTCCATCGCCATGAAGTCGTCATATTTCGTATACAACGTCGCCTGCGCATCTGATGCAGCAGTCCGAGCGCGGTCGAGGACCGGGCCGGCCTTAGCAGCGAGACGATCGACTGTGTCGTGGGCGCCCTGCGCCACACGGTCAACAGTGCTATGCGCGCGATCTGTTGCTTGATCAGGATTCATTTTGCCGCTGGTCCCCATCGTGCCTAAGTTGCCGCTATTGGGTGTAGTTGTTTCCATTTTGACTCCCGAGAAGTGTCAGGCATGTGCCCGTGATAGGTAAGAAATGTCTAGCGGACGGTTCCGCGGCGAAACAGATTGACGATTGCCAGCAGAATTACCGCGCCAATCAGCGAAACGACCAAGGCGCCAAAGCTGAACGCATCCTGATTCAGGGTTGGCACGCCAAGCAGCGGGGAGATCAGCCAGCCGCCCAGTGCTGCTCCGATAATCCCAACAACAATATTCAGAAAAACTCCCTGCTGCGCGTCGGTGCGCATCATCAGACTGGCCAACCAGCCAACAACGCCGCCCACAATGAGCCAGATGATGAAGTTAATCATGATATTTACCTCGCGTTGTTTGTCGACAAATCAATCTGTGCTCGCCGCGCAATTCAGGGTGCACAAATCTTGTCGCACTGTAGCGCTCCATGACGAAGCTGAAAAGCAAGCGTTATGCCTGCTGCTGTTGGCATGCTCGTTGCTTAATCATGGTTGTTGCTTAAGTTTAAGCACCAGCAATGAGGGAGTGTCGACGATGACAACCGTAAAAAGTGCGTTGAAGAAGAAGCAGCATTCAGACACACCTGCCCACGAATTCCTCCTTGCACAGTTGGGTAAGGGCTGCTGGGTTGTGGGATATCAAGGAAAGGTCATCGCGGGTGCTGTTCTGGGTTCACTCCCGGCGGCTGCTGCTTATGCGTCCGACCTTGCGCATGCACTTGGCTCGCATAATTTCCTTTTGACCGTTGTCGAGGCCGGCCGCCAGATCGTTTAACAGCGCCCGCCCCGAACTCCCATGCCGGCTGTTTTGGTCTGCCGTAGCGCGAACTAGCTCACCTATCGCCACTCGGTCGCCAGGCCGACCCTTGCCGTGCGCTATTGTTAAGTGTTGATCAACGCACGCACTACGGGCGCGCGTGAAGACACCTTAAAGAGTGTGAAGACACCTTAAAGAAGCGGGAGGGGGATGGGTCACGCATTGATTGTGGACGATGACGCCGACACAGCGGAGATGTTGGCGCAGATGGTCGCCGGCCATGGCTTTACCGCTGCGATTGCGCGCACGATGCGTGACGCGAGACGTCAACTTGCCACCACGGTCCCTGACGTGATTTTTCTGGATCTGGTTTTGCCTGACGGCAAGGGTATCGATCTGTTCAATGACAAGGGTTTGGCTGACACCGAAGTCGTGTTGATTACTGGCCATGCGAGTCTGGAAACTTCGATCGAAGCCCTCCGACTGGGGGCCGCCGACTATTTGATCAAGCCCGTAAACCCTGGACAGGTGCAGGGAATTCTCGAGCGGATCATGCGACCCGGTGAGCTGCGAGCTGAAATTACCGATCTGCAGCACGAACTCGACCGCAGTGGGCGGTTTGGAGAGATGTGGGGTGGGTCGCCTGCCATGAAGCGTGTCTATGAGCAGGTATCTCGGGTGGCCGGTACTGCAGTGACCGTGCTCGTACAGGGCGAGAGCGGAACAGGCAAGGAATTGGTCGCGCAAACGATCCACTCCCTAAGCCGGCGTCGCAGCCGTCCGTTCCTTGCAATAAATTGCGGGGCGATTTCGCCGCACCTGATGGAAAGCGAGATCTTCGGTCATGAAAAGGGTAGTTTCACTGGTGCAAGCCGCCAACATCTCGGGTTCTTCGAGCGGGCTCACGGTGGCACGCTGTTTCTCGACGAAGTGACCGAGATGCCGCCCGACTTACAGGTCAAGCTCCTGCGGGTTCTTGAGACAGGCACGTTCAACCGAGTCGGATCGACAGAAACGCAGCGGGCCGATGTTCGTGTGCTGGGGGCCACAAATCGAGTACCCGAGCGTGCGGTCGCAGACGGCAAGTTGCGGGAGGATCTTCTTTATCGATTGAATGTATTTCCGATTCGGCTTCCCCCGTTACGGGAGCGCAGAGAAGACATTGCACTACTGGCCGAGCACTTCCTTGCCGAAATATGCAAAGAGGAAGGGAAGGAAAAGAAGTTCACCAAGGGTGCGTACGAGCGCATGAACGAGTACGACTGGCCGGGCAACGTGCGTGAATTGCGAAATGTCGTTCAGCGCGCATTTGTGATGGCTTCTGGTGCCACGATCAACGACGAATGGTTAGAGCTACAAGTCGGGCGCTCGGCGCCGGCTGAAAAGGGAGTGGTGCTGTCTGTACGAATCGGGACCACGTTGTCCGAAGTCGAGCGATCGCTGATCCTGGCTACGCTCGAGCACTTCGAAGGGCACAAGGAACGTACCGCCGCTGCGCTCGGCGTCAGTCTGAAGACGCTGTACAACCGCCTGAAGGAATATGGAGCTGATGCTTCACCGAGCTCCAAGGAGAGCCGCGCGGCCTAACGGTTTCGCGATGGGCACATAGTTTGCTTTTTGCATCGTGCCACCTTGCTGCCGCGGCGTTTGTTGTAGCGGAACTGCAAGGCCGGCGTTAACCACTAACGAGGAGCCACCATGCAGAAAGTTGCACGTTACAAACTAGGAGCGGCCATCGCCACAACCGCGGCGATTATTGCCCTCGGCGCGTGCACCCGTTCCGAGCAGAAAGAGATTCGTACTGAAACCAAACAGGCAACCAACACTGCTGCCGGCGTTGTGGACAACGCGACGCTGACGACAAAGGTGAAGGCTGCTTTTCTCGCCGACGATATGGTCAAGGGTACGCAGATCAACGTCGACTCCAGTGACGGCGTGGTCAAGCTAACCGGCACCGTTGACAATGCCGCCCACGTGGCGCGCGCAGTAGAAATTGCCAAGGGTGTACAGGGCGTCCAGCGCGTCGAGAACAACCTGGCGTCAAGTCCTAATGCTGCCCCGGGAATGGTGCCGGGCACGCAGCCGCCAGGGACAGCGCCATCCGCTTCACCGTTGCCGAATAACACGACGCCGCCAGCCAAGAAGCCCTAGCAGCTACTGCTTCAACGACGCGGCGTGTAGCCGCGTCGTTATTCACCGGAGGAATGTGATGGCAGATGAGCCAAAAGCGGGAAGTGAAGTGCAGGGTGAGGGTGATTACAGGGCAGCTCGTCGCTACAACGAGTCCACACGCGAATTTGTAAAAGAGAATGACGTCACCGAAGCAGCTCGTAGCGCGGAACCTGAGTCCGCTGTCGAAGAGCAACAATTAGAGCGTGCGGAGCAGAAGGGCAGGGAGCGGGCCAAGGAAGAGGACCCGTTGCTCGATCACCCGGAGCAAATCAGCCGCAGCTGACACGCCTGAACGTAACTTAAGTTACTGTCGTGCTGATCCGTTATCGATTGACGGGTGTATTCGTGTATTTCATCAGACGGGCGTCAATAGTTAAATTGCTGTGAGCAAGGCCTTTGTTAAGGAGTCCGAGAGCGAGGACGACGAGGAACTTGACGCTCGGCATATTCCCGCCGTGCGCAATTACATCACGCCGTCCGGGTATCAACGGCTAAAGGACGAGTTGCTGCAGTTGTTAAATGCAGAGCGACCGGACGTAGTCAAAATTGTTTCGTGGGCTGCGTCGAATGGGGACCGCTCCGAAAATGGCGACTATATCTATGGCAAGAAGCGATTGCGCGAGATCGATCGGCGCATACGGTTTCTCACTGGCCGTCTTGATCTCGCCGAGGTCGTCGATCCGGCTGCGCGTCGGGAAGCAGCGGAGCAAATTTTCTTTGGCGCTACCGTGGTGTATACGGATTCCGACGGCCAGCAAAACCAGGTAACGATAGTGGGTGTAGACGAGGTCGACCCTGCGCGCGGCTACATCAGCTGGATTTCGCCGGTTGCTGCAGCCCTTCTTAAAGCGCACGTCGGTGATCAAGTCAGCCTGCGAACACCCGGCGGCATTGAATCGCTGGAAGTGATTAGCGTCAGCTACACCAATTCGTGAGCGTGTGCGCGTCCATGGGTGTTGCTGGATACGCCGCCGCGCGGGCGCGCGATTTTCTGCACGTTTCTAACACGACGCAATGCACGTATGACTCGCGCCAGATGCGTACGGTCGTGAACCTGAATCTTGAAGTGGATTAATGCAAGCGCAGCGTCCTCGTCTTCGAGGTGCACGTTCAGGATATTTGAGTCGGCATCTGCGATGGCTACAGCGATCCTTCCAAGTACGCCACGCTCGTTCATAGCACCCACATCGATGCCAACGGTGAAGTGACTCACCGGGTCCTTGGCCCACTGCAATTCGATCCAGCGCTCAGGATCTGCACGACGCGCGCGCTGCGCGTGTAAACAATCAGCCTGGTGAACCGCCAGGCCCTGACCTTTTCGAATGTGCCCAACGATCGAGTCGTCGGGAATTGGATGGCAACAGCTCGCCATCTGCACCGCCATCCCTTCTGTTCCTCGCACAATCAGTGGCACATGGGTCGCTTGTGCCGCCAAACTTGCGCTGTGCCCGCTGTCGCCTTCGGTTGACCCGAGCGCAAGCTGACGTGCCACGACGGCCGGAAGCCGCCGTCCGAGTCCAATGTCAGCGAGCAAGTCTGCCCGCGAGGCTGTGTCCGATTGCTTCAGTACGGACACCCATTGCTCTTCGCTGATGTCTGCCAATCGCAGATTGAATGGCTGCGCGGCTTGTGCAAGCAATGCTTCGCCAAGCTCGACCGATTCGTCGAACTTCATCGTGCGCAGGAAATGACGAATCTCTGATCGGGCTTTGCCGGTGCGCACGAATGAAACCCATGCCGGGTTCGGCTTCGCCTCAGCGCCCGTGATGATCTCAACCATGTCGCCGTTTTTCAAACGCGTCCGCAGCGGCTGTATCTCGTTGTTGATGCGCGCGGCAACCGTCTTGTTTCCGACGTCGGTATGGATGCTGTATGCAAAATCGACCGGCGTTGCATCGCGCGGCAGTGCGACGATGCGGCCCTTCGGCGTGAAGATGTATACCTTGTCGGGAAAGAGATCGACCTTGATGTGCTCCAGGAACTCGCTGGAGTCGCCGGTCTGCCGCTGAATCTCGAGGAGCGACTGCAACCATTGATGTGTGCGCGACTGCAGCTCTGATAAATCCGAATCGTCGTCCTTGTAGAGCCAGTGTGCCGCGACGCCGGTTTCGGCCACATGGTGCATGTCTTTCGTACGAATCTGAAACTCGACCGGCGTGCCGTAAGGTCCGATCAATGTCGTGTGCAGCGATTGATAGCCATTGACTTTCGGAATCGCGATGTAATCCTTGAACTTCCCGGGCACCGGCTTGTAAAGGCTGTGCAAAGTGCCGAGCGCGAGGTAACACTGCGCAACGGTGTCGACCACGACGCGGAAGCCGTAGATGTCTAGCACCTGCGAGAACGACAGCCGCTTGTCGGCCATCTTGCGATAAATGCCGTAAACCGTTTTTTCTCGGCCTTGGACCTCAACACGCAACTTCGCATCTGTCAGCGATTTGCGCACAGCGAGCATCATTTTGCTCAGCACCTCGCGACGATTTCCACGCGCGGCCAGCACGGCTTTGTTCAGCACCTGATAACGCAGCGGATAGAGATGTTCGAAGCTCAGCTCTTCAAGCTCGCGAAACAGCGTGTTAAGGCCGAGCCGGTGTGCGATCGGCGCATAGATTTCGAGAGTCTCGCGCGCTATTCGCCGCCGGCGCGCGCTGTCAACGGACTCGAGCGTGCGCATGTTGTGAAGCCGATCTGCAAGCTTGATCAGCATCACACGCACGTCGCGAGCCATAGCGAGCAGCATCTTGCGAAAGTTCTCCGCCTGCGCCTGCTCGGTTGATGAAAACTGCAGCCGATCAAGTTTGGAAACGCCGTCAACCAGGTCTCCGACGGTCGAACCGAATCGCTCGATCAGCTGGGACTGCTCAATGCCGCAGTCCTCGATAACGTCGTGAAGTAGTGCGGCCTGAATTGCCGCGCCATCCAGCCGCCATTCAGTGAGGATTTCCGCCACCGCGAGTGGGTGGGTTATGTAAGGTGCACCACTTCGACGAAACTGCCCAAGGTGTGCTTCGTCCGAAAATCGGAAGGCTTCCTTGATCTTTTGCACATCGCCTGACGGCAGATACTTTTTAACGCGGTCGGTTAGCGTTGCGACCGTGGCAACCGCATTTTGAGCAGGGTCTTCCGGTCCGGTCCGCCACACAGCCTTTCTGAAAGCTTGCGCAGCCCGGCGAGCAAAGCCTGGCGAAACCGGGTCGGTCGCGGCCGGAGGCGGCGCACGTCCCGTGCTCTCGTCGAAAACTTCTGGAGGGTTTTCTGATTCCATCAGCCCGGGCCGTTCGTGCGGTCGGTCAAGGCTGATGCGTTAGGCGAACGCGCCTACGTCGGAACCTTGCGCAGCATCTCGATGCCGACTTTGCACTGAGCAATTTCGCGCAATGCCGCCACCGGCGGTTTGTCGCGCGTTTCGATTTTGGGTGTATGGCCCTGAGCCAATTGGCGGGCTCGATAAGCGGCTGCGAGCGCAAGTTGAAAACGATTCGGAATCTGTTTCAGGCAGTCTTCTACGGTGATGCGGGCCATGGTGATCCTTCAGTGAATTCGGTATTTTAGCTGAGCGAGCGCCGTAACGCCCTACTTTGCAATCCCTAATTGCGTGAATAAGGCACGGTGGCGAACCGCTTGCGTCGCGAAACGCACACGCGTGGCCGCAACAATGGCAACCAGCTGCGACAGCGCGAGGTCAAAGTCCTGATTAATGATTACAAAATCGAACTCCGGTGCATGTGCGATTTCGCTTCCTGCCGCGAGCAGCCGGCGCGTGATCACTGCCGGGGAATCCTGACCTCTCTTCTTGAGCCGAGCCTCCAATGCATCGATTGACGGCGGCAAGATGAAGATTCCCACCGCGTGCGCGAACTCGGCCTTGACCTGACGGGCGCCTTGCCAATCGATTTCAAGCAGCACGTCAGTGCCCGCACGCACCCGGCCCTCGATCCATAGGCGCGAGGTGGAGTAATAGTTGCCGTGGACCTCGGCGCTTTCGATGAATTCAGCATTGGCTCGGCGCCGCATGAATTCGGCGACGTCGACAAAGTGATACTCGCGGCCGCTTTGCTCGCCCGGCCGCGGTTCGCGCGTCGTGAACGACACCGATAATTCGATATTCGGCTCGCGCGCGAGAAGGGCGTTAACGAGCGTTGACTTGCCAGCGCCCGATGGTGCGACCACGAGGAAGAGGTTGCCTGCGTAATGGCCGTCTAACAAGTCCAGAGTCTGCACAGCAGCGGCCATTTCAGCTACTCCAGATTTTGAATCTGCTCGCGCATCTGTTCGATCAGAATCTTGAGCTCGACCGAGGCGTTCGTCATTTCAATAGCAGCTGCCTTGGAGCCCACGGTATTAGCCTCCCGATTCAGCTCCTGCATCAGGAAGTCGAGCCGGCGGCCGACTGCTCCACCCTGGTTCAGCACACGCCGTACTTCAGAAACGTGCGTAATCAGGCGTTTGATTTCTTCATCGATGTCCATTTTCAACGCGTACAGCGTTACTTCCTGGCGAATCCGTTCGGCCACTTCCTCGCGCGTCAGCGTTGAGCTGCCTGAAAGCGCGGTCCCGAGCGCTTTTTCAAGCCGCTCGTTCAACTTGCGCTCGACCGCTGCGATCAGGTCGGGAACCCGCGCCGTCAATTGCGTCCCAATCGCTTCGACCTGGCCGCATTGTGTCAATAGAACTGCCGTCAACGCCGCGCCCTCACGCCGGCGCGATTCGGCCAACAGAGCAAGCGCTTCGTCCAGAGCGGCAAGCACCTGGCCGCGCAAGGCGTCGGGTTCCGCTCCCGGCGTTTCGACAACGCCTGGCCAGTTCAGGACATCTGCCGTTCCGATTGGCGCAGCAGCCGGCAAGTTCTGCTCGACCTGCCGTGCGAGATCTGCGAGCCGCGCCAATGCACTGGTGTTCAGTTGCGGTGAGGCTTCCTCAGCGCTGCGCGCAATTGAAACCCGGCACTCGACTTTGCCACGTGCAAGGTGGGCGCCGATGGCCTCGCGAACCGCCGCTTCGGCAATTCGCAGGTCGTCCGGCATTTTCAACGTCAGGTCAAGGAAGCGCGAATTGACCGAGCGCAATTCGAGTGTCAAACGGCCCAGCGCCGTCGGGCGCGCGGCGCCAGCGAAGCCAGTCATGCTCGCGACGGGCTTCATTGCGCGACCTTAACGAAGGTAATAAGGATAAAAGAGGCCCTATTGTGGTTACGGTCAGACGACACCTTTTGGATAGAATCGCCGCGGTTCCCCACATCCAACACTATGCCGGCCCAGACCAACGCATCGTTACCTGAAAGCCTGGAGGTTGGCGGGTATCGCATTGTAAAGAAGATCTCTTCGGGGGGCTTCTCGATCGTCTATCTGGCGACCGATGATCAAGGCAACTCGGTGGCGATCAAGGAGTACATGCCCGCCGCGCTGGCGCAGCGCAAGCCGGGCGAGCTGTTGCCGTATATCGCTCCGGAGAATCTCAACACCTACCGAATCGGCCTCAAGTGTTTCTTTGAGGAAGGGCGCGCCCTGGCCGGTATTTACCACCCGAACATCGTGCGCGTGATCAATTTCTTTCGCGCCAACGAAACGGTGTACATGGTGATGCAGTACGAATCGGGCCGCTCGCTGCAGGAGCACGTGCTGCGCAATCGCAACAAGGATCAGAAGGACGTCTTGTCAGAGCGTTTCATTCGGCGGGTGTTCGCGCAAGTGATGAATGGCCTGCGCGAGGTGCACTCAAACCGTCTGCTGCACCTCGACGTGAAGCCTGCGAATATTTACTTGCGCATGGACGGAACTCCGATCCTGCTCGACTTCGGTGCCGCGCGTCAGACGCTGCAGCGCGATATCAGCAAGACGTATCCGATGTACACACCGGGTTTCGCCGCCCCGGAACTTTATAAACGCGACGCCGAGCTCGGGCCATGGACCGATGTCTACTCGATTGGCTCGTGCGTTTATGCCTGCATGTCGGGCATGCCGCCGCAGGAATCGGATCAACGCCTTAAGGAAGACAAGATGCCGACGGCGTTGCGCTCTTTCCGAGGGCTGTATTCAAATCAACTGATCTCGATGGTTGAGCGGTGTTTACGCCTTAATTCGCTTGAGCGGCCCCAAACGGTGTTTGCGGTGCAAAAGGAACTGCTGCAGAACGTTCCGGAGCGGCCCGAGTTCTCGATGGTCGAGCGCAACGGCGCGCGCTGGCGCAATTTGCAGCAGCGCGTGACGCGCTTCATGAAAGAGCACAACATCACCTGGTTCTAACCCAGCGCACAAAAGTGCAAACCTACTTTTGTGCGATTGGTAAGCAAAAAATCGCCGGCAAAGCCGGACGATTTTTTGCGGTCAACTGCCCAGTAAACGCGCGAAACTGGGTCGCCGCGTTGTAATTACCCTAGCGATCTGCACCCGATGCGTTTTTCCGTTTACCAGGAAAGTAAAAAAGGCGGTCGGCGCATCAACCAGGATCGCATGGGCTACCTGTACACGCGCGACTCGCTGCTGATGCTGGTTGCCGACGGGATGGGTGGGCACGCGCGCGGCGAGGTGGCCTCGCAGCTCACGTTGCAGACGCTGGCGTCGATTTATCAGCGTGACGCGAAACCGTTGCTGGCGGATCCGGTCAGGTTTCTCGAGGAATCGGTTCTGGCCGCGCATCGCGAGCTGCATCGCTATCGCGCCGAGCACAGTCTGCCCGAGGCACCCCGAACGACGCTGGTCGCCTGCATCGTGCAGCAGGGCGTGGCGATCTGGGCGCATGTCGGGGACTCGCGCCTTTACATGCTTCGCGGTGGGCGGATTCTGGATCGCACGATCGATCATTCGCGCGTGCACCATCTGGTGCAGGCTGGCCTGATTCGGCCGGAGGAGGCCAAGGATCATCCGGAGCGCAATCGCATTTTCAACTGTATCGGCGCTTACGTCGCACCAACCGTCGAGGTCAGCCATCCCGTCGCGCTGCGCAACGGCGACACACTTCTGCTGTGTTCGGATGGGCTGTGGGGGACGTTGAACGATCGCCAGGTCGCCGATGCGTTTGTCGGCAAGACGGTGATGCGTGCGGTGCCGGAACTCATGGAGCTGGCACTCGAACTGGGTGGTCCCGAGTCTGACAATGTCACCGGTGTGGCGATGACGTGGGCGGGCACGGAGTCGATGGAAATGGTGCCGCCGAGTGAGGAACCGGTTTCGACTCTGTTGATCCCCGAGGGAACCGTGGCCTCGACAATCCAGATGCCGCGCGTCGGTGAGCCCGGAATCGACGAAGAATTGTCGGAAGAGCAGATCGATGATGCCGTCGCTGAAATCCAGAAGGCGATTCAGCGCAGCGGCAAACTCGTCGCAAAGTAAACTTTGCGAATTCAGGGATGCGTGCGGCTTCTCCGCACGCAACAACAATGGATTCAATTTCACGTCCAAGCGGTCGCCGTGCCGATGAATTGCGGCCTGTGCGTTTGTTGCGTCACTTCACGAAGCACGCAGAGGGGTCAGTACTCGTCGAATTCGGCGACACCCGAGTCATCTGCACCGCGAGCGTTGAGGAGCGGGTTCCCGCTTTCCTTAAAGGCAAAGGCGAAGGGTGGCTTACCGCTGAGTACGGCATGCTTCCGCGCGCGACCAACACGCGTTCCGACCGCGAGGCCGCCCGGGGAAAGCAGGGCGGTCGTACGCAGGAGATCCAGCGCCTGATCGGACGAAGCTTGCGGGCCGTATTCGACCTGGCGGCGCTTGGCGAACGCACGCTACACATCGACTGCGATGTAATCCAGGCTGACGGCGGCACACGCACGGCATCGATCACCGGTGGCTTTGTTGCTGCCTATGACGCGTGTCGTTGGCTGAGGACGCGCGGGATGATCGACAACACACCGATTTCAGATTTCGTTGCCGCCGTATCGGTCGGACTGTACTTGGGGGCCCCGGTGTTGGACCTCGATTATGTGGAGGACTCCGGCTGCGACACCGATATGAACGTCGTCATGACGGGCAGCGGCGGCTTCGTCGAAGTGCAGGGCACCGCGGAAGGCGTACCGTTTACTGCACAACAAATGGAAGCGATGCTGAAACTGGCCAGGGGCGGGATCCACTCGTTGATTGCCGCGCAAAAGCACGCCCTTGAGTTGTGACCAGCGGTCGGATTGTTTTCGCGTCCGGCAACGCGGGAAAGCTGCGCGAATGTGTGGCGCTGTTCGCCAGCTTTGAGGGGACCCAGGCTCTCGAGGTCGTGCCGCAGAGTGCGCTTGGCATTCAAGCAACTGATGAGCCGTACGCTACTTTCGTTGAAAACGCGCTTGCCAAGGCGCGTCACGCGGCGGCTGCAAGCGGTTTGCCCGCGCTCGCCGATGATTCTGGGCTGTGCGTCGATGCGTTGGGTGGCGCGCCTGGCGTCCTGTCGGCACGGTTCTCGGGCGAGCCCGTGGATGATGAGCGAAACAATATGGAGCTGCTCTGGCGTCTTGCTGGAATTACCCAACGCGACGCTCACTATGTATGCGTCATGGTCGCGCTGCGGGCGGCCAATGATCCCGCTCCGCTGATTGCCGACGCACGATGGAATGGCGAAATTCTGCAGGCGCCACGCGGCGACAGTGGTTTCGGATATGACCCGCTGTTTCAAGTGTCTGGCCTGGGCGTGACTGCGGCAGAGCTTGACCTGCAGCACAAGAATCGGATCAGTCATCGTGGTCTTGCGTTCTCCGCGCTCGCAGAAAGACTCACCGACTGGCGCTGATGGCCTCTGTAATTGAAATCAAGCCACAGCCGACATCGGTGCCACCGGTGGACGTGGCTACGTATCTGAGGCCTGGAACGCTGACGCTCCCGGTGCTGCCGCCGCTGTCACTGTACGTTCACTACCCATGGTGCGTTCGAAAGTGCCCTTATTGCGACTTCAATTCGCACGAGGCGAGCAACTCCGACGCAGTTGAAGATAGCTATCTAGATGCACTGCGTGCGGATCTCGAAGCGTCATTGCCTCTGATCTGGGGACGGCGCATCAACAGCATTTTTATTGGCGGCGGCACTCCGAGCCTGCTGAGCAGCGCCGGCGTCGACCGATTGCTGTCGGACATTCGCACGTTGCTTCCGCTGGTCTCTGAGTGCGAGACAACGCTCGAAGCTAATCCGGGGACTTTCGATGCCGAGCGCTTCGCCGACTACAAGGAGTCAGGGGTCAATCGCCTATCGATCGGCATCCAGTCTTTCAACGACGACCGGCTCAAAGCCCTTGGGCGCATCCATGATGCAAGGCAGGCACATGCGGCGATCGACATCGCGCATCGCCACTATCAAAATTTTAATCTCGATCTGATGTACGCACTGCCCGCTCAGTCGATTGATGAAATGCAGGCTGACCTCGAGCAGGCTATTGCAGCGGCAGCGCCCCATCTTTCGCTGTATCAGCTCACACTCGAACCCAACACGGTATTTGCCAAGCATCCGCCGGTGCTGCCCGACGAAGACACCGCAGCGGCGATGCATGACTGGGTTGAGCGACGCACCCCTGAGGCCGGCTATCGGCGTTATGAGGTGTCTGCGTTTGCGCAACCAGGGCGCGAATGCCGACACAACCTGAATTATTGGGGCTTCGGGGATTACCTTGGTATTGGCGCGGGCGCCCACAGCAAGATCTCATTTCCGCACCGGATCGTGCGCCAGGTTCGCTTTCGACAGCCGGCGACGTACCTTCAACGCGCAGCGAGCGCCCAGTTTGTTGCTGAAGCCCACGAAGTCACTCGCAGTGAACTGCCGTTCGAGTTCATGTTGAATACGTTGCGCCTGGTTGATGGGGTCACAGTCAACGCATTCGCCGAGCGCACGGGGGTGCCATTGACCTCGATTGAGCCAGCGCTTGATGAGGCCGAGCGGCGTGGTCTGCTATGGCGCGATCATTTAACCTTGAAACCGACGCCGATGGGCCTGCGGTTTCTTACGGATCTGCAAACGCTCTTTCTTTCGCCGTAGCCGCGACGTGGTGCGTCATGCACCAAACACGATCATAATGACCTGCTTCAGTGCGAGTGTGTGGGCTTTGGCGCAGTTTGTAGAACGCCTCAGAGCCCTAGCGCACGGCGCTAGTGCTTTGTTGCGGCGGTGCGTCGCCTCATTGGCATGCTTAATGCGATGCGCTGGACTCCACGCGCGGACGTGCGCCCGCGGTGAACACTTGATGAGCTAGGAGAACTCAATGGCAACACCGAAAGACGTGATGAAAACGATCAAGGAAAACGAGGTGCTGTTTGTAGACCTTCGTTTCACCGATACCAAAGGCAAGGAGCAGCACGTCACGGTACCTGCCAAGGCATTTGACGACGACAAGTTCGAGTCGGGGCACGCGTTCGACGGCTCGTCGATTGCAGGATGGAAGGGCATCGAAGCTTCGGACATGCTGTTGATGCCCGACGCGGATACAGCGCGGATGGACCCTTTTCGCGAAGAGAACACGTTGATCGTCACGTGCGACGTGATCGAACCCTCGACGGGCAAGGGATACGACCGCGATCCGCGCTCGCTTGCCAAGCGAGCCGAGGCTTATCTGAAATCGACCGGGGTCGGTGACACCGCGTATTTCGGCCCGGAGCCCGAATTTTTCATCTTCGATTCGGTGACATGGAGCGTCGACATGTCCGGCTCGTCGGTGAAGATCAAATCCGAAGAGGCGCCTTGGTCGACCGGCATCGACTACGAAGCGGGCAATCTTGCGCACCGCCCGCCGCTCAAAGGTGGTTATTTCCCGGTGCCTCCGGTTGACTCGTTGCAGGACATGCGATCGGAGATGTGCCTGCTGCTCGAGCAGCAGGGGGTTGAAGTCGAAGTTCATCACCACGAAGTGGCCGCGCCCGGCCAGTGTGAAATCGGCACCAAATTTACGACGTTGACCAAGCGCGCCGACTGGCTGCAGATCCTCAAGTACACGGTATGGAACGTGGCTGCGAGCTACGGAAAGACGGCTACCTTCATGCCAAAGCCCGTGGTTGGCGACAATGGTTCAGGTATGCACGTGCACCAGTCCATCTGGAACGGGGGTACAAACCTATTTGCCGGCAATGGCTACGCAGGTCTGTCCGACTTCGCGCTGCATTACATCGGCGGAATCATCAAGCATGCGCGGGCCCTGAATGCCATCACCAATCCGGGCACGAATTCATACAAGCGGCTGGTGCCGGGATTCGAAGCGCCGGTGAAGCTGGCGTACTCGGCGCGCAACCGCTCTGCGTCGATCCGCATTCCATATGTTCCGAATCCGAAAGGGCGCCGCATTGAAGTGCGCTTTCCGGACCCGACCGCCAACCCGTATATGGCGTTTGCCGCGATGATGATGGCGGGCCTCGATGGCGTGCAGAACAAGATTCATCCGGGCGAGCCCGCAGACAAAAATCTCTACGATCTGCCACCCGAGGAAGACGCGAAGATTCCAACGGTTTGCTCGTCGCTGGAGCAGGCGCTTGAATATCTGGACAACGATCGTGAGTTCCTGACGCGCGGAGGCGTGTTCAGCAACGACCTGATCGATGCGTACATCGCGTTGAAGATGGAAGAGGTAACCCGGTTCCGGATGACGACGCATCCGCTCGAATTTGACATGTATTACAGCTTGTAGCGGCCGTTGCAGAGAATGTAGGGGGCGGCCGGCGCCGCCCTCCCACGAATGCGGGAACTGGACCAACAAGACGGCTTACTCGGGTCATTGAGTGGCGAATCGCTGCCTTACACTGCGCGCCTCTTGCCTTGGAGGGTATCGCCCTGTGAAGCGCGCAACCTCGACCATCCTTTCAATTTTCTGTGCACTGATCAGTGCACAGTCGTCGGCTCAATCGTCCGAAATTTTCGTCTGCGTGGGCGAGGACGGCCAAAAGGTTTTCCAGAACACCGGCAACGTGAAAAGCTGCAAGCGTTTGGACGTGCAGCCCATTTTGACGGTGCCTGCTGCCCGGATCCCTGCAGCGAAGGGCAATGTTCAGCCCGCAGTCGAGCAACGCGCATCGGCGTCGCCTGCCAGTTTTCCGCGGGTGGACGGCGATACCCAGCGCTCGCGCGACGGCGATCGTCGTCGCATTCTGGAAGACGAGCTGAAGGGCGAAGAAGAGCGACTTGCCAAGCTGAAGGCGGATTACAACAACGGCGAGCCGGAGCGGCGGGGTGATGAACGCAACTTTGCTCTGTACCGCGAGCGGACCCAACGAATCCAGGACGACATCGCACGCACCGAGAATAACGTTCGCGCACTGTTGCGTGAACTCTCGCTGCAACGCACCCAGTAACCAACCAGCCAGAAGCACCCGGCGACGGTTATGGGCCTGCGCGCGAAGGAATCGTGGCGCAGGCGCCGCAATTCCTTGGCACATTTCACAACTCATTTCGCTCATAAGCCCGCAACAGCGTCGGCCTGCTAGCTTCACTTCGTCGACCGTTTTAGAACGAGGTGGTGCGTGAATGCCGCCGAGCTTCCGCTCGGCGTTACACGGCATTACGACGGGCTTGACCTGCTCTCCACCGCGGTGGTGCTGGTCGATGCCAATGGCCGCATCGCGCACGTGAATCAAGCCGCCGAGCTGCTGTTCGACACTTCTCGAAAGACGCTGATAGGTCAGCTTGCAGGCCGCGTGCTCGGTGACGACGCCGAGATGCGGCAATTGGTGACCGACGCCCAGGCCAACGCGTTTGGCCAGCGCAATCAACTGATGGAATTGCGGCGTATCGGCCGCGACCCATTGCCGGTCCGCGTCGCGGCCACGGTGCAATTTGGCGACCTTATCCCGCTGGTCCTCGAGGTCACCGAGATCGAGCAGCAATTAAAAGTCGATCGCGAAGAGCGTCAGATCGGCTTGACCGAGGCCAACCGTGAGTTGCTGCGCAACCTCGCACACGAGATCAAAAATCCGTTGGGCGGAGTGCGCGGCGCGGCACAGTTGCTGGAAGCAGAGCTGGCGAGCAACGAGCAGCGCGAGTACACGCGTGTGATCATCGCCGAGGCCGACCGGCTACAGGCGCTAGTGGATAGGCTGTTAATGCCGCATCGGTCACCGCGCGTGGTTTCAGAGTTGAACATTCACGAAGTGTGTGAGCGCGTTCGGCTGATCATGGTGTCCGAGTTCCCGCGCGGACTTTCGATCGAGCGCGACTACGACGCAAGCGTTCCGGAATTGCGTGGCGACAAGGAGCAGTTGATACAGGCGTTGTTGAACGTAGTGCGCAACGCGGCCCAGGCGCTCGATAGACGCATCGACTCGGGCGACGCAGAGATTGTGCTGCGTACGCGCGTAGCGCGTCAGGTGACGATTGCGCGAGCACGCCACCGTCTGGCGCTGGACCTTTGCGTGATCGACAACGGCCCCGGCGTTCCCGATCACTTGAAGGATCGAATCTTCTTTCCGCTGGTATCAGGGCGCGACGGGGGCAATGGCCTGGGGCTGACGCTCGCTCAGACGTTCATTCAGCAGCACGACGGCATGATCGAATCAGACAGCCGCCCCGGGCGCACTAACTTCCGCATCCTGATCCCGCTCGCATGAACGCCCCCCTGCTCACTTTGTTCGCTGCCCCTCGCGGGGGCGCATCGGTACCTTGGGTCGGCCCGGCGGAACCGATATGAAACCCGTGTGGATCGTTGATGATGACCGCTCGATCCGCTGGGTGCTGGAGAAGGCGCTCGCGCG
>Ga0136634_10000256_pt1 | contig 25933 bp, 22 predicted proteins | sample AntDrymUQ8332106_2_FD_104654 | JGI IMG/M metagenome (GOLD analysis project Ga0136634, IMG submission 104654) | Polar desert sand microbial communities from Dry Valleys, Antarctica - metaG UQ833 (21.06) | ecosystem: Environmental > Terrestrial > Soil > Desert | place: Antarctica: Dry Valley... | reverse complement strand
TCGATGGCAAGATGAGGCTGGGCCTCTCCGCACATGAAGATGTCCAGCGCCGCATACCCGTATTCCGGCCAGCTATGAATGCTGATATGCGATTCAGCAAGCACGGCAACGCCGGAAACACCGCCATTAGGCGTAAAATGATGCATGTGGATATGCAGGAGCGTGGCGCCTGCGACTTCGATGCATTTCTTGAAGGTATTCTCGATGTGCTGCAAGTCGTCGAGACGCGTGCCTTTGATGACATCGATCAATAGGTGCGTACCGGCAAATCTCCTGCCGTTCCGCACGCAAAAGTAGTCTTTCCTTAACTGCTGCGCCACGCTAGGGCCGCAGACGGAATGCTTTTCTTCCGTTTGGGCGGTGCTTGAACCTTGATCCAAGTCCATCCCCAATTGGAAGAGGGCGACATCGTACGCCATATGGCGTCCTCCCCAACCAGTAGATGACCAGACAAAACCGGCGGAACAAGCACTGCATGACCTCCGGCTCACAAGGGGGGGCATATGCACGCTATGAGCCTCGGTTTCAAGAGAAAATTCCCTAAACGGCAAAAGAATTTACCTGAACTGGGCTTTTTCCCGAACCGCTGTGGAAGACGGATCCAGCTCAGTCACGGATCAAGCTTTACGGGGCGAGGAAAGGCGCCGGCGGGACATGGCATCGCAGACCCCAAGCCAACGCCGGGCAGGGGAGGAGGAAGGCGACACTTCGGGCCGCGCGCTTGCAGGTATGCGCAAGGGCGCAAGATTCCTCCCTTCCCGCGCCGCTTGAGCCAGGTTTACTCTGGCTTGCGCCGGAGCGAAGGCGTAAGACACAGCTGTTGTGCGCAACAGGCATTGAAACCGACATGCGAAGCTCCCCGAAAGCCGACATCATGGCTTCGCCAGTGCGTGCGGACGATGCCGCCGAGCGCCCGCAGCGCGTTTGGCAGGGCAGCCAACGCATGGCGCTTAACGGCCTCTTCGTTATTGCACTGTTCTACACGATTTACTTCGCGGCCCCGGTCCTTATACCCATCACAATCGCCGTATTACTTAGTATCCTCCTTGCGCCGGCTGTGGAAAGGCTGGAGCATTTGCGGCTTCCGCGCGGCATCGCCGCCGCCATCATCGTCGCGGCGGCGCTGGCTGTCATCGTTGGCGCCGTGGTGACGCTTGCCGGTCCCGCGCAGGAGTGGGTGACGCGGCTGCCGGCCAGCTTCGGACGGGTGGAGGAGCGCCTCAGGCTTATCAAGAAGCCCATTCAGGACATCCAGAAAGCGACCGAACAAATCGAAAATGTCACCGAGCTTTCGCAGCGTCCGCAAAGGCGTCAGGTCGTGGAGCTGCGGCGCCCCAGCTTTGCGGGCGAGCTGTTGAGCAGCACGCAGCGCGCGGCGACATCGGTCGGCATCGTGATCATCCTCATGTATTTCCTGCTCGCCACCGGCGATCTGTTCTTGCGCAAGCTCATCGCGATCATGCCCACGGATGAAAACAAGCTGCGCATGGTGGACATCGCCGGGAGTGTGAAGAAGGACATCTCCTTCTACCTTCTCTCGCTGACCATCACCAATATCGGCTATGGCGTGCTCGTCACGAGCGTGGCGTGGTATTTGGGCGTTGAAAGCCCGCTGCTCTGGGGCGCGCTGACGGCCATCTTGAGTTTCGCGCCCTATGTCGGTCCCGTCGTGATCGTGACCGTCCTCACCATGGCGAGCTTGATTTCCGTGACGTCGCTGGCGCCCGCGCTCATCCTCCCCGCGGTGTATATCGTCGTGCTGCTTGCCTTGCAGAACGTGATTTCGCCGCATGTCTGGGGCAAACGACTGGCGCTCAACCCCGTGGCCATCTTCATCGCCATCATCTTGTGGGGCTGGATGTGGGGCATGGCCGGCGCGCTTCTCGCCGTGCCGCTTTTGGCCAGTTTCAAGATCGTGGCGGAACGGGTGAGCGCGCTGCGGCCGGCAGCCGAGTTTCTCGGCCCGTAAGCGCAACCAGCGTTCAGAGCTTTCGAAATACAATCCTATGGATCACGTCTTGTCCCGTATGCGGATCCTTCGCCGGGGCTCCACTGATGGTCAGTGTATCGCCTTCTAATTTGTAGAACCGCACCTGGTCAGTTCCTGTCCAAACCTGGTTCCAAGACGCGTCAATGTGATGAACCACCTTGTCGTCATCGAGCGTGTAGGCTCCTGCATAAGAAAGCATGCTGTTGAACAGGCTGAGCTTTTCGTCGTCGGACGGCACCGCATCAGCCGGTCGTTGGCGAGCCTTCTTCACCACCATCGCGTACATCCGGCCGTCAGCGCCATAGTTGATGTACCCGACAGGATCAGGCCCGAGCGCGTCGACCCGCTCTCCGGTCGCAATCGCCTCGCGTTGCCACGAAACCATCCTCCAAGTCCCAAGCAAGGCTGACCCCTGCCGCATGGCCGGTCTCCTCAATCATGCGCGCTTGATGGCCACCGCAAGCCAAACAGCGCCCTTCAGCGACCTCAACGCAAGAAGCGCCACGGGTCAAGATCGAGACTGGCGTTGTCGCTGCAAAAAGGGATAGCTTGTGCCGGGGAATTCGCATCCGCGGGAAGGAAACGGCATGGCATCGCAAAATAAAATAGCGCTCATCACGGGCGGCGGCTCCGGCATCGGGCAAGCGGCGGCTTTGTCGCTTCAGGGCGACGGCTGGACCGTCGTGGTCACGGGCCGGCGCAAGGAAGAACTCGACAAGACCGTCGCCATGGCCAAGGCCGGCGAAGGCGCCGTGGTGGCGATCGCGGCCGATGTCACCAAGCCCGACGAGGTGAAGCGCCTCTTCGCCGAAGTGGTCAACACCTTCAGCCGGCTTGATTTCCTGTTCAACAACGCCGGCACGGGCGCTCCAGCAGTGCCGATGGAAGAGCTCAGCTTCGCGCAGTGGCAGGCCGTGGTGGATGTCAACCTTACCGCGTCGTTCCTGTGCGCGCAGGAAGCCATTCGCCTCATGAAATCGCAGACGCCGCAGGGCGGGCGCATCGTCAACAACGGCTCGATCTCGGCCCACACGCCGCGGCCCAATTCGGTCGCCTATACCGCGACCAAGCACGCCATCACCGGCCTCACCAAATGCATCGCGCTGGATGGCCGCCCATTCAACATTGCTTGCGGCCAGCTCGACATCGGCAATGCCGATACCGCGATGGGCGGGCGCATGAAGGCGGGCGTGCCGCAGGCCAGCGGCGCCATCGCGCCCGAGGAGGTGATGGATGTGGAACATTGCGGTTCGGCGATCCGCTACATGGCCAGCCTGCCGCTCGGCGCCAATGTGCTGTTCATGACCATCAAGGCGCGGACGATGCCGTTCGAGGGGCGGGGCTGACGGAGCCGCTGCTTGCCAAGCCGGATGTGCGAATGAGCGGGGGGGGGCGCTAGAGCGCCGCCATTGCCTCGCAGGCGGCCTAAGCGACCGCGTACGAGGCAATGGCGGCAGCGGCCTCGCCCTGCGCTGTACCGGCTCTGCGCGGCTCCTGGCGGGCCTCGCCATAGGTCGTCGTCCGCTGGCGCGGTTTGCGCCCGTGCGCATGTGCGACGGCCTCCAGCATTTGCGGCGTCATCTCCTGGCCATGGCTGGCGCCCGCCGACCGCGTGATCGACTCATACATCAGCGTGCCACCCATATCGTTCGCCCCGGCCTGCAGGCAGGCCCCCATGCCGTCCGGCCCCATTTTCACCCATGAGGCCTGGACATTGGCGATGTGCGGATGCAGCGCCAGGCGGCAGACGGCGTGCATCAAGACCGCCTCGCGGAAGGTCGGCCCGCGCCGCGCGCGTCCCTTCAGATAGATCGGCGCTTCCATGTGCACGAAGGCGAGCGGCACGATTTCGGTGAAGCCGCCTGTCTCGCTTTGCAGGCGGCGCACATGGAGCAAATGCCGCGCCCAATGCTCGTAGCGGTCCACATGGCCGAACATGATCGTGGCAGTGCTGCGCAAGCCGACGCCATGCGCGGTGCGCATCACCTCCAGCCAGCGCTGCGTGCCGATCTTGTCCGGGCAGATGATCGCGCGCACGTCGTCGTCGAGGATCTCCGCCGCGGTGCCCGGCAAGCTGCCGAGGCCAGCCTCCTTCAGCGCCGTCAGATATTCCTCTAATGGCAGGCCCAGCGTCGCCGCGCCCTGGTGCACCTCTAACGGAGAGAATGCGTGGACATGGATGCCGGGCACGGCCTTCTTCACCGCGCGGCAAATGTCGAGATAGGTCGCGCCGGTGTAATCGGGATGGATGCCGCCTTGCATGCACACTTCGGTCGCGCCGCGCCGCCAGGCCTCGCGGGCGTGATCAGCGATCTGCGCGAGCGGTAGATCGTAGGGCTTGCCGCGCAGATGCTCCGCCGTCTTGCCTTTGGAGAAGGCGCAGAACTGGCAGCGGAACGTGCAAATGTTGGTGTAGTTGATGTTGCGCGTCACGACATAGGACGCGGCATCGCCGTTCACGTCCCGCCGCAGCGCATCGGCGGCGCCGCAAACGGCGGTAAAATCCGTCCCGCGTGCCTGGAAAAGGCTGGCGATCTCGCTCACGCCAAGCTCGGCGCCGGATTGCGCCTTGTCCAGAACCGCCGACAGCGTGCTTCGGGCGGCGAAGGGCCCCTGCAATAAGGCCAAATCGGCTTGCGGTAAAGCCCCGCGCGCGCCGGCCGACCAGCTATCGCCGCGCGGCCAACCGTCCGCGTCCACGGCTTGCAGGATATTTGCCCTGAGATGCGGGGCGACCCAGCGCTCTATGTCGCGGACATAGGCAGGATAGAGCGGCAGTCTGGCGACCAGCCGTTTGCCCGCTTCCGCCGTCTGCCGCTCCAAGGCTTGCAGCCGCGGCCAGGGCGCTTCCGGGTTGACATGGTCGGGCGTGACCGGGGAGACGCCGCCCCAGTCGCTGATACCGGCCGCGATAAGCTGGTGCAGCGCGCCGGGCTGCAAATTCGGAGGCGCCTGAAGGTTCATCTCCGCGCCGAAAATGAGCCGCGCCATGGCGATGGTCCAAAGCTGCTCGTCCAAGCTTACGGCCGGCCTATGCGCCATGCGCGTGCCCGGCTTGGGACGGAAATTCTGAATGATGATTTCGTGGATATGGCCGTGGCGGTCATGCAGATCGCGAAGCGCGAGCAGCGCCTCGATGCGCTCTTGGCGCGTCTCGCCGATCCCGATGAGCAGGCCGCTGGTGAACGGCACGGCCAATGCGCCGGCGTCGCGGATGGTGGCGAGCCGCGTGGCGGGCCGCTTGTCCGGCGAGCCGTAATGCGGGCCGCCTTTTTCGCACAGCCTTTCGGACACGCTTTCCAGCATGATGCCTTGCGACACCGAAACGTCGCGCAACGCGGCAATTTCCGCCGCCGTCATCACGCCGGGATTAAGGTGCGGAAACAGACCTGTGCGTTGCAGCACGGCCTGCGCCGCCGCGCCGAGATAGGACAGCGTGGTCGCGTGACCCATCGCGGCCAGGTCTTCGCGCGCGCCGCGATAGCGCAGCTCGGGCTTGTCGCCCAAGGTGAACAGCGCCTCGGTGCAGCCGGCGGCTTTGCCGGCCTGCGCGATTGCCACGGCCTCCTCGATGGAAAGGTAAGCACGCTCGGCGTGCCGGGGCGGTTTAGCGAAAGTGCAGTAATGGCAGACATCGCGGCACAGCTTTGTGAGCGGGATGAAAACCTTCGGCGAGTATGAGACGCGATCGCCATGCGCCTCGTCACGCTTGGCGGCCGCGGCGGCCATCAGCGCGATGAGGTCGCCTTGCCCCGCCAATCCTAACGCTTCCTCACGGGAGAGTTGGGAGTGAGGGGACCGGGCAAAACGCTGGTCCAGCGCGCTCATGCCAGGGCCGCAACGAGAGGAGCCAGGTTCAGGAGGCCAGTGGGCGGCTTGAGGCGTTCAGCCACATTCAGACCCGCGACGAAATCATGCGTGCGTGTGGCGGGTCGCATGGCCAGGAAGGTCAGCAGATCGCGCGGCCGGTCGATATCGTGCCCTGCCTTGGGGCAGTGGTGGATCTTCGGCGTTATACCGGCGTCGAGCGCGGCCCTGCGGTAGCGGCTGAAGCTTTCGGGACCAAAAAGCGGCGGGAGGAGATCGCAAGGCCGCACCGCCAGCAAATTGGTGCCGCCGTCGCAAATGGCGGGCACAAGCGTCACGCCCTGGTCTTTCGTCATCGCGACAGCCGTGTCGATCGTCGCGGATGGCAGATGCGGGATATCTGCGGGGATGACCACCATTGCGGCGGCACGGCCGCTGAGTTCGCGCACTGCCGTCTCGACCGCATGGGTGAAACCGAACGCACCGTCCTCCCAGATAACCTCTCCGCCCGCCTTCGCCAGTTCCGCCGCGTCCGGGTCGCACGTCACGACGCAAAATCCGGCAAGAGCGTGCGCCGCGCGCACCGCGTCGAGGACATCATCGAGCATCAGCCGGGCGAGCTGGGCGCGTTCGAAACTATTCAGGATAGGTGCTAAGCGCCCCTTGGCGGACGCAAACGGCTTAACCGGGATCACGGCGTAGGTGCCGTCACGCATACTCAGGTCCTATTGAAAACAACCGGCGGAGATGCGCCTTTACCCCGCTTCCTGGCCGGAAGTGTCTCCGCGAACGCCAATATAGTCTGTCCTAGGCGTCGCCGATCATCAAGTGTTTTCATCAAGATAGGAGCCGATTCAATCATTAGGGGAGTATTTTTGTCGCGTCTGTGGGTCTCCCCTACATCGATGAGCAAGCCGTCCACCAAGCCCGCATAATGGCGCGCGACCGTTTCCCAGCAGGGGTGAAATCCCAACTCGGTCATAAGTTTAGCCGTTGGACCCTTTACCGCTTTACCCGCGATAATCGGGGAAACCGCCACCACCGGACAGCTCGCCTCCATGATGGCGGCTCTGATTGCCGGGATGGCCAAAATCGGATCGATGCTGAGATACGGATTGGAGGGACAGATGATGATGGCCTTGAGCCGCGGGTCCGCCAACGCGGCTAGCGCGGCTGCCGGCGGTTTGGCATGACCGGCGCCTTCGAAATGCACGCCCTTGACACGCGGCTCGCAGCGCTCCTTTACGAAATAATGCTGGAAAGGCATCAACCCATCCTCGGTGGAGATCCACGTCGCCACCGTGTCGTCCGTCATCGGCATGATCCGCGCCGCGATGTCGAACCGTGTCGCGACGTGCTGCGCAAAGGCCGACAGCGTTTTTCCCCATTGCAGCCAATGCGTGCGCTCCACATGCATGGCGATATCGCGGTCACCGAGCTGAAACCATTGTTCCCCGCCGATTTCGCGCAGAGCGTCCATGAAATCCCAGGTCTCGCCAGCCCGGCCCCAGCCGCGTTCCATGTCGGCGCGCCCGCCCAGCGTGTACAGCACGGTGTCGAGGTCGGGGGAGATCTGCAGGCTGAGATGCTGGAAATCGTCGGCGGTGTTCACGATGACGCTAAGCGCGCCCGGTTCAAGCACCTCATAGAGGCCATGGGCGAGCTTGGCGCCGCCGACGCCGCCGCAAAGGGCAACGATGGTTCTCTCGTTCGCGCGTGCGGACAACGGGAAGGGTGTGATGGTGGCGGTCATCGGAAGACGTCCTGATGTTTAGGCCGGATCAATGCCTGGGCTGGAAGCGGGTCGGCGTTAAGATTAAGGCCGCTGATGTGAACAACGGGCATGCCTTCCGCGGCCTGCCCCATGAGGAGGGAGGCGGCCGAGGCAATCTCGTCGGCGGCGGCGTGCTCGGTGATGCGCAGTGCCCGCCCGAAAAGATCCGCCTCGCCAACCAGGCTCCGCAGCGACGGCACGCCGGCGGCGCCAAGGGCGACTCCGGTGACGCCCTTTCGCCATGGCCGCCCAAAGCTGTCGTTGATGATGACGCCGAGCGCCACGCCGTAGCGCGCATCGAGCGCGGTTTTCAGCGCGGCGGCCGTCCCGTCAGGGTCCTCCGGCAACAGCAGCACGGTGTCGGCCGCGTCCGTGCCGTGCTCGATATTGGACTGGTCGACGCCGGCATTCGCCATCACGAAGCCGAGCTTGTGCACGGTGATAAGGGCGTTTTGCGCCTGCCGCAGCACTTCGCTGCTTTCCTGGAGAATAACCTCGATGTGGCGGGCATCCTTATCCAGCACTTTGGCGAAATCCTGGGCGCGTTCGGAGGGAACGACGCTCGACAGATGCCGATAGCGGTTCTGCGCCTTGGAAACGACTTTCTGCGCCACAACCAGAATATCTCCCTGCCGCGGGACGATAGTCATGGCATCCAGAGACGCCGCGATGATGGCGGAGAGATCGTCGCCGGGGAAGATGAGGGGAATGCCCTCCAGCGCGGTCAGGGTCATGCTGCGGGATGCGGGCTGCATGAACTCAAGACCGCTGCGAGGGCGGCCCTCCCTATCTGGCCAGCGAATGCGTCGCGGCCGAGCCTGCCGATAAGCCTGGCGTTGACTTGAGGCGAAACGTGCCTCAGGCGATGGCAAATCCCGCGGACGCTAGAACATTTGCGCCCGTAACCGCCCTGGCCTCATCCATAACGAGCAAAGTGATGGCGTCGGCGACTTCCTCCACGGTGGCCATGCGGCCGTGAAGCGGCGTTTCCGCATTCAGGCGTTGCATGACGTCCGCCGGATAGCTGGCGTTGTGATCGGTTTCGAGCGGCCCCGGCGTCACCATGTTGACGCGAATGCCATGCGGCCCAAGCTCTAGCGCCAGCGACTGCGTCAACCCCATTAGCGCACATTTCGCGGTGACATAAAAGGCGTGCCGGGGGCGGGGCGCCAAGGCCATGGTCGAGCCGATATTGATGATGGTGCCGCCGCCCTGGCGTTGCATCTGCGGCAGGCAAGCCTGCGCCACATTGAAGGGGCCCTTGACGAGGGTGTCGATCTCCCGCTGAAAATCCTCCCATCCGGCCTGCGCGAAGGGCTTGCCGGTATAGGCTTGATGCGCGTTGTTGACCGCGGCGTCGATACGGCCGAACGCGGCAATGGCGCGGGACACGAGCGCTTCCACCTCCTCGCGGCTGCGCACATCCGAGCGCACCCCCAAAATCTGCCCGCCGCTCTCGCGCAGGCTGGCTTCCAATTGCGCCGCCCGCTCGGCGCTGGCCACGAAACTGAACGCGACATGGGCGCCTTCGCGGGCGAGCTTGCGGACCAGCGCCTCGCCAATGCCGCGCGTCCCGCCCGTCACGATCACCGCCTTGCCTGCCAATGTCATGCGCTGCCCTTTCCCGCGGGTTGCAAACGCTGCCCGGCCGAGGCGGCCAGGATCTCTGCCTTATGGAACGGTTTTTCATCGAACCGGGCCACGACCTGGTCGCCGTGGATCACCACCAGCCGGTCGGTCAAGCCGATCAGCTCCTCCAGATCGGATGAAGCAAGCAGGATCGCGCCGCGCTTGTCCACATGGCCGCGCATGATGCGGTACAGCTCGACCTTCGCGCCCACATCGACGCCGCGCGTCGGATCGTCCATGACGAGGACCTCGGCGCCGGAGAGAAGCCATTTGCCGATCGCCACTTTTTGCCGGTTGCCGCCCGAGAGATGCTCGACAAGGGCTTTCGGGTTGGCGGGCCGCACATCGAGATCGCGGATGATGGCGAGGACGGCTTCGCGCGCCGCCGCCCGGCGGAAAAAGCCAAAGCGCGTGAAGCGGCGCACGTTGGGCAGGAGAATGTTGTCCTCCACGCTCAGCCGCGGCGCGAGCGCTTCGGCGGTCGCATCGCCGGGCACGAGGCACAGCCCAGCGCGCACGCGGGCGGCGATGCTCGTCCGGCTGATATCGGTGTTGCCCAGGGTCAGCGACAATGCGCCGGCCGGGCGCTCGCCGCTGATGCGCGCCAGAAAGCCGCGCAAGGCGGAGCCAAGATGGGTCGGCATGCCGAGCATCTCTCCGCGCCGCAGCGCGATCATGGGCTCGGCGTTACCGCCCCCTCGCCGGTCCGCGACGGCCAGCACCACGTCCCCGGCCCGCGCCGGCCCGCGCCCCTGCAGGGCGGCGATCTCGCGGCCGACGATCAGGCGGGCCAGCGCGCCGGTGTCCAGCGTGCCGACCGGCGCGGTGGTGACCAGCCGGCCGTCGCGCAGCACGCTGATCCGGTCCGCGATATTCAGCACCTCGGTCAGATTGTGCGCGATGAACAGCACGGCGACGCCGCTCGCCCGGAGCTGGCGGATATGTTCGAACAGCGTCTCGGTTTCCGCCCCGCTCAAGGCCGAGGTGGGCTCGTCGAGGATGAGCAGGCGCGCATCGCCGCCGAGCGCGCGGCAGATCTCCACGACCTGTTTTTCCGCCACCGCCAGATCGCGCACGCGCACGCCCGCTTTGTGCTGCAGACGGAACGGCGCGAGCCGCGCCGTGGCGCGCGCCAGCATGGCCTTCTGGTCGAGGATGGGCAACAGGCCGACAAAGCGGCGAAGCGGCACCTCTTCGAGGCAGATATTCTCCGCCGCCGTCAATTCCGCAACGAGCTGGAACTGCTGATGCACGATCGCGATGCCAGCGCGGCGCGCCTCGGCGGGACGGGGGAGGACGGTCGCCCGCGCCTCGATGACGATCTCGCCCGTATCGGGCTGCTCCTCGCCGCCGAGGAGGCGGGTGAGCGTGGATTTGCCGGCGCCGTTCTCGCCGACGATGGCGTGAACTTCCCCGCCATGAAAATCGATGCTGACATCGCTCAGCGCCTTGACCTGCCCATAGGCTTTCGAGAGGCCGCGCACACTGAGGAAAGGCTGCGGCGCGACACTCTCGAAGGCATTGGCGTTGCCGCCGCTAAGCGGCTGGGCGAGAGACAAAGGTCAGCTCCGCGGTTTCACACCTAGCTTTTCGCGCAAGGGCACGGGGATCTTCTCATAGGCGTTGAGCTGGGTGACGACCTCTGGGGTGAAGGGTTCGACAAAGGCGGTCGGGTCCTGCTTCTTGACGAGGAAGTCAGACACCATCTGCGCCGCGCTCTTGCCCCAGCCGACCGGATCGAGAAGGATGGTCATGCTGAGATCGCCATTATGCACGGCGGCGAGCGCTGAAGGCGCGCCGTTCATGCCGAGCGTGGCGATTTTCTGTCCGCCAGCCTTCACGGCCTGCGACGCGCCCAAAGCCATATCGTCGTTCATGGCGTAGATCGCGACCAGATCGCGGTTCGCGACGAGCGCGTCTTCCGCCAGCTTCAGGCCGTTCTCGCGGGTCTGCACCGAGTTTTGCGCCCACACCACGTTGAAGCCGGCCTTTTCCACCTGCTCGCGGAAACCTTTTTCCATGTTGACGCTGACCAGGGCGCCGGCGGGGCCATTCAGCATGGCGACCTTGCCGGGTTTGAGATTGTCCACGGCCCATTTGCCCTTCATCTGCCCGACCTTGTAATAGTCGAAGCCGACATAGGTCTTCCAAAGTTTCTTGTATTTGTCATCCAGGGTGCGGGCGATCATGAAGATCGGGATGCCGGCGTCAAACGCTTTTTGGATCGCCGGGGCGGGACCTTCGGTGTTCAGCGGCGATACCAGGATGGCATCGACCTTGGAAGCGATCAGGTCGTTGATCTGCGACACTTGCTCGTTCACATCGGAATTCGCGGCGAGCAGCCTCACATCCATGCCGTTGTCTTTGAAGGTTTTCACGATGGAGTTGCCCATCGCGACGTAAAACGGGTTTTGCGTCTCGGGCAGCGATACGCCCACCTTGAACTGCTTGGCCTGGGCGAGAGCCGGATCGCTCATGCCGCCCTGGGTCAGGGCGATAAGGCAAGCGGCTGCTGCAAAAAGAAACTTTCTTCTTTTCATGCAAAATTCTCCCCATTTGGTGATATTCGTCTCTCGGTTACTATCCTCTTCTTTTAACAGCATCCAGGGACGCGGCAATGACAAGTATTGCGCCAATCGCGACGCCTTTCCAATGCGGGTGAATTCCCACCACGTTCAGCCCGTTGCCGAGGGCGCTGAGCAGCAGGATCCCCATCAGCGACCGCCAGAGCTTGCCCTCGCCGCCGGCCAGCGCCGCGCCGCCTAATATGACCGCCGCGATCGCTTCCAGTTCATAGGCAAAGCCCGCCGCCGGCTCCCCTCCGCCCGTGCGCGAGGCAAGCAGCATTCCGGCAAGTCCGCAGCATGCGCCGGAAATGCCGAAGGCGAGCATGCGCATCGCGGGCACGTTGAGCCCGGAAATTTTCGCCGCGCGCGCATTGCCGCCAACGGCATAGATGTAAAGGCCGAGCGGGGTGTAGCGCAGAACGAGCGCGAGCACGGCGAACAGCGCAAAGGCGATGACCGCAAGCGTCGGCAAGCCGAACAGCCGCGAGGTGCCGAAATTGGTGAAGGACGGCGGAAAGGAATAGACCGGCGAGCCGCCCGACAGGATCAGCGCCAGCCCGCGGCAGATATTCAGCGCGCCGAGCGTCACGATCAGCGGCGAGACATTCAGATAACCGACGAAGAAGCCGTTGATCAGGCCGACCAGCAGACCGCTGCCGACGCCCATGGCGACAGCGAGGCCGATGCTGCCGGTCGCGTCCACCACCAGCGCGCCCACGACGCCGGACAAGGCCACGACCGCGCCGGCCGAAAGATCGAAGCCGCCCGTGAAAATGACGATGCTCGCCCCCACCGTTACGACGGCGAGGATGGAGACCTGATTGAGCACGTTGATGATGTTGGTGGCCGAGAGATAGTTCGCGTCCATCTGGTAGAACACCGCGATCATCACGGCGAACACCAGAGGAACCACGGCGCTGTCCCAATTGCGGCGCAGCCGGTCGAAAAACCCGGTTTGCGGGGACGGCCGATCCAGGGTTGCCTCGCTCATAGGTCCGTCCGCTTCCGTCTCAGCGCATGCGTGGCGTCCATGTCGATCCTGCCCGTTGCATCGACGGCGACCCCGTAGCTGTCGCGGGCCGCGCCGGACGACACATACAGATCGCGCACATCGGAGGCGACGCGTTCGGGATCGCGCGCGAAGGGATCGCCATAGCCGGGCGCGCCCATCGCACGCAGTTCAATAACATCGCCGGCGTTAATGTCGAAGAAACTGTTGAGCCGCACCGTCTCGCGCGCGCCGCTTACCCGCTCGATGGTGAATTGGCTCGGGGCGGGGCTTTTCCCGCCGAAGAGGCCGCTCGGCACGGCATGCGGCTTGCTGCCCGAGCCGAACACCGTCGCCTTGACGCTCGGCGCGTGATGGCGGACGCGGTACACATGGCCGTTGCCGCCGCGAAATTGCCCCGCTCCGGCGCTGTCGGTCTCTTGCTCGAAGCGCAGGATGCGCAACGGATGCGTCATTTCGTGAATCTCGGGGTCCGGGCAGCGGCCCATGCCCATTTCCTGCGCCGGACCGCCCTGCTCCCAGCCGTCATAGCCCAGCGTGCCGCCGGATGGATTGCAGCGGAAGAAGAAATCCACGTTCACGTCCAGCCGCTGCTTGTCGGGATGCACATAGGCGACCAGCGGAAACACCAGCTTCGCGCTCGGCGCGGCGACATTGTCCGGCGCAGCCTGCGCAAGAGCAAGCTGCACTGCCTCTTGGACGCATTCCGCCATCGAGCAGGTGGCGAGCACAGTCGAGGCCGGGAAGGCCGCGTTGGTGCACAGCCCGGGCGGATTGACGAAGCTTAAGGGCCGCAGCGCGCCGTCATTGCTCTCGTCGTGTTCGAGCGTGGCGAACAGCGTCAGCGCGGCAATGGAGCGCGTGAAGGCGTCCGTTGAGTTCATATAGCGCGGGCTTTGCGCGTCGCTCGCGCTGAAATCGAAGATGACTTCGCCGCCCGCGACCGTCACCGCGACACGAACGGTCAGCGGCGCGTCACTGGCCACATCGTCGTCGATGGCTTTTTCGCCGCGATACACGCCGTCCGGGATCGCCGCCATGCGCGCGCGCATGGCGGCCTCGGAGGCAGCCAGGCCCGCCGCGATATGCCGCTCCGTCACGCTCAGCCCATATTTGCCGATGAGCGTGTGCAGCCCGCGCGCGCCGATGGCCGCGCCGCCAACCTCGCAAAGCACATCGCCGCGCACGATGTCGGGCAGTTTGAGCTGCTTCAGGATGAGCTCAAGGAAGTCGGTTTGCAGTTCGCCGCGCGCATAGAGTTTTGATGGCGGGATGATGATGCCTTCATCCCACACGGTCTCGGCGTTTGGGTCGTAACCCGCGACGCCCGCCCCGCCGATATCGGCCATATGCCCCTTGCACACCGCCCAGAAGGCGAGCCGCCCCTCGGCGAACACCGGCTGCAGGATGTTCATGTCCGGCAGATGGCTGTTGCCCTGATACGGGTCGTTGGTGACGATGACATCGCCGTCGTCGAGCTTGCCGCCGAATTTCTTCAGGACAGGCGGGAATAGATAGGGCAGGGCGCAGGCAAAGCCGGGGAAATAGCGGCTCTGCGCCAAAAGCCGGCCCTGCCCATCGCAGATGCCGGTAACGAAATCGCGCGCCTCGGCGAAGATGCCCGACCGTGACGTCATCATCAGCGTTTGCGCCATTTCCTCGGCGATGGCGTTCAGGCGATTGCGGATGATCGCGACCAGCACCGGGTCGATGGGTTCAGCGGCTTGCGCGTGGGAGAGCGGCATGGTTCCGTCCCTCATTGGGCTTTGCGCGTGAGCGGCGCGAGCGTGGCTTCGAGGCTATCCCCGTTGCGCCACATGAGGAGATTGCCGATGTCATCCACACGGGCCTGCCATCCCGGCACAACTTTGATGGTCGTCGTTGGGTGCTCGATCAGCGCCGGCCCGCCGATGTCTTGGCCAGCGCAAAGCCGCGCGCCATCGTAAACCGGCGTTTCGGCGGGGTCGGATGAAAACCAAGCAAGGCGCGCGCCCTTGCGGCCGGTTGGCGTATCCGCCGTGGCTGCTTGCAATCGCGGGAACCGCAGAGGCTCTGTCGCGCCGATGGCGGCGAGGCGCATGGATTGGATTTCCACCGGCTCGCCCGCTAGCACATAGCCGTAAGCGCGCTCATGCGTGGCCTCGAAGGCTTGGCGCAGCGCCAGAAGGTCGTACACGTCGATATCGGCCGTCCCGTCGAGGAGGGCCAAGCGGGTTTCGAGGGCGTTGAATTGGCCTTCGAACAGCATTTCGCAGGAGTATTCGAGGCGCCGCTGGTCGTCGGGGACGCCCTGACGGCGGAGGATTTCGCCACCGCTGGCGATCAGTTCGGCGCGGATGCGGTTGATGGCGCTCGCGGCCTTGGGGCCGTCGCGGAGCCGGATGGCGGCATGACGCACCAGATCGTGACGCAGATCGCTGGCCAGCATTCCCGTCGCGCAAAACACCGACGAGCCGGTGGGCACCAGGATCAGGTTCATCTCCAGTTCGTCGGCAATCCCGCAGGCATGGAGCGGCCCAGCGCCGCCCGCCGCGATCAGGCAGGCCTCGCGCGGATCGAAGCCGCGCGCCACCGAGACCGCGCGCACGGCGTCCGCCATTTTCGCATCGATAACCCTGACGATGCCGAGCGCGGCATCGGTGGCGCTTAAAGCGAGCGGTTCTGCGATATGCCCGGCAATGGCGCGCTCCGCCGACGCCATGTCGAGCTGCTTGCGCCCGCCCAGGAAATTGCCCGCGTCGAGGTAGCCGAGCACGAGATTGGCGTCGGTGACGGTGGGCCGCGCGCCGCCCAGCCCATAGGCCGCGGGTCCCGGTTCAGCGCCGGCGCTATCCGGGCCGACCTGGAGCACGCCGCCGGTCACGCTGGCGATGCTGCCGCCGCCCGCGCCGATGGCGTTGATGTCGAGCGAGGGCAGGGCCAGCGCATATTCGGCCACTTCCGCCCGGCTGGTGACGGCGGCCTGGCCATCGCGGATCAGGCAGGCATCGAGGCTCGTGCCGCCCATATCCATGGTGATGAGGTTTTCCAGCCCATACCCTTGCGCGAAGAACAGCCCGGCCGCCGGGCCGCCCGCCGGGCCGGACAGCAGCGTGTTGGCGGCAAATTCCTTCACCACCTCGGGCGACATCACGCCGCCATTGGACTGCATGGTGAGAAAGCGTCCGCGGAAGCCAGCCTCGCCGAGCCGGCGCAGCAGATCGTCCACATAGCGGCGCAGCAGCGGCCCGACGCAGGCATTGAACACCGTCGTCGCGCCGCGCTCGTAAAACCGCGCTTGCGGCAGAACCGCGCTCGAAAGCGTGACATAGACGCCGGGGAGGGCGGCTTCCAGCAGGGCTTTGCTGCGCTGCTCATGGACCGGGTTCAGGAAGGCGAACATGTAGCACACCGCCACCGCCTCGACGTTTTCTCTGAGGAAATGCGCAGCGGCCGCGCGCACATCGGCTTCCTCGAGCGGCTCCACGACGGCGCCGGCTTTGTCGATGCGTTCGCTCGCGGTGCGCACCAGATATTGCGGCACGATCGGCGCGGGCGGGGCTTCCTTGGCGGTGAAGGCGTTGCGCTTGATGCCCCGCCGCGAATTGAGGATGTCGCGAAAGCCTTTGGTGGTGAGATAGCCGGTCTTGGCGTAGCGCCGGGTCAGAATGGCGTTGGTGGTGATGGTGGTGCCGTGGACAATCATGTCGACGCGCGACAGATAGGCCGCCAGCCCGCCATGCCGCTCGGCCAGGAGCTGCAGCCCGGCGAGCACACCCTCGGCGGGGCTGACCGGGACCGTCGGCACCTTCACGACCGTGATGGCGTCGCCTGCGCCGATCTCGATGAAATCCGTGAACGTGCCGCCGACATCGATGCCAATTCGGGTGCCCATGCGGATGTCCGTCAGATGGGGATCGGCAAGCGGTCGGCGCGCGTGGCCTCGAGCAGACGCACGAAATGCGTCACGGCCTCGTTGATGGGCGTGGGCACGCCGAGCTTTTGCCCCTCGCGCACCACCGCGCCGTTCATGGCGCCGATCTCGGTCGCCTGACGGTTCTGCATGTCGCCCGTGGTCGACCCGATATGGTTGAAAGCTTTACGCCGCAGCTCCTCGACATAGCCGAAGCCGTCATCGTATGTGAGAGGGATGCCTTTGGCCCGCGCCACCGCGACCACTTCCTCAACGATGCGGCGCATGAACCATTGCCCGGATTCGTGTTCACCGATCGCACCGATCGGGGTGTTGATGGCGGCGGTGATCGTGGTCAGCGTGGCGTTCACGCACAGCTTGCGCCAGATGCGGTAGTCGATGTCGCTGGCGAGATGCGTGGGCAGGCCGGCGCGGGTGAGGAGGCTCGCGGCCTCGTGAATGAGAGGATGCTCGCCGCCGTCCACGGGCCAGATAAAGGTTTCGGTCTCGCCCTGAAAATTTGTGCGTATCTGGCCGGGGCCGACAGGGATCGCCGTCGAACTGGTCAAGCCTTTGGCGATCCGGCTTTCCGGCATCACCTCCGCGATAATCTCGACATTGCCGATGCCGTTTTGCGGGGTCCACACAAAGGTCTCGTCTGTCAGCATGGGGCGTGCGTCCTGAATAGCCTGGCGCGTATGCGGATGCTTACAGAAAAGAATGACGAAATCGGCCTTGCCCGCCTCGGAAGCGTCGGCGGTGGCCGGGATGCGCACCTGCCGTGTTTCGGGGCCGTCCTCGAAGGTTAGCCCGCGCTCGCGAATTGCCTCGATATGCGGCCTATTGACGTCGACGAGGATTGCGTCGGCGCCCGATTCAGCAAGCCTTGCGCCGAATAACGAGCCCATCGCCCCCGCGCCGACAATCGCGATCCTCATCATGCGCCTCCGGCCGGCTTCAGATTGGGCGCAATGTCGCTAGCGATCAGGTCGATGGTCTTCAATTTGTCCGCCTCGTTGGCGCCTACGACTTCCATCAGTGGCAGATTCAAGCCAGCGTCGACAAGTCCTTGCAAGGTTTCCAGGGCCTCGCTCGGCGTCCCTGTGACCACGCCGAATTGCCGCATCATTGCGTCGGTTACCAGATCGGTTAAATCCTCATTCCCGGCGGCGATGCGCTGACGCAAGGGCAGCAAATCCTCCGCGGAAATGCCCGAGGAGCTCAAAATCTCATCGTTCTGGATGTTCTTCACCTTGTTGACGACATATATCGCCGCCGAACGCCGCGCCACATCCTTCGCTTTTTCGCCGTCGCGCAAGATGCTGCACAAAATCACGCCGCCCACCGGGAAATTGTCCGGGCGCGTGCGCTTGGCCTTGGTAAAACCAAGAGCCAGGTTTCCTTGCGCGATGCGCACAAATCCAGGGGAGGTCAGTCCCGGCAGCAAGAGCCCGTCGGCGATCTCCCCCGCCAGCCGCTGCATGAGCGGGCCGGTCGCGCCCATGTAGACCGGAATGTAGTCGCGGTGGAAACGGGCCTCCGCCGGAACACCGGGCGCTTCGAACGTGTAAATCTTGCCCTTATAGGCGAACGCGTCCCCCTTTACGACGCGCCGGAAAATTTCGATGGAGTCCCGGTGGACATGAACAGGCGCCATCTCTTTCCAGTCTATTCCTATGTAATTGACGCCGACCTTTCCCGCGCCCATGCCCATGGTGAAGCGTCCGCCGGACAACTCGTCGAGCGCGCAAGCCTCGGACGCCTGGATCATCGGATGGCGCAGGTAGGGGGAGCCAATGCCCAAGCCGATGGGAACAGTCCGGGTCACCGCTATGGCCGCCGCGAGGCAGGTCATGGCGCCCCGCGCCTCATAGCCATATTGCCGGAACCAGTGATAAGCTTCCGCGAACCAGAAGCCGCCTTCCAGGCCGAGCTCGTCGGTTCTCCTTGCGTAGGCTTGTATCGACGACAAGGGTTCGTAGGATTTGAAAATGATACCTACCTTCGGGGGCGCCGGCATAAACAACTGTTTCTCCCTAATCTGCAGATGTCTACATCACGGCTTATGGTAAGATGTATCGCTCGCTTTAAATTGAAATTTTCGCCCTCCTGGAGAATAAAAGTTATTCTCGATTGGATATAACCGCATGGAGACATTGGAGCACCGCTGTTTCCATGGACATGCGATCCAATATTGAGGTAAATTTATACGACTTTCGACCAACAGCGCGTTTTGCAAAGACCTCTCTGGCGCAACTGGGAACCATCATGCACGATAACGCAGCAGAGGCTCCGCTTCCTGAGCAGCCCAAGACGAATATCGACCCGCTCGACGCGCTGCCCTACTTGTTGGACAACTCCATCCATCTCTGGAATCAGCGCCTGGAGGAGCGCCTCACCGCCATCGGGCTGCGTTTCGAGCAATGGCGCGTGCTGCTGGTAACGGCGCGGCGCGGGCCGATGAATATTCGCGAGCTGAGCAATGTCACCCTGGTTCCGCACTCCACCATCGGCCGGTGGCTCGCGCAGATGGAAGGGGACGGCTTGGTGAAGCGCCGGGCGTTGCCGCGGGATCAGCGCGCCGTTGAAATTTCCATCACGCCGAAGGGACGCAATCTGTTTTTGCGCGCTTTGCCGATAGCGCGGCTGGAGTATGAATCAGCCGTTCTGCAATTCACGCCCGAAGAGCTGGATACTTTGATGTCCCTCCTCAAACGCCTGCGCGCAAATTTGAAATGAACGACGGAAGCAGCGCACAGAGTGCCAAGAGCGGTTCCCCAGAAGCCTCAAGCAGCCCTCAATTTCTATGGGACGACCCGTTTTTTCTCGAAGAGCAGCTTACCGATGAGGAACGGCTGATCCGCGACACGGCGCGGGGGTATGCGCAGGACAGCCTTCTGCCGCGCATCGTCGAGGCTTATGCGCAGGAAAAGACGGACCGCGCTATCTTCGACGAGATGGGTGCGCTGGGCCTGCTCGGGCTGACATTGCCGCCCGAATTCGGCTGCGCGGGAGCATCCTACGTCGCCTATGGTCTGGTGGCCCGCGAAGTGGAGAGGGTGGACAGCGGCTATCGCTCTATGATGAGCGTGCAATCCTCCCTCGTGATGTACCCGATCTATGCCTACGGCGATGCCGGCCAACGCCGCAAATATCTGCCCAAGCTGGCCAGCGGCGCGTGGGTTGGCTGCTTCGGCCTGACGGAGCCAGACGCCGGATCGGACCCGGGCGGTATGAAAACCCGCGCGGAAAAAATCACAGCGGGCTATAGGCTTACCGGTTCAAAGACCTGGATTTCCAATTCGCCGATCGCGGATGTTTTCGTGGTTTGGGCGAAATCGGACGCGCATGACAATCAAATTCGCGGCTTCATTCTGGAAAAGGGCATGGCGGGCCTGACGGCTCCCAAGATCGGCGGCAAGCTCTCTCTGCGTGCCTCGGTCACGGGCGAGATCGTCATGGACGGTGTGGAAGTCGGCGACGGGCAGTTGCTGCCCAATGTCAGCGGCCTCAAGGGGCCGTTCGGCTGCCTGAACCGCGCGCGTTACGGCATCTCCTGGGGTACGATGGGAGCCGCCGAGGATTGCTGGCACCGCGCGCGCAATTACGTGCTGGAGCGCAAGCAGTTCGGGCGCCCGCTGGCCGCGACACAGCTCGTGCAGAAAAAACTGGCCGATATGCAGACCGATATCGCGCTTGGCTTGCAAGGGGCGCTTCGCGTCGGCCGCTTGCTGGACGAGGGAAAAGCCGCGCCGGAGATGATCTCGCTGGTGAAGCGCAACAATTGCGGCAAGGCGCTCGATATCGCGCGCGTGGCGCGCGACATGCATGGCGGCAACGGCATTCAGGAGGAATATCACGTGATGCGTCACGTGCAGAACCTGGAAACCGTCAACACCTATGAGGGTACGCACGATATCCACGCCTTGATCCTGGGCCGGGCGCAAACGGGCCTGCAGGCCTTCTTTTAGAGCTGCGTGTCCTACAGTTAAGCCGGTGCTTTATCTGTCCTGGGCAGATGCCGTCACCTAATCCGGGCTGCCCCACGCGCCCGGGCCTATCTGCCTGACCTCCGCCTATGGCAATGCGGTCATGCGCGTGTCCTGGATCGCCTGACGGCCGTCCGCTACGATGGACAGGTGTAGGCGGCAATAGCGGCGTTGCCTATGTCCGCACTTCCCGTGTCCGGTCTGAACCAAAGCGTCCGGCCGCTGTTCCTTCCGCAGTGATTTTGGGGCGGCGCGCCCGCGCCACCGATTGGGGCATCATTATTCATGCGTGTTCATGGCATTCTCAACAGCAAGGCCGGCTCGCTTATCGGCACCTCACCAGAAGCTTTCGGGCAAAAATTGACCGACGCTTTCACGGCGGCGGGGCACGAGGTGACTGTTGAAACGGTCGAGCCGAAGCAGATCAACGACCGTCTCCAACATGCCGTCAAGAACGGATATGACGCCCTGCTTATTGGCGGGGGAGACGGCTCGGTCAATGCCGCGGCCAGCATGCTGCTTGGGACCGAGACAGCCCTGGGCATCCTCCCCCTCGGCACGCTCAACCGACTGGCGCGAGAGCTAAAGCTGTCAACGAACCTGGATGAAGTGGCGACTCAGCTCGCCACTGCCGAACCCGTGCAGATCGATGTCGCCGAGGTGAACGGCAATATTTTCCTTTGCAACTCCTTCATCGGTTTGCCGCCGATGATCACCGAGCGGCGGCAGGATCTGCGCGGCCGCGGGTTATTTGAGCGGCTCATCGGATACGTCAAGCTGCCGTTCGAGATCAGCCGGAACATGCGGCGTCTGGTGCTGCTCCTGGATGACCAGGATACGCCGCGTCTGGTCCGCGCCCTGACCGTCGTGGTTTCCAACAACGCCTATAGCGAGGAGCCGAATTTGCTCCCCAAACGGCGGGCCCTCGACGAAGGCAGGCTCGGCCTCTACATCTCGCGGCATTACACGGTTGTGCAGACGATGTGGCTGCTGATGCGGGCTTCGCTTGGGCTTTGGCGCAACGATCCGAAATTCGAGACGCAGGAGCTGAGGAAGGTGACGATCGCGTCGAGCAAGAAACACCTGCGCGTGGCCAATGACGGCGAGCTGCTTCGGCTCGAAACGCCGCTGCGCTACAGCATTCGCCCAAAAGCGCTGACCGTGCTACTGCCGCTTAAAGGCGCGGCATGACGCGGGTCGCACTCCTGGCGGATTTGCACTTCGGCACGGTACCGACCGGGTTGGCGGAACAATTGCGCGCTGAACTGGCCCGCGTTGCGCCCGACGTCATCGTGGTTGCCGGGGATTTGACCATGCGCTCACGCGAGCATGAGTTCACCGAGGTCAAGGCGTGGCTGCAAACATTACCCGCCCCGCTGATGCTCCTGCCCGGAAATCATGACTTGCCGGTATGGAACGTATTCGAGCGCTTCACGAGCCCCTTTGCGCGTTACGCGCAAGCGACGGCCGCGCCGCTCATGCCGGTCTTCGAGAACGAGGAATGCTTTATTCTCGGCCTGAACACCACCGCAAGCTGGCAGCCGAATTTGAAATGGCAGGAGGGCACCGCCCGCCGCCGCGACGTGATAGCGGCGGAAAAGCTGCTGGCCGCGGCTGCGTCACACAAGGCCCGCATCGTGGCCACGCATCACCCGCTCTTTGCGGTGAAGGGGCTGCCGCGTGCAACGCCTGTTCGGCGTTTTGAGCGCGCTCTCGATATGGCCGCCCGACAGAATGTAGAAATGCTGCTGCATGGCCATTTGCATCAGCAATACGCAATGCATATGCCTTACGCCGAAAAGCAGTTCTTGACGATTGGGGCGCCAACGGCGCTGTCGTCCCGCGTGCGCGGGGAGCCTAACGGCTATTGGCTCATCGAAATCGCTAGCGAGAGCTTTGCGCTGACGTTGCATCACTTGCAGAATGGCGGCGGGTTTGCAGCGAATGAGCCAATCCGGCTATCGCGCCAGGGAGCAGCCTTGCCCAACCCCTGAAAAAAACGGGCTCAAGCTTCGGGTTTGCGCATGTGCGCGTTGGTGGGATCGAAAAATACACTGGCGCGTGTTCCTGGCTGTTTCGGATCGTAGCGGATCTCCGCACCAAGCTTTTGCGCCATGGCTTTGATGATGATCGTTCCGAGTCCGCCGCCATTGGCGGCGGCGCTGTCCGGGAAGCCGACGCCATCGTCCTCGACACTGAGCACACTGCGATGCGGATCGACCGCTTCCAGGCGAACGCGGATGGGACCTACCCCATGCGGATAGGCGTGCTTGCGGGCATTCAGAATCAGCTCGGTCAACATCACGCCCACCGCCACGGCCCGGTCCGGTTCGATCTCAATGGGATCGGCGTCCAGCGTAAACTGCCCGGCTCCACTGTCCTCTCCTGACGCGCTCTGAATGTCTTCGGTTAGCGCTTCGAGATAGCGATGCAGCGAAACCGACTGCACATTTTCCGAGGTGTACAGGCTGCGATGCACTTTGGCGACCGCGAGCACGCGGTTGTGCGCCTCCATTAACGCGTCCTTGACCTCGGGGCTGGAGGCTCGCGATTGGAACTGCAGGAGCGAGGCGATGAGTTGCAAACTGTTGCTGACGCGGTGGTTGACCTCGCGGATCAGGAGCGCGCGCTCATCCGCTAGAGCCATATAACGGTCGCGCGCCGCGCGCATCTCCGTTTCCGCCTCATCACGCTCGCGGCGGAGCTTCGCGGACGCGATGCCGGCCTGAATATCGGCCTTCAGTAGTGCTAGAAATTCACCCTGCACGTCTTTGACGAGGTAGTCGGCAGCGCCAGCTTTCAACGCCGCGACAGCCGTGCTGCTGTCTTGCATTCCCGTGAGGTAAATGACGGGGGGAGGGTTCTCGAAGGACTGAATTTGCGTCAGCACCGCCAGGCCGTCCTGGTCCGGCAAATGGTGGTCGAGAACGACGGCGTCGATTCCCCCGGAGCGCAGGCGGTCAAGTCCGTCCTTGCCCGTCGCCACCAGTTCGACAACATAGCCGCTGCGCAGCAAATCGCGTTTGACAAGGAAACCGAGGCCTTCATCGTCATCGATAAAGAGGACGCGCGTGCCAGGAGCTTCCATCAAGTGGTCTCCGGCACCTGAATGACCGAAAAGAACAGGCCGAGCTGCCTTATGGCATGAGCGAAATGTTCATACTCGACCGGCTTGGTGATGTAGACGCTGCAGCCAAGCTCGTAGCAGCGTTCGATCTCGCGTTTGTCGTCGGTCGTGGTGAGAACGATGACCGGCGTTCGCTTAAGCCCGTCCTGGTTCTTCAGCCATTGTAGAATGTCGATGCCGGTTGTGTCGGGCAGATTGAGGTCCAGCAAGATCAGCATGCTTTTGCCGTCATCGCTGTTCTTCTCGAGATACTGCAGCGCCGTGGCGCCGTTCGAGAAATGCACGATGGGGTTCGTGACGCCTGCGCGAACGATGTTTTTCTCGATGAGCCGGGCGTGCCCACCATCGTCCTCGATCATGACTATGGTAACGGCGTTGTTCATGCGGACACCCTTTTGCGCGCATTCGCAAGTGCGCGCGGCAATGTTACGGTGAATGTGCTCCCCTTGCCGGGCAACGAGCTCACGCTGATCACGCCGCCAAGTCTGCGGACTAAGGCACGCACATGGGCAAGGCCCATACCCTCGCCTGGTTTGTCTTGCGGTCCGGCCCGGCGGAACAGCTCGAAGACGCGCTCTTGATCTTTTGGATCGATTCCCCGTCCGTTGTCTTCCACTTCGATGACGACCCTGTTTCCCTCGGCCTTGCCTTTTACGCAGATTCGGCCTGCTGCATCGGCGCGAAGGTATTTAAGCGCATTGTCGAGGAGATTGGAGAAAATTTGCTCAAGGGCGAGGCGGTCGGACACAAGGTTGGGCAGCGCATCGATGTCGAACTCGGCTCCCACGGCCTGTGCCTGGTGCGCCATGGCTTGACTCATCGTGGTGAGCAGACCGTTCATGTCGATCTCTTCGGGCCGCAGCGTCCGGTTCCCTTCCCGGGAAATGGTGAGAACGGCGTTAATCAGCCGGTCCATTTTGACGATCGACGCCTTGATGAACGCGAAAGCTTCGTCGAAATCGTCAGCAATGATCTGGTCTTCCTTGCTGAGTTCGACAGTCATGGAGCCAGCACTGCCGTTCATGCGCTCCGCCTGAAGCGAGGCAAGCCTGTCGAACAGGCTTTGCTTCAGGGTTTCCAGCTCGCTCGTAAAGCCCATGATGTTGACAAGCGGCGAGCGCAAATCGTGACTTACGATATAGGCGAACTTTTGCACCTCTTCGTTCGCTGTGCGCAACTCTGCTGTTCTCGCGGCCACATTGGCCTCAAGTTCGCTATTTACATTTTTCAGAACCGACTGGGCATCTTGCATCGCCGTGTTCGCGCGGCGGACGATGATGACAGAAACGAATGCCAAGGCGACGATCACCAGCACCGCGGCAATATTGATGCCAAGCAGCAGACGCTCTTGAAAGCGGGCCTCCGCATGCTGCGCGCTCAGCCCGCTTCGCTCGCTGTCCTTCAAATTTTGGATGAGATCGCGGATACGATCCATGTCACGCAGGCCGGTTTGGCTGCGAACGAGATCAAACGCGGCGTCCAGGGTACCGGCATCGTAAAGCCGAATGGTCTCCGTCATCTCTGCGAGCTTGGTTCCCACAAGAGGCTGAACCTGAGCCCAGAGTGTTCTCTGCTCAGGTTCGCGGGAAATGGCCCGGCTAATATCATCAACGGCATCGGGGATGAGGGGTACGGATGCCTGGTACATCGTCAGAAAATCCCGATTGCCCGTGACCAAATACCCGCGCTGTCCGCTTTCCATCCTGAGAAGCAAAGTCAGCAGCAGATCCAGCTTGGCCTGGGTTTCCACAGCCGTTACGATCCGGTCGCGCTGTGTTTGGGTCTGATCCAGGAGCGCGATCGATGCGAGCACGATGATGACGAGCAACGCAAAAGGAGCGGCCAAGAATGGCGCTTGCGGCAGCCGCGTTAAGTTTAAGCGCTTAAGCCGGGCGTTGGGTGACATGGCTCCCAAATGGTGATCGGAAACACCAAAAGCACCTCGGAGCCGGGACGTGCTCCAAGGTGCTTTCGAAGGTTTTAGGCTGGCGGTTGAAAATTACTGCGTCTTTGGTGCATCGTCCTTACGGTATTCGTCCATTTTCTTGACCGCCTGGTCTTTGAGCTCCGAAGCCTTTTCACCTGCTTTGTTCGCCATCTCACCGGCTTTTTCGCGCACTTTATCGAGCGCGGTTTTCTCGGTAAAGAC
>Ga0136634_10000253_pt1 | contig 26072 bp, 21 predicted proteins | sample AntDrymUQ8332106_2_FD_104654 | JGI IMG/M metagenome (GOLD analysis project Ga0136634, IMG submission 104654) | Polar desert sand microbial communities from Dry Valleys, Antarctica - metaG UQ833 (21.06) | ecosystem: Environmental > Terrestrial > Soil > Desert | place: Antarctica: Dry Valley... | reverse complement strand
CGTCGCGCAAACGCTTGCGCTACCGCCTGGCGTGTCGTTGTCAGGCGCCGATGCGGAATCGATGCGCGCGTCGAACATGTCACGTGCGTATCGCATCAACCTGACCGTGCTGGCGCTGGTTGCATTGTTCACCGGAGCGTTTCTAGTGCTTTCGCTGCAAGCACAGGCAACCATCGCGCGGCGTTCGCAGATTGCGTTTCTGCGCGTGACCGGAGTGACCGCCCGCCAGGTGCAGGGCCTGTTGATTGGTGAAGCGCTGCTGCTCGGCACGCTCGGTAGCGCGCTTGGGCTCGCTCTCGGCGCGGCACTTGCGACGCTGGGTCTGCAAATTCTCGGGGGTGACCTTGGCAGCGGATTTTTCGGTGGCGCGCCGCCGCTTGTCGAATACTCAGCGACCTCATTGCTCGCATTTTTCACGCTAGGTTTGGCAGCTGCGGTTGCTGGAAGTTGGATCCCCGCGCGGGACGCGGCCCGCACCGCTCCAGCACTGGCCTTGAAGTCAGGTTCCGATGAGGATGCTCACAAACCCCTTGGTCGAGCCTGGCCCGGCATTGCATTGCTCGCGCTAGGCGCCGTACTGGTTGCATTGCCGCCGATCAACAACATTCCGGTGTTCGGATACGCCGCTATCGCAGCAATACTGATCGGGGTGATATCACTGCAATCAAGAATTGCACGTGCGGTGTTCGGACCCATTGCACGCGCCATCGAGTCGTCCTCAGCGGCAGCTCGCTATCCAACACTGTTGTTGGCGGTTACGCGAATCGCCCAGGCACCGAGTTTCGCTGCGATCGGCATGGCAGGCATCGTTGCAAGCTTCTCGCTGATGATTGCGATGGCAACGATGGTTGCAAGCTTCCGTGACTCGGTCGACGAGTGGCTGGTTCGCATCCTGCCCGCCCAGATCTACGTGCGCGCCGCCGCCGGTGCCTCGAGCGGGTTCTTCACCGTCGCCGATATCGATCGCATTGCATCGCATCCAGGCGTTGCGCGCGCTGAGTTCTCACGCGCAGTGAAACTGCAACTTAATCCACAACGCGCACAGGTCACGCTGCTGGTGCGCCCGATCGACATCAGCAATCCCGGGGCATCGCTGCCGCTGACAGGTCCGTCGGTCACACCCCAGCCGGATGCGCCCCCACCCGTATGGGTCACCGAGCCGATGGTGGATATCTACGGCATGAAGGTCGGCACCGCGATCGAGCTGCCTCTTGCTGGTCGCCTGCAAGCATTCAGTGTTGCCGGCGTCTGGCGCGACTATGCACGCCAGTTCGGCGCAATCGCGATACGGCCTTCGGATTATCAAAGCGTTACCGGAGACAGCACCGTCACGGACGCCAGCGTCTGGCTTGCACCCGGCGCCAAAGCCAATGATGTGATCGCAGGTCTGCGTGCGCAGCTTGACGCGCCTGCTGTGGAGTTTGCCGAGACCTCAGAAATACGCGAACTGAGCCTGCGCATCTTCGACCGCAGCTTTGCGGTGACCTACGTATTGGAACTTGCGGCCATTGTCATAGGCCTGATCGGAATCGCCGCCACATTTTCATCGCAGGCGATTGCGCGCACGCGCGAGTTCGGAATGCTGCGTCACATCGGACTGACCCGGCGCCAGGTGCTGCAAATGCTGGCACTCGAGGGGGCGCTGCTAACCGCTGTTGCGATCGCAGTCGGGCTCGTGTCCGGGCTTGTGATCGCCGTGGTGCTGATTGAAGTGATCAATCCGCAGTCGTTTAGCTGGACCATGGACTTCAACGCGCCACAAGGCTTGATCATCACCCTGATGATCGCGTTGATGTCCGCTGCCGTTGCGACCGCCGTGCTGGCCGGGCGCCGCGCCGTGTCGATCGATGCCGTGCGCGCCGTTAGCGAAGATTGGTAAAGATACAAGTGACGCGCTCCCGCCGATCCTTTCTTCAAGCAAGTGCAGCGCTTGTCACCACTCGCGCGCACGCACAGGTGGACTTCGCCCAGGTCCAAGCGCGACCCCTGCTCTTTCCGCGCGACCACGGTGCACATCCTGAGTTTCGAACCGAGTGGTGGTATCTGACCGGCTGGCTTGACGGACCAAACACCGACGCCGCGATCGGTTTTCAAGTCACGTTCTTCCGAACACGCACCACGATTGACGCGGCGAACCCCAGCGCTTTTGCAGCCAGGCAGTTGATAATCGCGCACGCTGCGATCGCCGATCCCTCGCGCGGCAGACTGCTGCATGACCAGCGAGTTGCACGCGCCGGTTTCGGAGCAGCCTCCACCTCCAACGAAGACACGAACGTATCGGTCGATCGCTGGAGCCTGATTCGATCACCGCAAACTGGCGGCTATCGAAGCGTAGTAGCCGCGCGCGGCTTCATGCTCGAACTTGAAGCCACGCCAACCCAGCCGCTGCTGCTGCAGGGTGACGCTGGCTACTCGCGAAAGGGCGTTGGCGCAGCGCAGGCTAGTTTCTATTATTCGCAGCCGCAGCTTGCGGTACGCGCGCGACTGACCCGTGACGGTTCTAGCGAGCAGCGCAGCGGTATCGGCTGGCTCGATCACGAGTGGTCCAGCACCTTTCTACCCAACAATGCTGCGGGGTGGGACTGGATCGGCATGAACCTCGACGATGGCAGTGCGTTGACCGCCTTTTCAATCCGTCAGCAGGGAACCGGTAATGTCCCTGCCCTTCATGCGTATGCATCGATCCGGCCACGCGGCGGAAGCGTTCAGACATTCGATGCGCGCCGGGTGCACTTCTCCACGCTCGCGGAGTGGACATCACCGGCCACACGCGCTACCTGGCCTGTCGCGCGCGAGGTCCGGGTGGGCGATCGAACCTTTGTTACGCAGCCGATGATGAATGATCAGGAGCTCGATTCGCGATTCACCACCGGCGCCGTGTACTGGGAGGGCGCAAGCCGCTTGATCGAGAATGGCAAGCCGATTGGACGCGGTTATCTTGAAATGACGGGGTACGTCGCGCCGCTGCGGCTGTAGCGCAAGACATTGTGGCTTCTGGTCTAAGTCGTCTGTCTTCAACTGCAATGCGGTCATGTGCAGCCGATGGAAACATATGAACCTAATTCGTCGGACCAAGTTGTTAACTTCGTTATCGCTGCTGGTCGGGGTCCGCGCATGAACGAAGTACTTGCGAAGCTCTATCAGCAACAGGGTCGCCGCGTTTTTGCCACGCTCGTGCGCCTGTTAGGAAGCTTCGATTCAGCCGAGGAAGCACTGCAAGACGCGTTCGTCGCCGCGGCGGAAAGTTGGCCCACCCAAGGAACGCCGGCCAACCCAGTCGCCTGGCTTGTTTCGACCGGCCGCTTCAAGGCCATTGACCGTATGCGTCGCGACAAGCATTCCGTGGCTTGGGACGACGCTGCCGAGCAGGCGGAGGCAATAGCTGACGATGCTCCGGGCTGGGAGCAGTTGAACGACGAGCGCAACGAGATCGAGGACGATCGGTTGCGCTTGATCTTTACATGCTGTCATCCGAGCCTTGCGGAGGAAGCTCGCATCGCGCTCACGCTGCGTGAAGTGTGTGGCCTCACGACCGAGGCCATTGCCGCCGCCTTCCTCGTCAATGCTCCGACATTGGCGCAGCGCATCGTGCGCGCTAAAGCGAAGATCACCGCAGCGCGTATCCCATACGAAGTGCCTGTTCCGAGCGAGCGACCGGCTCGGCTGGCCAGCGTATTGCGAGCGGTCTATCTAGTATTTAACGAAGGCTTTTCCGCGCACGCGGCGGAACTGGCGGACGAAGCCATCCGTCTGGCGAGGCTGCTCCGCGACTTGCTTCCCGAACCAGAAGTGCTCGGCCTATTGGCACTACTGTTACTGCATAACGCTCGACGTGCCGCGCGATCTACACGTGAAGGCGAGTTCGTGCCGCTCGAAGATCAAAATCGTACGTTGTGGAACGGCTCTGAAATCGAGGAGGGCGCTGCCCTGACGCAACAAGCGCTGGTGCGGCGCGGTTTTGGGGCGTATGCGTTGCAAGCAGCAATTGCAGCGTTGCACAGTGAGGCTAGAAGCGTGGCCGAGACCGACTGGCCGCAGATCGTGGGCCTATATGACGCACTCTTGCGCGTCGAACCCACGCCGGTGATCGAGCTCAACCGAGCAGTTGCCATCGGTATGCGCGATGGCCCAAACGCTGCCCTAGTGCTGATCGAGCCGCTGTTGCGTTCTTTGCCCGGCTACTACCCCGCTGCCGCCGCGGCAGCAGACATGTTTCGCCGCGAGGGGCGGCTCAGCGATGCGCAGGCGCACTACCGAAACGCTGCTGCGTTAGTGCGGCAAGGACCCGAGCGTCGCTTCCTTCTTCGGCGGCTCGCCGAAGTGGGTGGCTGAAAAACTTTTCTGCGGAGTGTCGAAAACCGCTGAAGCCGATCGACTAGTGGGTGTCGATACACAAAAGTGTCGATGCACAAACGACAGCCTTTCACCTTGGAGACACTATGACGACGTTGACCCCTTACCTGAGTTTTCCGGGAACCACGCGAGAAGTCTTCGCCTTCTACGAACGCGCGCTCGGCGCCAAGATCGAAACGATGATGCGGTACGACGACATTCCGGCGCCGGACGCTAATGACGCCAGTTGCGGCGACGGCCCGCGACCGACCGGTGACAGCATCATGCACGCGTGCTTGAAGCTCCCCGGCGGCGCGATGCTTTTTGCGGGTGATACCCCGCCGGGCCGGGGGCATGAGGGTGTCACTGGCGTAATGCTCGCCTTGCAATACGACACAGTGGACGAGGCGCATGAAGCCTTCCAAGCGTTGGCGCAGGGTGGCCAAGTGACGATGCCTCTGATGCCAGCGTTCTGGGCGAAGACCTTTGGCATGCTTACCGATCGTTTCGGCATCAGTTGGGCGGTAAACGGTGCGCCTATTGCCCTCTCCGCCGACGTGTCAGACAAGACACCGGCGACCGTGTCGTGAAGTATCTCTGCCTCGTGTATCTGGATGCTGCACAGTGGCACGCTTGCAGCGACCAGTTGTGCGCAGAATATGCGCAGCGAGTGGACAGCAGTCGCCGCCTGCTTGCTGCGGAGGCGCTGCACGGCACCCACACCGCCAGTACGGTACGTGTGCGCAACGGCGAGGTGACGCTCTTCGACGGACCCTTTGCTGAAACCAAAGAGATGCTGGCGGGCTTCTACCTGGTGGATGCCAAGGATCTGAACGAAGCGATTCAAATCGCGGCGGGCATCCCTCCGGCTCAGTACGGCAGCGTTGAAGTTCGGCCGGTACGTGAACTCCAGGTGGATTCACATTCATCTGTTGCCAATCAGAGCACCGAGCACCGGCCAACGTAGGTTCAGGAATCCATCAAATTCTCAAGGAACGCAAACAATGGCAACGCCCAAGAACACTATCTGTCTGTGGTACGACCGCGACGCGGAAGAAGCAGCGCGCTTCTACGCCGCCACTTTTCCCAATAGCGCGGTTGGCGCTGTCTACCGCGCGCCGTCCGATTACCCTTCCGGCAAAGCGGGCGACGTGCTGACAGTGGCATTCACCGTCTGCGGGGTGCCCTGCATCGGCCTGAACGGGGGGCCTCAGTTCAAGCACAACGAAGCCTTTTCGTTTCAGATCGCGACCGATGATCAAGCCGAGACCGACCGTTACTGGAACGCAATCGTCGGCAACGGCGGCGCGGAGAGTGCATGCGGCTGGTGCAAGGACAAATGGGGTGTGTCGTGGCAGATCACTCCACGCGTGCTGACCGATGCGATGGCCCAAGGCGGCGACGTCGCCAAGCGCGTGTTCGATGCAATGATGCCGATGAAGAAGATTGACGTCGCCAAGATCGAAGCAGCGCGCACGGGCAAGGCAAGCAATGCGTAAGGTCATTGGTGGCGCTTTCATCTCCCTCGACGGCGTCGTGCAGGCCCCGGGCGGACCCGATGAGGACACGACCGGTGGCTTCGCGCACGGCGGCTGGATGGAGCCACTCTTCGAGGAGGCAGTTGGGCATCAGGTCGACACGCTCTTCGCGGGCGACTTCGATCTGTTGCTGGGACGACGCACGTTCGACATCTTTGCCGCGTTCTGGCCGTTCATGCCGGGCGAAGACCCGATCGCGGCGAAGTTCGCCAGAGCCCAGAAGTACGTGTTGACCCAATCGGATGCGCCACTCGACTGGAAGGGCAGTCATCGCCTTGCCGACCTGGACGCGCTAGCTAGGATTAAGGATGGGGACGGCCCCGACCTTGTCATTCAGGGTAGCTCGACGCTTTATCCGCAGTTGCTGGCCAGGGGCCTACTCGACAGGTTGGTGCTGATGATCGCGCCCATCACGCTCGGTGCGGGCAAACGGCTGTTCGGCGACGGAGTGACGCTGGCGCATTGAAACTTATCGAGAGTCGGATGACGTCTGGCGGCATGCTGATGGCGACCTACGAGCCCAATGGCGCTCTCAAGACCGGGTCTTTCGCCATGGTGGAGCCGAGTAAGGCGGAGCGCATTCGTCGGGCAAAAATGGAAGCGGGCAAGTGGTGACGCTGCTGCCCGGTGTTAAGTTTCCTCCGGCCAGGAGATGGCAACCCGTCCCTCTCGCGCTACATCTGGTGGCCACGCTTGCCCAAACCGATTTTAGTTTTCGCTTAACTCACATACGATCTAGCAGCGTTCTTCCACGTTCCTCTGGTCCATGCTTCGGAGTTTCATTCTGTGGCAGCAGAGGGTTACTCGCAATTCCAAGGATACCGAGATTGCCGTCGCCCCGGGCGTGACGGACCGTACGGTGAGGCGCGATTGGGAGAAGTCGCGGCTGCTTCAGCGCACGCGCTGAAGGGCTGAGCGCCGGGCAGCAGCCCCCAATGTCGACCCGGCCGCGGTGGTTGTCTTCCGCCCACGAGCGGCTTCCAGCCTACCCACCGTCCGCCGGGCATAACGCCGGCACCGCCCCAGCTGCAGTCGGGGTCGCCGGCTGTTCCTGACGCGCCGACAGCAACTCGCGACGCGTCGGAGCTGCGGGCTGCACGGCCGTCTCAAGCAGGCGCTCGGCCCAGGTGAACTGGCGTTCGGCAGCTTCGGCGCCCGCGCCCGCCTGCCGCGCGAGCCGGCCGCACTGGATGCGGTACGGCACCTCCAACGCCACCAGCGGCCCGCTGCTGCGCCAGGGGGTCAGGGCACGGCCGACAGCCTGCAGCTGCCGTGCCGCATCGGCGGGCTCGGCGGCGTCGAGCGCCAGTGTGGCGGCGGTCAATGCGCGGCGCAGCCCACCGATGCCTTGGGCATCGAGGGCACCTGCCGCGTCCTGCCACCGCTGCACCCATTGCCGCGCTTCGGCCGTGCGCCCTTGCGCGCGCTCCAGCGCGACCCGGTGCCGGACCAGGCGCGTCCAAGCCGCCTCACCGGGGCGCTGGCCCAGACGGTTGCGAAGGGCTTCGGACTCCTTCAGCCAGCGTGCTGCCTCGTCGAGCCGGCCCTGCGCCAGCCGCAGCTGGGCCAGGTTTTCGCGCACCGCGGCGGCTGCATCCGTCTGCGGGCGGAGGCGATCGCGCAGCTGCAAGGATTCAGCGAGCGCCTCGTCAGCGGCCTCGAGTTGGCCCAGTTCGGTGCGCACGACCCCCAGGTCGCTGAGCACCAGGGACAGCACGAGGTGGCGCTCGCTGCCCTCGGCGCGCAAGGTGTCGCGCGCGCGTTCCAGCACGGCTGCCGCGGACGCCAGTTGCCCGAGTACCACCATCGGTGTGGCCGTCCGGAACCGCAATTGCGTGGCGTCGATGTGATCTGCACCGCCCTCGCGCTCGGCTGCGGCCAGTGCGTCGCGTAAGGTGGCCGTGGCGGCCGAGTAGCGCAACTGCCTCGACTGTGCTTCCGCCAGCGCAGCGCGCATCTGGGCCTGGTCGAACGACCATGCGGCACCCGATCGCGCGGACAGCTGCAGCGCTTCGATCAGCAGCAATTCGGCCTCGGCGTCGCGCTGCAGCTTCACGGCATTGCGCGCTTGCACGCCCAAACTGCGCTGCAGCAATGCCGGGTCGCCCAGCCGCCGGGCCAGCGTGGTGGCTTGCACGGCCAACCCATGCCCAATGACCGGCTCGCTCGCTTCGTAGATCAGCGCCAGCCTGCACAGCAGATCGATCCGTGCGGGGTCGGCTGACACGGGGAGGCGTCGCAGCTGGCTTTCGGTCTGGGCGACCCAGGTCCGCAGCTCGTCGGGCTGGCCGACGAGCCAAAGCTGCGCCAGCATCCGCGACAGCGCCGCCAGCTGCCGCGGGCTGTCTTCCGGGCCGGACTGCCGCGCTGCCGCGTGCGCCACGCGCGCCATGTCCAGGCTGCGCTGTTCGAGCCCAAGTTCGCTGTACAGCGTGCTCAACAGCAACGCCACTTCGTGCCGCGCGACCGGCTGGCCGGCCAGGCTGGTGGCCACGCGCTCGGCCCCGATGTCCAGCAGCTCGCGTGCCGTCGTGCTCCGCGCGGCTTGTGGGTCGCGCTGACGGGCGGTGTTGGCCTGGAACAGTGCCGTCATGAACTGCTGAACGGCGGCCGCGACGGCGCCTTGTTCGCGCGCCGCGGCCGCTGCCAGCCGTTCGGCAACCGCGGCGCTGGCAGCCTGCTCCGCCGCCAGACACGCCTGCTCGGCGGCCGAGCGCGTCTGGTCGGCTGCAGCCACCGCCAGCTGGCGCTGCTGCTGAGCTAGCGCAGTGGCCTCCTGCGCGATCCTGCCCTGGGCGACAGCCTGCGCGCGCTCGGCCTCGGCTTGGCGAGCGGATGCTCGGGCGCGTTCCGCCTGCCACAGCGCGAGGCCGCTTCCACCGAGCAAGGCGGCGCTGGCCAGCACGCCGGCCGCCACCGGAACGCGGTGGCGTTGCACCAGCTTGGCGGCACGGTACAGCCAGGCATCGGCCTGGGCGCTTACCGGCAAGTTGGCGAGGTAGCGCTGCAGGTCCTGCGACAGCGCTTCGACGCTTGCATAGCGCTGCGCCAGATCCTTTTTCAGCGCCTTGTTGAGGATGGCGTCCAGGTCCCCACGGAGCGCCCGGCGCAGCGCCTGGTCCTCGGTCGTCGAGCTTGCCGGCAGCGGGTCGGCCCGCAGGATGGCTTCTTCCAGTTCTGCATTGCTGCCGCGCTGCAACCGGTACGGGCGGCGGCCGGTCAGCAGTTCGTAAGCCAGCACGCCAAGGCTGTAGACATCGGTAGCGGTCGTGAGCGCATCGCCCCGCACCTGCTCGGGACTTGCATAGCCCAAGGTCAGGACGCGTCCCGCAACTTCGGTAAGCAGCGGAGCACCTGGCGAGTCGCCCGCAACGAGCTTGGCGATCCCGAAGTCGAGCAGCATCACCTGTCCGTGGCCGTCGACCAGCACGTTGGACGGCTTGATGTCGCGGTGGATGACCAGCCGGCTGTGCGCATACGCGACCGCCTCACACACCTGCAGCAGCAATTGCACACGCTGCCGCACCGGCAGCGCCTGCTCGCGTGCGTGGCCGTCGATGGGCTGCCCATGCACGTGCTCCAGCGCAAGCCAAGGCCGACCGTAGGCGTCGACGCCGGCGTCGTACAGCCGCGCGATGCGCGGGTGCTCCAGCGTGGCCAGGATGTCGCGCTCGCGCGCCATGCGGTCGACCAAACCCTGCGCCCACGTAAGCCGCGGCAGCTTCAGCGCAATTTTTCGCTTGAGCGAGCCGTCAGCGCGCTCCGCGAGCCACACAGAACCCATGCCACCAATGCCGAGTTCGTGCAGAAGTCGATAGGGTCCAATCGTTTCGCCACTCGCAAGCTCTGCGAAGGCACCCCGCGTTGTAGCCTGTGTGAACCGCGGCAGCGTAGCCAAAAAGTCCGTGGTTTCGACACCGTCGGCTTGCTCGAGCAACTGCCGCAGAGTGTCACGTAAATGCGCACGCTCGCCCGACAGTGAATCAACAAATGCAGCGCGGCTGTTGGGCGGCAGCGTGAGCGCTTCGTCGAGCAATTGACTCAGCGTGCTCCAGTTGCCTTGCAATTCAGGCGGCAGCGGCATCGTGCTCGATCGATTGGTTGCAGAGCTAGTTCTGCGGCCAATCTTACTGGGATGGCACTTGGGAACTGGAGACGATCGAATATTGCTCGATCGATTTCAGCGCACGTACGGTGCCAAACGATGTAGCCAGGCCGAAACACATGGCAATGACGAGTGCGATCGGCGGGCTAAGCTGCACCACGAGCGCGGCAAAGATCAACGCGAATAGCGCCTTGCCCGAAAGACCTGCCACGTAACCGCGTAGAAAACGTTGGATGTCGCCATGCGTTGCGGTCAGGTGCTGATTCGCCAGCGCAGCAGCGCTGATGATGGGCAACGCAGCCACCACGCCGGCCCAAAAGGGGCCAAATGCACTTGCGACTGTCGCCGCGCCGAGGCTGACCAGTCCGGCCGCAGCCGCCGTGTAAACGATGCCCGCTCGCGCCCGTCGCGGCTTCGGGAGCGCGCTTGGGCGACTTACCGGCAGAAGACTCAGCGCCAACACGCCACACAACAAAGCAAAGAGAATTGCTTTCAACGGGTTGTCGACGAATGTGGCGGTGGGCACCGCTACTACCGCTGCGGCTCCCAGGCTGACTGCTAGCGATGCCGCCGGTCCACGCCGGCGACTGATGCGTTCATAGCTGAATGCAAAGACAGCCATAAGCCCACATGCCGTGATGCTGCCAACTGCGCTACTCGCGGCAAAGGCGGCGCCGTGCTCGCTCGCAACCCATAGCAGTGCCGGCGCCGTGATGATCGGCAGCCCGGCAATAAGACCCGCCAGGCGCCGTCCGAAGCCTTCGGCCACCAGTAGTACCAGGGCAACCGAGACCATCGTCAACATCGCTTTGTATCCCCAGTCCATCTTCGCTCCCCCGCTGCGCTTATGCAGTCCCTAACTCTCTGTACGAGAGCGCGGCGGCGATCCGGACATGGTTGAGGCTGCTTCAGAAAGAGGCGGCTTCGTGTCCGGATCCGCACGCCCGGCTCGTACTAAAGGGTGGGACGAAGGATCTGAGGCAGCGACAACAGCGCAGTCAGTGTGTCGGCGCCGCTGACGGTCAACAGCTGCTCATAACGGGGGGGTTGGAATGAATAGCAGAAGGAAGTACGCCGCAGCGCCTTGTCTGCCCGGCGCGATAGTCGCCACCGCGCTGGCTGCTTGTCAGCCCTCGGTGCAGCCGACGACAGAAGCTCCGATAAAGGCGGCGTCGCTGAGCGCGGCAGCGCAAATCAGCGCCACGCTCAATCGCTACGCAGTCAATGCGCTCGTACTAACGCTGCTTGACGATGCGGACCTTCCGCGCTTTACACGAGCTGCGATGCCGCTCATGTGTGGTGACGACAGTGAAGTGTCGATAAACGGTGATCCGGTAGTGGATGGAGTTGAAGCACCGACCGGCAGCTTTGTTCTGCAGTGGAGTTTGCGCGGTTTCTGCCCCTTCGGCGTCACCGGCCCTTTGCTCGACGGCGACATCAATGTGGTGGTGCTGCGTGACGACGACTTCGGCATACAGGCGATTGTGCTGCCACCTCGCTTTGCATTACTCGCGCAGCGCATCGATAAACCTTAAGTGCGCAACGCGGCAGCGAGCAGAAGGCGCGCCTTTTCCCAGTCGCGGCGTACCGTGCGATCGGTGACGCCCAGCGCGGAGGCAATTTCAAGATCGTTTAAACCTCCGAAGTAGCGCATTTCCACCACCTGTGCCAAACGCGGGTCGAGCCGAGCGATTTCCGCCAAAGCTTCGTCGACACGCACGATCTCATCTTCCCCCGCCGGCAGACCGTCAGCGATCTGGGTGTTCAGCGTGAGGTGCGCCGCGTCACCGCCTCGCCGCTCGGTTAAACGCGCGCGCGCAAAGTCGACGATGATCGAGCGCATCGCGGTAGCGGAGTAGGCAATGAAATGTGCGCGGTCGCTCGGATTCAGCCGTTCGGCTTGCACGAACTTCAGGTAGCACTCGTGCACGAGCATGGTCGTATCGAGCAACGTGTCGCGCATATGCCGCGTCAGCCGCGAATGCGCAATGCGTCGCAATTCTGGATACAACCGCTCAAAAATTGCGTCAACTGCAGGGCGGTCCCCACTGTTGGCGCGCGCAATCAGCGCGGTGATATCACCCATGGTGCTCCAATGGCGTTAGAGGGGGATGCTAGCAATATGCCGAGGAGGCGACGCGTCAGCTCTGCGATGATCAAACGAAATCAGTTCTCGTTCAATTAGGGGAGCGCCTGCGGGCAGCGAGTTCTGTTGGCGGTCGGCTGCGGTTCGATAAAGTCCGGACTCGTTGATTTGAAGTGTCCCCTGTAAAGGCAAAGTAAACCTCAGAACCCAACATGCCTCCAATGGACCAGTGAGCACAGATGGCGCCGATCATCCCCAACGCAAAAAGGATAAAAAGCTTTCGCACAGAAAAGGGGTTTGAGTCCTGGCTCGCTGCTAACCACGCTATTGAGCCCGAGCTCTGGCTGAAGATCTACAAGAAGGGCTCGGGTGTTTCGACGGTTACGTACGCGCAGGCAGTGGACGTCGCGCTTTGCTGGGGTTGGATCGATGGCATCTGCAAATCCTACGACGAACGATCCTTCCTGCAGCGATTCACGCCTCGCAGGAGCAGAAGCATCTGGAGCGAGATCAATACACGGCACGTTGCACGACTGATTGCTGCAGGTCGTATGACCCCGCATGGGCAGCGGCATATCGATGCGGCGCAGGCCGATGGCCGCTGGGCTGCGGCCTACGCTCCGATCAGCAGCATAACTGCAGCAACGATCCCCAGCGACCTCCGCGCCCAGATTGATGCAAATCCAGAGGCGCTCAAGACATTTCTAACCTTGAACCGGGCAAACCTCTTCGCGCTTGCCTTCCGCACCAATAACATGAAGACCCCCGCCGGTCGTACAAGAAAAATCGCAGCACTCGTGGCTATGCTCGCACGCGGTGAAACTATCGGATGATCGCGATTGAGCAAAAACCTGGGAGGCAGCCACGTTGCGTTTCCGTGTGCGCGCACACGGCGAACGCGCAGCGGCCGGCATCGAAGTACTTGACGACGCCCTGCGCATAGAAGTGTCGTTGCAATGGCTGCCGGCGAAGGAGGCGCATCGTCTTCTGACAACATTACGCAAGGAAGCAGCGCGGCTACCAATATTCTGGTCGGAATCCCGCTGTACGTTTCAGTTGCCAATCAGTGTCTGAAGTAGCGCACCTCACCGAATGTGCCACCGGCGGAACAATGCATGTCCGTGGGTATCCTATATTCTGATATTCACTTTGCCCTGTCGCACTCTTCCAGCTCGCCTCTCATCGGCAGTGGCTGGAACTATGTTTCCCTGGACGTAATCCCCAACAATGACATTCTCGAAAAGCATGTCGAGCCGCACTGTCTTTGCGATCGCTGGGCTCCTGGTTGCTGTGGTCGCGATCGTGTTTTTCACGTTTCCTCAACGCTCCCCAGCTCCTGCGGGAAATTCCGTTGACGGAAAGTTGGTGGTCAAGCCCGCGTTGACCGTAACGGTCACACTGCCGAAACAAATGGAGTGGCCCCGTTTGCTCGCTGCCAATGGAAACATCGCCGCCTGGCAGGAAGTCGTAATCGCACCTGAAATCAGCGGCTTTCGCATCGTCGACGTGTTGGTCAACGTCGGCGATGTCGTCAAGTCTGGCCAACCGCTGGCGCGCATTTCCGCGGACACGGTGGCCGCGGAACTGGCGCAAGCGCGGGCCTCGATCGCTGAAGCCGAAGCGACGGTGGCGGAGGCACGCGCCAACGCTCAACGGACCCGTGACTTGCAGGACAAGGGCTTTGTGAGCTCGCAAGCAGGCATTCAATCGGCGACGGCCGAGCAGACAGCGCTCGCGCGATTGCAGCAGGCGCAGGCGCGATTGCAGGCCGAGCAGGTGCGGTTTAGCCACACGCGCATCGTCGCTCCCGATGATGGCGTCATTTCGGCGCGAACGGCGGCGGTCGGTTCGCTCGCGAGCAGCGGCGAAGAACTGTTTCGGCTGATTCGAGATAACCGGCTCGAATGGCGCGCCGAAGTGACTGGTGCCGAACTGGGTCAGATCAAAAACGGCATGCCAAGTTCGCTGGTCACGCCGAGCGGCGAACGCGTCATCGGCACCGTCCGCGCCGTCGCGCCGACGGTCGATCCTGCGATGCGAACTGCAATCGTCTACGTGGACTTGCCGGTTGGGGGTCCGGCGCGCGCCGGCATGTTCGCGCGCGGGACGTTTGAGCTCGGACGCGGTTCCGCGTACACGATTCCGCAGTCAGCGGTCATTCTGCGCGACGGCTTTCACTACGTATTCAAACTGGGGCCTGAAGGCAAGATCGCGCAGACCAAGGTCACGATCGGCCAGAGCTCCGGCGACCGCGTCGAGATCATCGAGGGCGTGGAGCCGACTGCGCGCGTGGTTGCAACCGGCGCGGCGTTCCTCGCAGATGGCGATACGGTGCGCGTGGTCGAGGGTGACGCTGTGGCGGGTTCGGCCGCGCAAGCGGTCCAGGGATCGAGCGAGAAAGCAGTTCGCTGAACATGGCTATCAACGTTTCCTCGTGGTCAATCAGAAATCCGATTCCTTCGGTGCTTCTGTTTATTCTGCTAACGCTCGCCGGATTGATGTCGTTCCGCGCGATGAAGGTGCAGAACTTTCCCGACATCGAGCTGCCGACGGTGGTGGTGACCGCCGTGCTGCCCGGTGCAGCACCCGCTCAGCTCGAAACCGAAGTAGCTCGCAAGATCGAAAACTCGATCGCCAGCCTGCAGGCGGTCAAGCACATCTATACCAAGGTGCAGGACGGGCTGGTCACGATCACGGTCGAGTTCCGGCTTGAGAAACCGGTGCAGGAGGCGGTCGACGAGACGCGCGATGCGGTATCGCAGGTGCGCTCCGATCTACCGGCCGATCTGCGTGACCCAGTCATTTCAAAGTTCAACTTGTCAGGCATTCCGATCATCACTTACACGATCGCGTCGAACCGCACCGACGATGAGGCGCTGTCATGGTTTGTCGACAACGAGGTCAGCCGCAAGCTGCTCGCGGTGCCAGGTGTTGGCAAGGTCGCGCGTGTCGGCGGTGTCGCGCGCGAAGTGCGGGTCGAGCTCGATCCGGCGCGAATGTTGTCGTATGGCGTCACTGCGGCCGACCTGTCGCGTCAGCTGAGACAGGTGCAACAGGAAGCTTCAGGCGGTCGCGCCGATATCGGCGGTGCCGAGCAGGCGATCCGCACGATTGGCACGGTGAACTCAGCCGAAGAACTCGCAAAGATTGAGATTGCACTTCGCGATCAGCGCCACGTCCGGCTTGATCAAGTGGCAACGGTCACCGACACGATTGCCGAGCGCCGTTCGGTTGCCCTGCTCGATGGCAAGCCGGTGGTCGGCTTCGAGATCACACGCAGCCGTGGTGCCAGTGAGATCGAAGTTGACGCCGGCGTCAGGCGTGCACTCGACGAGCTGCGCAAAGTGCATCCCGACATGCAGATCGCCGAGGCATTTAACTTCGTCGATCCGGTGCGCGACGGCTACGAAGGCTCTTTGTGGCTGCTGTTCGAAGGCGCGATCCTGGCGGTAATCGTTGTGTGGTTGTTCCTGCGCGACTGGCGCGCGACGCTGGTGTCAGCGACCGCACTTCCGCTGTCGATTATTCCCGCGTTCGTCGGAATGTATTGGCTTGGCTTTTCGATCAACGTCGTCACGCTGCTCTCGCTCTCGCTGGTAGTCGGTGTGCTGGTCGATGACGCGATCGTCGAGATCGAAAACATCACGCGGCATCTGCGGATGGGCAAGACGCCGTTCCAGGCGTCAATGGAAGCAGCTGAAGAAATCGGCTTGGCGGTGATCGCGACGACGTTCACGTTAATCGCAGTGTTCCTGCCGACGGCGTTCATGAGCGGAGTTGCCGGAAAATTCTTCAAGCAATTTGGATGGACCGCAGCGCTGGCAGTGTTCGCTTCGCTGGTGGTTGCGCGGCTGCTGACCCCGATGATGGCTGCGTATCTTCTAAAGCCCGCCACGCGCGAGCTGAAGGATGGCGCCATGATGCGCTGGTACCTGCGCGCAGCCGCCTGGTGCCTCAAGCATCGCATTGCGACTTCGCTTGGAGCAGCAGCATTCTTTTTCGGCTCGCTCGCGTTGATCCCATTGCTGCCCACCGGCTTCATCCCGCCCGATGACCTTGCGCAAACGCAGGTATCGATCGAGCTGCCTCCCGGCTCGCGTTTCGAAGACACGCTCGCGACCGCCGAGCGTGCGCGCGCCCTGTTGAAGCAGCATGCGGACGTGCGGCAGGTGTACTCGGCAGTTGGCGGCGGCACATCGGGGGCCGACCCCTTCGCGCCCTCAGGTGGATCGGAAGTGCGCAAGGCAACGCTGAGCCTGCAGCTGACGGCGCGCGGCGAACGCTCGCTGAACAAACAACAGATCGAAGGAGAATTGCGCGAACTGTTGACGGCGCTACCCGGCGCGCGCGTCACTGTCGGACTGGGCGGGTCCGGCGAAAAATACGTGCTCGTGCTCGCCGGCGAAGATGGAGCAACGCTGGGGAGTCTTGCACGCGCGGTCGAGCGCGATCTGCGAACGATTCCCGGCATCGGCAACGTGACCTCAACGCTGAGCCTGATTCGGCCCGAGGTCGTCGTGCGGCCGGATTTCGCGCGCGCTGCCGATCTCGGTGTCACATCCGCGGCAATCGCCGATACGTTGCGCATTGCCACTGCCGGCGATTACGACACCGGATTGGCAAAACTCAATCTGTCGCAGCGGCAAGTGCCGATCGTGGTCAAGCTACCGCCAGAGGCGCGGCAAGATTTGGCATTGCTAGAACGGTTAACCGTACCGGGGGTGAACGGGCCGGTTTTGCTGCGTAACGTTGCCGATTTGTCGATCGCCAGCGGGCCAGCGCAGATCGACCGCTACGACCGGCTGCGAAACATTAACTTTGATATTGAATTGAACGGACTCGCGCTCGGCGATGTCACCGCGGCCGTCGACAAGTTGCCGAGTCTGCAAAACCTGCCGCCTGGTGTGCAACGGGCCGACCTCGGCGATGCCGAGGTGATGGGCGAGTTGTTCGAGAGCTTCGGGCTCGCGATGTTGACCGGCCTGCTGTGCATTTACATCGTGCTGGTGCTGTTGTTCAAGGACTTCGTGCACCCCGTCACCATCCTCGCCGCGCTTCCGTTGTCGTTAGGGGGTGCATTCGTCGCACTGCTTATCGCCAACAGCAGTTTCTCGATGCCGTCGCTGATCGGCTTAATCATGCTGATGGGTATTGCCACCAAGAACTCTATCCTGCTGATCGAATATGCGATCGTCGCGCGGCGAGATCAGGGCATGAGCCGGTGGGATGCGTTGCTCGACGCGTGTCACAAGCGCGCGCGCCCAATTGTGATGACCACCGTAGCCATGAGCGCCGGCATGCTACCGATTGCGCTTGGCATCGGAGTTGATCCGAGCTTTCGTGCACCAATGGCAATCGCGGTCATTGGCGGACTGATGACTTCAACGTTCCTGAGCCTGCTAGTCATCCCGGTCGTGTTTACTTACGTTGATGATTTGATCGAGTTTGTAAAGCGACACTCGGGCCGTTCTCCGTCAGGCAATTCAAGCGCAGTGGGTGAGGCTTCAGGATTGCAGTCCGCGCCAAGACAGGCGGAATGAACTCTCTTGTTGGTCACGAACCGGCCAGAACCAGCGCTCGGCATCTACTACTGATCAGACCCCTCCTCTCCTGCCGAAACTATTCGTTGGTAACCTAAGCGCCGCGGCAATCGAGCCCATCGATTCCTGCGTCGGAGAGATGCCAGTGGAACTGTCCTTCATGGCTGGAAATAGCGAGATGGCGCAGCGGATTCGCGAATTCGACTGGTCAACTACGCCCATAGGTGCGGCCGCGAATTGGCCTCCGACCCTGAAAGCGATGGTTCGCCTGGCGCTGTCGACTCAGCACCCAATATTCATTTTCTGGGGCGCAGAGCACACCTGCATCTACAACGATGCTTACAGCGCGTCGCTTGGCCCGGAAAAACATCCGAGGATCCTGGGATCGAACGGTCAGACAGCATGGCCTGAAATTTGGGGAGTTATCGGCCCACAGATTGACCTGGTAATGAGTGGAAAGGGCACGACGTGGCATGAAAACCAACTCATTCCCATCTTGCGACATGGAGCACTGGAGGACGTTTACTGGACCTACAGCTACGGACCGATCGATGATGAGTCTGCTCCAACGGGGGTCGGCGGTGTCCTAGTCATTTGCACGGAGACTACGCAGCAAGTAGTCAACGCCCGTCGCCTTGCGGACGAGCGCGCGCGCCTCGCGAGGTTATTCGAACAGGCGCCGGGCTTTATGGTCATGCTAAGCGGCCCGGAGCATGTCATCGAGCTCGCGAATCCCGCCTACATGCGTTTGGTCGGCACTCGCGAGATCCTTGGCCGGCGCGTAGTGGACGCACTGCCAGAAGCAGTAAGCCAAGGGTTTATCGAGCTTCTTGATCGCGTCTACCGCTCGGGGCACGCGTTCAAGGCCACGGGCGTCAGTTACCGCCAGCCTCGAAGCGACGGCACTCTGGATCAACGCTTTCTCGACTTTGTTTATCAACCGATTTCGGACGACGCGGGCGCTGTGATCGGAATATTCGTAGAAGGGGTCGACGTCACCGAGCGCACGCGCGCTGACGATGCACTTCGACGGACCACTTCAGATCTTCGTGAGCGTGAGGAACAACTCAGGCTTGCAACCGAAGCGGCTGATGTGGGGCTATGGGATGTGGACATGATCACCAACGCGCTGTACTGGCCATCTCGTGTCAAGGCAATGTTTGGAATTTCGCCTTCGGTGCCGGTGTCGATGCAGGATTTCTATGCCGGGTTGCATCCCGACGACCGCGACCCTACAACTCACGCGTTCGAGGCTGCGATAGATCCACAGCGTCGCTCGACGTACGACGTCGAGTACCGCACGATTGGAAAGGAAGACAGGCGGGTGCGGTGGGTCGCGGCAAAAGGACGCGGTGTATTTGACGAAAATAGCCAGTGCGTTCGTGTGCTCGGTACAGCAATTGACATCACCAATCGAAAGGCCAGGGAAGCTCGTCTGAAAGAGCTCAACGAGATGCTCGAGCAGAGAGTTGCCGACACGCTCGCGGAGAAGAAAATACTTGCGGACATCGTCGAAGGCACCGACGCATTCGTTCAAGTGGCGGATTTGAACTTCTGCTACCTCGCGATAAACAAGGCGGGCGCGAACGAGCTTGAACGCATCTTTGGAATTCGTCCAAAGGTCGGCGACAACATGCTGACATTGCTGGACAACAGACCGGAGCATCGGGAAGCAGTGGCGGCGGTCTGGAGCCGCGCCTTAGCAGGGGAAGAGTTCACGGCGACCGGTGAGCTCGGCGATAAGGCGCACGACCAACGTCACTATGAAATGAAGTTCAACACCCTGCGCGACACGAATGGCAATCGAGTCGGTGCGTATCAATTCGCCTACGACGTAACGGACAGAATCCGAGATCAACATCGACTGGCGCGTGCCGAAGGCGCTCTGAGGCAGGCGCAGAAGATGGAGGCGGGTGGGCCAGCTCACGGGGGGCATTGCACACGACTTCAATAACGTGCTCCATGCGGTCCAGGGCGCACTGCAGCTGATTCGACGCGTACCGCAAGACGACCGCGTGAAGGACTGGGCCGATAACGCTTTGAAGTCCGTGAAGCGCGGCGCTGAACTGACCTCACAGCTGTTGACCTTCGCTCGAGATCAGCAACTTGAGCCTCGTCCGATAGCAGTTTCCCGTCTCGTTCATGAGATGGAAGACATGGTTCGTCGATCACTCGGGCCGCTCGTTCGACTTAAAGTGGAAGCAACATCGGACGAAGCGATGGTTCTGGCTGATGCGACCCAGTTAGAAATGGCTCTTCTCAATCTGGCGATCAACGCGCGCGATGCGATGCCCGAGGGAGGATCGCTGACCATGGGCACGAAGCTGCGCCGCGTGCGAGACCACCCTTCCCTTTCATCAGGTGAGTACGTCGAAGTGCTAGTGCGAGATACCGGCACTGGGATGGATGCAGATGTCGTTGCACGCGCATTCGACCCGTTCTTCACAACTAAGGGCGTAGGAAAAGGTACTGGGCTCGGGCTCAGTCAGGTCTATGGAATGGCGCGACAAGCAGGCGGAACCGCCGAAATTCAAAGCACTGTCGGATTTGGCACCTCAGTAACGGTTCTGCTGCCACGGTCTACCGCAACCGCCTCACCCAGTAAAGACCCGTCAGTTACGGAAGTCATGAGCGGCTTGCGTCACCAATCGAAAATTCTCGTCGTCGACGATGATCCGGAAGTCAGGCGCGTTTTGATTGATTCATTAGAAGTTCTCGGCTTCCAAGTCGTCGCTGCAGAGGATGGCCCGTCTGGTTTGCGAGCCCTCGCCGCGGAGAGTCCGGACTTAATGGTGGTCGACTTCGCAATGCCGGGCATGAACGGCGCACAGCTTGCAGAGTTAGCGCGGTCGGAACGTCCGGGCTTGCCTATTATTTTCGCCAGCGGCTACGCAGATACATCGGCTGTTGAGGCTGCAGCCGGCGTTTCCTCGACGATTCTACGAAAACCATTTGATATCAACGAGCTTGAGGCCGCGCTGCGAGCGCTCCTAAATACTAGGTTCGCCACTTGAGAATAATTCGCTTATTGGAACTCTAAGGCCCAATCGAGCAGACGTTAGGCCTCATGAAGCAGCTCACAACTCCTGATGCTAGGTATCTGGTAGTGCGGGGCCGCCTGTGGCGCTCTGCTAATCCAAATCTTCCGCCAGTGGTGCGGTCCGAACTTGTACGTGAACTCATGCATGCGCGTCGAGAAGTCAAAGCTGCTGGTCTCGCTCAAGACGCCCTCTATGAGCTAAACGCGTCGAGGCACTTATCGGCCCATTGCGGTCGGCCGCACGTCAGGTGAAAATCGCCCGCCGGGACATGCGATCAAAGAAGACCTCACATACGACCAGGGAGTGACGGTGTATAGCGCGGATGATCTAGAGCAAGCCGTAGCGAACGGTGCTCTCAGTAGTGAGGCCGCGGAGTCATTTCGTGACTTTGTGGCGGCTCGCCGAAAGACTCCGGCGCCGGACGAAGAGCACTTCCGACTGATCACCGGCTTCAATGATGTATTTGTCGTGGTTGCTGCGGGGCTCTTGCTGACCTCGGTGTCTTGGATCGGTGACTCGTTCGCGAAGTGGTTCGGTTACGCACTAGTCGCGGGGGCTGCATGGACTCTGAGCGAGTTTTTTGTCAGGCAGCGGCGCATGGCACTGCCTGCGATCGTGCTGCTGTTGTCATTCGTCGGTGGATGCGTCTTCACAGTTGTTCACGCCGTTGGCCCTGGCCCGGAGGGGTTGCTCTGCGGCGCTGTGGCGGGTGGAGTCGCGGCGTGGTTACATTGGCGCCGTTTCCGCGTCCCGATCACTATCGCTGCCGGGGTGGGAGCGGTGTCGGTTGGCAGCATCGCGGCGTTGCTCTCAGCGAAGCCCGAGTTCGTCAGTTGGCTTCTCGCTCTGATGTTTGCGTGTGGGCTCCTGACCTTCGCGCTTGCTCTGAGATGGGACGCATCCGATCGCCAGCGCGAAACTCGACGCTCGGACGTCGCTTTCTGGTTGCACTTGCTCGCCGCGCCCCTTCTAGTTCATCCGATCTTTTACGCGCTCGGCATTCAGCGCGGAACTATTGACCCGGTAGGTGTGATGCTGGTGCTGTTGGTGTACCTGGCAATTGCTCTGCTCTCGCTTTGGACTGATCGACGAGCGCTGATGGTCTCGGCGCTCGGTTATGTGCTGTTCGCTTTCACTCAATTGTTTACGCAGTCGGGCGGGAGCATCGGGCCCGCGCTTGCCACCACGGCCTTGGTGTTGGGTTCCGCCCTTCTTCTGTTATCGGCTTTCTGGCAAAAGAGTCGGAGCTTCGCTCTTCGCTTAATGCCATTGCGGTTGCAGCGCTTGGTGCCTCCGTAGCGAAGGTGACTGCTATCCGGATTGCATCGCCCTCTCCCACTAAAACATCTGCCAAGGCCTTGCCGGAGACCGCCCAAGCCGCGCGCTCAGTGCGCCCGCTTGCAGCGTTGTTGCCGTTCTTGAAGCCCTACAAGAAACAGATCGCATTAGCGCTTCTCTTTCTCTTGCTGGCGGCGGGCGCGACATTGGCGCTGCCTGCGGCCATCAAGAGCGTCGTCGATCACGGCTTTGCAGCCGACGTCAGCGATTCGGCGGCTCGACTTGCGGCAGTGCGCCGCGAATTCCTGCTTTTTATTCCGCTCGCGCTTGCAATGGCCGTGTTCACATCAGCGCGCTTCTTCATGGTGACGTGGCTTGGCGAGCGGGTGACCGCAGATCTGCGCGCTGCGGTGTATTCACACGTTCTGCAACAGAGCCCGCAGTTTTTTGAAACGCTGAAGACGGGCGAGGTGCTGTCGCGCCTGACGACCGACACGACCGTGATTCAGACAGCCGTGGGTTCGAGCATTTCGATGGGGCTTCGCAATACGGTGCTGTTCGTCGGCGGCTTGACGATGCTGGTCATCACAAGCCCGCGACTGATGGGGATTGTGCTGGCGATCATCGGCTTGGTGGTGCTGCCTGCCGTGTTCTTCGGCCGCCGTGTGCGCAAACTATCGCGTGCGAGCCAGGACCGGATCGCCGATTCGAGCGCAATTGCGGGCGAGATCCTCAACGCAATCCCGGTGGTTCAGAGCTTCACGCAGCAGGGCTACGAAAGCCGACGCTTCGGCAACGCCAACGAAAGCGCCTTTCAGACTTCGATCCGTCGCACACGCGCGCGCGCGTTGCTGACTGCCTTCGTGATCATTGGCGTGTTTGCGTCGCTGCTCTATGGCGTCTACTCGGGCGCGCAGTCGGTCATCGCGGGCCGCATCTCGCTTGGCGAGCTGTCGGAATCGGTTCTCTACGTGATGCTTGTGGCGTCCAGCGTCGCAGTACTGGCTGAGGTGTGGGGCGAGATCGTGCGCGCTTCCGGCGCGACCGAGCGGCTCGTGGAGCTGCTCGGCACGCGTTCGAACATTGCCGATCCCGATGATCCGCACGCGCTGCCACGCTCGGGCGGTGGCATGCAGGTCGAGTTTGAGAACGTGACGTTTCTCTATCCATCACGCCCCACTAATGCAGTGTTGGATAACTTGTCACTACGCATCGAACCAGGGGAAACGGTTGCGCTGGTCGGACCTTCAGGCGCCGGCAAGACGACGATCTTCCAACTGTTGCTGCGTTTCTATGACGTCAATAGCGGTGCGATTCGCTTCGACGGTGTGCCGCTGGCAGAGGCGCGCCTCGACGACATACGAGCGCGCATCGCACTCGTCCCGCAGGACGCGGTGATTTTTTCGGCCGACGCGATGGAGAACATTCGTTATGGAAGATCGGACGCGAACGATGATGAGGTCATTGCCGCCGCACGATCGGCCTTCGCCGACGACTTCATCCGCAAGTTGCCCAACGGCTATCGCAGTTTCCTGGGGGAGCGCGGCGTGCGGCTCTCGGGCGGCCAGCGACAGCGGATCTCGATCGCACGCGCGATGTTGAAGAACGCCCCGCTGCTGCTGCTCGACGAGGCGACCAGCGCGCTCGATGCCGAGAGCGAGCAGATCGTGCAGAGAGCCTTGCAGGCCGCCATGTCCAACCGCACAACAGTCGTGATTGCGCATCGGCTGGCCACGGTGCAGCGCGCCAACCGCATCGTTGTGCTCGATCATGGCCGCATCGTCGAGGTTGGGCACCACGAACAACTTGTGGCCAACAACGGCCTCTACGCACGTCTGGCCGCCCTGCAGTTTTCGGTCTGAGGCTGGGCAAAAGTAGAATCCCGTCATGCAGCAGTACGAAGATTTCATGCGTCACGTATTCGAGCACGGCGTGGTCAAGGCCGATCGCACCGGGACCGGAACTCGCTCGTGGTTCGGTTACCAGATGCGCTTTGATCTCGGTGCAGGCTTCCCGCTCATCACGACCAAGAAGCTGCATTTGCGTTCGATCATCTATGAGCTGCTGTGGTTTCTGCGCGGCTCGAGCAACGTCGGGTATCTGCGCGACAACAAGGTAACGATCTGGGACGAATGGGCACGCGAGGACGGCGAGCTCGGGCCGGTTTATGGAGTTCAGTGGCGCTCGTGGCCGGCGCCCGACGGCGGAACAATCGATCAAATCTCGCAGGTCCTGCGCGAAATCAAGCAAAACCCGGATTCGCGACGGCTGATCGTTTCAGCCTGGAACGTGGGCGATATTCCGAGAATGGCGTTGCCCCCGTGCCATCTCCTCTTTCAGTTCTACGTGAGTCCAGCTGATCCTGCGACGCCCTCTTCTCGCGGAAAATTGTCGTGCCAGCTGTACCAGCGCAGCTGCGACATCTTCCTCGGCGTGCCATTCAACATTGCGAGCTATGCGCTGTTGACTCACATGGTCGCGCAGCAGTGCGACCTGGACGCCGGCGATTTTGTGTGGACGGGTGGCGATTGCCACATTTATAGCAATCACTTTGACCAGGTGCGCGAGCAACTGAGCCGCTCGCCACGTCAGTATCCGAAGCTTGTCATCAACCGGAAGCCAGAGTCTCTGTTCGACTATCGCTACGAAGACTTCGAGATCGAGGCCTATGAGCCGCACCCCCACATCAAGGCACCGGTTGCAGTGTGACGGCACCAAAGATCACACTGATCGCAGCGCTCGCACGCAATGGGGTGATCGGGCACAACAATCGTATTCCATGGAAGATTCCAGGCGAACTGGCGTACTTCAAGCGTGTGACGATGGGACACCCGATCGTGATGGGGCGCAAAACCTGGGAATCGATCGGCAGGCCGCTACCCGGGCGGCGCAACATCATCGTCACCCGCGATCGTGCTTACGCAGCGCCCGGCGCCGAAGTTGCTTCCACGCTGGAAGACGCGCTGCGATTAGTGCAGGAACCTGAGGCGTTCGTCATTGGCGGCGCACAGATCTACGCCGAAGCAATGCCGCGCGCGCGCCGGTTGCTGTTGACGGAAATTGACACTGAGTTCAACGGCGATACGTTCTTTCCCTGGTTTGATAAAAATGAATGGCGCGAGACCCGGCGCGACCACCACCCGCGTACAGCTGAACGAGCGTTCGGTTATTCGTTTGTAACTTACGAGCGCTGAGCAAGGCTGAACAATGCCGGAAGGCCCATCGATTGTGATTTTGCGCGAGCAGGCTGCGCCTTTCGCAGGGCGCAAGGTGCTGCGCGTTGCGGGCAACAGCAAGGTGCTTGACCTGCAGAGGATGCGCGGCCAGCGCGTGTTGGACGTCAAAAGCTGGGGAAAGCATTTTCTGATCGCGTTTCCGGGCTTTGCAATCCGGGTGCACTTTCTGCTATTCGGAAGCTACCGCATCAATGAAAGAAAGGACACAGCGCCGCGGCTAACCTTGACGTTTCAAAGGAGCGAGTTGAATTTTTACGCGTGTTCGCTGCAATACGTAGAAGGTGAACTGGACCAGACGTACGACTGGAGCGGTGACGTGATGTCGGACCTGTGGAACCCGCGGGCGGCGCGGCGCAAGCTGAAAGCACGGCCCCGCATGCTGGTCTGCGACGCGCTGCTGGACCAGACAGTCTTTGCGGGCGTAGGCAACATTATCAAGAACGAAGTACTGTTTCGCACCCGCGTACACCCGGAAAGTACGGTCGGCGAGTTGCCAACCAGAAAGTTGGGCGAGGTCATCAAGCAGGCTCGCGAGTACAGCTTCGATTTCTACAAGTGGAAAAAGGCGTTTGTGCTGAGGAAGCATTATCTGGTGCACACGAAGAAGCTTTGCCCGCTGTGCAAAATCGTATTGCAGTTTCGCGCTTCACTGGGTCAAAGCCAGCGGCGCAGTTTCTTCTGTGACAATTGCCAGCGACTCTATGCGTAAACGCGTTGCAACCAAGGTTCATGACCGCGTGAGTTCTCGCAATTTTTATGGTCTCGCAGCCGGCGTGGTGGTGGTGGCGACGTTTGTCCGCTGGCTCCTCGATCCGCTGCTTGACGATCGCCTGACCCTCATCACGTTCTACCTGGCGGTCGCAGTGACCGCCTGGTACGGAGGTCTGCGCCCTGCGCTGCTGGCCGCGGCGCTTGG